>Ga0210394_10001395_pt1 | contig 39117 bp, 33 predicted proteins | sample IncBWC12MmetaG_FD_160121 | JGI IMG/M metagenome (GOLD analysis project Ga0210394, IMG submission 160121) | Forest soil microbial communities from Barre Woods Harvard Forest LTER site, Petersham, Massachusetts, United States - Inc-BW-C-12-M | ecosystem: Environmental > Terrestrial > Soil >... | reverse complement strand
CCCGACTCCCGACCCCCGACTCCCGACTCCCGACCCCGACCGCCGACAACCGACAACGCGCCGCAGGCGCAGACAACGCGCAACGCGCAACACTTATGCTATTCTCGCTCGCCATGAACGCCCCCTTGCACGAGGTAAACGAGTCGACGGTCTGTCCGGTCGACTCGTCTCTTTGGCTGTAGCGCCCTCCTTCTGACCACCTCGTCTCGATGGTGTAGCGCCTGATCCCGTCTGTCCACGCGCCGACGTTCAGGAGCTTTCCATGATCACCGTTGTCGATAACTACGATTCGTTCACGTACAACCTGGTCCAGCAGATCGAGCGCCTCTCCGCCTTCGAGCTGCAGGTCGTCCGGAACGACGCCTTCGAGGTCGATGCCCTTCTCGATCAGGAGCCGGAAGCGATCGTGATCTCGCCCGGCCCCGGGCTGCCTTCGCGCGCGGGCCGGATCATCGAGCTGATCCGGATGAACGAATCCATCCCGCTCCTCGGCATCTGCCTCGGGCATCAGGCCATCGGCGAGGCCTTCGGTGGGCGCATCGTCCGTGGCCGCGTGCCGGTCCACGGCAAGCTCAGCGAGGTGCGGCACGAACGGCGCGGCCTCTTCACCGGATGTCCGACGCCGATGCAGACCGCCCGCTACCACTCGCTCGTCGTCGATCGTGATTCGCTCCCCGGCGAACTGCGCATCGATGCCGAGACCGACGACGGCGTGGTGATGGCCATCTCCCACCGCGACCGTCCGATCTACGGCATCCAGTTCCACCCGGAGTCGTATGGCACTGAGGGGGGCGACAAACTCATCGCCAATTTCCTGGCCGAGGTGCGGCAATGATCGACGTCGCCATTCGAAAACTCGTCGACCGCCAAAGCCTCGAACGCGACGAAATGCACGAGGTCTTCAGGGAAATGATGGACGGCCGGGCCACCGACGTCCAGAAGAGCTCCTTTCTGATCGCGTTGCGGATGAAAGGCGAGACCGCGGAAGAGATCACCGGCGCGGCCATCGCCATGCGCGAGCGCGTCACCCGTCTGACGGTTGATCGCGAACAGATTATCGACACCTGCGGCACCGGTGGCGACGGCCGCGGGACGTTCAACGTCTCGACGATTGCCGCGCTCGTGGCCGCCGGCGCCGGCGCCGCGGTGGCCAAGCACGGCAACCGCGCCGTCTCGTCATCGTGCGGCAGTGCCGACGTGCTCGCCGAGTTGGGGGTGAACATCGACCTCGACGCGGCGCGAATGAGCGAAGTCCTGAGCCGCACCGGTATCGCCTTCCTCTTCGCGCCCAAGCTTCACCCGGCCATGGGGGCAGTGGCGGCGATCCGTCGCGAGCTCGGCGTCCGCACGATCTTCAACGTACTCGGGCCGTTGACGAATCCGGCATTCGCCCGCCGCCAGGTGCTCGGCGTCTACTCGATGCACCTCGTCGACGTCGTCGCGCGCGTTCTGCTCGCTCTCGGCGCCGATCACGCCATCGTCGTCCACAGCCGCGATGGCCTCGACGAGATCTCGATCTCCGCGCCGACAATGGTCTGCGAGGTGCGCGACGGTGCGGTGCGCAGTTACGAGCTGAAACCCGAGGAGATCGGCGTCGAACGGCACGCCGCCGCCGGCATCGCGGGCGGCGATGCTCGCGAGAATGCCCGCATCGCGCGCGAAGTCCTCGGCGGCGCCACCGGCGCGCGGAGCGAGATCGTCGCAGCCAACGCCGGCGCCGCGCTGTACGTCTCCGGCGCCGCTCCGACCATCCGCGACGGTGTGGCCATGGCCCGCAAATCGATGGCCAGCGGACAAGCGCTGGCGAAATTGCAGGAGTTAGTGGCGGTGACGAATGAGTAGCGCGTCATGACCATCCTCGACGACATCGTCTCCCGCACACGTGTGCGCCTCGGCGGAGAGCCTCCGCCCGACCGCGCTGCCGCGGAGACTGCCGCGCGCAACCGCCCGCCGTTCGCCCTGACGGCGGCGTTGCGGCGCGATCGCATCAACGTCATCGCCGAGATCAAATCCGCATCTCCTTCGGCGGGGTCGATCGTCGGGAACCCCGACGTCGAAGCGATTGCGGCCGCCTACAAAGAAGGCGGCGCCGCGGCCATCTCCGTCGTCACCGAACCCGAGTTCTTTCACGGTTCACGAGGGTGGATCAGACGAGCTGCCGGTCTTCCCGTCCTTATGAAAGACTTCGTCGTCGAGGAGTCGCAGCTCATCCGTGGCGTGGCCGCCGGCGCAAGCGCGATCCTGCTGCTGGCGGCGCTCCTCGATGCCGCGCAGATCCGTGACTTCATCGCCTGTCTCGCCGCGTTTTCGTGCGACGCTCTCGTCGAGGTACACGACGAGGCGGAGCTGGAGCGCGCCGTTGGCGGAGGGGCTCGCGTAATCGGCGTCAACAACCGCAACCTGCGCGACTTCCGAGTCGACCTCGGCGCCTCAGAGCGTCTATCGCAGCAGATTCCCGACGGCGTACTCCGCGTGGCCGAGAGCGGCATCAGGAGCCGCGGGGACGTCGAACGTCTCCGTGCCGCCGGCTTCGACGCCTTCCTCGTCGGCGAATCGCTGTTGCGGCAGAATGACCGCGCCGCGGCGGTGCGGCAACTGGTGGCCGGATCATGACGAAAATCAAGATCTGCGGGATCACGAGCGAGGATGACGCGCTCTTCTGCGCCGGCTGCGGCGCCGACTTTCTCGGCTTCATCTTCGTGCCGTGGTCACCGCGGCACATCGAGCCGGAGAAGGCGGGAGCGATCGCCACGCGGCTGCGTGAGAGCGGCCACGCGCCGAAGTTTGTGGGTGTCTTTCAGGACGCATCCCCTGACTACATCCGCGAGATCGTCAACGTCGCCGGCCTGGACCTCGTTCAATTGCACGGCAGCGAGGGCGAAGACGACATCGGTGCGCTCGGCGTCCCGGCGATCAAGACCCTCCACGTCGCGGACACGCTTCCCGACACCCAGGCCACGCCCACGGCGGCATGGTTGCTGTTCGACACCTACGACGAGCGGCGCGCGGGCGGCACCGGAAAGCGCTTCGAGTGGTCGTTGCTGGCGACGTATGACCGCTCCAAGCCGTTTTTCCTTTCCGGCGGTCTCACGCCTGACAACGTCGCGGCCGCGATCACCCTCGTTCGCCCCGACGCGATCGACGTCGCCAGCGGCGTCGAGGTATCACCGGGCGTGAAGGACCAGGCCAAAGTGGCGCGTCTGTTCGAGCGCGTGAGGAGATCATGAAGCGCTCGACAGTTCCGGACCGCCGCGGCTACTTCGGTGAGTTCGGCGGCCAATACGTTCCCGAAACATTGATGGCGGCGCTCGATGAGTTCGAGGCCGCGTATCGCAACCTGCGGCGCGACAAAGCCTTTCGCACGGAGCTCGACGATGTGCTCCGCGATTTCGTGGGCCGCCCGACTGCGCTCACCGAGGCCAGGAGATTCGCAGAACTGTGCGGCGGCATGCGCCTCTTCCTGAAACGCGAAGACCTCAACCACACCGGCGCTCACAAGATCAACAACGCCATCGGTCAGGCGCTCATAGCAAAAAGGATGGGGAAGAAGCGGATCATCGCCGAGACCGGCGCCGGCCAGCACGGCGTTGCCACGGCCACGGCCTGCGCCCTCCTCGGCCTCGACTGCGTCGTCTACATGGGCGAGGTCGACATGGCCCGGCAGGAGCTGAACGTGTTCCGCATGCGCCTTCTGGGCGCGGAAGTCGTGCCGGTGGCCAGCGGCAGCCGCACGCTGAAAGACGCCATCAACGAAGCGATCCGCGACTGGGTGACGAACGTCCGCACGACCCACTACATCATCGGTTCGGTGCTCGGCCCGCATCCCTATCCGCTCGTCGTGCGCGATTTCCAGTCAGTCATCGGCCGCGAGGCGCTGGCGCAGTTGCGGAAGCGCACCGGCTCGATCCCGGATGTGGCCATCGCCTGCATCGGCGGCGGCTCCAACGCCCTCGGCCTCTTCTCCGAGATGTTGAAGCACGACTCGATCCGGTTCATCGGCGTCGAGGCCGGAGGCCGCGGCCACAACCTCGGCGATCACGCCGCCCGCTTCAGCGGCGGTTCGCTCGGCGTCCTTCACGGCACGCGCTCCATGGTGCTGCAGGACCAGTTCGGCCAGATCGCCGCGACGCATTCCATCTCGGCCGGTCTCGACTACCCATCCATCGGCCCCGAGCACGCCTACCTGCAGCAGATCGGCCGCGTCGAGTACTACGACTGCGGCGACGATCTGGCGCTCGAGGCATTCCACAAGCTGAGCGAATGCGAAGGGATCATCCCCGCCCTCGAGTCGTCCCACGCCCTCGGCTGGCTTCTGCGCAACGGAGCGTCGATCGGCCGCGAGAAGATCGTGGTCGTGAACCTGAGCGGACGCGGCGACAAGGACGTGCCGCAGATCGCCGCGTTGGAGGGACCATGAACCGCGTCCGCAAGCTCTTCCGTCGATTGAAGGACGAGCATCGCTGCGGTCTCATCGCCTACATCACCTGCGGCGACGGTCCGACGATCGAGATCATCCGCGCGCTCGAAGATGCCGGTGCCGACGCCATCGAGCTCGGTGTGCCGTTCTCCGATCCGATCGCCGACGGACCGGTCATTCAGGCTGCCGCGCACAGGGCCTTGCAGAATGGAACGAGAATCAGCGACATCTTCACGATCGCGCGTGCCGTTCGTAAGCGGAGTGAGATCCCGCTCATCGCCTTTTCGTATTTCAACCCGGTTCTGCGTCACGGCATCGCGAAGTTTGCGGACGACGCGCACGCTGCCGGAATCGACTCCGTGCTGCTGACCGACCTGCCCGCCGAAGCCGCGGGAGAGGTGAAGCCCGCATTCAAGAAGCAGGGATTGGGATCGATTTTCCTCCTGGCTCCGACCTCCAGCGACGCGCGCATCGCCGCTGTCAATCGCGTCAGCGACGATTTCATCTATTACGTCTCCACGATGGGCGTCACCGGAGCGCGCAGTGAGCTCGATCCCGCGCTGCTGACGCGACTGGACGAAGTTCGCGCACGCGTCACGAAGCCGCTTGCGGTCGGCTTCGGCATCTCGAAGCACGCGCATTACGAGCTTTTGATGGACCGATGTGACGCCATCGTCGTCGGCAGCGCGATCGTGCGAGCGGTTGCAGACGGCGACGCCTCGGGCGCTCCGGAACGGGTGGCCAGCGTTGTGCGTGAGATCCTGACGTCGCGTTGACCGGGGCGAAATCGCTCACGTCACAGGCAGCGCTGCCGCCAGTTGCATCATCGACTGCTCGAGATCCGGTCCGAGCTCGCCCTCGGAATCCCAGGCTACGCCGACGACCGCGCGCACGTCACCGGCAGGGTCGAGCACCGGAAGGGCGATCGCCGCCTTTGCGCCGACCGCCTTGGCGCCCGGCTTGATCGTGCCGCTTTCGTCCGTCTGCAGGTTACATGTCTGCACCGGCTGCTTCTTCACCTGCGCCACGCCGGCCATTCCCTTGCCATGGGCGACGTGCGTGACGATCGCTACCACCGGAGGGGGGATATTGTGGGCCGCGGTGAGATAGAGGTCGTCGCCGCGCTGCTCGTGTACCGTCCCGGCTGACCCGCCGAGGCGAACGAGAAGCGACTCGAGAAACTCCTGATGCGCCGTATTCTTCTGGAACATGTCTAGGAGGGGCGCGGGAGCGGTGTTTCCCTACCCTCGTTCCTGACTACGTTAGACTTACCCGCGCAGCCAGGCAACCCCAACCACCAACCACTAATGAGTGACACCACCACACGCGGCATCCGCATCCAGGTCGAGAGCATGTACGTCGAGGAGCGGAGCGATCCGCAGGAGAGCTACTTCTTCTTCGCGTATCACGTCGTGATCTCGAACGCCGGCAGCGAGGCGGCGCAGCTCATCAGCCGCGAGTGGATCATCACCGATTCCGACGGAAATGTGGAGCGTGTGCAGGGGGCGGGTGTGGTGGGTGAAACGCCCTTGCTCGACCCTGGCGCGGCATTCGAGTACACGAGTTTCTGCCCCTTGCGCACGTCGATGGGCTCGATGCAGGGTGGGTACATGATGCGATTGACGGACGGCGAAACCTTCCGGGCGGAAATCGCGCCCTTCACTCTCGCTGTTCCGGGCGTTGTGAATTAAAGGTTCCCCTGTGCGCCGGCGAGTCCAGATATCCTTTCTATCAGCATTCCTCACGCTGCTGACCGTCGCTTTCGCGGCGGCGCTGGCGGTGCGCGTCCACTCCTACTCGGGGAAGACCATGACCGACGGGACGTCCGCGACGGCGGGGCCCGCCTCCGGGCCGGGGGCGGACGGCACTGTCGACCGGCATCGAAGCGATCCGTCCCTTCCGGCCGATGGCACAAGCGGTTCCTCTGCCGGTTCCGCCGCCGCCGCGGCGACGCCGGCCGCAAGAACAGCATCAGCGGCGTCGTCCGCACGCGCCCAGCGTCTCCGAGAGTTGCTTGCCCTCGGCGCTCCGGCGGGACCGGTCAAGACCGTGGCGCCGCCGATCGCGCCGGTCAAGGCACCCGCGCCCCAGGCGCCCGTAAAGCCGGCCATTGCCAAAACCATTCAGCCGGTCGCCAATCCGTTCAACGGTGCAAGGTCGTCGAGCAGCGCGGCACCACAGCCCGGGTCTTCGAGCAGCAAACCGAATACCACGACCACCGGCCCGGTCGACCCGAATTCCGACACCACACCGCCTCAGCTCATCTCGATCAGCTTCGATCCGCCCCAGGTGCAGGGCGGCGGCGACACCACGCTCATCGTCACCGCCACCGACGACCTCTCCGGAATCCGCGGCATCTCCGGCACGCTGACCAGCCCCAGCGGAAAAGCCGTGCAGGGCTTCGCGCAGCAGAAGGATGGCGACACCATGCGCTATCTGAGCCGCATCCACATGCCCGACACCGCGGAGGAAGGGATCTGGAAGGTGAGCTTCCTGACGATGAGCGACATGGCCACGAATTCGGTCACGCTCAGCTACGCGCAGGGAAGCCTTCCCCCGACAGCGGTGCTGAAAGTCATCTCGTCGGCCTCCGACTCGACCCCGCCGACGCTGAGCAACGTCTGGCTGGATCGCAGGGCTATGCGCGCCGGCGAGCACAACACGCTCTTCGTCGATGCCCAGGACGACAAGTCCGGCGTTCACCTGGTGGCGGCCGTCTTCCTGAGCCCATCGAAGCTTGCGCGCATCGGCGTCGGCTGTCAGAAGGGAACCGATGTCTGGCAGTGCGACATCTTCCCGCCCCTGTGTCTCGACTGCGGAGACTGGACGCTCGAACAGGTGCAGCTCCAGGACAACGCCAACAATTTCGCCACTGTGCGGAGCGAGAATCCTGCCGTGGCCGCCATCCGTCTCAACATCACCGCCGACAGTTGCGATAACACACCGCCCGTGTTGCAAGGTGTGAGCATGAATCGGACGGAGGTTGTGATGGGGCGCGACGAGCCTGTGGTCGAAGTCACGGCCCAGGTCTCGGATGACGCTTGCGGCATCGGCGGAGTGAGTGCGCAGGTTGTCGGACCGGGCACCAGCTCCAGCGGCATGTTCTTCTCGTTCCAGCAGCGCGATGGGAACACCTTCGTCGGTACGATCCGTCTCGACCCCCACGCGGCGCGGGGCGTGTGGCACCTGGCCTCGCTGACCGTGAGCGACAAAGGGCAGAATCTGAAGATCTACTACGCGAACGACCCGCTGCTCTCGAGGGCGATGTTCACGGTGAAGTAGCGGGCCTTGCCGGCCCCAGTTGCGATAGATTCAGCGCCATGAACCAGCGGATCGCGGTGGCCCTCGCCATCATCGGCTGTCTTGCGTTCGCGCCGGCCGGCCGCGCGGACGACGACTCGCCGGCGCCGGTCATCCACTTTCCTGCCTTCCGGCTCGGCGCGTTCGCCGACGTCGTCCTCAGCCATCCTGCCGAGGCGGGGAAGGTCGAGTATGAGGCCGGCGAGATGGACCTCTATGCCTCGTCGCAGATCACGAGCGACTGGTCCGCGCTGGGAGAGGTTCTCGTCCAGCATGCCGGCAAGGCCGAGAACCCCGATCTCGTACGCAAGACGCGCTTCCAGACGAACCTCGAGCGCCTCTATGTCGCCTACAACCCGTCCGACCGGCTGCGCATCGAGTTCGGCCAGATCCACACCGGCATCGTCCAGTGGAACGAGCGCGAGCACCGCAGCAGGTTTCTGCAGACACCCATCGACGTCCCGTCGATCGCCAATCGCGAAATACAGGGAGGGGCGTGGCCGCTCCACTTTTCCGGGGCCTGGGCCTCGGGTCGTGTTCCCGGCGAGCTCGGACTCTCCTACGGCGTAGGGCTCGGCGCGGCCCGCGGCAGCGAGCGCGATGACATCCAGCCGCTCGTCCGGCACGGACTGTCGCCGGCGGGGCTCTTCATGCTCAGCGTGGCTCCCGACGCGCTGACCGGCTTCGAAGCCGGGGCCACGGGATACGTGGGACGAATCCGGGCGCCGGGCCAGACCATGCAGGAGCTCGATGCCACGCTCTACTCATCGTTCGTGCGCGGAGGTGTCGAGCTGCGTGGGGAGTGGGCGCGCATGGACCATACCCCGATTGTCGCTCCGGCAATCGGGCCGGCGGAGTACGTCACGCGCGGCTGGTATCTGCTGGCCTCGTGGCGGCCGCGGGGACGATTGAAAGAGTTTCGCCCCTACTTCCTCCTCGATCACCTTCACGTAGCTCCGGGAGAGCAGTACCTGAGCGACGTTCACAACCAGAATGCATGGTCGTCCGGAGTGCGATGGGACATCACATCGAGCCTGGCGGTCAAAGGCGACTTTCGAACGCAGAAGCTCGCCGCTCCGAACCACCAGGGTCTGTTTCGCCTCGAGGTCTCGATTTCGTTCTGATCGTCATGCGAGCTTGCCGGCCGTTGATCGTCGCGCTGTTCCTCCTCGTTCTCGTGTCGAGTACGGGTGGGGCGGAGCCGCCGTATCCGAGCGTGTCGTTTCTCGTCTCCGCGAAGAATCCCATCCGCGACGTCTCGGCCGGCGATCTTCGCCGCATTTTTCTTGGTGAGATCAGCCGGTGGAGCAACGGGCATCGCATCGTTCTCTTCGTCCGTCCCCCGGACACGCCGGAGGGGCGGATGTTCCTCGACCGGCTCGTGCGCATGTCCGACATCGACTACTCGCAGTGGTGGCTCGGCGCCGTCTTCCGCGGCCAGGCCGCCAGCGCGCCGCAGGTGATCGGCAGTCACGAGGGGATGGTCAGAGCCGTCGCCACCACCCCCGACTCCATCGGGTTCGTCGTCACATCGCCGGCCCCACTCGAATCCGGTGTGGCCGTCGTCGCGGTGGAAGGGCATCCGCCCTCGGATCCGAGGTATCTCGTCAGCGCACAATGAGGTGCTTTGACCGCCCCGCGAAGCGATGCGCGCAGCCTTCTCGTCGATTCGCTTGTGCAGTCCGCTGACCAACAGACGCTGCGGCTATAATCGCCTCGTCCAATGGCCATCGCGCAAGTGGCGCTCCCCTCCGATCGAGACATCGTTCTAGCCGTCGACGACAACGAACAGAACCTCCAGCTCCTCGAGGAATACCTCTCCACCTGGGGCTACGACGTGGTTCTGGCGCGCGACGGCCGCGAGGCCTTGCAGCGCTATCCCCGCATCAATCCGTCGGTGATCATTCTCGATGTGATGATGCCGGTGATGGACGGCTACGAAGCGTGTTCCTGCATCAAAGCGGAGCAGGCCGGACGGACGATCCCCATCCTGATGCTGACCGCGCTCACCGGCACCGAGGACAAGATCAAGGCGCTGGAGTGCGGGGCCGACGACTTCCTCAACAAGCCGATCAACAAGGACGAACTGCGCACCCGCATCCGCTCGCTCGTCCGCATCCGCAATCTGCGCAAAGAGCTCGACTCGAGCGAGAACATCATCATGACCCTCACCAACGCGCTCGGGAACAAAGACCCGCGCAGCGGCGGACATGTGCAACGCGTGGCGGCCTACGCGGCGCGGTTGTGCGACAAGCTCGGCATGTCACCCGACGAGCGCGAGATCATCGTCAAAGGCGTTTCGCTGCATGACGTGGGGATGATCGGCGTCGCGGACGCGATCCTGCTGAAGAAGGTGTTGACGGAGGAGGAGCACGCCCTATGGGCCGAGCATACGCGGATCGGAGCGTCGATCCTCGAGCCGATGAAGACGTTCCGGCCATTCGTGCCGATCGTCCGCTGGCACCATGAGCGGGTGGACGGCCGCGGCTTTCCCGACGGCCTTTCCGGCGGCGCCATCCCACTCGAAGCGCAGATCGTCGCCATCGCCAACCGATACGACGAGATCCACCACGATGATGGCCTGCTCGAGGCCGAAGCGCTGTCTCGCCTTCGTGCGGAAGCGCGTGACGGTGCCTTCGACGTCGAGCTGACGTCGTTCTTCGCCGCCGCGCTCGACGAAGAGATACCGGCGCCGGCCACGTCGCTGCATATTCGGCCGAAGGTTGCGCCGCCGGCGCACGTCCTGTGCGTCGACGACAATCCGATCAACCGCGACCTCGTCGCCGCCAGCATCGCCGACGCCGGCTTTCACGTCTCATTCGCCGAGAACGGCGCCGAGGCGGTCGAGATCATCGACCGGGACGGAATCGACGTCGTCCTTCTGGACCTGCTCATGCCGGTGCAGGACGGCGGTGAGACGCTGCGCCTCCTGCGCGCCGATCCCCGCCACGAGTTCCTCCCCGTCATCGTCCTCACCACGCACCGCGGCGGCTCCATGCGGCAGGAGGCCATCGTGGGCGGCGCGGACGACTTCATCGCCTATCCGCTGAATCGCCTGGAGCTGATCACCCGCATCCGGTCGCTGCTGCGCATCAAGGACTACCACGCCGATCTCGAGCAGACCCACAACGTGATCTGCGCGCTGGCGCTGGCCCTCGAGGCCAAAGACCAGTACACGCGCGGCCACTCCCAGCGCGTCGGTGATCTCGCCCGCGCATTCGCCCTCCACCTCGGGATGGGCGACGCCGCCGGCGATCGCGTGCGCATCGCCGGCCTGCTGCACGACATCGGCAAGATCGCCGTCCCCGAGTCGCTCCTCAACAAGCAGGGCCCGCTGACGCGCGAGGAATTCCTCCGCGTCATCGACCATCCGGTCATCGGCGAGGAGATGGTCCGCCCGCTCCTGACGCTGAGCGCCGTCCTGCGGATGATCCGCCACCACCACGAGCGCTATGACGGCCGCGGCTATCCCGATGGCCTGCGCGGCGAGGCCATCCCCTGCGAGGTCCGGCTGCTGTCGATCGTCGACGCCTACGATGCTCTGACCTCTCACCGCTCCTACCGCCCCGCGCCGCTGTCGCACACGGCCGCGTTGGAGACCCTCCGGCGGGAAGCTGCCGGCGGCAAGTGGGATCCCGTGATGGTCGATCAGTTCTCGACGATGATGGGGACGGAGCCGCCCGATTGGGAGGCCATCACGCAGGCCGTGCCCGCTCTGTATTCCTTGTGAGCCGGCGCGTCACTCAGGCACGACCGGTACCTGCGCCGTTTCCAGTCGGGCGATGACAGGGGAGCGCCGGCGTTCCATCGCTGCCGCGAAATTCGCTCGGATCGCTTCCCTCGCCGGCGGGGCACCCCAAAGCCTGAAGACGCGCCGCATCCAGTGTTCCGCCGCCTTGCCGCGGAAGTAGAGCTCGTGGTCCCACTCCACCTCGGCCATCATCAGCAGGCAGTCGACCATCTCTTCGTGGCCGCATTCGCTGGCGAAGACCGCGGCCTCTTCGTACTCGACGATGTTGCCCCTCTCCAGCCGGCCGGCGCCGTACATCGGCGCGAACCAGCCGCCGACGTGGCAGAACAGACCGATGCCGCGGCCGATGCACCAGAAGATGACTTCGCGAAGAGGGCTTGGTTCCCCGCCGAGCTGCCGCAGCAGCCCACCGACCAGCTCGCGGTGATGCCATTCATCGGCTTCGATCTCCCGGATGCGCGTACGGTCCGCGCCTTCGCGGAGGCTGTGCCAGTGGCCCCGGTATGCGTAGCCCGCGGCCAACTCGCCCGAGTACGCTCCCTTCAGTTGGCGGACGAGTTTTGTGCGCGCGTCAGCAGACATTCGCGGCGATTGTAGCCGCTCCGCTGCATGTATGATTCCGATCCGATGGAGCACAACACGGCCTTTGTTTTTCCCGGACAGGGAAGCCAGTACGCCGGCATGGGAAAGGATGTGGCGGAGGCCTTTCCGGCAGCCCGCCGCGTCTTCGACGATATCGATGAGGCGCTCGGCGTGTCGATCTCGCGGCTCTGCTTCGAAGGCCCCGAGGATCAGCTCAAGCTCACGGAGAACACGCAGCCGGCCATGCTGGCCGTCTCCTCCGCCATTCATGCGGTGCTCGAAGAGCGCGGCGCCACGCGGCGCGACGTCGTGGCCGGCCACTCCCTCGGCGAGTACAGCGCCATCGTCAGCGTCGGCGGATTGACGCCCGTCGAGGCCGCGCAGATCGTCAGGATGCGCGGCCGCTTCATGCAGGAGGCGGTGCCGGCCGGCGCCGGCGGCATGGCGGCCCTGATCGGACCGACCGTCGAAGAAGTCCATGCCATCTGCGAAGAGGCCGCCGAGGGCGAGATCCTGGCCATCGCCAACATCAACGCCCCGGGCCAGATCGTCATCGCCGGAACGAAAGGCGCGATCGACCGCGCCATCAGCGTCGCCAAAGCGCGTGGCGTTCGGCGCGCGTTACCGTTGCCGGTGTCGGCGCCGTTCCATTGCGAGCTGATGAAGCCTGCCGAAGAGCGGCTGCGGCCCCTGCTGGAAGGCGCACACTTCAAAGACCTCTGGATGTCGCTCGTGTCGAACGTCGACGCCTCGCCGATCGGTACCGCCACCGCGGTACGCAACGCGCTCGTGCGCCAGGTGGCTTCGCCCGTGCGGTGGGTCGAATCGATCCAGAAGATGGTGTCCATGGGCGTGCGTCGTTTCGTCGAAATCGGTCCCGGCAGCGTCTTGACAGGACTCATCAAGCGGATCGATCCGTCGGTCGAATTGATCAACGTGTCCGACGTGCCGTCGATCGAGAAATTCTTGAACTGATCGCAAGCACAGACAAGAGTGTCTGTGCCACAAAACAAGTCCGATGTAGCACAACTCTGTTGTCTGTTTCAGAAAACGAGCCTGATGTGGCACAGACACTCTTGTCTGTGCCGGGAAAACGAGTCTGATGTGGCACAGACACTCTTGTCTGTGCTTTCTTTGACCGAACACGGAGCGGAGGCATCACCATGAAAATCGATCTCACCGGCCGTACCGCTCTCGTTACCGGCGCATCGCGCGGCATCGGCGAAGCGATCGCGCGGAGGCTCGGCGAGACCGGCGCGCGCGTCGTCTGCGCGGCGCGGAATCTCGAACAGGTCGAGCGCGTCGCTGCCGGAATCGTCAGCAGCGGCGGCAACGCCTCGGCGGTCCAGCTCGACATCACCGGCAGCGAGGTTCGCGACCGCATGAAGGCCATCATCGAACAGCAGCCCATCGACATCCTCGTCAACAACGCCGGCATCACCGATGACGATCTCTTCATCCGCATGAAGCCGGAGGCCTGGACCAATGTTCTCCGCACCAACCTGGACTCTGCCTTTCACATCACCCAGGAAGTGATGAAGAAGATGATCCGGGCTCGCTGGGGCCGCGTGATCAACATCTCGTCGATCGTCGGCATCTCCGGCAATCCGGGACAGGTGAACTACTCCGCGTCAAAAGCAGCGCTGATCGGATTCACCAAATCGCTGGCGCTGGAGATCGGATCGCGCAACGTCACGGTCAACGCCGTCGCCCCCGGCTTCATCCAGACGTCGATGACCGACGCCATGACCGATGAGGCGCGCAAGACACTGGAGGCCCGCATCGCCCTGCACCGCCTCGGCAAGCCCGACGACGTCGCCTACGCCGTCGCCTTCCTGGCCTCGGAACAGGCGGGCTACATCACCGGCACGGTGATCAACGTAAGCGGGGGTCTGTACACGTAGCCGCCGTAGCGCCGGCGGCTCGCCGGCTGGATCGCCAGCGGCTCGCTGGCGAATTCTTGACGTGACCGGCGGGGTCACGCCCTGCCGCTGTTCGTGACAGCATGAATCGCATGTTTCAGCGAACAGCCCCACTCGTGCATAAGTGAGTCGAGCCGCGCCACGTCAAATTCCGCCTCGCAAAACTCCTCCACCGGCTTCGCATACGAAAGGAACCGCTGCCTGCTGAGGACGAGCTGCGACTGATGGCACTCGATGGCCGCCCGTTTCCGCGCAATCTCCTCGGCGCTGAGATCGAGGCGGAAGGCCAGCCGCCCCTGCGGCGCGTGGCCGTGGATCACGTAAGTAACCACGTTTCGTCCCGACGCGGCGGCATGTGCCTGCCAGGAGATGGCTCGGTGATCGGCGTGAAGATCGAACGACGAGGGGAGCACGAGCAGCGACGGTGCGAAGCCGTCGATGGCCGCGGCCAGCGAATGGCGCACGCGAAAGTCGCCGGCACGCGCCATCCTGGTCAGCATCGCGTCGGGATAGGCGAGGAATATCGCGGTTTCCGGCGGCGCGCCGAGCGCCGCCAATCCGCGCAGTGATTCCATGCGCCGCAGCGCGCCCCACTCGGCAAGGTCGGCGCCGCTGATCCGCAGCTTTTTCTTCAGATAGCGCAACGGCCAGGGATTGTTCTCGCCGTCGGTCACGAAGACGATGCGAACCTCACCGCCTGCGGCGATGGCGCGCTGGATCAGCCCTCCCGCGGCGATCGTCTCATCGTCCGGATGCGGCGCGATGATCAACGTGCGTTCGAATGAATCGACCGACTCCTCCGACCCCCGACTCCCGACCCCCGACTCCCGCGTCATATCAAAATTCGAGATCCTGGAGATGGAACGGTGAGAAGCCCCGCGCGTAGGCCGGCGCCCACAAGCAGGCCACCTGCTTGCAGGCGTGCACGCCAACGAACCGGTGCGTTCCGGCAGCCAGCCGCCGTGCGCCGCTGTAGGGCGTGCCGTCCAACGAGCCGGCGGCGTTACCGCGCTTTGTGAGGACCACGTAGTCGCCCGGAACGCCGATGGTGAAAGAGCCGTCGGGCTGGAGCCACTGTCCCGAGACCCGCAGCCTGCCCACGTCGACGAAGTACGCATGCATGAAGTCGCGGGCGCGGTCCGGCCACTGCGTTCCGTCCGCCTGCGCGACGTGGCAACCCGTCCGCACGAGATCCTCCGGCACCGTGTCCTTCAGCAGCCCCAGGGGGATGGCGTGGCGGGTGATGTTCTCGAGGATGAAGTAGTACGGCCTGGGGCGGTAAATCGTCTCGCCCTTGTAGTCCATCACGAGGTCGCCGGGGCGGGTCAGGCGCAGAAGCTGCGTCTCCATGGTGATGAACTCGCGCGTCTGGTTCTTCAGCCACGCCGTGTAGTAGCCGATCGCGAAAAGACAAACGATGGACAGCGCGGCCATGAACTTTGCGAAGTGCCTGTCCCGCGCCAGCGGCGCGACGATGAAGATCGCCACGAACGGCAGGAATGGCAGGAAATCGCGCGGCGAAATCATGATCCAGAAGCAGTAGAGCGTCACGATGAGGATGCCTGTGGCTGCCGCGAAAAAAAAGCGCACACTGGACGTCGTCCGCCGGTACCGCCACGCCACACGGATGAGGATGATCATCAACGGGATGTAGAGCAGCCGCGGGATCCAGACGAGGTGCTGCGAGCGGGTGAGGGTAACCAGCTCGTTGAAACGGAAGACGCAGTAGACGAATTCGGTCCACGCGCCGCGCCGCACGAAGTAGGCCACGATAATCGCCGGCACGACGACGATCCCGGCAGCCATGGCCGCGATGTGGCGCGCACGGATACCGATGCCGCGCTCGCGGAGACACATGAAGTACGTGAGCGCGCCGGCGCCGGCCAGTGTGATGAGCAGGAGCGTGGTCTTGAGGGAAACGGCCAGCGCGCACCCCAGGAGGAGGCCGGCCAGCAGGAACGACGCCGTCGACGGCTCTCCGAGCACCAGCGTGGCCACGGCCAGCATCCAGAACGCGTTCCAGAGATTGTCGGTGCGGAACTCGATCGACTTCAAAAAGAACGGCGGGATGACGTTGAGCAGCAGCGTCGACCAGACGGCCACCCGCACGTCATACAGCCGGCGCGCGATGACGAATGTGGCAAGACTGACGGCCAGCCACAGGACGACCATCGGCGCCCGCATGAAGAGCAGGATGTCGGGGCGCTCTCCGAAAAGCCGAAGCAGCGGCGCCATGGTCATATGGAACAGCGGCGCGTGGTTGTCGAAGAGATCGCGGTACTGCAGCAAACCCGCCGTCCATCCCCAGGCCACATGGAGATGCTGCGGCTCGTCAGAGTCGAAGCGGTAATGGAAGTACGCCACCGCGCGCATGGCCAGCGTCACCGCCGCCAGGGCTACTGCCAACAGGCCTTCCGAGCGGGCGAATGCCGAGGCGCGCGAGCCTGTGAGGAGGAGCCGCGGCGCACGTTCCGCTCCGACCCCCGACCCCCGACCCCCGACCCCGTGTTCTTCAATCGATATGGTCATGCTGAATGCGCCGCGCAGTGTACCCTCTCGACACCTGACGCCACAGTGAATAGAATCGCCGGCCCCCCTGTTCTTCAGGGCCGCATCCCGATCCGCCGTTGTAGCTCAGTTGGCAGAGCAGCTGATTCGTAATCAGCAGGTCGCCGGTTCAAATCCGGCCAACGGCTCCAGATCGAACCGAATCAGATGGTGGTTCGCGTCAGATCGGAAGATCGACGTAAATCACGGAGAGATCGAGCGTTGGGCCGGAGGCGAGTCTCGTGGCGCCTTCGCGCACCTCGAAGTATTCCCACGTGCCGGAGCTCGTGCGGCGGTAGATTTCGATGCGGGGCTCCTGGTTGACCAGGACGTACTCATGGAGCGAGGGAATGCGCTGATAGTGCATCCACTTGTTCCCGCGATCGCCTTTCTCCGTCGTCACGGAGAGGACCTCAACGACGAGCACCGGGTTCGTGATCGTGGTGCGCGCGGTGTCCTCGGGATCGTATTCGATAGGGCCGCAAACCATGGAGACGTCGGGATAGGTGGCCCGGCCGGTCGCAACCACGCGCACTCGCATATCGGATTGAAATACTGTACAACCTTCAGGACGCGTACCGCGCAGCGCGAACCCGACGTTCACAGCGAGTGCGCTGTGTCTGGCCGTTCCGCCTGCCATGGCCAGAACCTCGCCGGCGTCGAATTCGTGCTTGGTCTCGCTCTCACGCTCGATCGCGAGGTAGTCGGCGAACGTGTAATCGTGACGCGATTGCGGCAGGGAGGCTGTCATCACGATTTAGGATAACGCTGTTTGACAGCATTCTGACAACAGCGCCAAGCGAGAAACGTCTGACGTGCTAGCCTCCCGGAAAGGAACGACGCACCGATGCGCGCTACTCGGCAGACTCACAGGAAGCAGCGGCGCGACCGCGCTTCTCTGATCGGAAGGATTCCCGGCTGGATACTGGGAATTCTCATTCTCCTCCCGGCAGGCGCTGGCGCGCAGACGCACCATGAGGTCGTCACCGTCGAGGTCGTGGACGTGCCTGTCTATGTCATCAGTCACGGCAAACCGGTCCGTGACTTGACCAAAGGCGATTTCGAGCTCTTCGTCAACGACAAACGCCAACCGATCGAATACTTCGAGCGAATCGATTTCGCCGCGGCCGCGGCACCCGCGCCCGCGGAGGCCAGGCCGGCCACGATGCCGGTTGCCGATCCACGCGAGCGGCGGCTGTTTCTCCTGCTGTTCGATCTCGCCTACAACCGGCCGCCTGCGCTTGCTCGCGCGCAAAAGGCAGCCGCCACGATGGTCGACCGTGCCCTTCCTCAGGACTTCTTCGCGGTCGCCACCTACAATTCGCAGGGAGCGAATTTCATCATCCCCTTCACGCGCGATCACGACGTGATCCGGCGCGCGGTACTCAAGCTATCCCCGAGCAGTGCTCGTGACGCACTGGCCATCTCGATCACGAATGCCGAGCGCCAGACAGCGGAGGCGTGGGTCCCGCTCGACAGCTCCGGTGCCGGTGGGAGGGGACTCTCGGGCGAGGAACCGATGACCGACTTGATGGCGGGCTTTGCCGTCCAGGATCACGCGCGCGCCCAAACCCTCGCCCAATCGCAGCTCGACGAGTTTTCCATGATCGCCTCGCGGCTGGCGGGACTGGAAGGGTACAAGCATGCCGTTCTCTTCTCGGAGGGCTTCAGCTCCAGTCTGTATGAAGACGGACCGGGAGCGCCCGATGCTCACATGGCGCGCGCGCTACAATCGATGGCGGAGTCGTTCCACGCCGCCGGTGCGATTCTGGACACGGTCGATCTCGGGGTGGTCGGCAATGATGTGATCGTCACCGGCCAGACCGCGCCGAGCTACTCCTCGTCAGGTCAGGCCGGCACAACCACCAACGTTCGGAGATACGACGAGTCGAAGGACTCCACACTGTTCACCTTTGCCGCGAAAACAGGAGGGCAGTTCCTTCACTGGACGAACGACTTCACCGCCGCGCTTGCGGATCTCTCCGCCTCCGTCAGCGCGGGCTACAGGCTCGGATTCAAGCCCGTCAATCCGCGCAAGGGGCCGAACAAGATCGATGTGAGGGTGAAGAACATTCCTCGGGGGGCGACGATCTCGTTCCGTAAGGGATTCTCGTCCGCGCCGGAGTCTCCAGACGCCTCCGACGCGCTCCTTCTCGCCGACATCATTCAGAACGACATCCCTCAAACGGGAACGCCCCCGGCCTTCTCCTTCACGGAACGGCCGTTCATCGACGTCGTCGTCCCGGCACGGCTCCTGGCGAAGGAGCTCGGCGCGATCGACGACGCCAAGCTCATGCTGTACATCTTTGACGGCAAGGGCGACGCGGTCGACTACCGCGAAAAGAAGATCTCGATTCCCGCCACCACCACTGCCGACATGGCCATCCGTCTGAAGCTCGCTCTGCCGCCGGGGAAGTACGTCGCGAAAGCGCTGCTGCGCGTATCGAAGTCGCTCGGATTCGCGAAGGTGGCATTCACGGTTCCGGTGGAGAGATGACCGCTGGCCGGACTCTTCCCGCGGCAGATGCGGGGCCATGCGAATGAAGGACTGCACAGTAGCCGTGGCGACGCTCTGACGCTTCGATATTCCGTTCTCAAACAGCGCGAGTACTCACCTGGATCGAAGACCTCTTTGATGTTTGAGAGTGCCATGGCTGAGAAGTTTCCAACCCATTCGTCGGCTCTCACGATTCACCACTTCGAAAAACGGCCAGAAACGTAGGTCGGACTCTCCAGTCCGACCGGTGGTGAACAACGGTTGCTGGCGGTGCGACTGCGCGATCACCGGTCGGACTGGAGAGTCCGACCTACGTTCGACACATGGTGGCGATGTCTGTGATTCCGCGCAGATCAGGGTTTCCTTTCTCCCTGCGAAAAGAGCAGATCCGCGTACCTCTATACCCGCAATCATGAGCGACAAGTTGAAGCTGCTGTTCCTGAGCGCCAGTCCGGTGGAGGAGGATGTGTTGCGGAGCGACGTTGAGATCCGCAAAATCCACCAGCGGATCGCTTCGAGCCTCGACCGTAAACGTTTCGAGGTCACGGCCTACTTCGCTGTTCGCACCAGCGATCTTCAACGGATACTGCTCGAACACACTCCGAACATCCTCCACTTCAGCGGCCACGGCAATGAGGAGGATGGTATTTATCTCGAAAACGATCTCGGGCGGGCCACGCCGGTGAGCGGTGAGGCGCTGGCCGGACTGTTCGCGGCCTTCAAGGGAACGCTTCAAATCGTCTTTCTCAACGGCTGCGAGACGAGAGCGATGGCGGAAGCGTTCCGCTACATCGTCGAATACACGATCGTGATGAAGCGCTGGGTGAGCGATGACGGGGCCATCATCTTCGCGACGGCCTTCTACCAGGCATTGGCGCTGCGACGGACGGTGCCTGATGCATTCAGTCTCGCAGTCACGCAGCTGAAGATCGATCGCATATCCGAGCCTGACACCCCCGAGCTGCTCCTGGGGATGACGCGCGTTGAAGCGAAGCCGGACGCGCCGAAAGCACGGAAGAAGGAGCCGAAGCATGGAGGGAGCGGGATCACTACGACCATCACAGGCAGCACCGTCCGCGATGTGATCACTCTCCAAGGCAACAACAACAAGGTGAAGAGATAGCGCGCGATGTTCTGTGCGAACTGCCAGGCCGAAAGCCCCGGATCGGATCATTGCGAGCTCTGCGGGATGCCGCCGGACACGCCCGCCGCAGTTGTCGTTGCAGTTGCAGAGGCCAGTGCCGAGGTTGGGACTGATGACGCTCCTTTCTGCGAGGCTCACGAAAACGACGGGGGTCGCGAGGCCGTTGCCGAGCAGTCGCTGTCGTGCGGGGAGCATTTGGTCGTGCCCCCGTCATCAGAGCAACAGGTCATAGACGAGGTCGCATGGCCGGCCGCGGCGTCGTTTCCGGAACGGCCGCTCGATATGAGGTCCGAAGAGCCGGAGAGTCAGCGCTCGATGCCTAAGGACGAAGCGCCCGATGTGAGCAGGATCGAGCCGCCGCGGCAACCGCCGGAGCCCCGGATTTCGACGAATCTCCACAACACCCAGATGCGTGACCTGTTGATTTTCGATGGCAATAATAACGTGCTTATACAGACGCTTGCCAGTCTCCAGGACAAGCCGGATAGAGAGGAGCAGGGCCTCCTCGACTTCGTAGTCGACCTTCCAGAACCTCGGCTGAAGAATCCGACGAGCAGTGCGTTTCGCGAGGAAGATCTGGCGGACCATGCCAATGCCCTCGTGACTGAACGCCTGCTGTTGATCAGTTGCTCCGATCCGAACGTCAGCTGGGCTGCAGCGTGTGCGCTCATCGAGCGGCTTGCTATCGACAAGACGAGGCGAAAGCTGTTGAACTTCGACGCCGTGCCGCCGTCGGTTGCCGTCGATGTGCGCCAGCTCTACCAGCGAAGCCTCGGTGCCGAATGCGATTTAGACGTCATCCTCGTGGTTCAGGCGCTTGCCGACACGGCGCAACCATTCATCGGCTCAATCTTGAAGAGCGGATCCGGTTGTTCCCCCGACGAGATTCGCCAGGGTCTTTCGTCTCACCGACTTCTGGTCGTGTGTACCGCTGATTCGCAAACGATCTCGGCGTTACCCGCCGAGATTTCCTTTGACCACTGGGCCATTTCGTCGCTCGAGTATCTCCTTCGCCCTCGTTTTCCCGACCGGTTCGCGGAGCTCGCCTCGAAAATCATTGCTCAACGGAACAACGGACGTTGGAGCAGGGAAGAGAATGACCTTCGCAGGCAGGTCACTTCGTTGAAGAACGATGAGCTGCTTGCCGCCATCGAGATGGGTGGCCCGGAGTCGGAATCCGACACCGCACTGCTAGTCGACAGCAATCAATCCCCGGTGCATCTCGCTGTCCTGTATACCGCAACCTTCTATCCCGACCTGGCGCCGACGGAATTCGCCCGCGTGCTCACGACGCTCCTCGGCCACGACAAGACCCTCATCTCTGAAAAGGTCCAGCAGAAGGGAAGCGACGGCACGCTGAAGGTGGAGGAAATCCAGCGCGAAAAGCCGCTCTTCCAGATCTGGGGTGAGCGCTCCGACGCCATCCTTCGAGAGTGCCATCTCATCACCACCCGGGAAGCGAATCGGGTCGTCGTCTTCGCGAACGCCGGCCGCCGAGACCGGTTGCGCAGGCTCTTCGAGGAAGAGTACGGGATGTATGTGGAAACGCGGTTCATACGGGCGTGGAACACCGGGCTGATCTTCGATGGATCGGAGCGGATTGCCGCGGATCTCATCCGATTGACGATCGATATGGCGGCCACCGACCCCAACCAGTTCGGCCGGGACTGGCTGATCGAGAATCTGGATCGATTCTGTACGCCGGCCGATTCCGAATCTGTATTGCGACGGTTCGCGAAGCTGTTTCGCTTGTTGCTGGAGGAGCCGGAACAGAATGCCATCGTTGTTGCCGTCCTGGAATCCCTCCTTCGGGCCGGCCGGCACGACTACGCGCTGCAGCTGGTGAAGAACCTCCGATTCGCCCCTGGGTTCGACGATCTCTACTGGATGAAACAACTGATCGACCGCGGTGGCGATGCCGTGCGAACGACCACGTCCGTCTACCTCTGCAACGAAGTTCGGCGGCGGGGCGTCAGTGTCTTCCGTGAGCTGGCGCGGTGGTTGCCGCAGCCCGGCCGCGATCCGGCGAACTACTCGCCCTCGAACAGCGCGGCGCTGCGGTTGATGTTTCAATACTGCCTCGAGACGACGGAGCGTTTCAGCCCAGAGAATTACGGCCGCCGGCCGACGCGATTCCCCCTGCTGGCGAGTGATGCCGAGTCGGCGCATGACGATTTCGCACTGCTCGTGCAATTTCTCCTGCATCCGGGGATCAAAGCGGTTGTCAACGCCTCTTGGCCCGACCCCGACGTCCTTGCGCTGCTCGTATCGAGATGGTTTTTCATCCTCTTCGGTTACGGCCCGGTCGCTGAAGCGGCCGCGGACGATCCCTTCCCTCCCGAAGCAGCGTCGAGAGTTCTGGTTGAGCAGCTCGCCGAGGGAACGCGAGCGCCGGAACTGAGGCACCTGCGTCAAGACATACTCAAGTCTTGGGAGGGTATGAGCGACATCTTCGCCCTGGCCCCGGGACTGCTCGGTGCCGAGGGCCGAAGCCGTCGCCAGGAGTTCGCGGCGAAGCGCGCTCTGGTGAAGAAGCTGATCACTGAATTCCGCCGGTCGCAGCGCGACCTCAGACCCGTTGCGCGGCAGCAGGCAACTGCATAGGGAGATTCGCGATGGCTCAAACCTACCCGATGGACAAGATCATTCGCCTCGTCGACGACCGTACCCACAGCCGTGGCTCGGCGGAAGTGGTCGTTCTCATCGACACCAAACTGCGCACCGTCCTGCCGAAGCCGCCATTGATCACCACGTTCCGCTCCCTTCGGTATTACCTCGTCGGCAACACGAACGATCCGCGCAACTCGTCTCAGGGCGAGATCGCCGGATACGTGCTGCAGAGCCTCGAGCACAACGTCCCGGTCACGATGACGTACGTCGCTCGATGCCGGCCTGGCAACGAAGGGCGCGTGGCGCTGGCGCTCTTCGATGATAGTGAAGCACCGGGTGAGATTCTCGAGAGGAAGCTCACTCGCTGGCTCACCGAGATCGGGCAGGCGGACATCCCCGCCTTCGTGCGCGACTATCTCGAGGATCGAACCGCGCTGGAGGCGAGAATCATCGCGAAGGCGCTGGCCGAAACGGGCCTCGACCTTTCGCTGCGGCTGTTTCTGGAAGCCGAGCGTTCGCTCAATCCGCTGGTGGTGACCAAAGAACATCTGCGCGCCACTGCCCTCGATTATCACGACGAGGAGCAGGACCTCGGCTTCCGGATCACGATCGACGTGAGCGATGCTCACAAGCTGAACGCGATGCTCTACTACCGGCGCAACCCGCAACTGCAGGAGCTCGTCCCGCGCGAGGTCCTCCGGTTCGTGCGACAGAGCGTCACGATGCAGATGTACTGCACGGAGCTGAACTCCGCCGCCGTGCGGGGCGCGCTCACGGCGCACCTGGACGCGTTTCTGGCCTCGTACGGACGCAAGGTGGGGACGATCCGGCTCGACGCCAGACCGTGCGGCCTGGAGTTCTTTTTCCAGTACGCGCACGACGTGACGTGTGAGCTGCGCGAATACCCGAAACCGGTCGTCATTCAGAACAAAGTGCAGATGATTCTGCGCGACGTCGCGCTCTACAAGTCGGTGAAGTCGCCCGATCTGAAGCAGTGGCTGGAACAGAAGCTCGATCGATCCATTCGCCAGTGTCTTTTCAATGCGAAGTACATCGAGGTACTGGTCCGGTTTCACGTCTTCGAGGCTGAGATCAAGCGCGTTCTCGATGCGGAGGCGAAGGCGATCGGGTATCAGATAGAACAGATCATCACAACTCCCGACCTGGAGCCGATCCGCTGGAAGGATCCCTTCCCATTGGAAGTGTCCGGGACGTTCGAGACCCAGGCCTCGCGTTTCTACGTCAACGTGCAGTTCGTGGTCACGGCACGGATTCCTCGGCTGGAGACGGTCGAGCCCTATCTCAACCGCGAACAAAACGTCCCCAAGCTGATGGAGGATGCGATTCTCGCCGCGTCGCGGCGACTCCTTCATAGCGTGAATCCTGAACGTTTCTACATGCGCTTCTACTCGACAGAGATCCCCGACGAGCGTTCAGTGAAGGACGCGCTCGTGACCGCGATCGACGAGAAGCTGCGCGAGCAGTTCGGTGCAGACGTCATCGAGGTCGTCATCAAGGTCGTGGAGACCGATCTCATCGCCAGGCTGAAGAAACTGATGGAGACGATCTGTCCCTTTGTCGTCGAGATGATCTCGATCCATGGAGATGACCCGCTGATCTTCCACGGCAACTTTCAGACACAAGGGGTTGATCCCGACGGATGGCATCGGTTTCAACTGCTGACCATCGGCGTCGAGGAGATCCGAAGACTGCTCGAGGAGCACCTCCTTGCCCAGCTGCATACCGCGACGCCCGACGAGCTGAAGTACCGCTCGCCGGAACATCGGCAGTTTCTGGAGCGAGTGCTCTCAAAGTATGCGACCGACTACATCCGTGAAGAATTCGGACTGATTGTCCGGATCACCAATGTTTATCGCGAGCCGACACCCGGCGAGCTGCAGGCGAGCCGTTCGCTGATCGAACGGCGCGAAAGGACTTTCGAGATCGACCGGGCCACGCTGCGTGACTGGGCCGCCGGGGAGATTTCTTCGAGCGAGCATCGCCTGGAGCGGTTGGGCGCGTTGCTCGAAAAGCGTAACAAGCTGGCAATGGGTACGGACGTTGAAGACGATCTGGCCGAACTCGACCGGCAGATCGCGGAGGCGCGCGCCGCCATGGCTCCGTCCGAGGTCCGGCCGGTCGGAGATATCCGGCGCGAGCTCCTTCCGCCTCCGCCCGCCAATGCCACACTGCGCGACCTGGCCAGGCTGGCGGGTATGCCCGATCCCACTCCGAAACAGTTGGAGGGAGAGCGCGAATGACCGCCGCGAGCCCCACTGTCAGATTCCAGCAGCAGCTCGCCTCGACGACGCCCGGCCAGGTACTGAACGCCCTCGAGTTCTGGAAGAGTCAGCGGGCATTCGTGGCCGTGATCTTCGGCGGCACCTTGATGTTCATCGTCCTGGCGCCCTACACGTACGGCTCGGCAAGCGGCTGGGAGGTGATGGCGCTACTGGTGGTGCAGTCGCTCGCCTTCTGGGGGGCGGTGATCACGGCCAAGGGCTTGGCCGCCGTGCAGGTCGAGAACGCGATCGTGCAGGTTATCGAGCGCCGGGGCGCCGCGTATCTCCGAGACATCAAGTCGGGCCAGAGAAGCCGGATCGATCTCGACTACCTCGAACAATCGATTCTGCCACCGAACCCCGCGAACCCGGCGCCGGCGATGGTCCGTCTCTTCCAGCACATCTGCAAGGAAGCGAGGGACCGGAAGTTCGAATCGAGCGTGAACGTGATGCAGCCGTATCGCGAGGAGCCGCTCGAAGACGTTTTCAAGCTCCAAAATCTGCAGAAGATCGCCCTCTGGCTGGGTATTCTCGGCACGTTCATCGGCCTGCTCATCGCCATCGGCAGCGCCGATCTCGCTTCCGGCAACTTCGTCGAGGTGGTACAGAAGATGTTCGCCGGGCTGAAGGTGGCCTTCAGCGCCAGTCTGGCCGGCCTGGAGGTGGCGGTCATCCTCGGGGCGATGTTGCTGGTATTGCGCAAGGCGCAGGAGCATTACTTCAAGCAGATGGAGAGCGCTGTCGTGTTGATGCTGTCGCTGGCGCGCAACAGCATCAACAAGGACGACTACCTGGCGGAGTTCGGTCAGATCCGAACGACCGTCGATGCGCTCACGGACACGGTCTACGGGCAGACGCAGGAAATCAAGGACCAGACGGAACAGATTCGCGCGGGGATGTCGCGGCTGGCCGACGCCCGGAAGAGCTTCGACGGCTTTGTCGAGTCGCTCGGCGAGACCCAGAGACAGTTCATCGAAGACATCCGGGGCGTCTACGACACGATCTCTCTGCACAAACTCAGCGACACGCTGAACACGGTTCTGATCCGGGCGGGGCATCTCATGGGAGACCGGATCGAAGTCGGTACGACCCAGATCACGAATCGATTGACGGACTTCAACACGTCGGTGGACACGTTGAGCAAGGCCATGGAGGGACAGGCTCGCGAGAGCGCAGAGACAGCGAGGAAGCTGGCCACTCAGATCAACACCGCCACGGCCGACAATGTCGCGGCCATCAAGGGGGTGCTGGCGAGGATTCAGGAAACAGTGGTGCGCGATGTCAGCGCCAAGAACGAGCTGCAGGACCTTTCGCGCAGGATCGGGGCGCTGACGACGGCGATCGAGAAGATCGAATACCTCACGCCGCGCCCGCGCAGTATCCGCGAGTCCATCATGTCGCTCCGGTGGTGAGTGCCGATGGCAAAACTGAACGATCTCCTGGCCGAGGATACGAACCAGTTCGGTCCGGGCACAGACCTGACGATCTCGCTCCTGGCGGTGCTGCTGGTCATCGCCCTGATCACGTCGCATCTGTATCAGAAGGAAAAGGCCGCGAATGACATCCTGACCGGGGAGAACGGTTCGAACTTCAAGCTGGCCACGGAATCGTTCACGGCGGCCGATTTCTATGCGCGCCCTGTGACGAGACTGGTCAACCCCGCGGCAATCAACGCACGCGTGGCCCGTATCGTCGGCGAGTACCGCCGGCTGCGAAAGGATTACCCGTTCGTCTTCGTCATCGGACACTCGAGTCAGCTCGACGACCCGTCCGCGGCCGACCGGAGCGAGGACGGCCGGCGCCGGCGCAACATGGAGTTTGCGCTGCGCCGGGCGGCGATGATCGCCGGTCTCATGCAGGAGCACCTCGACGACCGCGAGCGCGAGGGGTTGGTGGCCGTGACGACGGGTGAGGCCGATTTGCGCAACAAGGCCCGGCCGCTTTCGCAGGACAACGCCTGGGTGGAAGTGGTGTTTGGGAAGGAGTGGAAAGTGCCCAGCGGCAGGCAATGAGATGAGCCGGCACGGCCGGCAGCGTTGGTTGCCCAAGGCTCGGCCAATAGTGGCGCTCCAAGCGTTTGTGCCGCGCAGGCTCCTACTGTGGGTAACTCTCGGGGATCATTGCCGAATACGATGAAATGAGTAACGTGACGTGTTCGACTGATAGGCTTGCGGGCTGGCACCGGCATCACCCGCTTCAGGAATGTGTAACCACCGGTACATCGGCAACTACGCGCACATGCCGCAATCGATGGGGCAGCGGTGTCCCTATCCGGGGCTCTACGACGAACTGCTGTCGAAAACATCCGAGGCACTTCCGGCAAACCTGTCTCCACTGCCAATCGATCGGCACGGGGCCTGTGTGTTTCATAGCCAGGAGATCGCCTGGAAGAGGGGGAAAGACTTCCAGCGGCGTTTCCTTCAACTGGTAGAGCTTCTCGACGCCGGTGAGGGGCCGAACTACTACGACTTTGCGGAGTTCGTATGCGTCGGCGGCAGCGTCGATGGGGAGAGCGGCTCCGAGCGGGACGTTCTACGCATTGAAGATGCGACCTTCCGCAAGGCCGTGTATTTCACCGCGGCATCGTTTCTCGACTCGCTGGAGCTCGATCGTGTTGATTTCCAGGGCGGCGCAACGTTCGATCATGCAACCTTCGCGGGTGACCTGAAGGTACGGAATACGACGATTCGCGGCCTGAACCTCTGCGACGCCAGCATGGCCCGGCGTGTCTCCTTCAGCAGCGTTCAGTTCCGGGATCATGCTCTCTTCAACAATGGCAGGTTCAACGGTACGATGTCCGGAGCGGTAGTCAGGTTCGAAGACTCGCGCTTCGAGGGCATCACGGACTTTTCCGGAGCGGTCTTTACGCTGGGCGACGAGTCGTCGGTCGCCTTCTGGCAGATTCGTTTTGAGGACTTTACTAACTTCCAGAACACGCAGTTTCACTGTCACGTTGCCTTCGACGATGTGTCATTCGGGTACGTGACCGAGTTCGTGGACACGTTGTTCGACTCGGTCGGCTCGTCGGCCCGGTATCGAGGATCCGCCGTGGAGCTCAAGCGAATCGAGGTGCCGATGGACGCCGTGCTCACGTTCAAGAGCACGAGCCCGCGGAACAAGATGTTCAACCACGACGTGCAGATGAGTTTCAAAGAAGAACCGGCCGGAACGATCCGGTTCGACAATGTCAACTTCCACAAGATCACTTCGGAGTCCCGCCTCCGGCTGACTCGCCTGGCGAAATTGGGGATCGTCGAGATCGGTGCGGGCTGCATCAAATACCGATATCAGACCTCGGTCAGAACGATCTCCGTCAGCGACAGCAACCAGCCCCTCGTCATCGAGCTCTGTCAGACGTTCACCAACTACTTCACGCAAAGCAACGGTCTGAACCTGGGCTTCGAAATCGTAGAACGGGACAGTACAAAAGTCAGTTTCTTCTATTTCACCGACGAGGACATTTCGGAGGACGTCTTCGCCGGGCGTTTGGCGCAAACCGAGCGGCACTTGTGGAACCTGCTCTCGGTTCGGACGAACCGTCAACTCCTCGCCCTCGAAGAGGCCACGGGAGTGCCGCCGGTAGCCAGGGAGAGTGTCATCATCAACGCCGTTGATGGGATCTCGGCCCTGCTGGGCACATTTTTTCGGGTGGGCGCGAGACTTGCGCTCGGCGTCTGGAAAGCAGCCGATACGCAACTTCTCCTGAACGCCATCCGGTTCAACGACGCCGGCGCCGAGGATCGGGCTGCGAATCTTCATCGCGTCCTCGTGGAGAAGTACACGGGTCGGACGCTTCTGGGCATCAACAAGCAACAGAACGAGCTTCTCCTGCCGATGGCTGCGGAGGAAAGCGGCGGGCCTTCCAGGAAAGTGCGCATCCTGTTTCTCGGTGCGAATTCGTCGACCGAGCCATTGGAGCTAGAGCGCGAAGTCCACAAGATTCAGGTGAATCTCAAGCTGGCCCGGGAACGCGATCACCTCGAGTTTATCCAGGAATGGGCCGTAACGATCGATACGCTGACTCAGGCGCTGCTGGATGAATCACCGAACATCGTTCATTTCTCCGGCCATGGCCAGGAGTCCGGAATCGTCCTCCAGGACGAGATGGGGGAGCCAAGAGTCGTGTCGGCCGATGCCCTGGCCGGTCTGTTCCAGCTCTTCAGGGACACGGTGCGGTGCGTTGTGTTGAGCTCATGTTTTTCCGAACACCAGGCGCGAGCGATCCGCTTGCACATTCCGTACGTCATCGGGATGAGCGCTGAGGTTCCGGACTCGGCCGCGATCGCGTTCGCGACAGGTTTTTACCAAGCCATCGGCGCGGGACGGGAGATCCCCTTTGCGTTCGAATTGGGGGTTGCCAAGATCGAGTTGGAGGGTGTCTCCGGCGACAATAAGCCGATTCTCCTTTGAGGTTGAAAAGTGGCGGTGTCACGTCCGTCCAATGCTGAAGCGGGACATTCTCGCGTTCGCGAGAGGATGCCGTAGAAGGAGGAGTCGTGCGCACCGCAATACGCATCTTCGTCATTGCGCTCGTCATCGCTCTCTCGTTCCATATCCCGCCACTCCGGGCGGACGACTGGGAAGACCTGCGGGCGCGGCCCGGAAACGACGACATCTTCGTCATGGTCGATACGTCATTGTCGATGGCCCCGTCGCTGGGGGGATCCCTCACCCGGGTGAAAGGACTTCTTCAGGACCTGCTCGTGCGGTATGTGAGAGAGGGTGACCGAATCATCGTCATGACCTTCGACAGCGAGGCGTACATGCGCAGCATAGTCCCCATCGTCGATCGCCGGCGCGATACCGAAGTGCTGCGCGACGTCATTGACGGCATCGACGCACACCGTGTCATTCACTACTCCGGCACGTACCCGGAACTCGTCGAAGCGGAGGACGGACTCTTGACCGGCGGAGGAGCTTGGACCGATTACTGTGACATGTGGCGGCTATCGGCCACGGCAATCCGGAAATACGGTGAACCGCGCCACCGACAACTCTTTCTGCTCTTCACGGATGGCCGTCCGGAGGCTCCACTGTACCGTCCGTGCAGTGATCCAGGAGTCCCGAGCGCATTCTCTGCGGGCTTGAACGAAGACCGTTTTCGTATGGGCTTGATTGCGTTGCCCGGAGGGACAAGCTCTGTACAGGAGCTCTCCGCGCTGCTGACGCAACTGGTGCGGCACATGCCCGGTTACGGCCACATTCCCGGGAACGTGGTTCGCGTCATCGACTTTGCCGAGAACGGTCACGGGATCGAGGGCGTTCGCCGCGAGATCCTGGCGCTGATCGGCGCTCGAATCGACCTCGTCGAGCCGTCAAGGCTAACGTTGGGCGGGCATTACAAGGTCAGCATGAACACGCGCATGACCATAGTCAACCGGTCCACGGTGTCCCGACCGATCTCCCTCCGCGGTGCGACCTTGAATCTGATTGGCGGGCAAGAGCCAATCGACGTCGCCGTCACCCCGTCAAGGATTACGCTGCTTCCAGGTCAATCGGGACTTTTGACGCTCTCCGCGCAGGACTTTCTGCGGGATCCTGGGGAATACCGGGGGACGCTGGTCTTCAACTTCGGAACGGCGTCGCGCTTCGATCCGGCCACCCTCGATCTCTCCGCTACGAAGCTTTCCTGGTGGCAGGCGTTTGGCGGCTATGTCACGCAGGCAATCGCCGTGCTGGCTACGCTGCTCCTGGCGGCCCTTGTGCGGGTCTTGTTCTCTTCTTGAAACGGACGCAGTTCCGTCCCTCTATCCAGAAGATGACGGTCGGTATGAACAACTCGATGATCCGGACAGTGCGGTCCTTCCATCCTGGCCATGGCGTCATTTTTTACGGCCGGATGCGGAAAGAGTTTGTGTGGTGTATTCTCCCGGCACCGGTTGGAACGAGAGAAGCTTCCGAGTTTTGGAGCGCACGCGCGCTTCGGCCCGCACACCAGTCCATGCAAACACCGAGTGATATTCTTCTCGATCATCTGGCGGTAATCGAGCGTATCATCGGGAACCTCTGCCGCGGAGCGATGGACGCGAGCCAGATCGAGGAATTCTTCGGCTTCGTCAAGTTGCGGCTGATTGAGAATGACTACGCGATCATCCGCGCATTCCAGGGAAGAAGCAGCTTTGGGACCTACCTGACTACCGTCGTGGCGAGGCTGTTGAACGACTATCGGAATCATGAATGGGGGAAATGGCACGATTCCGCTGAGGCGAAACGTCAAGGGGACCTGGCAGTGGAACTGGAGCGATTGATCGGACGCGATAAGCGCTCGATCGATGAGGCCCTGATCATTCTGCAGCAGAAGTATTCCGGGGTCACAAAAGTGATGATCGAGCAGCTCGCCGAGCGCTTTCCAATACGGTACGGGCGCAGGATGGTGGGGCTGGACCAAAGACCGGAGCCGAGCGTCGAGGGCACGGGCGACTCCCTTGCCAACAGAGAGACGGCAGCGCTCATCTCCGAAGTGGTGAGCGCATTCATTGAGCAACTGCCCAAAGAAGACCAGCTTCTTTTCCGGCTGCGGTTTGAGTGCGACATGACGGTCCCGCAGATCGCAATCTCGATGCGGAAAGACGCGCAGCGGTTGTACCGCCTTCTCCAAACGCATTTCGCCACTCTCCGCCGGAAGCTCGAGGACGCGGGCGTCAGCGCCGCCGACGTCGCCAGGCTCACCGGGTCCGACAGCGTCCTCGATTTCAAACCCAAAATCGGCGGCCGGCGTCCCTCCAATGATGAGGACCCGGGTGGGACGCCGGGGGAGGACGCGTGAAGAAGCGCGATTCGAGCCGCTGTCCTGATCCCGAGGTTCTGGCCGCCTTTATCGCTGGAAATCTCTCAGGAGCAGAACTGGAAATGACCGCTGAGCATCTGCGCGAATGTGAGGACTGCCGGAAGATCGTCGCCGCGGGCGCGCGATACGATCGAGAGAACGCGCCGACGGTCGTGATCATGCGCCCGCGGACCATGTTGCCGCTGTGGCTGGCGATTGCCGCGGCGGCGCTCGCCGGTGTGGCGGTTCTTTCCGTCTGGTTCGTACGGTCGCGTGCCGAAGATCCGACGCGTATGTTGATCGCGGCCACTCCTCACGATGGACGTTATCTCGAGCCGCGCCTGAGCGGCGGGTTTCCGTGGGCGCCGCTGCGCGACGTTAAGCGCGATGGCGAGCGCAAGCTCGACCCCGCGCAGATGAAGTTCGTCGGCGTCGCCGGTGTTGTCCTCGAGCAGACCGGCGCCAATCCCTCGGCGCGGGCGCAGCACGCGTCCGCCCTGGCCAGCCTTCTGGGCGGGGATCCGAAGGACGCCGTGACGCGGCTGGAAAAGATCGCCGCATCCTCGCCCAGCACTGTTATCTGGAGCGACCTCGCCGCGGCGCACTATGCGGCGGCGGTTCAGAGCGATGACCCGCAGCAACTCGCGCAGGCGCTTGCGTCCGCGGACGCCGCGTTGCGCCTGGATGCACGATTTCCCGAGGCGCTGTTCAACCGCGCCTTGATCCTGGAGCGTCTGGGACTGCGCGAACAGGCGAGTGCCGCCTGGAAACGGTATCTCTCGGCCGATAGTGGTTCACCGTGGGCCACCGAGGCCGGGAAGCACCTGCAGGATCTCAGCAAGAAGGTGGAGTTCCGCGACGAGCTCGAGCACAGCTACGACCGGCTGACGGGCGATTCGAAAGCAGCCGGCACACTTGTGCGGCGCTTTCCACAGGACACACGCGTCTGGGGAGAAAGTGAAATCCTCAGCCGCTGGGCTCACGACGAGACCCGAGGCGATCATGACGCTGCCGCCAGGCATCTGCAACTGGCACGATTCTTCGGCGAGGAGATCGCTCGGGATCACGGCGAAGGGCTTCTGATCGCGGCGGTCAACGCCATCGACCGGGCGGACCCGGTACGCCGCAACACGCTCACGGCGGCGCACATCCAGTTCCGCGAGGCGCAGCGGACTTTCAAGGCGGGGAGACCAGCCGACGCGGAGAGGCAGTTCCGTGAAGCGGCGGCCGGCTTCGAAGCGGCGGGCAGTCCGATGGCCCTGCTTGCCCGTTACTTTGCCGCGAATACCACGTTCGAGCAGGGGCGGGTCGACGAAGCGCGTATCCAGCTCGAGCAGCTTCTGAGCGTCTCCAGGCCGGAGTACATCGCTTGCGCGGCGCAGGTGAAATGGCAACTGGGGCTCGTCTATGCGTCGATGGGCCGCTGGGGGCAGTCGAGGCGCACGCTGATCGACAGCATCGCCACGTTCGAGCGTCTCGGCGAGACGAAATACGCGATGACGGTGCGCGAGATCCTGGCCGAGGTTTACGACCGGATCGGCGAGCCGCGGGAAGCCTGGGCACACCGCCTCGTTGCGCTTCATGAGATCGGACGATCCGATGATCAGCGGCTTCGGGTTGCCGTTCACGCGGTGGCTCGGGGTGCAGCCTTCAATCGCGATTGGCCCGTCAGTCTGGCTTTTCTCAATCTGCAGATCGAGATGCCGCGGCAGGACGGGGACGAGTTGATGTACGTCAACGCACGGTTGACGCGGGCGCGGATCGAAGGCCGGATCGGCGACGGCGCGGCCGCGAGAGACGACCTGATTCGTGCCTCGGCCGCGATGGTGCGCGTCCGCGACGTAGGCCTGCACGACCGCGCCGAGGCGGAGCGGCTTGCGGTGGAAGCCTCTCTCGAAGCGTCGCCCGCCAGCTCGATCCGCCTCCTGACCGATGCCATCGGGTATCAGCGCACCAGAGGACGCCGTATGTTCCTGCCGGAGCTCCTGCTTCAGCGCGGCCGTGCATACGTTGCCAGCGGAGCCGCGGGCGACGCCGCCGGCGACTTCGATGCCGGAATTCGCGAGCTCGAGACGCAGCGGATGTCGATCGATGCGGGTGACGAACGGTGGGGGATGTTCGGAGCGGCTGATGAGCTCTTCGACGAGGCTGTCGTCCTGGCGCTCCAGCGTCACGACGACGCCGCCGCATTTGCATACTGCGAACAGGCGCGTGGGAGAGAGTTGCTCGACTCCATGGGCCCGAGCAATGTGCAGGCGGCCCAATCGGCTCTGGGTGACGCCGTCGTCCTCGAATACCTCGTGCTGCCGGGCAAGCTGGTGATTTTCGTCGTGGACTCTTCGGGAGTCCACGCGGTTCAGGAAGAGATGAGCGGGTCTATGATCGCGGATGAAGTTCGGCGTCTGACTCGGACAGCGGCGTCGGGGACGGATGCGGACTTCACGCGCGTCGCGGCGATGATGTATGATCGGCTTCTGGCGCCGGTGGCCGACGAGCTCGCCCCAGGCCGCACGCTGGTCATCGTTCCCGACGATGTCCTCAGCGTCGTGCCGTTCGCCGCGTTGATCGATCCCGCCGGCCGGTATCTGATCGAGAAACGCGCCGTCGTGGCCACACCCAGCCTGGCGGCGTTCACGCGGCTGGCCTCGCGTAAACGGTCACTCGGGAAGGCTTCGCGTCTGCTCATCGTCGCAGGGCCTTCCTCGCGCAACGGCGACGCCGGACGGCTGATCCAGGCCTCCCGAGAGGCCGATGCCGTGGGGGCGGAGTACGAGCACGGCGCTGACGTTGCACCAGGAGACGCGAACGCCGCGGTTCTGGAGCAGAGGGCCGCCACGGCCGACGTAATTCACTTCGTCGGGCATGCCGTTGTTCCGGACGGCAGCACGGTCGCTGCGCTCGTGACCTCGCGCCGGGAAGGACTCGAATCTCAGCTTGATGCGCGGGAGATCGCCACCATGCATTTGGGCCGTACGAGCGTCGTCGTGCTCGCGGCCTGTGGCACCGCCCGCAGCTATGGGCGTACCGGCGAGGCAAGCATCAGCATTGCGCGAGCGTTCCTGGGCGCCGGCGTGCCCAGCGTTGTAGCGACGTTGTGGCCGATCGATGACGGCCCCGCCGCCGAGTTTTTCCCCCGTTTGCATTACTACCTCGCACGCGGTTTGCCTCCGGCCGAGGCGCTCCGCGCTGCACAGCTCGAGTGGGTCCACCGGCGTGACACGCCACCCCGTGTGTGGGCGGCGGTACAAGTCATCGGAAGCTAACAAAAAGGAGAGGGTATGCCTTATTCAGTGCAGTTTGTGGGACTCGTTTGCTTTTTTCGCGAGCCGGGCGGACGCCTGGCGCTTCTTCCCGACGGGCGGAATCCCGGAAAAGGGATCGACCCTCACTACGGATCGGTCGTCGTCGCTGCCGATTCGATTGAGGAAACGAAAACAGTCAACTGGGATGGTGTCACGGGCGCGCGGGACATCACATTCCCGCTCGTACCATGCCACCTCGTCATCGAGGGCGCCGACGTGGACGGGGTCCTCGATACGACAGGACACACCCTGCCGCAGTTGCGGGACATTGCCAGAGATTTCGAGATCGATCCTCCCCGCGCCAAGACCATCGCTCAGATTCGGATCAGACAGGGGATATTGACCGCGCATCATATCCCCGGCGGCACTGCTGCGATTTCGCAGCTCGACGTCGCGCACGATGGCCCGATCCGCATCACCATGAAGCCCGACGACGGCTCTCGCGAGAGTACGATCGTGGCGAAACCGGGGACCGAGATCGCCATTACGAACATGGCTCGTGGCAGCGTCTACGACCAGGCACCGGCGGGGAATGGAAGCCACTTCAGGATCTACGAGCAACTCAGCGTGAACCCTGTATCGCTGACGGAGCCGCCAGCGATTGCCGCGCTGACGGAGTCGCGTTCGCAGCACGCTCTGTTTTTCCGGAAAGGACCGATCGGACTCTACGTCGATTGCTCGAACACGGGGTGCTGCGGATAGTCACTGAGGCCGGATCGTGCCGACGATTTTGACGATGACGGGGACATCGTTGATCTCGGGCGGCACGATCCGGGCGGTGGGGCCGCTCAGGTTCACTCGTACGCCGTACCCGACGTCGAGCACGGCGATGCCGATCCCCCGCAGCTCCGGCAGACCGGCGAGCTTTGCCGCAAGGAGCTCCTTCGCAACCTCCGCCTCTTCGTAGGTCGCACCCTTCATGTGTGAACTGTAACGCCGAGGGATCTCAGAACGTTCTCGATCGGATTTGCATAAGAGGTGAGGCAGTTGGTCGTTCCGGCGAAGGAGAGACCGACGGGATGCCCTTCCGGATTCACCACCAGTGAGCCGCTGTCGCCGGGTTTGCTGAACGGTGTGTCGCCAACCGGCTCGATCTCGATCTGCTGGTTGAAGTGGCCAACGATGGATCCGTAATCGATTTCGACGTTATCGAGAGCGATGGCGGTGATCCTGCCATGCGTGAGGCCGGTCGTGCGGCCGCGCTTCATCACGTCTCGTTGCTCACGCAGGATGACCGGGTCCGGGTTCAACTTCAGGCCATCGGCGATCGTGACCGGATCGTACGGAATGCCGTCCCGGAGCCGCGCAAACGCGCAATCGACGATGGGCTGCCGGACGTCGAGCCGGGGATAACCGCGCGTCAGGTATGCGATCACGTTGTCGGGCCGGACGCCGTGATCGAATGCTCCGGGATGGACGATCTCGTCGTTCTCCCTCCCGCGGTCGCACAGGGCCAGAACGTGATTGTTCGACACGATCCCTATGACGCCGTCGGAGGTGCGGCGGGCGAAGAACCCGAGCGTGCCGGCGCTGCGCAGATAGTGACTGACCGATGCTCCGATGCGCAGACGGTGATCCGGCGAGACGGCCACGGCCGGCTCGCCGGCCACGATCGGTCCCGTGATGCGGACGTCGAGCTCCTCAGGGGAGGCCTTGCGGACCCTTTCCTCCATTCCCTTCTCCCACGCGCGGTCCAGGTCCGATTGCGACTGAGCGCGAACCGCGATCCGGAAATCGCGTGAGTCCCGCGTCGTGGCCACTCCAACCGCCACGCGGCGGCGGCCGCGTCCCCGCACGCGCTCACCTCCGATGCCAAGGAGGGTCGAGATGTCTTGCTTCGCCTGCAATGCTGTTTCGAAGTCCATACGTTCTCCTGGACGGCGTTTGCCGGTCCGATGTTCAATCGCTGCTGATCAGCCCGAGTCCCCGTAAGGTTAGTAGCTTTGAGGACATTGCTCCCAATTAGAGGGACTGGCGCGGAGCCATTTGCGCGGCGATGCTCCCGCGGAGAATCACGCGCGGAGCGAATGAGCGGAAGGATCGTCCTCATCGGGTGCGCTGATGAGACCTCGTGCTCAACACCTCGTTCAACGAGCACGAGCCCGTCGTCAACACCCCGGCACAGGCGCTCGACTGCTTCCTGCGCAAGAAGATGGATCTGCTGGTGATGGGCGACGTGATGATCCGCCGGGAGTGATCCGATGCCCGCGAAACCCATTCATGGCCTCCCGGAGCCCATTCATGGCCTCCCAGATCCCATTGATGGCCTCCCGGAGCCCATGAATGGCCTCCCAGATCCCATGAATGGCCTCCCAGATGCCATTCATGGCCTCCCAGATCCCATTGATGGCCTCCCAGATGCCATGAATGGCCTCCCGGAGCCCATTGATGGCCACCCAGAGCCCATTGATGGCCTCCCAGATGCCATGAATGGCCTCCCAGATGCCATGAATGGCCTCCCAGATGCCATGAATGGCCTCCCGGATCCCATGAATGGCCTTCCAGATCCCATGAATGGCCTCTCAGATCCCATTCATGGCCTTGCGGAGCCCATTCATGGCTGTCCCGGAACACATTCATGGCCTCGCGGAGGCGATTGATGGCCAACAGGGGTCGGCCTTCTTCAGTTCCGACCACCGGGTTTCTGTTCCGTGCCGCCCGTGACCGTCAGCGCCGTATAGGTTGTCGAAGTAAAGATGGGGGTAGGGATGGACCCCGCTGGCGACTCTCCTCTTTGAGAGGAGACCTCTGCGCATGGAAGGACCGCCGACCCGGCTGCAGAAGTTTATCGAGGAACTGGGGCTGAAGGTGAGTGATATCGTTGGCGAGGCCAATCGGATCGCCGCCGAGGAGGGAGTGGAATCGATCAGCAGGCAACACTTTCTGAGCCTGCGCCAGGGCCACGCAACTGCAACAGCGGAAAAGATTTACATCATCGTCGCCGCCATCCGCTCGGCGACCGGCATGCTCGTCCAGGCCACCGACCTCTTCGTGCTGCAGCCTGCCGCCCCCAAAGCCGGTGTGTTTCCTTGGGAGCGTTCCTGGCCGCGTCCCGAACCTGTATCCTTCCCCCGCGGGACTTCCGGTGGCCTCTGGAGTACGGGGAGAAGCGTGACCGATCCATCCCCCCCGACGAACGAGAGCGAATTCGAGGCGCTCTACATCGAGTACGGCGTGATTTTGCGCTCGATCGCCATCCGCCGCTATAGCATCCCGCCCGACGACGCCGAGGCACTCGTCCACGACATCTTCACCGCCTATCTGCAGCGCCGCGAGCAGGTGCGCGAGCTCAAAGGATGGCTGATCGGCGCCATCGGTAGCGGTTCCAAGGACTATCTGCGCCGCCGAAAGCGGGAGGAGCCGCTGTTGCCGGAGCACGACGAGAAGCCCGACCAGGCCGCCGAGAAGGAGGCCGAGCGCTGGATGCTCAACATGACCGTGGCCAGGGTGTTGGCCCGCCTCGGCGAGCACTGCCGGGAGACCCTCCGCCGCTACTACTTCCACGAGGAGTCGAAGGAGTCCATCGCCGAGCAACGGCCCACCTCTCCCGCCTACGTGCTCCAGCTCCTGGTCTCCTGCCGCCGCCGCGTGCGCGAGCTGTACGACGCCATGAGGTCCAATGAACGTTCACTATGGGGATGACGAGCAATGGTGACAGCGGCCAGAGAAACTTTTTTTGACCCACGCCCTCGCTCCGGTTGGCCGAAAAAGTACCAAATCCGGCGCATCCACACCCTTCCGTAGAGAGCGAAACGTCCGTTAAGACAAGTATAGTTGTCTTAATTCGGTCGGGTAGGGAAACCACCATCTCGCGGCTCTCCTCGTGCGTGATGGACGCGATCGACCTCAGACGACAGACGCCGCGGCAAGGCCCGCGCGGCCCCTTTGTGGGAACGCTCGACTGCCAGGCTGATCGCTCCCCCTCACACCCGATCGGCACGTGGCCGCGTGCTGCCTGCCCGGAGGCTCCTGATCAGGGCCGTCCAGGTAACCCGAC
>Ga0210394_10001393_pt1 | contig 39204 bp, 29 predicted proteins | sample IncBWC12MmetaG_FD_160121 | JGI IMG/M metagenome (GOLD analysis project Ga0210394, IMG submission 160121) | Forest soil microbial communities from Barre Woods Harvard Forest LTER site, Petersham, Massachusetts, United States - Inc-BW-C-12-M | ecosystem: Environmental > Terrestrial > Soil >... | reverse complement strand
GCGCTGCAGGGCGATTCACAAAGTCAACGGCGAGAGCACAGCCAACGGTGTAGCTGTGCCGCGAAAACGCGGCTGCGGCGTGTCGCGCGTGCATGCTAAAATGAGTGGAGGCGAGGCGCAGCGATGAAATTTGGCGTGGTGCAATTTCCTGGGTCCAATTGCGATGCGGACGCTTTCCATGCGGTGAGCGCGATCGTGCGGCAGCCTGTCGAGTTCATCTGGCACCAATCGGAAAATCTGGCGGGCTGCGACGTGATTATTCTGCCTGGCGGATTTGCATTTGGGGATTACCTGCGAACGGGGGCGATCGCGCGATTTTCAGCGGTGATGAAAGCGGTCGAGCGATTTGCGCGCGGCGGCGGGCTGGTGCTGGGGATTTGCAACGGATTTCAGATTTTGCTGGAAGCGGGGTTGCTGCCTGGTGCGATGATGCGGAATCAGGGGCTGCGTTTTCTGTGCCGGCAGGTGCACGTGCGGGTGGAAGCGACGGACACGCCGTTTACTTGTGCCGCGGCGCGCCGGCAAGTGCTTCAAATTCCGATCGCGCACATGGAAGGCAACTATTTTTGCGAGGCGGCGGCGCTCGGGGAATTGGAACGCAACAACCAGATTATTTTTCGTTACGTGCGGGCGGGCGGCGACGAAGTTGACGCGAGGGACCGCGAGGCGAATCCCAACGGGTCGTTGCAGGCGATTGCGGGGATCTGCAACCGTGAGCGCAATGTGCTGGGCTTGATGCCGCATCCGGAGCGCGCGGTGGAGCTGGCGCTGGGATCGGCGGACGGCTTGCTGATTTTCCGGTCGCTCGTGGCGAGCCTGGCGGCTGCGGAGAATTCCGCACCGCGGGCGTCGGGAGTGACAGCGGCGGTTCCGGCGTAGGGTTCGCGCTACTTCGTACCAAATTATGCCCACAGAAAATGATTGATACCGAAATTAAGGTTACGCCGCAGATTGCGACCGAGCACGGCCTCACGCCTGAAGAATACGCACGCACGCAGAAAATATTGGGACGCGATCCCTCGTTCACGGAGCTGGGAATTTTCAGCGTGATGTGGAGCGAGCACTGCTCGTATAAATCGTCGCGCGTGCATTTGCAGAGATTGCCGACGCGCGGGACGCACGTGGTGCAGGGGCCGGGGGAAAACGCCGGCGTGGTGGATATCGGCGACGGGATGGTGGCGGTATTTAAGATTGAATCGCACAACCATCCGAGTTTTGTCGAGCCGTTCCAGGGCGCGGCTACGGGTGTGGGCGGGATTTTGCGGGATATTTTCACGATGGGGGCGCGGCCGATTGCGGTGCTGGATTCGTTGCGATTTGGGCCGATTACGGCGGGGATGGACGACGAAAGCGGATCCCTCTCTGCATCCCGCGCCCGCCCGAATGCGGCGGAGGAGATTGCGCGGAACCGGCATATTTTGGACGGGGTGATACGCGGGATTGGATTTTATGGAAATTGTTTTGGCGTGCCGACGGTTGGCGGCGAGGTGGCGTTTGAGCCGTGCTATTCGAATAATCCGCTGGTGAACGCGCTGGCGCTGGGAATTTGCCGGCGCGAGGAATTGTTTTTTGCGAAGGCGCGCGGCGCGGGGAATCCGGTGATTTACGTCGGCGCGAAAACGGGGCGCGACGGGATTCATGGGGCTTCGCTGCTGGCGTCGGCGGAATTCAGCGAGGAATCGCAGCAGAAACGGCCGAACGTGCAGATGGGCGACCCGTTCATGGAAAAATTGCTGCTGGAAGCGTGCCTGGAAGCGATGCGCACGGGCGCGGTGGTGGCGATTCAGGACATGGGCGCGGCGGGGTTGACGAGTTCGAGTTCGGAGATGGCTTCGCGCGGCGGGTTGGGGATTGAGATTGATCTGGCGCGCGTGCCGCAGCGCGAAACGGGGATGACGCCGTACGAAATTATGTTGAGCGAATCGCAGGAGCGCATGCTGCTGGTGGCGGAGCGCGGACGCGAGCGCGAAGTTTTTGATGTCTTCCACAAATGGGGATTGGACGCGGTGGAGATTGGGCGCGTGACGGAAGATGGGATTTTGCGCGTGTTGAATCGCGGCGAAGTGGCCGCGGCGATTCCGGCGCACGCGATTGCGGAAGAGGGGCCGCGTTACGAGCGGCCGATTGCTCGGCCAAGTGTGACGGCAGAGGCTGGCGCGGCCCGTGTTGCGGAGGTGCGTGTGCCATGGGCCGCGGCGGGCACGGATTTGAGTGAGAATTTCCGGCGCTTGCTGGGTTCGCCGACGATTGCTTCGAAACACTGGATTACCGAGCAGTACGATTCGATGGTGCAGACGAACACGACGTTTGGTCCTGGGGCGGGAGATGCGGCGGTGCTGCGGCTGAAAGAATCGAAACGCGCTTTGGCGCTTGCGACCGACGGCAACGGGCGCTGGGGATTTCTCTCACCGCGTTTGGGCGCGATGCATGCAGTGGCGGAGGCGGCGCGGAATGTGGCTTGCAGCGGAGCGCGACCGATTGCGGCGACGAATTGCTTGAATTTCGGGAACCCGGAGAAACCAGAGGTGATGTGGCAGTTCAGCGAAGCGATTGACGGGATTGCGGAGGCTTGCCGCGTGCTGGAGACGCCGATCACCGGCGGGAACGTGAGTTTTTACAATGAGACTTTGGGGAAGGCGATTTATCCGACGCCGGTTTTGGGCGTGCTGGGGTTGATGGAGGATGCGGAGTGCGCCTTGGGTGCGGGATTTCGGAACGAGGGCGATGTGATTGTGGTCCTCGATGGAAAATTGGAAGACGGCAACGCGGGACGAGCGGCAAACGCGGCTTCAGGGGCTGAAGCCCCTTCGCTAGGCGGGCGGACGGCGGGGCTAAAGCCCCGCCCTGCCGGCGCGGCGCTCGATGGAAAGATCGATCGAGCCGTGGAAGATGGCGGCCGGAAGGCCGCCGCTACGAAAGCGGAATTCGCCTCTAGCGAATACGCGAAAACGATTCACGGGATTGTGGCGGGATCGCCGCCGGCGATTGATTTGACGGCGGAAAAACGGTTGATTGATTGTTTGGTGACGCTCGCTGGCGAGCGAGCGGTGCTTTCGGCGCACGATGTTAGTGATGGTGGCCTGGGGGTTTCGGTGGCAGAGGCGTGTTTTGGGCGCGGCGGGCTCTCCGCGGAAACCGCGATTGATGCCGGGAGTGCGGAAGATTTTGCGGAGGCTGCGTTGTTTGGCGAGCGTGGGGCGCGGGCGGTAGTGTCTGTTCGACCTGCGTCGCTTGCTCGGGTGAACGCGATTGCGGCACAATACCAAGTTCGTGCGCAGCGTATCGGTACAGTCACTCGCGGTGAATTCCGCATCCAATATGAGGGCGCGACTGTGATACAAGGCAGTATCGAGTCGTTCCGGCGTGTGTGGAGCGAATCGCTGCCAAAGGCCATCGAAAACGCGTGAGCAAAATTATTCAACTCGCTGACGATCATTTTCACGACCATTGCGGCGTGTTCGGGATCTTTGGGCACCCGGAAGCGGCGAAGATGGCTTACCTGGGACTTTATGCGTTGCAGCACCGCGGGCAGGAATCGGCGGGGATTGCTTCCACGGACGGGGCGCAGGTGTTCGTCCACAAGTCGCTGGGGCTGGTGCAGGAAATTTTCACGCCGGAAGTGATTGCGCGGCTGCCGGGAGACGCATCGATCGGGCACACGCGGTATTCGACAGCGGGCGACAACACGCTGATGAACGCGCAGCCGGTGGTGATTGACTGCAACAAGGGAAAAATCGCGCTGGGGCACAACGGAAACCTGACGAACGCAATCGAGCTGCGCAAAAAACTGGAACATCGCGGATCTATTTTTCAGACGACGAGCGACACCGAAGTGATCGTGCATTTGATCGCGCGCAGCGCGGCGCGAAATCTGACGGGCGCGATCGCGGATGCGCTGAACCAGGTGGAGGGCGCGTACTCGCTGCTGCTGCTGACGCGCGATGAGATTTACGCGATCCGCGATCCGCGCGGCTTCCGGCCGCTGTGTTTGGGAAGGCTGGATGGCGCCTGGGTGGCGGCTTCAGAAACTTGCGCGCTGGATTTGATTGATGCGGAATACGTGCGCGACGTGGAGCCGGGAGAAATGGTGCGGATTTCGCGCAGCGGAGTGGAATCTTTTCATTTTGCGCCGGAAAAACCGCTGCAACAGTGCGTTTTCGAGCACGTTTATTTTTCGCGGCCGGACAGCCTGGTTTTTGGAATGCCGGTGAACCGCACGCGCGAGCGGCTGGGACGTTTGCTGGCGAAAGAGCATCCGGTGGAAGCGGACATCGTGACGCCGGTGCCGGATTCGGGCGTTCCGGCGGCGATCGGATATTCGGCGGATTCGGGAATTCCATTTCGCATGGCGCTGATTCGCAACCATTATATTGGGCGGACGTTCATCGAACCGAGCCAGGCGATACGCGATTTTGGAGTGAAGCTAAAGCTGAATCCCGTGCGTCGAATGCTGGAGGGGCAACGCGTGGTACTGGTGGACGATTCGATTGTGCGCGGCACGACCAGCCGCAAGATCGTACGGCTGGTGCGCGATGCGGGCGCGACCGAAGTGCACGTGCGGATCAGCTGCCCGCCGACGATTTCTCCGTGCTACTACGGAGTGGATACACCGCGGCGCGAGGAATTGATCGCGGCGAATTATTCTGTGGAAGAGATACGGAAATATCTGGGCGCGGATTCGCTGGGTTACGTTTCGCTCGAGGGATTGCGGCTGGCCGTCGAGGATACCGACGACACGCGACACAAGTTCTGCACATCGTGCTACACCGGCAGCTATCCGACGGAGCTGGTGCAACTGGAAGTGGAGGCTCATCGTGAAGGCTGACGTGGAAGAAGCCGTGGCCGCGGACCGGGAACGGCTGGAAAGGGCGCGCGAGGAACACCACGAGCACGCGACGACCGGGGATAAGGTCTGGCGCGAAGTGGTTTCCTGGTTTTGGGTAATCATGGCGTTCCTATTTATCGAGGGGACGCTGGTGCAGGCGCGGGTGATTCCCAGCGGGTCGATGGAAAACACGGTGTTGATCGGGGATCACTTGATCGTGAGCCGCTTCGGGTACGATGCAGGCATTCCGTTCACGCCGTGGCATGTGCCGCTGTGGCGCGAGCCGAAGCGGCAGCAGATTACGGTGTTTCGCGCGCCGCTGGCGGATCAGGGATTTCCGGATTTCATCAAGCGCTGCATCGGAGTGCCGGGCGACCGCATAAAAATCGTTGAGGGAAAAGTGTACGTGAACGGAACGCTGCTCAACGAGCCTTACGCCATTCACAATCCGAATGCCAGTGATTCGCCGGTCGAGAATTTCCCGGCGCGAACCAGCGACATGGCTTTCGCGGACAATCCCGAATGGCGGACGGAGCTCGCGAAGCAGGTGCAGAACGGCGAGCTGGTGGTGCCGCCGAACGAATATTTCATGATGGGCGATAACCGCGACAATTCGAACGACGGCCGCTACTGGGGGTTTGTGCCGCGGGAAAATATTATCGGGACGCCGGTGTTGATTTATATGTCCATCGAGGCGCCGGAAGATGTGTGGGAGCCGGGGCACGTGGGCGAGCGCTTCGCGACGTATTTGAACGCGGTGATTCATCCCGGAGAAATTCGCTGGAAACGGCTGTTCCACATATTCTGACGCGCTGGGAAGCGTTCGCTATCCACAGCTTGCGAGCGCCAAGGACAGTACCAAGGCTCATGGAAAATGCGCCGCGAGATGCATGGCGCTGTCGCGCCATACCTACCCAGGCCTTCCGGCCTGGGCTAACTTATGCCGCGCCTACGGCGCTGCTGGGTAGCGGGGCAGGGCTGCAGCGGGAAGTCGCCGCCGACGCAAGCTTCGGCTGACAAAAGCGGCGGGCAGGCTCTGCGATTCGGCACCGCCGAATCGCAGGATGAATTGCGCTGCAGCGCGATTCACAAGCCGCCGCGCTCCGAGATGGGCTGGACGGACCTGGAAACGCCGCAGGAATTTAGTTCGTCTCCTTCAGGAAACAGAAAACAACCATGCGCTATGCCGATGCCGGAGTAAATATTGCGGTGGCCGATGAAGCCAAGCGGCGGATTGCGGCCATGGCGCGGAAGACATTCACGCGCGGAGTGCTGGCGCCCATCGGCGGATTCGGCGCCCTTTTTCAGCTGGACCGCAATCGCTGGCGGGAGCCGATACTGGTATCGAGCACGGATGGCGTGGGGACAAAACTGAAAATCGCGTTTGCCACGGGCATTCATTCGACGGTGGGCGCGGACATTTTGAATCACTGCGTCAATGACATTTTGACGCAGGGGGCGCAGCCGCTATTTTTTCTGGATTATCTGGCGATGGGGAAGATTGACGCGCGCGTGGTGGAGCAGGTGATTGAAGGCATGAGCCGCGCGGCGCGGCATGCCGGTTGCGCGCTGATCGGCGGAGAAACGGCGGAGATGCCAGATTTTTACCCCGCGGGCGAATACGATTTGGCGGGATTTATTGTTGGAGCGGTGGAGCGAAAAATGCAGCTGGATCCGCGGCGTGTGCGTCCGGGCGATGCCTTGCTCGCACTACCTTCGAGCGGATTGCACACGAATGGATATTCGCTGGCACGGAAATTGGTTTTTGGAGTTGCCAAGCTTAGCCCGAACACGTACGTCGCCGATGTTAGCAACAAGATCGGGCCAGAGCTACTGAAGCCGCATCGGGCTTACTGGCCGCTGCTGAAGGGTATTTTGGCGCGCGGGTGGGTCACGACCATGGCGCACATTACGGGCGGCGGGATTACCGGGAATTTGCCGCGGGCTTTGCCGGCGAACGTGCAGGCGGTGATTGATTTGGGTTCCTGGCCGGTGCTGCCGATTTTTCGATATTTGGCGCGGTTGGGTGGGATTGATCGAGAGGAGCTTTTACGGACTTTTAATTTGGGCGTGGGAATGATTTTGGTGGTGCCGGCCAAGCAGGTGTCGAGAGTGGAGACGGAATTGAAGCGGCGGCGGGAGAAATTTTATTTGATTGGGAGAATTGAGCGGGCGGTGCGGGGGAAGCCGCGGGTGATTTATAGCGGGAAATTGGGGTTGTAGGGTTCGCGGCGCGGGTTTTCTGCCGCAGAGACCCAGAGAAAGGCGAGAGATTCAGTACAGAGGACGCTATTCGGCGGAATGGCGTTCGCAGGGGCGGCTGATGTGATCCGCGCGGACTCGGTTTAGTGATCGGGATTGTCAATATCTACGGCGGCTTTCCATGAGCCGTCGGTTTGCTTCTTCCAGACGACTACGTATTTGCCTTTCTCGTCGCTTGTTTTGCCCTTCTTGTCGGTGGTAGCGAAATCGTAGGTGCCGGTTTCGTAGGCGATATCGCCCCAGCGCGCGACTTCAACACTCGTGGTCTGAAAACTCAAACCGGCGCCGGGCTGTGCGAGCAGCGGGGCCCAATTCTTGCGGATATTTTCTTTGCCTTTTGCGGCGGGAGCTCTGTTGGGGAATTGCACGGCGTCATCGGCGTAGAAGGAAATGGTCTTGTCGAGGTCTTTCGCGACGGAGGCCTGGCACCAGGCGGCGGACGCGGCGCGGATGGCGGCTTCGTCGGCGGCGTGGGTTTGCTGGATTTCGCGCTGCTGTTCGGCTTGGCCATCTCTTTCGCCGGCGCGGTAGCAGGATGTGGTGTCGGCCATTGCAAAGAGCGCGGCGAGCAGGATGAGTGGTATGCGCGGCATGGAGAACCTCCTGTGCGTGTGTGCGGGGTCACGATGCCTTGGTGTCGTACCGGAGTCAAGTTGGGGTTGGGGCTGGAGCGCGGTTAAGAACGTCAGAAGATTTAACACGGAGGGCCCAGAGAACGGCGAGCTCAACAGTTGAAAGTTGACAGTTAAGAGTTGGAAGCGAGCACGAACTTCTACGGCAGAGGCGCAGAGGGTGAAGAGAAAACCTGCAGCGAAGCGCACAGCCTGAAGCTGTGCCAGGAAAACCGGCGCTGCGGAAATATCGACGCCCGGGCAAGCTGGGGCGCAGCAAGCAGCGCCCCGACCACGTATTTAGGTGCACGGTAGTATTTGGCGCAGACGGGCGCGGCGGTTTTGCCGCTTTGCGGAACTGTGCTAATTTCGGGCGGTCATGAAGAAACGGATTGGCGTGCTGCTATCGGGACGCGGATCGAATTTCGAGGCGCTGGCCGAGAGCGTGGCGGCGGGGCGCATTCCGGACGCGGAAATTGCGGTTGTGGTGAGCAATCGCGACGGTGCCGAGGGGATCGATAAGGCGCGGCGGCGCGGGTTGGATGCGCGAGTGATTCCATCGAAGGGATTGGAGCGCGAGGCATACGACAAGCTGGCGGTGGCGGCGCTGCAGGAGAAGAAAGTTGATCTGGTGTGCCTCGCAGGATATATGCGGTTGCTATCACCGCATTTCGTCGCGGCGTTTCCCAACCGGATTTTGAATATTCATCCGTCGCTGCTGCCGGCGTTTCCGGGATTGGAATCGCAGCGGCAGGCGCTGGAGCATGGCGCGAAGTTTTCAGGGTGCACGGTGCATTTCGTGGATGAAAATCTGGATGCGGGGCCGATCGTGCTGCAGGCGTGCGTGGCGATTGAGGATGCGGACACCCCGGAAACGTTGGCCGAGCGGATTTTGCGCGAGGAGCACCGCATCTATACGGAAGCGGTGCGGATTGTGCTGGAGGGGCGGTATCGAATCGAGGGGCGGCGCGTGCTGCTGATTGCGCCCAAAGGGCTGGAGAGAAAATAGTGTCGTCCGCAAAATTCAAGCCGGTTGAGGAGCAACTCGCGTACCTGAAGAAGGGCGTCGCGGAAATTATTCGCGAAGAGGAATTGAAGGCGAAGCTGCAGCAGGCGGTGAAGACCGGGAAACCGCTGCGCGTGTATCTGGGAGTGGACCCCACGGCGCCGGACATTCATTTGGGGCACACGGTGGTGCTGCGCAAACTGAAACAATTTCAGGACATGGGGCACACGGCTGTTTTCTTGATTGGGGATTTTTCGGCGATGATCGGCGATCCGACGGGGCAATCGGAAACGCGTCCGCCGCTGAAGGCCGAGCAGGTGCAGAAAAACGCGGAAACGTATCTGCAGCAGGTGTTCAAGATTTTAGACAAGAGCAAGACGGAGGTGCGCTACAACAACGAGTGGTTGGGGAAATTGAGCAGTACGGAGGTGGTGCAGCTGTGCGCGCACTATCGCCTGGCGCGGATGCTGGAGCGCGAGGATTTTCGTTCGCGGCTCGAGGCGAATCAGCCGATTTCCGTGCACGAGCTTTTGTATCCCTTGTTGACGGCTTACGACGCGGTGGCGCTGAAATCCGACGTGGAATTGGGAGCGACCGAGCAGAAATTTAATTTGCTGGTGCACCGCGAGATTCAGCGCGAGTACGGCTTGCCGGCACAAGTGATTTTGACGATGCCGATTCTGGTGGGGCTGGACGGCGAGCGGAAGATGTCGAAGAGCCTGGGGAATTACATCGGGATCACGGAGACGCCGGGCGAGATGTTCGGGAAGCTGATGTCCATTTCCGACGAGCTGATGTGGTCGTACTACGAATTGCTGACGGATTTTGGTTCGCCGGTGATTGTGCGTCTGCGCGAAGAAGTGAAGATGGGCGTGCTGCATCCGATGGACGCGAAAATGCAGATGGCGCACACGATCGTCGCGGGATTTCATGGGGAAGAGGCCGCGAAGGAAGCGGCGGACGAATTCCGCCTGGTGTACCGCGACCGCAAGGCGCCGACGGACATGCCGGAAATGAAACTCACGTGGGGGAAGCGGCCGCTTTATTCGGTTTTGACAGAGGCCGGGATGGCTAGTTCGCGGAGCGAGGCCGAGAGATTGATCAAACAGGGTGCGGTGGAGGTGAATGGGGTGATTGAGAAGGATGTGAAGCGGACGATTGTCTTGAATCCTGGGGAGATGCTGGCTTTGCGGGTGGGGAAGAAGAAATTTCTGCGGGTGGTGGGAGTCTAGGAGATACGTATCGGAGAGATTTATCGCAGAGACGCATAGGACGCAGAGAAAGGCGCGGTGTTCGCGCTACTTTGCGGGGCGCTCTGCGAAACGCTGCAGGCGATCGAGCCAGGAGAGGTCGCGCAGTCTGACGGCCCGTTGGGTGATGAAGCGGTCGAGGATTTTGGCGAACCTGGTGGGCATTTGGTATTCGTCGCGCATGGTGAGTTTGGTTGCGCTTCCCAGAGGTTGCAGGTCCCATCGTTGCATTCCGCGTACACCGTAGGAATCCTGAAATTGCCATTCCAGGTGATGTTCCCAATCGTAGGCGGTAATGACTACCGTGAGCGCTACATCGCGGCGTTGCAATTTTCCGGTGATGCGAACTTTTTGGCCGACGGAAAAATCGGATGCGCCGCCCTGGACTTCGAAATGCGCGTTCATTTCTGCTCCGTACCACAGAGGCATGCGTTGCGGAACGAAGAAGACGAAGATTTCGCTGGGAGTGGTGGCGATTTCTGTGACGAGTTCGATGCGGGCCATTGCCTGGGAAAGTTATCTCATAAATTGCGGGGCCGGAGAGAATTTCTCCGCGCCGCGAGCAAGGTCAAGGATTTGACACAGAGTCCACAGAGGCGAAACGGAGAACACAGAGAAAAACGAAAGGCAAAGCTACCGCAGAGAGTGCAGAGAAAGGTCAAATCGAGCGGGCGATGAGTCTGGCAGGGTGGCAAGCTGGGACGCGGCAAGCAGCCTCCCTACCGCATGAATAGCGTACTCGGCGACGATCAATGACGGTGGAAGATCGTCGCTACGACACCAACCCCAAAGCGCCGGCGGGACGCCGGCGCTAGGACGAACCCAGGAGCACAGGCAAGATTGCCTGTCCCACGATAGGCGGGTTTAGACTTCGACCAGAACCAGGGAGACGTCGTCGGTGGGAGGGCCTGCGCGCCATTGGGCGACGCTGTCGAGGATGCCTTTCTTCATTTCATGGAACGGCAGCAGGGAGGTTTCGCGGACGATTTTTTGCACGCCTTCGACGCCGAGCATTTCGCCGCGGGAATTGAAGACGTCAGTGATGCCGTCGGTATAAAGCACGACGCGGTCGCCGGCGTCGAGATCGACGTCGAGCGTGGCCTCGGCGTCCACCGCCTCCGGCAGGGCGCCTAAAACCATGCTACGGGATTCGAGCAGGCGAGGTTCGGCGCCGTCGTGCGCGATCATCGCAGGAGGATGCCCGGCGCCGGCGAAAATCATGCGGCGACCCGGGCGGTCGATGCGGGCGGCGGCGACGGTGAAAAAGAAAACTGAACTGCCGATATTGTGCATGACGAAGCGGTTGAGCTGGCGGAGCATGGCGTCCAGCGCGGAGCCGGCGCGCAATTGCGTCATCATTTCGGTGTAGATGCGGTTAGCGACGAGCGCCGAGCCGATGCCGTGACCGGAAACGTCGCAGACGAGCAGATTCAGATAGTGATCGTCAAGCGAACTCACCAGGCCAAAATCGCCGCCGATGGTGCGCACGGGATGATAGAAGGTTTCGACGCGGACGCCGCCCCACACCAGCGATTTCGGTGCGAGGCTTTGTTGTACGCGCGCGGCGAGCTTGAGGTCTTCCTGAATTTCCTGGTGGCGCTCTTCGAGTTGCTTGTTCACTTCGCGCAATTCTTGCTCCGCGCGCTTCAGCTCGGAAATATCGGTAAAGGTGACGATGGAGAACTGGCGTCCGTCCGGATCCTCGACGACACGCGCGCTGATAATGACCGGCAAGCGCGAGCCATCTTTTCTGGGAAGCACGAATTCGAAGCGGTTGTGGCCGGCCTGCAGGCCCCGTTCCCGCTGCGCCACAATGAAATCAGCTTCAGCCTTGTCATATAGCCTGTGTATGTCCGGGCCAACGATCTCGCCGCGCGGTAGACCCGTCATTTGTTCGAGGTTGGAGTTCACGAAAATAATATTCTGGCAGTCATCGGAGATGAGTACGCCTTCGTTGAGGCTTTCGAGAACGCCCTCGATTTGCTGGAGCCAATCTGGCTGTTCGACTTCCACCGACGATCCCCTTTACACCTGAGTTGCCCGTCCGCGTATCTTACCCAATTCGGGAGAAAACCGCTAAATGGCGAGCCGCATCTTTAGTAAGTAAGAACTGCCACATTTGATGCAATAAATTGGCGCCAAGGAGCGTAATAATGAGAGCAGAGAGTGCCGGCGATTTTTACGCCCACAGAGAGCCCGCGAAACCATGACCGTGACTGCTGCATCTACCGCGGCGTCTGCCGCAAAGCTACCAGGCCTGCCTCCCGGGCCAAAAGGCGCGCCGCTGCTGGGACTGGCGCTGCACGTGCTGCGCGATCCGCTGGCAACGTTGCTGCGGGTGGCGCGGGAATATGGAGACATCGTGTGCATTCCGGTGTTCCGACATCACCGCATTTTGCTGAGTCATCCGGACTACATCGAACAGGTGTGCATCGTGCAGCACGCGAAATTTCACAAGAGCACGCTGACGAAAGATGTGACGCAACGACTGCTGGGGCAGGGGCTGCTGATCAGCGAGGGGGATTTCTGGCGGCGGCAACGACGGTTGGCGCAGCCGGCTTTTCATCGCACGCGCATCGCGGAATACGGTACGACGATGGTGGAGTGCGCGAACACGCACATGCGCAGGTGGCATGACGGCGAGGTGCGCGACATCGCGCAGGAAATGATGGGGATGACGCTGGATATCGCGGTGCGCACGCTTTTTGGGACGACGCTGAGCGTGAAGGCGGAGGAGGTTGGCAAGTCACTGGGATTTCTGATGCGCTACTCGATGCGCAAGGCACGCTCTCCGATCAAGATTCCGGAGAACTGGCCGACGCCGAGAAATCGCCGGGCGGAACGCGAGACGCAATTTCTGGATTCGCTGGTATACGGAATTATCAAGCAGAGGCAAGCGGAGGGCAGCTCGAATCCGCACAACGATCTGCTGGCGCTGTTGATGGACGCGATGGACGAAGATGGCACGCAGATGACGCCGAAACAATTGCGCGACGAAACCATGACGCTATTCATGGCGGGGCACGAGACAACGGCGCTGACGCTTTCCTGGACGTGGTATCTGCTGAGCGAAAATCCCGCGGCGGAGACGAGGTTGCACGAAGAATTGCTGCGAGTGCTGGGAGGGCGCGCGCCGGAGGTGGCGGATCTGGAGCGATTGCCGTATCTGCGGGCCGTGGTGAGCGAGGTACTGCGTTTGTATCCCGCGGCGTACATTTTGGCGCGGACTTCGATCGCGCCTTGTACCATCGGCGGGTACGATTTTCCGACGGACACGACTTTCATCATCGCGCAGTGGGTGATGCACCGCGACGCGCGGTATTTTGATGATCCGGAGGCGTTTCGACCGGAGCGTTGGATGGATGGATTGGAGAACCGGCTGCCCGCCGGGGCTTATTTCCCGTTTGGGGATGGCCCGCGGCGGTGCATCGGGCAAGGGTTCGCGCTGCTGGAATTAGGGATGGTGATCGCGACTGTGGCACAGAAGTTTCGGTTTAAGTTGGTGCCCGGGCATCGCGTGGTGCCGGATCCTTTGGTTACTTTGCGGGCGAAGTATGGGATTCGGGTGAAGGTGCATACCAGGGGGTAAGGACGTCAAGAGCTTTAACACAGTGGACACAGAGAAAACCAAAACACGGCGACGGCATGCCCGGTTCGAGGAGGCTGAACCGGCCGCTACAAATTCAACGGCAACGGCGTAATCCAAGTTCAAAAGCAACGGAGCCGACGGGACGCCCTTCGATCCTGCCGCAGGAAGGCTCTCAGGACGAGCCGGCGCTACCTCTACTTCACAAATTCTGGTTGTTCGCCTTCGTCCCAGGGATCGTAGGATAGGGAGAAGCGGATGCGGTCTGGGATCGGCGGGTGGGAATAAAACATGAACACAGTGATCGGACTGGGCGTGGGATCGGAGAGATCCACTTCGCCGAGAACTTGAAAAGCTTGCGCGGCTACCTGGCTGGAATCCGGAATCAGGCCGTGCGTGACTTCCAGGCCGTATTGGTCCGCCTGATGTTCGAAGTGACGGCTGACGGCGCTCTGAACGGGGCTGGCGATAAACGAGTAAACGGAGAGCAGAAGTAGCAGCGCTGGGAGCGCCGCCCAATCGTCAACGCCGCGAATGCCCCAGGCGGTTCCGAATCGCCGCAGGAGCCAGCCAATGGTGCGGAAACCGAGATAGAAGAGCACGAACAGAAATACCGCGGCGAAGAGCAAACCCTTCCAGATGTGATTGAGAACGTAGTGGCCCGTCTCGTGTCCGGCGACTAGCACAATTTGCGGTGTGTTCATTTTGGCGATGGTGGTGTCCCACACGACGATGCGTTTGGACGCGCCAATGCCGGTGACGTAGGCGTTGAGCTCCGTGGTTTTTTCTCCCGCACCCATCCAGAACATGCGCTCCGGAGGAATATTCACGCCCGCGCGCTGGACCATGGTTTCCAGGCTGGCGGTGAGTGCCGGATCTTTTTGCTGGAGGGGTTCGAATTTGTGGAACATGGGATCCACGATCAGCGGTTGGATGAAGACGAGAACTACCACGATGGGCAGGGACACCAGCCAAAAATAAAACCACCAGCGGCGCGGGCTGCTGCGAACGACAGCGTAGAGAATCGACACCAGAATAATTCCAAGCAGAATCCCAAGGAACTGTCCCTTGGCCCAATCCCAGAACCAGGAGCCCCAGCTCTGAATGCTGAGGCCATATTTTCGCTCGACGGAATTTTCGTAGATGGCGGAGGGCAGGCTGAGAATTGCCATCGTCAAGATTAGGAGCGGCGCGAAGACCGCGGCTTGGACGAAACGATTGCGGGAAACGGATTCGGCCCAATCGCGAAATTGAGGCCCGAACCTCCAGGAGAGGATGACCCAGAGGACGAAGATGCCGTAGAAAAAATCGATCCAAGCAAAACGCGCGTGAAAGCGGCCGAGGTCGCGCGCTTTGCGGTAGAGGTCGGGTGGGAGCGTGTAGGCCGTGACCTTCTTTTCAGCTGACGCTGGCGGTGGGACCGGAGTGGAAGCATCGGGAGTGCTGGACTGAGGTTGCGAGGGCTGTGGCGCAGAAATCGCGGTGGCTGCGGGGATGACTGCTGGCGGCGCGGGTGTTCTGCCGTGAGCGAGCGGCGCGGCATGCAGCGTTATTAAGAGCAAAATCCAGAGTGCAAGAGATTTCATCACGACTCCGAACCGCTTGGCGGCGCACCTACTGGACCCGACTCGAACGGGGATTATGACGTGGCTGCCGTAGCGGTGCAAGCTGGTGTCAGCGGTGCCAGAGCGGCGGCCTAACCGCACGCACGGACGCCAAGAACGGAATTGCTGCCGCGTTGGCGGCAGGTTCGGTACAAAAGCGTGGAGGGAGGGGGCGACGCTGGTACCTGCCGGGTAGTACAGGGTGCCTCTTAGGGCGCGGGACGGAACGCCAATTGCCACAGTTGCGAGCGGGCGGCTAGAATTGAAGTTTGGGACACTGCCACCTGGGAGAAGCACGATGAAAATCGCACATTGGGGCCTTGGCATCTTGCTGGTTATGCCGCTGGGCATCGCGGCGGGGCAGGCACAACCCCCGTCGCAGGACGCGCAGGCACCGACGCCGGCGCCTACCGATTCCCTGGCCGCTGCCGCCAAGCAGGCGCGCGAGGCAAAGAAGGATCAGCCCAAGCCCGCGCGTGTCTGGGATGACGATACCGTTCCTAAGTCCAACGCCGCAATCAGCGTGGTGGGCAAATCGCCCGACGATAGCGCTGGCGCCGCTAGCGCTGCCCCGACCGGAGCGAATGGTTCTGCGGGGGCTGCTGGTGGTGCCACAGCGGGAGTGGGCAATCGAAGAGCGCTGGAAGGCTCGATCGCCAATGCCAAGGACAAACTGGCGACAATCAAGGTGGATCTGGACCTTCTGCAGCGGACCTACACGCTGGATTCGCAGATGTATTACATCAAGCCGGACTACGCTTCGGACACCGACGGCGCGGCCAAACTGAAAGACGAGCAGGACCAGATTGCGGCGAAGCAGCAGGAAATGGACGAACTGCAGAAGAAGATCGACGACTTGAATGCCGAGCTGTCCTCACTCCCGGCACCAGCCACTCCACCCAGCAGCGACAACTCAAATTAGGCTTTGATTGCGGCGTAGTGCGCCCGGATTGTACGCATGGTGCGGGCGAGGTAACTGAGGTCGTGTGTGGCGTTTGCGGCGTTCTGTGCCATTTCGGAACGGCACTACTACTAATAGTATAGATTTTTCTTGACACACTAGCCGCCCCAGAGCAAAATCCAGCACGTTAACGCCGCGTTACGCGAATGTTTCTGTTCGTGTTGTGTGGCGCTTGGCGATTTTCCATTCCCCGGAAACGGCAGCACACTTTCACAGGCATTCACACGCAATTCGAGAGGGACGATGCTGAATTTGGCAGGTGGAACGGTGCAATGTTTGAATCCGGAATGCATTTGGCGGGGGCGTTGGCTGCGCCTGCACGATGCTCCGCAGGAATGCTGCAACAACTGCGGCGCGCCGCTGCACAGCGTGCCGCCGCCGTTGCCACCGCGGTTTCGGATGCGCGCGCGGCCGATGCGGAGTTACCGGCCCATGGGACGCGGGCGCTGATGCTTTTGCGCGCCTGATCCGCTGGGTCGAGGCGCGCCGGTTGGCGTCAACTTAGCGGAATAACTGGTGAAGGCAAACGAAAAGGCCCGAGGTAACCCAACCGCCTCGGGCTTTTTTCATTTTCAGGCGCGTCCGATACGGCCTAGAAATAAAGCTTCAAGCCGAATTGGATCAGGCGCGGGTTTCGGTCGGTTGTAATTTGACCGAAAGTGCCGCTGCCTCCTGCCGTATTGGGATTGAAGAACTGGACGTGATTGAAAGCATTGAAAAACTCGGCTCGGAACTCAATGGACTTGGACTCGAAGACCTTCGTTTTTTTGACGATCGAAAGATCGTAATTGTTTATGCCTGGACCGCGAAGGAAATTGCGCGGAGCGTCGCCAAAACTGAAGAGCGGCACATTGACACAATCGTAGGCGGTGGGATTGAACCAGAACGCGCCCGTGATGTTATTGTTCCCGTCCGCGGCATCGGAACTGATGCAGTTTGCGTTTGTGGGTGACGGGTTTGTAGCTGATGGCGGAACATCAACGGGATATACCTGCTGGCTGTTTCGCGGATTCGTGTATTGAATTGGACCGATGACGTTGGGGCGAGACAAGTCGGGGTTCTGGTCCTGCTGGCTCGAATTGTTGTTGGAAAACAGGGTAAACGGATTTCCCTTTTGATAGCTGGCGATCGCATTGAATTGCCAGCCGCCGAGAATCTTCTTCAATATGCCGTTCTCCACGCCGTGGTCAAAGGGAAGTTCCCATAATCCGCTGATCACCAGGCGCTGCGGTGTATCGAAGTCCGCGAGCGCGCGGTCGAGGCGGTAATCGAGCGGATCGGTGTACTCCGACGAGCGAGCGCGAAATCCTGATGTGAGGTCGATCGTTTTCGACAGGGTGTAGGCAACACGGAAGATGAAACCCTTGCTAAAACGCTTGTCTACCGTCAGCTGAAACTCATGGCTGTCGGAAAGACCGTTGCTAAAGTTGGTGAGAAGCTGCTGGACTCCCGTGGGGAAAGCAAATGGATCGGACTCGGGACCGGAGAGTACGGGCCCACCAATGAAATCCACGCAAGCCGCGAGCGGCCTGGCGCACTCCGGATTGGTGCCGCCGAAGTTGCTGAGTTGCTGTTGCATCACGCTAGGTACGGGAAAATTCGTCTCGCCACTCGCTATCAATTTTCGTCCCAGGCTGCCGACGTATACCGCTTCCACCATAGTGTTGGGCGTCGCTTGCCACTGGAAGCCATAGTTAAAGTTTTCCGAATAGGGCGTTCGGAAATGCGGGAACGTGGTATAGGCGAATGAAATTTTGGGAGTCAGAAAATCCCCGGTGAAGCTAAACGGGAATGGGTTTGTAAGTTGCAAAGGTGTGAAGGGGTCCGCGACAGGTCCAGTCCCTGGTGTGTCCCCGACTACGCCTGCGTACGTATTCGGTGTGTTATTGGCAACGTATCCGAACGGCGGCTGCCCACCGAACTGCAGGTTGAGAGCGCCGTCCTCGATATCGTAAAAGATGCCGAAGCCTCCGCGCATGACCAGTTTGGAGTTGCCAAACATGTCCCAAGCAAAGCCGAGACGCGGCGCGAAGTTGTTGTAGTCGGGATAAACCAAAGCTCGGTTAGGGGTGCCGGGATCGCCCGGATACAGGATATCGGGAGGCGCGCCTGGATACACCGTGGATTGCGTCCCTGGAAAGAAACCGAGAATATTGTTGTGAACGTCGCTCTGGGGCATGAAATAGTCCCAACGCAAACCGTAATTCAGTGTCAAGCTTTTGGTTAGCTTCCAAGTGTCCTGGACATACAGGCCGATGGCACCCGTGCGGATCCCGTAACTAGCTTTTGAAAATTGGTAGTAGTTATCCCAGAAACCGGCGACGAAATCAGCCGTCTCGTCACCGGTGAAATCACCGAAGGTGAAATCATAGCTGCCGTTATTGTAGAAATCGTAATGGAAATTCTGGCGGATGCGGGAAATGTCCGCGCCGAATTTAATCTCGTGGCGGTCACGCGTCCAAGTGTAATTGTCCGCCCACTGGAATGTCGCATCGTGGAGGGTTGTCGGGCCCTGCGGGGATGGACCGAGGTTGAAGCCGTTTGTGTAAATAATCGGAGGCGCAGCGCCCTTGGGATCGTCGGGAGATACGTTTGTGAAGCCGAGGGCGGACGGAGCGGTTTTGTCCGTGGGCGACGCCTGTAGAGTAGCCGTGCGATTGGCTGCGAAACGGAACTCGTTGAGCTTCGCAGCGGAAAACGTGTGCGTCCAAGTAAAGGCGCCGATCTGATCGCGGAAGTTGGTTTGAAATCCTGAACCAAGCGGTACGTCACCACCGGTGGAAGCGCCGTTGATGATCTGGAAGGGATAGGCCTGCCGGGTGTCGTCAATGAGATAGACGAAAGAAATCGCGTCGTTTTTGCTTAGGTTGTAGTCAATATGCGTCACACCCTGGTCATCATCGATCGCTGCAGTGGGAGAAGAGATGAACCCCGTGGTTCCGACGTTTGGCAAAGGCAAATACTTTTGAATGTAGTTGGCGATCACCGGGTTCACGGGAACCTGATTGTTTGCGTATGTGGTGATGGGAATGGTGGGCCCGCCGTTGGTGCAAGTGTAGGTGGCTCCGGTAGGGTTGAAAAGTTGTCCGCTATCAAACATGGGATCCGCTGGAGATTGGTACGCCTGTGGGCAAAAATCCGCGGGCTGCCCTGTCAGCAAACCGCTGAAGTCTCCTTTGCGCTGGGCGGGCGTGAGCACAGTCAATTGCGGCGACGTTTGGCCTTCGCGGCTGCGCTTTCCCTGATAGGCAAGAAAGAAAAATAGCTTGTCCTTCTTGATGGGACCTCCCACGGTGCCGCCAAAGACGTTGCGTTTGAAAGCCTGTTTGTTCTGGTCAAGCGGTAGAAAATAGTCCCTAGCGTTAAAGACGTTGTTACGGTTGAACTCGAAGAGATCCCCATGGAAAGCGTTCGTTCCGGACTTGGTGATCTGATTGACGATTCCGCCGGAAGTGCGGCCGTATTGCGCGTCGTAATTGTTGGTGAGGATCTTGAATTCCTCGACGGCGTCCGGATTGGGACTTACCACGATATTGTTGCCGAGAAAATCGGTGTTGTTGCCGCCGTCCAAGAGAAAGGTTAGTGATTCGGAGCGCTGGCCGCTCACAGAGAACGGATTGCCCGAGCCGTCGTCCGGATCAGGGGCGAACACGCCAGCTTGCAGCAATCCTAGTTGCAGGGTATCGCGATCGAGCAGCGGCAGGTCATTGATCATCCGTTGGTTCTCGACTTTTCCGAGGACGGCGCCGGAGGTGTCCACCTGGACGACGTTGGAGGTGACCTCGATCGTTTGAGTTTCCTGGCCGACTTTCAGCGCGACGTCCAGCCGGCCGTTTTGATTTAACTCGAGAACGACGCCGTCCTGGATGAAAGTGGCGAAGCCGGACTTGTCTACGGTCAAGCTGTATTTGCCGACCTGGACCAAGTCGAAGAGATACGAGCCATCCGAGCCCGTGGTGACGGTGCGCGAAATGCCGGTACCTGTTTTGGTGAGGACGACTTTTGCGCCGGCAACCACGCCACCAGATTGATCGGTGACGGTGCCGCGGAGGGAGGCTTTGGTTTGGGCCCACGCCGAACCGCTGACGACTGCGATAACGCAAATGACGAACGCAAATTGCAGCAGCGCACGAAGAAATCTCACACCCCACCTCCGTTGTAAGGACACTTGCCCAGGACACGCGGCGCGTGGAGTGCTTGGGACCGTTCAGTTAGAAAAAATGGAGGGCTACGGTTTCGCCCCGAAATTAACGACACATCCCCGGATTTCGCCCCAATCGCTGCAACTCACACAGCCCCGATGCGGGAATCTATAGAACCGGGCGGCACGGAAGTCAAGAAAGAAGCATTTATGGAAGGCATCAAAGTGATTGAAGTGAATGACTTGTGGTCAAAATTCCGGGAGAAGAAGGGGGGAGCGGCCGGTGGGGGTGCCGGCCGCTCATGGGCATTGGGGTGATGGAGGTGCAGACATTCGAGGCGCTTTGGAGAGCCCCGAACACGACTCAGTGTGCCTGTAGGGTGTGGAGGAGTCGATAGGCCGCTCGGCCCAATTCGGTCCAGTACGAAAGTACTCGAAAGTCGGTTCGTGGCAGTTTCGCTTTGCATTGGGAGGCTCAGTCAAAAGATTTAACACAGAGCGCACAGCGAAAAGCGGAGAAAGCAGGAAGATTTATCGCAGAGAAGCAGAAGGCGCAGAGAAAGACGATGGCGAGTGAACGACGCGGCTGACATTGTGACTACCAACCAATTCCGGCGACGCACCTTCGACGACGGATCGGATGTGGCAAAGCGGCAGGATCCAGCAGGGTTGGGGCGGCGGGGATTGAACGGGGCAGCGGGCGGTGATACGCTCGCGGAAGCAGTTGCCTCGACGTTGCGCGCAGACGTGCGCTGCGAACTGCCCGTTACCATCCATGGGCGCCACCGGAACAAAACTCGATCGCAAGCCGGCTGTGGCCGCGCAAGCCTTGGCATCGGTGCGCCAGCTCTTGGTGGAACTGGGTAGCTCGCGCGGGATGGAAGAGCTGGTGGCTCGTGGCACGAAGGCGCACCTGGAGCGCGAGCTGGGGCTGGGCAGCCTGGAGCGCGTGGAATTGATGTTGCGCCTGGGCGATGCCTGCGGAGTGCGTTTGCCGGACCGCGTGGTAGCGGAAGCCGATACGGTGCAGGATTTGGTGGATGCGATCCTGCGGGCGGAAACCGGCGGCGATGGAAATGGCGACGGCGTGCGCGGCGCGGCGGCAACGATTTCTTCTGCGCCCTCTTCCGTACTGACTTCTACTTCGACGGCTGCTGCCTTTTCGCCGGCGATTCGCCCGGACATCGAGGAGCAAATTCGTAAGGCCGAAACGCTAAGCGAAATCCTGCGGCTGCGAGGGCGCGGAGAACCCGGCCGCAGCCACATTCAGATCTACGAAGAGGACGAGCAGCTGCGGACGATCACTTTCGGTGAGCTGTATGAGCGCGCGTCGGTGGTGGCGGCGGATTTGCGGCGGCGGGGCCTGGAGCCCGGACAGACGGTGGCGATCATGCTACCGACTTGCGCGGAATTTTTTTGGACGTTTGCTGGAATTTTGCTCGCAGGTGGAATTCCCGTGCCGATTTATCCGCCGTTCCGGGCGGACCGCATTGCGGAATACGCGGCGAGGCAATCGAATATCCTGCGCAACGCGGAAGCGCAATTTTTGGTGACCTGGCGGCAGGCCGAAAATCTGGCGAAGCTGCTACAGCCGCGCGTGCCGTCGTTGCGCGAAGTGTTGAACGCGCAGAAGCTGGCGAGCGCGCCCACGGATCTCCAGAAGCCAACAGGCGAATGGCGGCCGGTGCAGTATTTGTCGCATCACGCACGGGGTGAGGACATTGCGTTCCTGCAATACACTTCGGGCTCGACGGGCGATCCGAAGGGCGTGGTACTGACGCACGCGAACCTGCTGGCAAATATCCGCGCGATTATTTCCGGGATCGATATTCAGGCGAACGATGCTTGCGTTTCCTGGCTGCCGCTGTATCACGATATGGGGTTGATCGGCGCCTGGTTTGTGCCGCTCTACACCGGCATACCGCTGGTGGTGATGTCACCGCTGGCATTTCTGAGCCGGCCGGAACGCTGGCTGCGCGCGATTCACCGGCACCGCGCGACGATTTGCCCGGCGCCGAATTTCGCCTACGAGCTGTGCGTGCGAAAAATCGCGGACAAGGATTTGCAGGGGCTGGACCTGAGTTCTTGGCGCGCAGCGACGAACGGCGCGGAACCGGTGCGCGCGGAGACGATGGAAAGATTTGCGAAGCGCTTCGCGCCGTACGGTTTTCGGCGCGAAGCGTTGATGCCTGTGTACGGGCTGGCGGAGGCTACGCTGGCAGTGTCTGTGCCGAGGCTTGGCACCGGATACAAAGTTGACCGCATCGAGCGCGCGCAATTTGAATCCGAGGGCCGCGCCGTGCAGGTTGCGAGCGCGGAGGCCGCAGCGCTGGAATTCGTGAACGCTGGAGAGCCGGTGCCGTCGGTGGAAGTGCGCATCGTGGATGCGGAAGGCCGAAATTTGGGCGAACGGCAGGAAGGGCGGCTGTGGTTCCGCGGACCTTCGGCGACCAGCGGCTACTATCGCAATCCCGTCGCGACGCGCGAGTTATTGCGCGACGGCGATTGGATTGATTCGGGAGATTTGGCGTACTGGGGCGAAGGCGAGATATACATCACGGGACGTGCGAAAGACGTGATCATCAAGGCGGGGCGCAATCTTTATCCGCAAGAGGTGGAAGAAATCGCGGGGCGCATCGCAGGAGTGCGCACGGGATGCGTGGTGGCGTTCGGCGCACCGGATGAGCGCAGCGGCACGGAACGATTGGTGGTGGCGGCCGAGTTGCGCGATGTGGCCAGCGCGAAACGCATCGAGGGTGAAATTGCGCGCGCCGTCGATGAAGCTCTGGGCATACCTCCTGACGTGATCGAGTTGCTGCCGCCGCAATCCATTCCGAAAACCTCCAGCGGGAAATTACGGCGCAGCGAAACGCGGCGGCTTTTCCTGGAAGGAAAACTGGGGCGGAAACAACAGGCTCCGTGGGTGCAGATCGCGCGCCTGGCGGTGCGCGGGGCGGCGCCGCGGACGTGGAGTTGGCTGCAGCGGACGGCGCGAAGCGCGATCGAATTTTTATATGGCGTTTACGCGTTGACGGCTTTCGCGGTGATCCTGATTCCGCTTTGGATTGTGGTGGGACGCACGCGAAACCGGCGGCGCGCGGCGAGCCTGGTACATCGCGGCGCGCGCAGCATGCTGGCGGCCGGCGGCGTGCCGGTGACCATCGTGGGAGCCGAGATCCTGGAGCAGAGAGCAAAGACAGGGCCGTGGATCTTTGCGCCGAACCATTCGAGTTACCTGGATATTCTGGTGATGCTGGCCTTTCTTCCGGACGATGTGCGATTTGTGGCCAAGGGGGAGATTCGGGCGATGCCGTTCATGAGCACGCTGGCCGACAGGAGCGGGCAGTTTGCGTTCGATCGCAGCGATCCGCAGGCGCGCATCCGGCAATCGGAAGAAGTGAACGCGGCGCTGCGCAACGGCGAATCCGTTGTGATTTTTCCGGAAGGAACCTTTACAGCTGTCGCCGGCATACGCCCATTTCAACTGGGCGCGTTCAAGGCCGCTGTGGATGCACAGCGGCCGATTTGCGCGGTTTCGGTGCGCGGCGCGCGGCAGATCCTGCGCGATAAGACGATGCTGCCGCGGCCCGGGCACGTGACGCTGACGTTTAGCCCGCCGATCGCGCCAAATCCCGCGGCAGGCGATGACTGGCACGAGATCGTGCGCTTACGCGATGAGACTCGCGAAACCATTGCGCTAAATTCCGGCGAAGCCCTCATTTAGGTACAGGCCCTCATTGGCTGTAACCCTTTTGACCTGAGCAGCATCCAAGAAACACCAGCTCGCGATGATGCTTGTCGCGGCCCTTTCTGGGCTGCGATGGGGTCATGAAATTAGTAGGGCGGGAGCCCACTGTCCCGGTCGGCTGGGAAAATCCCGCACCACATCCCTAAGGAGAAGAATTCATGGTACGGAAAGTGTCTTTACGGGTGGGTCTGCTATTTTTGTTTTTGCTGGCGGCAGGGACGCGTGCGAGCGCGCAAGACAAGGTGGAACTTTATGGGGGATATTCGTTTTTTCATCTCGAGAATTCTCCGGGCGCTAGTAACTTGAACGGATTCATTCTCTCCGGGCAGTACAAGTTTGCTTCCTGGTTCGGCGGCGTGGGGGAAGTCGGAGGGGATTACGGCGGCGGATCGTCGGTGACTACGTTTCTGGTTGGTCCGCAGGTTTCATTTCCGGCGCGCATCTCGCCGTTCGCGCACATTTTGATTGGCGGAGCGCATTACAACCAGCCGGGTTTCGGCGACACTTCGTTTGCGACGTCGTTGGGATTCGGGATTGATGCGAAAATCGCGCCGGCATTCAAGTGGCGGATCATCGAGGGCGATTATGTGACGACGCGCTTCGGCGGAGGCGTGCAAAACAACGCGCGGATTTCGACGGGGATTGTCTTCCGGTTTTAGTGCTTCATGAGAGACGGGGACGTTAAGCGTAGGGCCCCCGTTTTTTCGCTTATTGCTGGTCCAGCAGGAAATTCACGGTGATGAACGTTTCGACTTCGACGGGCTCGCCGTTCAGACGCGTTGGCTGATAACGCCATTGGCGCACCGCCTGCAATGCTGGGTTCGCCAGAATCGGATTTCCGCTGATCACTTCGAGTTGGCGCACCGTGCCATCGGTGGCGATGACGGCGCGCAAGTACACCGTGCCGGACAGATGAATGGTGCGCGCGATCGAGGGATATTGCGGCTGCACTTTGTAGATTAGCGCGGCCGCCATGACGCCTTCGCTGCGGTGCATGGGCGATTTATGCTGCGGGTCTTCGGGCTTCCTGATTTCGATCGGCATCCGGCTGCGGTCTGCTGCTCCCGGAATCGACGTGCCGGGGCCTGGGGGGCCGTCCAACCCGCTTTCTCCGATTCCTGGCACGGAATCAGCACTGGGTGAGCTTGCGACGCTGTAGGGACGCGTCGGCACGGGAGCTGCGGGCTTCGCGCAAAACAGGCACGGCACTGGCCTGCTGGTGCTGCTCGCTAGCGGACGCGCGTCGGACGGTGCTGGTTTTTCCGCCGCGCCACCTCCGCCGCGATAAGGCGGTGCGGGCGTGACGTTGAACAGCCCCGGCAAGACACCGGGCGTGATCAAGGGCCACAGAAGCATCGCGCCGAGCAGCGCCGCTTCGAACAGCACTGAAACGACCAGCGCTTTGCGGCGCAAATTCCGAGCACGGCCGCGAGATTCAGAATCATTTTCAAGCATGCACTGCGACAAGCTGCCAAGATCGCTCACGGACACACCTCCGCCGAATCGTTCGCACACCAGGGAACGCCATCAAGACGCGGCCAAGCGAGAAATGGCCTGACTTCGTTCAGCCGGTGAGAGAGTGCCGGCCGGGCCGCCTCCGATGGTCCTGCGGAGTTCGCGCGATCTCTACAAGGATAGACACCGCGGGGGCGGAGTTGTGCCCCGTGTGGCTTCGCGGATTGCTCGCGTGAGGCGAAGATGGCAAGGGCGCCCCGCCTCGTGGTTGTAAGCTCCTGTAGACAAATTGTTTACAATTCTTGTGCGGGGGGATGCATCATTTTGAACGTGGCCTGCGTCTAATTCCCATCATCGCTAAGTTGTAGCTGTCTTAGAGGATGGAGGGGGAAGTCATAATGAGCCGAAACTCAATAGAAACGGTGGGCGTTCGTTACACCGGCTGGGCTGCGTTGAACCGCGACCCTCTGGAAGACCGCGTGGAATTCACCTGTCCGCAGTGCGGGGAAAAAGGAACGAAGGCTGCGCGGAGGCCGCGTGCGGCCTATCACTTCACCGACGGGTTCGTACAGGACCTGGAAGGCGAAGCGACCACGTGCCGCAGCTGCAAGAACTCGCTGCGGGTTGTACCGGTGGTAATGCTGCACGACCAGGACGAGAAGCGGCGGTTCCAGGCGGTGTTTGCTCTGGAACCTTTTTCGAACAACTAATTTCGGGCCGACGGGAAGTGGGCGGCATTGTTTTCGGTGCGTGTCCCGAGCGATGTGTGCTCTTTACGGGTAGGCCTCGAGCGAAAACAGAGGGGACGAGCTTCGGCTCGTTCCCTCTTTTGTTTTGGGCACGATTTTTCCGCTGATCAAGGCCGCATGATATTGGGAATCAATTGATGCGAGTGCGAGAAAGGCTCGCCTTCGGTGTCGAGATGCAGGTGATGGGCTTCGAGGTCCCTCCGGACGTGGTCGAACGCTTCATCCACGGAATCGGCGAACTGCAGAAGCTTGTAATCGCGCTCGTTCATGGTGCCGGTGCGGACCATGTGGCGCCAGTTGAGAACTTTGTCCCAGTATTTCCGGCCGTAAATCAAAATTAAATGATGCGAAGAGAGCTTGTTGGTCTGAAGCAGCGTGAGCATTTCCCAGAGCTCGTCCATGGTGCCGAAGCCACCGGGAAAAACGATGAGGGCTTTGGCCATTTGCGCGAACCAGAGCTTGCGCATGAAAAAATAGTGGAAATAGAAATTCAGGTCGGGCGAGATGTAACGATTGGAGGTTTGTTCGTGCGGGAGCTGGATGCTGAGGCCCACGGAAGGGCCGCCGGCTTCTGCAGCGCCGCGATTGGCTGCTTCCATGATTCCCGGCCCGCCCCCGGAGCAGATGACGAAGCGGCGCGGTTGATTGCCGAGGGTCATGGCCCAGGAAGTGATGCGATGGGAAAGCTCGCGCGCTTCTTCGTAGTAGCGCGACATTTCCAGCAGCGAACGGGCCGCCGTAATTTTCGCGCGCGACGCGGGAGTGCGCCGGCCGCGCGCGGCCGCTTGCGTTTGTTTCAGGTGCGCCAGGGCGTGCTCGCGCGATTGAATGCGAGCGGAGCCGAACATGACGATCGTGTCGCCGATATTGGCGCGGCGCAGACGGCTGAGCGGATCGAGATATTCGGCGAGGATGCGCAGCGGGCGCGCTCCGAGGCTCTCCATGAACTGCGGATCCTGGTAGGCCAGCTTCGGCAGCGGTTGGTGCTTGGGCCTTTTTCCGGAACGCTTCATCGTTCACACCCGAACGCACACCTCAGTGGACGCTTCCTCTCCCGCTGCAATGCACTTTTCACCTTACACCTCGGTTCCCTCTGCAGTCTTGTCTCGCTTCCCTTGCGCCGCTTCCATTCTAGGAGAACGCGCGCGAAATGACAGCCGCCGCGCACGGTGGCAGTGCTCTGGAAGCAACGCGAGTGCGCGACGGCGAATCAGATACACTGGACAGCTACACGGAATCGGAACGAATCGTGTGAATGGCGTGTTATTTCGGCGTTTATTTCGAGGTGGGGCGGCCGCGGCGCTTGCGGCGACGGTGCTATGGGTCGCTCCATTTGCACGGTGCCAGGAAGCGCCTGCTGGACCGCTGCATCCGCGGCCGGGCGTGCCGCCCGAGGCGATGCCCTCGGCGGAGCAGCAGAAGCACGCGATTCGCGTGCGCGTGAACGAGGTGACGGCGCCGGTCATTGTGCGCAATCCGCAGGGCGAGATGGTCTTTGACCTGAAGCAGGACAATTTCCGGGTGTACGACAATGGCGCGGAGCAGAAAATCGATCACTTCGACGTGGGCGGCGACCCGCTCTCCATCGTGCTGGTGATCGAAGCCAGCTCGCACATTCAGCCGATGTTTCCCAGCATCAAGCACGCGGGAATTGTCTTCAGCGAAGCGGTGATGGCGCAGACTTCGGAAGCGGCGGTGATCAGCTACGACAGCACGGTGGACTTGCGCGCGAAATTCACGACGGATCCGGACAGCGTGCAGCACGCGATTGAACATTTGCCGCTGGGCGTCAATGATTCGCTGCTGTACGACGCCATGGCGCGCGGCATCTCGATGCTGGAGGAACGGCCGGCGGTGCGGCGGCGGATCATGCTGGTGATCGGTGAATCGCACGACACCGGCAGCGAGAGCCGCCTGGGCGAAGTGTTGCGGCAGGCGCAGCTGGCGAACGTGACCATATATTCGGTGGGGCTGAGCTCAACGATGGCTGATTTGCGCGCCAAGCCGGATCACGTGAATGACACGCCGGACCTGCTGGCGCTGGCGATATTTCTGGTAAAGACGGGCAAGAATGCGTTGGGAACGAATTCGCTGGCGGTGGCGAGCCAGGCTACCGGCGGACTGCACGTGGCTACGATGCGCGACCGCTCGATCGAAAAAGCGATTGATGATATCGGCGGCGAGCTGCACGCGCAGTATACGATCGGGTATCGTCCGGTGGGAGATGATCCCGAAGGCTACCACGAGATCAAAGTCGTGGTGGACCGGCCGAATGTTTCGGTGCGCTCGCGGCCGGGGTATTACGTGGCGCCGCCGTCATGAGGGTCGTGCCGCTTTGAGGTTCGCATTGTAGTACGAATTGTCTGGTAGTTACGGTAGCTTCGCAAACAAAGCCACGCGAACAGAAAAGCCCCGAGGACGTAGTAAATGCGCGGGAAAAATGTCGGTATTTGAACAGCGCGGGTTACGCACATGACCGCATAGAAAAAACAAACAAAGCCTCTCGCACCTTCGGTATTTCTCCGCTCCGCAAGTTTTCTTTCTGCTTCCGGAATATGGCGCAGATCTCGATATCGATCTCTCAACCAAAGCAAGAGGCCTGCGAGCGCCACCACTCCGGCGAGGATTAGCCACAAAAGAGTCTGCTCACTCATCGGCGGTACGTCCGGACCATCGCCGGAGCGGAATCAGCGCTTACTTCTTTTCGGGTTCCGGCGGCGCTGCGACCGCGGCGGCTTCATCTTCTTCCAGGATGGCGGCGGCTGCAGCGATGCGGTCGCCTTCTTCCAGGCGGAGCAGGCGGACGCCTTGCGTGGAGCGGCCGGCTTCGCGGATTTCGCCCGAGTGCACGCGGATGACTTTGCCCTGGCCGGTGATGATCATCACGTCGGAATCTTCGCGGACCTGCAGCGCCGCGACGACGGGACCGTTGCGGTCGGTGGATTTCAGATTGATTACGCCCTTGCCACCGCGCGAAGTGACGCGATATTCGGCGAGCGGGGTGCGCTTGCCGTAACCCTTTTCGGCCACGGTGAGCATCAGCGAAGTGAGCGAGTCGCGAATCTGGTCGCTTTCGAGCTCGTCCAGATTGCGTGTTTCTTTTTTGTATTCCTTCTCGATGATCCCGAAATCGGGCTGCACCGCGTCCATGCTGACGACGAAATCTCCCTTGGCGAGATCCATGCCGTTGACTCCGCCGGCGGCGCGGCCCATGGAGCGGACTTCGGTTTCGCGGAACAGAATGGCCTGGCCGTCGTGGCTGGCAAGGAAAATCATCTGCATGCCGTCGGTGAGTTTTGCGCCGATGAGTTCGTCGGTGCCATCGAGATTGATGGCGATGATGCCGGAGGGGCGCGGATTGGAAAATTCAGCCAGGCCGGTTTTCTTTACCGTGCCGTTCTTGGTCGCCAGGAAGACGTAACGATCGGCTTCTTCCAGATTGCGCGCGGAGACGACGGCAGTGAGTTTTTCATTTTCCTGGAAGCGCACGAGGTTGGAGATGGCCTTGCCTCGCGTAGCCGCAGCCGCTTCGGGAATTTCATACACCTTGAGCCAGTAGATGCGTCCCTTCGAAGTGAACAGCAGAATGTAGCTGTGCGCCGAGGCGACGAAGAAATGCTCGACGAAATCGTCGTCGCGCGTTTTGGCGCCGATGCGGCCTTTGCCGCCGCGCGATTGGTGGCGATAGGTTTCGACGGAGGTGCGCTTGACGTAGCCGGCATGGCTGACGGTGATGGCCATTTCCTCGTCTTTGATGAGGTCTTCGAGCTTGATTTCCTCGACGCGGTCCACGATCTGGGTGCGGCGCTCGTCGCCATAGGATTTTATGATTTCGCGCAATTCGGCGACGATCACGGCTTTCAGTTTCTTTTCGCTGGCGAGAATTTCGCGCAGCTCGGCGATCTGTTCGCGGATCTTTTTCAATTCCGCAAGAATATCGTCGATGGAAAGTTGCGTGAGGCGGTGCAATTGCAGTTCGAGGATGGCGTCAATCTGCGGAAAGCTCAGACCGACCACTTCCGCGGGCATGCCGTACTTCTTGTTGACGAGTTTTACGCCGGCGATGCTCTTGGCTTTGCCGTCTTCGGAAATCTTTACGGTCTTGTTGGCGAAGAACTCGTGCAGGTTTTCACGCGCATTGGCGCGGCTGGAGGAACCGCGGATCACGCGAATGACTTCGTCGAGATAGTCGAGGGCAATCTGGTAGCCGAGCAGAATATGTTCGCGCTCTTCGGCTTTGCGCAATTCGTATTGCGTGCGGCGGCGCACCACGTCCACGCGGTGCTCGATGAAAAGGCGCAGCAAATCCAGCAGGCCGAGTTCGCGCGGCTGACCGGCGACGATGGCCAGCAGGATCATGCTGAAAGATTCCTGCATCTGGGTGTGCTTGAAGAGGTGCGCGAGAATAATTTGCGGCTCTTCGTCGCGCTTCACTTCGATGACGATGCGCATGCCGTCGCGGTCGCTTTCGTCGCGAATGTCGGCGATGCCTTCGATCTTTTTATTTTGAATGAGGCCCGCGATATTTTCGATCAGGCGCGCTTTGTTGACCTGGTAGGGGAGCTCGGTGACGACGATGTCCTGGCGATCCTTGCCGCGCTGCTCGATCGCGACCTTGGCGCGCACCTGAAAGGAGCCGCGGCCGGTCTTATAGGCTTGCTCGATGCCTTCGCGGCCGTAAATGTAGCCGGCGGTGGGAAAATCGGGGCCGGGGACCAGCTTCATGATTTTTTTCAGGTTGGCTTCGGGTTCCTCGATCAGCACGATCGCGGCTTCGACGACTTCTTTCAGATTGTGCGGGGGAATGTTGGTGGCCATGCCGACGGCGATGCCGGAGGAGCCGTTGATGAGCAAGCCGGGAATGCGCGTGGGCAGCACCACGGGTTCTTTTTCGCTTTCATCGAAGTTGGGAACGAACTCGACAGTTTCTTTTTCGATGTCCGCGAGCATTTCTTCCGCGATCTTCGAAAGCCGCGCTTCGGTGTAACGCATGGCCGCAGGCGGATCGCCGTCCACGGAGCCGAAGTTGCCCTGGCCGTCCACGAGCGGGTAGCGCATGTTGAAATCCTGCGCGAGGCGGACGAGCGCGTCGTACACGGGAGCATCGCCGTGCGGATGGAACTTGCCGAGGACTTCGCCAACGATCTTGGCGCACTTGCGATAGGATTTCGTGGAGGTGAGGCCGAGCTCGTACATGCCGAAAAGAATGCGGCGGTGCACGGGCTTGAGGCCGTCGCGGACATCGGGCAGCGCGCGGCCGACGATCACGCTCATGGCGTAATCGAGGTAGGACTTCTTCATTTCCGATTCAATATCAACCGGGGTGGTGATGGACTTGTCTAGTTCTTCGGCCACTTAGAGTCTCCGTCGTTGGTGAGTAGTGATTCCTGATTCGTGACTCGTCTCTGCTGCCGCGGCGTCTTACCGCTTGGTGCCTGCCGCGCAAAACTGGCGGCCGGCAGGCCGCCGCTAGCAAACCTGCTCCTACGCCTTTGCTTGGGTCCGTTCCAGCACATAGGTCTTCACAGTTTCGAATGCTGTGGCGTTGTTCGAAAAACGCTGCGGGCCGAAATGTTTTTCCAGTTCGCTGAGCAGCGCTGCGCATTCGGCGTGGGTGGCGCATTCGAACGCGACGCCTTGCTCGTTGTTCGGCGCCTCGGTGGGCGTCGCGCGAAAATCGGAGCAGCTCATTCCGCGCAGGCCCGGCAATATCTTCCATACGAGTTGATAGTTCATGCTTTGTAGGTCGCAGCCTGGGCTGCCATTCGCAAATGCTCGTGCACTCTAGATATCCAGGTTGACGACGTCGAGGGCGTTGTCTTCGATGAATTTGCGGCGCTCTTCGACGTTTTCGCCCATCAGCGTGGAGAAAATTGTTTCGGCGGCAACGGCATCTTCCAGGCGCACTTTCAACAGGGTGCGCACTTCCGCGTTCATAGTGGTGTTCCACAATTGCTCGGGATTCATTTCGCCCAAGCCCTTGAAGCGCGTGATGGTGAAATCTTTTTTCGCGTCTTCCAGAACGTAATTGAGCAGGCCCAGCGAATCTTCCTTCACCACTTTGTCGCCGTTGTGCGCGATGGTGAAAGGGCCGCGATCGAGTTCGGCGATGGCTGCAGCCAGAGTGCGCAGGCGTTTGTAATCCGGCGTGGCCGCGAGCGCCCAATTAACGCGCCGTTCGCCGCCATTTTTCAGCAGCAGCTCGTGGAGGCTGTGCTCTTCGTCGAAGACGAATTTTGCTTCCATGTCCAGCTTGGCTTTTTCGATGGCCTTCACCAGGTCCTGCAGTTTCTTTTTGTCCGCGAAATCGGTTTTTTTGTCGAGCTCGCTTTCAGCGAGCAGCGCGACAAGCTTCGGCTCGCGCAGGCGGCGGCCCAGCTTGGCGGCGACCTGATCGTATTCCTGAATATTCAGGAGGAAGGTGGTGAGGTCGGCGCCTTCCAGCGACTTGCCGTTCTTGCCCTTCACGGTGTGCTCTTCGGTGGCGCGCTTCATCAGCTCGCGGGCGAATTCGCGCTCGTCGCGGATGTAGCGGTCCATCTTGCCGCGCTTCACGCGATAGAGCGGTGGCTGCGCGATATAAATATTTCCCTTTTCGATCAGCTCGCGCATGTGGCGGAAGAAAAAAGTGAGCAGCAGCGTACGGATGTGGCTGCCGTCCACGTCCGCATCCGTCATCAGAATAATTTTGTGGTAGCGTAACTTGCTGGCGTCGAAATCGTCCTTGCCGATGCCCGTGCCGAGCGCGGTGATGATGCAGCGAATTTCCTCGTGGCCGAGCATTTTGTCGTAGCGTGCTTTTTCGACGTTGAGGATCTTGCCCTTGAGCGGCAGGATGGCCTGGTAGCGGCGATCGCGGCCGCCCTTGGCAGATCCGCCGGCCGATTCGCCCTCAACCAGGAAGATTTCACAACGCGCGGGATCGCGTTCCTGGCAATCGGCGAGTTTTCCCGGCAATCCGCTGGAATCGAGCGCAGATTTGCGACGGGTGAGCTCGCGCGCCTTGCGGGCGGCTTCGCGTGCGCGCGCGGCGTCAATGCACTTGCCGATAATTTTTCGCGCAATCGAGGAATGCTTGTCGAAATATTCGCCGAGCCGCTCGTTGACCATCTGCTCGACGACGCCCTTGATGTCGCTATTGAGCTTGCCCTTGGTCTGCCCTTCGAATTGCGGCTGTGGAAGTTTAACGGAGACGACCGCGACCAGACCTTCGCGCACGTCGTCGCCGTTGATGGTGACTTCGTCCTTCTGTTCCTTGAGCATGCCGAAAGAATTGGCGTAGTAGTTGATGGTGCGCGTGAGCGAGGAGCGAAAGCCGGAGAGGTGCGTGCCGCCATCCACGGTGTTGATGGTATTGGCGAAGGCAAAAACATTTTCGGTGTAGCTGTCGTTGTATTGCAAGGCGATTTCCACTTCCACCTGGTCGCGCTTGCCTTCGATGTAAATGGGCGAATCGTGCAGCACGCCCTTGCCCTTGTTCAGGTGCTTGACGAATTCGGCGATGCCGCCGGTGAAGCGGAATTCGGCTTTCTTGCCGCTGCGCTCGTCGTCAAGCGTGATTTTCAGGCCCTTGTTGAGGAAAGCGAGCTCGCGAAGGCGTTGCGCGAGCGTGTCGTAGCTGTAGACGGTCTTGCCGAAAATTTCCGGGTCGGCGTGGAAAGTAATTTTGGTGCCGGTCTTGCGCGTCTTGCCGGAAGCCTTGAGCTTCGAGGTGGGGACACCTTTTTCGTAGGATTGTTCCCAGACTTCGCCTTCGCGCCAGATTTCCAGATCGAGCCAGTCGGAAAGCGCGTTGACGACCGAGACGCCGACGCCGTGCAGGCCGCCGGAAACTTTGTAAGTCTCGCTATCGAATTTTCCACCGGCGTGCAGCACGGTCATGACGACTTCAGCGGCGGGTTTTTTTTCGGTGGCGTGCATGTCCACCGGAATGCCGCGGCCGTTGTCGATTACCGTGACGCTGTTGTCTTCGTGCACCGCGACGTTGATCTCGTCGCAAAATCCGGCCATGGCTTCGTCCACGGAATTGTCCGCCACTTCCCAGACCAAATGGTGCAGGCCCATCTCTCCCGTGGAACCGATATACATTGCGGGACGTTTGCGGACGGCTTCGATGCCGCCGAGAACCTTGATGGAAGTCGCGTCGTACTTGTGGCCGCCGGTCTTTCCGGCCGCAGCATCATTTTCAGCCATGGGTCGTGCTTCTCCTCAGAGCGCATGCGTACACAATTCGCAAACTTAGCTTTAAGACTACGGGAAGGCGGTCGCGCGGATGTGCCCGACACTTGCTCGCCAAAATTCTGGCGAGTTAACCTTGCCCATTGGTTTCGCTCACCCGAAGCTGGGTGCGAATTCTTTCGAGGGCGCGCGAACGCGCCGGCGAAACTCGAAGGGTTGCGGCTCCATCCCGTCCCGTTCCGAAAAATTCGGGGAGACGCGGCGGAGCTTTCTAATTTTCCCCTGCGGAAAGGGGACTATCCAGCGCCGATCCGGCTTCACTCGCCCTGGCGCAGGCAAGAAAACTGAGGCCTTTTCGGGTCGAATAGAGTGCCAACCAGAAGGAATTCCGAACCGATTGATTGTATCGAAATCGGGGCGAATTCACAAGGCGAAAGCGCAGCGCCGGATTGAATTTATCGTTTTTCTATTCAATGGTTTACGAGGGGTCTGCGGCCTGCGCGCAGGGCTACTTGCGATGACGGCAGAAAGCACAGAAAGTCGCCGTTTAAACGCGGATTTTTCGAGCGATTCCAGCGTCATCGCCGGCACACGGAGGAGCGTGCGATGAATCAAATGCGCATGGGCATTACGACGTAGCGGTAGCGCGAGGTTTCATCGCCTGTGGGGCGGAGCTGGCCGGCGGATTGTTCGTCTTTCAGCTCGAAGCTGATGGGGCCATCGGCGGCGGCGGCCAGAAAATCGAGAAGGTATTGGGCGTTGAAGCCGATGGCGATGGTCTCGCCTTTGAATTCCTTTTCGATGATTTCCTTGGCTTCGCCGTATTCGGGGCTGGAGGAGGAAACTTCCAGGCCTTCGGTGGTGAGGGTGAACTTCACGGCGTGCGAGCGCTGGTCGGCGAGCTGCGCGACGCGGCGCAGCGCATCCTGCAATTCGACGCGCTCGAGCGATAGGGTTTTATTCGCGTCGCGCGGCAGCACGGCTTCGTAATTGGGAAACTGTCCGGTGAGCTTGCGCGAGGTGAGCAGGCGGCGGCCCACCTGGAAAAACAGATGGCTTTCATCCTGGCCGAATTCGATCTGAACGTCGTCGCCTGATTTACCGACCAGGCGCTGCACTTCGGTCATGGCTTTTTTGGGGATCAGGACGCGCGTCTCGTTGCTGAAGCCTTCGAACTTGTGGTCGGTCTCGACCATCGCGAGGCGATGGCCGTCGGTAGCCACCATGGCGAGCGAGCCCGGTTTGAGCACCAGCAGCGCGCCATTCAGCGTGTAGCGGGATTCCTCCAGGGAAATCGCGAAGGTGGTTTTGGCGATGGCGTCCGCCAGGAGCTTCGCGGGAATTTTCACGAGCGCGTGGGGGAAAGCCGGCAGCGCGGGGAAATTATCCTTGGACATGCCCACCAGCTTGTAATTGCGGCGGTCGCTGATGATGTGCACCCAGTGATTTTCCAGCAGCTTGAATTTCACTTCGCCTTCGGGCAGCAAGCGCAGCAGTTCGAAAAGTTTCTTGGCGGGGATGGTGCCAGCGCCTTCTTTTTTTACTTTGGCGTCGCAGGACGTGCGGATGCTGAGCTCCAGATCGGTGGCCGTGATGCTAACGCGGCTGCCTTTGGCTTCCACCAGAAGATTCGAGAGGATGGGAATAGTGGTTTTGCGCTCGACGACGCCTTGCGTCAGTTCCAGTTCGTCGAGCAGGTCCGATCTTTTTACGCTGAATTCCATCTGGGGCAACCCTCGCAAGTATCGAGCTGATTTTTGCTGCGGCTACTGTACTGCTTTTCTTTAGGTATATAAATATATAAGAAAACCGTCGCCGTCGCCGCATCTGTGGATACTTCGGAAAACGCAACAAGTTGAATGGTGCGCTCCGATTGCCGCCGGTGGTGTGCTGTGCAACCGCGCACGCGACGGAGGATAAGGCTGGCGAAGCGCAGCGTCCGCGGCGTATCCAGCAGCGATGCACAGTTCATTCACAGGCCACTCACAGGCGATGCACAGGGGCTACACATGGCAAACCGATCGCGGGCACACGAAAATCCACAGAGGGAGGGGAGGGCGGAGAACCTGGAAGGAATAAGTCTAACCAAATGAATCGAGTAACCTGTTGATTTTCTTGTTCAAATCTTTGTTGGTCTGGCGCTCGGATTCGATTTTGTTGATGGAGTGCAGCACCGTGGTGTGATGCTTGCCGCCGAACTGGCGGCCGATTTCGGGAAGCGAAGCAGAGGTGAGCTGCTTCACGACGAACATGGCCACCTGACGCGGCAGCACGATCTGCCGGGAATTGCTGCGGACGTTCAGATCCTGTGCGCGCAGGCCGAAGATTTCACCGACGCGTTTCTGGATCTGCTCGATGGTGACCTTCTTTTCCTGCGTCTCGATGATATTTTTTAGCACCTGCTGCGCTGTGGAAAGGTTTAATTCCGCGCCGGTGAGGGAAGCGTAGGCCATCAGGCGGATGAGCGCGCCTTCCAGCTCGCGAATATTGGATTTGATCGCGCGGGCGATGTACTCGGCCACTTCATCGGGGAGCTGGACGCGTTCGCTCTCCGCTTTTTTCTGCAGAATGGCGATTTTGGTTTCGAGATCGGGCAGCTGAATATCGGCGATCAAGCCCCATTCGAAGCGCGAGCGCAAGCGCTCTTCGATGGAGGAAATTTCCTTGGGCGGGCAATCCGAGGAAATGACAATTTGCTTCTGCTGGTCGTAGAGCGCGTTGAAGGTGTGAAAAAACTCTTCCTGGGTACGTTCGCGGGTGGCGATGAACTGGATGTCGTCCACCATGAGGACGTCCATATTGCGGAAACGATCGCGGAAGGCGGCCATGCGCTCGAAGCGGATGGAGGAGATCACTTCGTTGGTAAATTTTTCGGCGCTGACGTAGGTGAGCCGCATGGCCGGGTTTCTGCGCTTGAGCGTGTGGCCGATGGCCTGCATCAGGTGCGTCTTGCCCAGTCCCACACCGCCGTACAGGAAAAGCGGATTGTAGGATTTCGAAGGCTGCTCGGCGACGGCCAGGGCTGCCGCGTGTGCAAACTGGTTGGAAGCGCCGACGATGAACGACTCGAAGGTGTAGCGCGGGTTGAGCTGATTGGCCACCGCGTCGAAATCCAGCTTGGCTTGCGGAGAGGCCGGCGCGTTCACAGTGACCGCAACAGGAGCTTCCGCTTCGGCGCAGACAAAATCCAAATGCAGCTGTGGCTTTCCGATTTCGACCAGCACCGCTTTCAGCAGCTCGCCGTAGGTTTCCGTCAAGCGCTTGCAGAAAAGGCGTGTAGGAACGCGAATGGTCAGACGATCGTCTTCCGAGCGATCCAAGCGAGTGGGTCGAAACCAGGTCGCGAAGCTATGTGGATTAACGCGCCGCTCTGTATGTTGGAGAATCTTATCCCAAAGGTTCATCGAGCGAGTCAGCCCTTACCGCAATTTCCACCGATGTGGAAATGCTGTGGAAAAACTTCACCCATTCCGGTGGGTGTATTTTGGTCTGGTGGTTCAGGTACGATGACGCGACAACGCGCCCTGCGTTGCTAGCTCTAATGAATCCCCGTGCCTTAAGCTCATCAGAGGCGTGAGGCGGGATTCTGCCTAAACGCGACGTTGGTAGCAAGAGAAAACTGCGTGAGCACTGGGCATGCTCTCCACAAACAATTCACAGGATTTCCACAGTGACGAATTTTAATATTTTCGCTTGTAAAAAATAAAATTCGCGAGACGGAGTCGCGCGCGAGTTGAAATGTTTTCCGGCGCGCAATTTTTTTGCGCGATGCCTAGAAACAGAAGCCGGGCAACGGCAAGCCAACCGCCACGGCTGCCCGGTTCGCTGCACCTGAACCGGCCGCCAGCAATGCAACGCCAACTGGGAACTCAGTCGAGGCGAAAATTGACGCGCTCGATGGTGCGGGCGCGGCCGCTGGATTCATCCACGTCAATCTGCACGGTGTTCATCTGCACGTCGCCTTCGGCTACGGCGAATTTTGCCGGCAGCGCATCCAGGAAGCGTTGCACGATGGGTTTTTTCTCCATGCCGATCACGGAATCGTGCGGGCCGGTCATGCCCACGTCGGTGATATAGGCTGTGCCGCCGGGCAGGACGCGATTATCGGCGGTCGCGACGTGGGTGTGCGTGCCCAGCACCGCGGAAACTTTGCCGTCCAGATGCCAGCCCATTGCTTGTTTTTCGGATGTGGCTTCAGCGTGCATGTCCACAATGATCACTTTCACATCGGGGGGCAGCGCGGCGAGTTCGCGTTCCGCAGTGCGGAAGGGATCCTCCAGCGGCGCCATGAAGGTGCGGCCCTGCAGGTTCATTACCGCGTAGGCGACGCCATTTTTTGCCTGCGCGACGAAATGTCCTTTGCCGGGTGAGCCAGTAGGAAAATTCGCGGGGCGGATCAACCGCGGCTCATGCGGGAAAAAATCAATAATCTCCTTGCGGTCCCAAATGTGATTGCCGCCGGTGATCACTTCCACGCCCGCTGCGAATATTTCTTCTGCGAGGCGCGGAGTAATACCGAAACCGGATGCGGAATTTTCACCGTTGGCGATGCACAGGTCTATGGAGCGTTGCGTGAGGATATCCGCAAGCCGGTCATGAACGATTTTGCGTCCCGGTGAGCCGACAATATCTCCGATAAAGAGAATCTTCATTCTGGAGGTTTCTCATTTCGAACTTCGCTTGAGCCGCGAATCGGTAGCGTTCTGACGTGGAGCGGTCCACTTCGCCGTGCGTTGCTAGGTCCTGAACCCCACGAATAGGTGGGTGCCCTGCGCCTGCTTTCAGGCTATCCACCGGCCGAAACCGATGGACGTGCACAAGGGCAGGA
>Ga0210394_10001392_pt1 | contig 39225 bp, 35 predicted proteins | sample IncBWC12MmetaG_FD_160121 | JGI IMG/M metagenome (GOLD analysis project Ga0210394, IMG submission 160121) | Forest soil microbial communities from Barre Woods Harvard Forest LTER site, Petersham, Massachusetts, United States - Inc-BW-C-12-M | ecosystem: Environmental > Terrestrial > Soil >... | reverse complement strand
CGGTCTATTCGGTCGCGATAGTGGGGGTGATATGGTTACCAAATTCCTTCGAGCAATCCGCCGAAGGTAGCGCGGAAGATGAATTCGCGGTCATTGTAAGGGCGGCGATCACCAGTGGAAGCCCGGAAAACCCCTGCTTCACTGGAATTCTAGGTAATATAATACCCTCTAGTGTCACAGATAACGCTTCTGGCGGTGGCAGGCGTTCGCCATCGGCCGCGTCGAGATCGACCACCAAGCCGACAGGGGCTTCCGGGACGAAGTCGCAGCGGCGAATCCCTAACCCGCGAATTTCGATCAGGCCGGCCAGGGCGGGCGCGGGGCGGACCATCAGTTCGCCGGCGGAGGGATGAACATGGACGCGGTCATCGCCGACCAGCGTGGTGGCGGCAATCTGGTGCGCACGGCCGGCGAGGATCAGGTCGAACGCAAGGCGCGATTTGCCGGAACCGGATGGTCCACGGATCAGGACGGCGCGCTCTCCCACCAACACCGCGGAGGCGTGAATGCTGGTCGCCTCGGTCATAGGGCCGGGAGGCGGACCACAAAGCGCGCGCCGGCAACCGAGGCTTCGCCGTTTGCGCCGGATGGACCGGTGCGATTCTCGGCCCAGATTTTTCCGCCATGCGCCTCTACGATCTGCTTGGAGATCGACAGGCCAAGGCCGGAGTTCTGGCCAAAGCCCTGATGCGGCCGATCGGTATAGAAGCGCTCGAAGATGCGCGAGAGCGCATCCTCGCGAATACCGGGGCCGTCATCGTCGACCGTGATTTCGATGTTTGAGCGAGCTCGCCGGCATGCGATTCGTACCTTGCTGCCGGCTTCGGAAAACGATTGGGCGTTCGACAGCAAATTGGAAACCACCTGTCCGAGCCGCGAATCGTGGCCCGGCACGGCGAAGGCGTCGAGAGGACGGCCCTCGAAGCGCAGCTCGACGGCGATATTGTTGCCACGCCGGGTTTCATTCGCGACCGAAGCAAGCGCCGTCAGAAGGCGGCGAAGATCGACAGGCGTCATGTCCTGGCGCTGCAATTCGGCATCGAGCCGGCTTGCGTCGGAAATGTCCGAGATCAATCGGTCGAGCCGCTTGACGTCATGCTCGATCACGGCGAGCAGCCGCTCGCGGCTGTTGTCGTTGCGGGCGAGCGGCAGCGTTTCGACGGCCGAACGCAGCGAGGTCAGTGGGTTCTTCAGTTCGTGGGCGACATCGGCGGCGAACATCTCGATCGCCTCGATGCGGTTATAAAGCGCGTCCGTCATGTCGCGCAGCGCGCCGGAGAGGTGACCGATCTCGTCGCGTCGCCCGGTGAAATCGGGAATCTCGACGCGGGTGCGGATACGGCGCCGCACCCTTTCGGCGCTGTCGGCGAGCCGGCGCACCGGTCCTGCAATCGTGCTTGCCAGCGCCAATGACAGCACGATCATGACCGCGGAAGCGACGCCGCCCACTTTAAGAATGGCGAGCCGCTCGGCGGTGACCATCTGGTCGATATCGTCGCCCTGGGTCGACAGCATCAGGGAGCCGTGGATCGCGCGGAAACGCTGCACCGGGACTGCGACCGACACGATCACCTCGCCGCGGTCATTGACGCGCACCATGCTGCTCTTCTGGCCGGTCAGCGAGTGCGCGACTTCCTGGTACCCATTGCCGTTCTCGGGTCCAAGCTCCCGATAGAGCGGCAGGTCGCCGCGATTGAGCCAGGTCCGGACCGCAATCATCGTTCGCTCGGCAAGGCCGGGCTTCTCGATGGACGGCGGCGGCAGTTCGAAGCGCAGCACGTCGCCGCGGCCGTAGAGGCTGCGGCTGTCCAGAATGAGAGAGCCGTCGCGGTCGTAGATGCGGGCGCGGGTTTTCGTGGGCGAAATCAGCCGGCGCAGCACGGGTGCCACCCGTTCCGGGTTGATCGGAAAATCGAGCCCGGAAAATTCGTCCGGCGCGCCGTAGGTTTCGCCGGGTTTCAGATCCTGCAACCGGTCCGGGTCGATGGTGATGGTATTGGTTTCGACGGTTGCCGAAGCTGCGATCGCGCCGGCAATGATTTCGGCCTGCACCAGAAGGCTTTGCGCGCGCGCATCGATCAGGCCGGCGCGGAATTGCGACAGATAGAGGATGCTTGCTACCAGCGCGAGAAGGCCGGCGATGTTGAGCGAAACGATGCGCCGCGTGAGGCTGGAAAAACTCAGCGCGAAGAAGAACTGCCCGGCCCGCCGCAGCCAGCCGAGCGGCTGCCATGACGGCAAAGGCGCACTTTCCGCGGCAACCGTATCCATCACGACCGCGGCGTCGTCGGCGCTCAGACTTGCATCAGGCTGCGTTCGATCAAGCAATGGCCAAAACCGCCGGTTGTTTCTAAAGGGCTGTCCGCGATGCCCCATCGCATTCGCATCTTACCACCGGTGGGGTAAATTTGAAATTCGCTGCCCCGCAGTCGCGGCTTCTCCATGCGAACTTCAAATCCAGGACTCCGCCAGAAATCCAAATTTTCCAGTGGTCTTTCTGATTCTGAGGCGCCCGTATCTCAGGTTTCCTTGAAGCGGTATCCGACCCCATACAGGGTCTCGATCATTTCGAATTCGTCGTCCACGACCTTGAATTTCTTGCGCAGCCGCTTGATGTGGCTGTCGATGGTGCGATCGTCGACATAAACCTGGTCGTCATAGGCCGCGTCCATCAGGGCGTTGCGGCTCTTGACGACGCCGGGGCGCGTGGCGAGCGCCTGCAGAATGAGAAATTCCGTCACGGTGAGGGTGACCGGCTCGTTCTTCCAGGTGCAGGTGTGACGTTCCGGATCCATGCGGAGCAGGCCGCGGTCCAGCGCCTTGGCGTCAGTTTCCTTCGGCACGGCGGTCGGATCCTTCGGGGCCGCGCGGCGCAACACGGCTTTCACCCGCTCGACCAGAAGCCGCTGGGAAAACGGCTTGCGGATGAAATCGTCGGCGCCCATTTTGAGGCCGAACAATTCGTCGATTTCCTCGTCCTTGGAGGTCAAGAAAATCACCGGCAGGTCGGATTTTTGCCGCAACCGCCGCAGCGTCTCCATGCCGTCCATCCGCGGCATCTTGATGTCGAGGATGGCCAGGTCCGGCGGGCTGGTCCTAAATCCGTCCAGCGCGGACGCACCATCCGTATAGGTCATGATGCGATAGCCCTCGGCTTCGAGCGCAATGGAGACGGATGTGAGAATGTTGCGGTCGTCATCGACCAACGCAATTGTGGGCATGAGCCTGCTTTCAGATACTGCTACCAGTGTCCCGGTTTCTGACATTCGTATGATATCGCGGCGGGTTCGTTTACGAATGTCGGAACCATGGGGACACCGGCAAATGTTAGATTCTAGTGCGGTCTCGGATTTGACATTCGCCTTGCGAACTCGCGGGCGATACCGAAGCGAAGGTCAGATCCACCGCACTAGTGTTGCTGAAACGGCGGCTAATCGATTGGTGCGCCGCATAAATGGGCTTTGGACGTGGTCAACGAGCAATGCAAGCTGGGCTGAAGTGTGACCGAGTTCCATGAAAGCGCCTCTTTCAGCGAAGCGCTCAGGCCCATATGGAGGCGGGTTTACCCGAAAAAAGGCTCCAATTGCAATAGGATGCGAGGGAATAATCGATGCAATTGACCCCGGATTTTGACCCCGCCAAAGCGGTTAGATCGCTTCTACGCCGCAGCCGGCAGGGGGCTTTGGCGACCCTGATGGCGGGCAGCGGCGATCCCTATTGCTCGCTGGTGAACGTCGCAAGCCACCCTGACGGCTCACCGATTCTCTTGATTTCGCGCCTCGCGATTCACACCAAAAACCTGCTCGCCGATGCGCGAGTGTCCCTGATGCTGGACGAGCGGGCGGAGGGCGACCCGCTGGAGGGATCGCGGATCATGCTGTCGGGCCACGCCGAGGAGGTTGCCTCGGAGCGGGAGGTTGTGCGCCGCCGCTACCTCAATGCCCATCCGAGCGCCGAAGCTTTCGTGGACTTCAAGGATTTCTCCTTCTTCCGGATCCGTCCCACGGGAACGCATTTGGTGGCCGGATTCGGGCGGATCGTGGACCTCAAGCCGGCGCAGTTTCTGACGGAGCTCGCGGACGCTGGCGCCCTTTTGGAAGCCGAACAGGGCGCCGTCGAACATATGAATACCGATCACAGGCAAGCGCTGGGTCTTTATGCCACGCGCCTGCTTGGGGCGGCGCCCGGTGATTGGCGTTGCAGCGGGGTCGATCCGGACGGGATCGATCTGCAAGCCGGAAACGAGGCCCTGCGGCTCGATTTTCCGGAGCGGGTAACTGGACCCGGCGAATTACGCAAGATATTGGTCCGCTTGGCGGAACAGGCGCGGGCGCAAGGGGATGCCTAAGGCTAGGGCGCTCGCACTGCAGCATTCGGTTTGGGACCCACCGAATAAACCAAATCGGGGGGATCGGCTTGGCAAGGCGGGCGTTCATCAATAATAGATCGCCGGAAATATTCGTTCCCCGGGCCTGGGCTCGGCGGTTATACTCAACGGCCTTAACCGTGACGGACGCACGGGATCTAAGGCATTCGCGCGATCAAGATACGCGGATTCTAAGGAGGAGTTCTTCGTGCAAGAGACGGGTAAACGCAACGGTGCTTTCGGTGCCGACAAATTCGGCCTGAAAAACCTCAAGGGGGTGCATTGGAACCTCTGCGCGCCGCAGCTTTATCAATACTCGCTTTCGGCCAACGAAGCGCAGCTCTCGGCCGATGGTGCGTTGTGCGCGGACACCGGCGATTTCACCGGCCGCAGCCCGAAGGACAAGTTCACCGTTCGCGATGCCACCACCGACAAGAACATGTGGTGGGCGGGCAACCAGTCGATCACGGCCGAACAGTTCGAAGCGCTCTATGCCGACTTCCTCAAGCATGCCGAAGGCATGACACTCTTTGCACAGGACCTCTATGGTGGCGCCGATCCCAGCTTCCGGATCACGACCCGCGTCTTCACCGAGCTTGCCTGGCACTCGCTGTTCATCCGCACGCTGCTGATCCGCCCCGAGCAGTCGGAGCTCGATGATTTCGTGCCCGAACTGACCATCATCGATCTGCCGAGCTTCCGCGCCGATCCGAAACGTCACGGCGTGCGCTCGGAGAACGTGGTCGCGATCGATTTCGCCCGCAAGATCGTCCTGATCGGCGGGTCTTATTATGCCGGCGAAATGAAGAAGAGCGTGTTCACGACGCTAAATTATTATCTGCCCGAACGAGGCGTGATGCCGATGCACTGTTCGGCCAATGTCGGACCGGCCGGCGATGCCGCGATCTTCTTCGGTCTGTCCGGAACCGGAAAGACCACGCTCTCTGCCGATCCCAAACGCACGCTGATCGGCGATGACGAACACGGCTGGGGCAAGGACGGCATCTTCAATTTCGAGGGCGGCTGCTACGCCAAGTGCATCAAGCTCTCGGAAGAGGCCGAGCCCGAGATTTATGCGGCGAGCAAGCGTTTCGGCGCAGTGCTCGAGAATGTGGTGCTCGATGCGCATACCCGCATTCCGGACTTCGACGACGGCTCGAAGACCGAGAACACCCGCTCCGCCTATCCGCTCGATTTCATCCCCAACGCTTCGAGAACCGGCCGCGCCGGCCAGCCGAAGAATGTCGTGATGCTGGCGGCCGATGCCTTCGGCGTGTTGCCGCCGATCGCAAAACTCTCGCCCGCGCAGGCGATGTATCACTTCCTGTCCGGCTATACCGCCAAGGTCGCGGGCACCGAGCGCGGCCTCGGCAAAGAGCCACAGCCGGAATTCTCGACCTGCTTTGGCTCGCCCTTCCTGCCGCTCGACCCGTCGGTGTATGGCAACATGCTGCGCGAATTGATTGCCAAGCACGACGTCGACTGCTGGCTGGTCAATACCGGGTGGACCGGCGGCAAATTCGGCACGGGTCAGCGGATGCCGATCAAGGTGACGCGCGCGCTGCTGACCGCGGCGCTCGACGGCTCCCTGCGCAACGTCGAATTCCGCACCGACAAGTATTTTGGTTTTTCCGTGCCGACGGCGTTGCCCGGCGTGCCGAGCGACATTCTCGACCCCGTCAACACCTGGAAGGACAAGGCCGAGTTCGACAAGACCGCGCGGGCGCTGGTCGGCATGTTCCAGAAGAACTTTGCCAAGTTCGAAGCCAAGGTCGACGCCGACGTTCGCGCCGCCGCGCCTGAAGTGAAGCTCGCGGCGGAGTAATCCGGGCTTTGCAATCCGTCATCGCGAGCGAAAGCGAAGCGATCCAGCGCAAGAATCTGGATTGCTTCGTCGCTAACGCTCCTCGCAATGACGGCTCAAGTCTTCAGGACCTAGTGCGCCTCGTCCCAATTGTCGGCGGCGCGGGCGTCGACATGCAGCGGTAGCGACAGAATCACGGCCGGGAACGGCGCGTCCTGCATGACGCGCTGAACCACCGGCAGCGTCGCCGCCACCTCGCCGTCAGGCACCTCGAAGATCAGTTCGTCGTGAACCTGCAATAACATTTGCGCTGAAAGCATTTTCTCGGCGAGCGCCTCTTCCATCCGGGTCATGGCGCGGCGGATGATGTCGGCCGCGGTGCCCTGAAGCCTTGCGTTGATGGCCGCGCGCTCGTTGAAGGCGCGGACCGAGGCATTGGACGCCTTGATGTCGGGGTAGTGGCATTTGCGGCCGAACAGCGTCTCGACATAGCCGTGGGCACGGCAGAAATCCCGCGTCGAATCCATGTAGGCGCGGATGCCGGGAAAGCGCTCGAAGTATTTCTTGATATAGGCGGAAGCCTCCTCGCGGGCGATGCCGAGCTGGTTGGCGAGGCCAAACGCCGAGATGCCGTAGATGATGCCGAAATTGATCGCCTTCGCCCGGCGGCGCACCTCGCCCGGCATGTTCTTGACGGGAACGCCGAACATTTCGGAAGCGGTCATGGCGTGAATGTCGAGCCCGTCACGGAACGCCTGCTTGAGCACGGGAATGTCGGCGATCTCGGCCAATAGCCGCAACTCGATCTGCGAATAATCCGCCGAGACCAGCTTGTGGCCGGCGGAGGCGATGAAGGCACGGCGGATCTTTCTTCCGTCCTCGGTGCGCACCGGAATGTTCTGCAGGTTCGGTTCGTTCGACGAGAGCCGGCCGGTCGTGGTTGCCGCGAGCGCATAGGTCGTATGAACGCGATGGGTGTCGGGGTGCACATAGGTCGGCAGCGCGTCGGTGTAGGTCGATTTCAGTTTCGAGACCTGCCGCCATTCGAGAATCTTTTTCGGGAATTCGTGGCCTTGTTCCGCCAACTCGTCGAGGATTTGCGCCGAGGTCGACCACGCACCGGTCTTGGTCTTGGTGCCGCCGGGAATGGCCATCTTGCCAAACAAAATGTCGCCAATCTGTTTGGGGCTGCCGACATTGACCGGCTCGCCCGCGATCTCCTGGATCTCGGCTTCGACCCTGGCTGCGGTCTGCGCGAATTCACCCGAAAGGCGCGACAGCACCTGCCGATCGATCGAGATGCCGCGCCGCTCCATGCGCGCCAGCACGGCAACCAGCGGCCGCTCCAGTGTCTCGTAAACCGCCGTCATGCGCTCGGCGACCAGGCGAGGCTTCAGCAGCCGCCACAACCGCAAGATCACGTCGGCATCCTCGGCCGAATACGCGGTCGCCCTGTCGATCGCAACCTGATCGAAACTGAGCTTGCCCTTGCCGCTCCCAATCCGTTCGCCATGGGTGACGAGGGCGTGGCCGAGCCAGGTCTGCGACAACGTCTCAAGCCCGTGCGCATTGCGGCCGGCATCGAGGGCGTAGCTCATGAGCTGGGCGTCGTCGCAATTGCGCAAGGTGATGCCGTGCTGCGCCAGCATCACCGCGGCGAACTTGATGTCGAATCCGATCTTGAGGAGACCTGCGGATTCCAACAGCGGCCGCAGCGCCTCCAGCGCCTCGCTGGCCTTGATCTGGTCAGCCGCAAGGCCAGCAGCGAATAATCCGGCGCCATCGCCGGATTGCTTGTGAGCGAGCGGAATGTAGCAGGCGCGGTTCGGATCAAGCGCCAGCGCGATGCCGCAAATTTCGGCCTGCATCGGGTTATCCGAACTCGCTTTGGCTTCGATCGCAAACACCCCGGCATCCCGCGCACGTGCGATCCAGGCTTTCAGTTCGGCCGGCGTGCGGATGGTCTGATACTTGGTGCGATCGACCGGCAGTTTGCGCGCCTCCTCGGCACGCGCTTCGGCGAGCGCCCGCGGCGTGCCTTTGAGACTCGATGCCTTGTCGCTTCTGTCGCCGGGTTTGCTCGAAGCGCTCGCTCCGCCTTTTGACGGCTTCTGACCGGCAAACAGGTCTCCACTTTGCTCGCGTCGGGATACGTTGCCGGATTCGTCGACCTTCTCGGCAAGCGGAAGCGGAGAAAATACGCCTCCTTTCCCCGCATCAGCTTGCACAGCTGCAGGATCAATTTGCGAATATTCCGCGACACGTCGCGTGAGGGTGGAAAATTCCATCGCCTTGAGAAACGCGATCAGTTTGCGCGCGTCGGGCTCGTGGACTGCGAGTTCGTCGAGCGGCACATCCAGCTTGACCTTGTCGTCGAGCAGGACCAGTTGCCGCGAGATGCGGGCTTTCTCGGCGTTCTCGATCAGAGCTTCGCGCCTTTTCGGCTGCTTGATCTCGCCGGCGCGCTTGAGCAGCGTTTCGAGGTCGCCATATTCGACGATCAGTTGCGCCGCGGTCTTGACACCGATGCCTGGCACGCCCGGCACGTTGTCGGTGGAATCTCCAGCCAATGCCTGGACCTCGACGACCTTCTCCGGCGGCACGCCGAATTTCTCGATCACCTCCGCAATCCCGATGCGGCGATCCTTCATGGTGTCGAACATGGTGATGCGATCGTCGACGAGCTGCATCAAATCCTTGTCGGAGGAAACGATGATCGTGGTGGCGCCGCGCGCGCTTGCCTCCCGCGCATAGGTCGCGATCAGGTCGTCGGCCTCGAAGCCGATCTGTTCAAGGCAGGGCAGATCGAAGGCGCGCACCGCATCGCGGATCAGTGCGAATTGCGGAATGAGGTCGTCCGGCGCCGGCGGCCGGTGGGCCTTGTAGTCGGGATAGAGCTTGTTGCGGAAGGTGACTTCGGACTTGTCGAAGACGATGGCCAGATGCGTCGGCCGGTTGTCGGGCGGCATGTCGCGCAACAGCTTCCACAGCATGTTGCAGAAGCCGAGCACGGCGTTGACCTGTAACCCGTCGGATTTGCGGTTGAGCGGCGGCAGCGCGTGATAGGCGCGGAAAATGTAGGAGGAGCCGTCGACCAGAAATACGTGGTCGCCCTTCTTGAGGGCTTTGGCGGCGACGGGTTTGGGGGCGGCGGCTTGCGGTGAGGATTTCGGCATGGCCGCAATGTAAGGATTTTTTGGCTCCATTGACACCCGGCTTTGCCACGCCGCACACGGGATTTTTCAGTTGTCAGGAGGACGATTTCAGACAGTTCACCAGGAACTCCATGACGGCACGCACCGGTGGGACCTGGCGCAGGTCGCGATGAACCAGAAGCCAGACGTCGCGGCTGACCGGTTTTTGCGTCACCTCATGGCGTTGCAGGCGCGGATCGCCGTCTCCGAGATAGTGCGGCAGCGCGGCGATGCCGAGGCCGGAGCGCGCGGCCGCGATCTGCGTCTCCAGATCGTTGGTGCGCAGCACGACCTCGCGCTCACCGATGACCGTGCGCAACCAGACCTCCTGGGGTGAATCGGCCATCGAGGCGTCATAGCCGATGAAGGCGAAGGCGTGCGGCGGGGTTTGATTCAAATAGGCGGGGGCGCCGTAAAGGCTGAAACCGAAGCTGCCGATCTTGCGCACGAACAGTCCGCTCTCGACGGGGCGCAGTAATCGCACTGCGACATCCGCCTCGCGCCGGCTGAGCGAGGCCCGGCGCTTCTCCCCCATCAGCTTGATGCGGATGCCCGGGTGACGCTGCCGCAACCGGACCAGTTGCGGGGCGATCACCGCGCTTGCGAAGTTCGGCGGCGCGCTGATGGTCACCTCGCCGTCAATGCCGGGCTTGGCGGCCTGCGCCGTGCGACTGAGCGCAAACGCAGCCTCCTCCATTGGGGCCGCTATGGCTGCGATGCGCCTTCCGTCCTCGGTCAACGTGGTGACCCGCGCCCGGCGGTCGACCAGTTTGAGCCCGGTCGACGTCTCCAATGCCGCCACCCGCCGCGCCACCGTGGCGTGATCGACGCCAAGCGTGCGCGCGGCCGCAGAAAGCGTGCCCTCGCGCGCCAGCGCCACGAAGTGGCGAATATCTTCCCAGTCCGCCATTGTGCAAAATCTCACATCTGGAGTGAAGATTTGGGCAATTTCGCATATTAGGCGTCACCGCCATAGTCCCCTTCTGTACAGATCAGAAAGGAAGATTCCATGGCCACGACCAAGGTCGTTCGTGTCAGGTCGCCCGGCGGTATCGAGCAGTTTGAGGTCGCAGATATCGAGCTGCCGCCGCCTGCGGCCGGCGAGATCCGCATCCGCCAGACCGCCATTGGCGTAAATTTCGTCGACATCTACCAGCGCTCCGGGCTCTACCCGATGCCGCCGGCCAACATCCCGGGCATCGAGGGCGTAGGCCTGGTCGCGGCCGTCGGTGCCGAGGTCACCTCGCTTTCGGTCGGCGACCGTATCGCCTATGCCGGCGCGCCGGTCGGGGCCTATGCCGCCGAGCGCAACCTGCCCGCCTGGCGCGGGATCGCCCTGCCGGCGGCGCTCTCCGACACGCAGGTCGCCTCGGTGTTCGTCAAGGGAATTACCGCCTACATGCTGCTGTACCGGGTCTATTCGGTCGGTCCGGGTACGGTGGTGCTGGCACACAGCGCGGCCGGTGGGCTCGGGCAACTGCTGACCCGCTGGGCCACCCAACTTGGTGCGACGGTGATTGGCACCGTAGGCTCGCAGGCCAAGAAGACCATCGCGCGCGAGGCCGGTGCGAAGCACGTCATCGTCGGCCGCGATGCCGATTACGGTGCAGAGGTAGCTGAGCTGACCGGCGGGCTCGGCGTCGATGTCGCCTATGACGGTGTCGGCGGCACGACATTGTCGAAGACGTTCGCCTGCGTGCGCCCGTTTGGCGTGGTGGCGAGCATCGGTCAGGCGGCCGGACCAATCCCGCCGATTGATGTCGGCGATCTCGGACCGCGCCGCAGCCTGTCGCTGGCGCGGCCGAGCGTCATGGCCTACATGAACGAGACTGAGGCCTATCATTCCGCTGCGGAGGCCGTGCTGGCCGGAATCGAGCGCGGCATGCTCAAGGTCTCCGGTCAACCCTATGCATTGAGCGAGGCTGCGCGAGCCCATGCCGATCTCGAAGGGGGTATGACCTCCGGCGCGCTTTATCTCACGCCATAGGAAAAAGTGAGCTATTCGGCAGCCTGGAGAGCCGGGTCCGCCTTCTTTGGCGCGATCCAGAACGCATCCGGGCGCTCGAACAGGAAATCCGCTCCGACCTTGAGCGCCACCCACCAGATTGCGAGCGCGCCGAAGAGCGCCACCAGCGTGACCGTCAGCGACATCGTCCCGACATCCGGGACGATGTTACTGCGCAGCAGAAGCGTCCGGGTCGCTGCCATCGGCAGGAAGAAAGCGAGATAGATCACGATCGAATGTTCGCCGCAGAAACGGATGAAATCGAGCCATTTTGCCCGCGCCAGCAAGGTCGCGACCGTGACGACGGCGCAGGCGCCGGCAAGCCCGAGCGCGAGCGAAATCACCGGCCGGTCGCTGACGCCGGCCTTCACGAGGCTCGCATTGGCGATCGCCCAGATCGCGAGTGCGGCGAGCGCAAGCGCTGGTTCCGTCCGCGCGCGAGAAGACATCGCAAACACCCGGTCGGCAAACAGGTAGCCGGTGTAGAAATATACAAAGCGCGAACCGAATTCGTCGATCACGGTCCAGCCGGTGGAGAAATGAGCCATTTCCAGCAGGGCCGCGATGCCCCAGATCAGGAGCGCCGGCGCCCGGCGTGTCGCCTTCGTCACCACGAAGAAGATCGGCAGGAGATAGATGAACCACAATGTGCCGAACGGCTCGATGAAGGATTCGAGGTAGAGGTATCCGACATGAGTCCAGCCCTGTTCGGCCGCAAAGGAAGGCGCCTTGAAGCCGAATTGAATGGTCACCCAGAGCGCGTAGAAATAGGCGAAATGCACCACCTTGCGGTCGAGATAAGTCCGCCAGTCGCGGTCGATGACGAGGGATAAGAACAGGCCCGAGATCAGGAAGAAATCCGGCATCCGGAACGGCTTGGCGAAGGCGACCAGCGGGTGCATGAAGCCGGTCGCGCCGGCGGCCAATTCCACACCCAGCACCGAATGCATCATCACCACCATGACGATGCAGATGCCCTTGGCGTAGTCCACCCAGTCGACCCGGCCGGAGTGGGCAGGTCCACTTTTTTGGGCAACGGCAGATGTGCCGTTTGGCGTCATGGCGGTCCCTTTCCGGAGCGGCTTTGTGGCATCCTCGGCCGTATCCGTTTCATTCTCCTTTATTCACGCAAATGACATGCCATTGTCGTGATGGCCTCCAGTTTTCGGTTTGTGTCAAAATGCTTTAAGACGTGCCCACGAATCGTCCCGTTAACTATTATTGACAAGGTTATCAGATGCATATCGCCATGATCGGCACGGGCTATGTGGGGCTGGTGTCAGGCGCCTGCTTTGCCGATTTCGGCCATCAAGTCACCTGCGTCGACAAGGACGAGGGCAAGATCGACGCCCTTCGCCGGGGCGAAATTCCCATTTTTGAACCGGGGCTTGATGCGCTCGTCGCCAGCAATGTGAAGGCAGGCCGGCTGAATTTCACGACCGATCTCGCCGCACCCGTGGCGGGGGCCGACGCCGTGTTCATCGCGGTCGGCACGCCGTCCCGCCGCGGGGACGGTCACGCCGATCTCAGCTATGTCTACGCCGCTTCCCGCGAAATCGCCGCCGCGTTGAAGGGCTTCACCGTCGTCGTCACCAAGTCGACCGTGCCGGTTGGCACCGGCGACGAGGTCGAGCGGTTGATTCGCGAAGCCAATCCCTCAGCCGACGTCGCGGTGGCCTCCAATCCGGAGTTCCTGCGCGAGGGTGCCGCGATCCGCGATTTCAAGTTCCCGGATCGGATCGTGATCGGCACCTCGGACGAGCGCGCCCGCAAGGTGATGGGCGATATCTACCGGCCATTGTCGCTCAATCAGGGGCCGCTGATGTTCACGGCGCGGCGCACGGCGGAGCTGATCAAATACGCCGCCAACGCCTTCCTCGCCACCAAGATCACCTTCATCAACGAGATGGCCGATCTGTCCGAGAAAGTCGGCGCCAATGTTCAGGAGGTTGCGCGCGGTATCGGGCTGGACAACCGCATCGGAGCCAAATTTTTGCATGCAGGCCCCGGTTTCGGCGGCTCGTGCTTTCCGAAAGATACCCGCGCGCTGGTAAAGATCGCGCTCGACCACGATGTGCATCTGCGGATCGTCGAAGCCGTGCTGGCGGTCAACGACAACCGCAAGCGCGCGATGGCGCGCAAGGTCTCCGGCGCTGTGGGCGGCAGCCTGCGCGGCAAGACGATCGCCGTGCTCGGCCTCACCTTCAAACCGGACACCGACGACATGCGCGAAGCACCTTCGATTCCACTGGTGACCGGCCTGCTCGACATGGGCGCCAAAGTGCGCGCGCACGATCCGGTCGGCATGGAAGCGGCGCGCCGCGAACTGCCCGACATCGAATATTGCGACGATCCCTATCTCTGTGCGCGCGGCGCGGATGCCATGGTGGTGGTGACCGAGTGGGCGCAATATCGCGCGCTCGATCTCGAACGCCTCAAGAGCGAACTCGCCCATCCGGTCGTGGTCGACCTGCGTAACGTCTATCGGCCCGAGGACATGGCCACGCACGGCTTTGTCTACGAAAGCGTCGGCCGGCCGGCGGAGCAGGGGTGAGGCGGTTGTCATACCCCGCGCCTGCGGGGTATCCAGTATCCTCGATCTTCGTGATCTCTGAGGTCTGAGTTTACTGGATCACCCGCCTTCGCGGGTGATGACGGATTCGAGCTATTGCCCCGCACCTTCGACACGCCGCTTCCCATCGACGCCGTGCTTGACGATCTGGCGCGCACGCTGGAAGTCCACAACGCAGCGGTGCTGGTCGCGCCGCCCGGCGCCGGCAAGACCACGCGGGTACCGCTGGCCCTGCTCGATGCGCGCTGGGCGAAGAACAAGAAGATCATCGTGCTGGAACCGCGACGGATCGCGGCGCGCGCCAGCGCCGAGCGCATGGCGCTTACGCTTTCCGAGCGTGTCGGTGAAACCGTCGGCTACCGCGTTCGTTTCGGCTCCAAGATATCGCGCGCAACCCGAATCGAAGTCGTCACCGAGGGGATTTTCTCTCGCCAGATCCTCGGTGATCCGGAACTGAGCGGCGTGGCCGCGGTGCTGTTCGACGAATTTCACGAACGCTCGCTCGATGCGGATCTTGGGTTAGCGCTGGCGCGTGACGCGCAAACGGGCCTGCGCGAGGACTTGCGCATTCTCGTGATGTCGGCAACGCTCGACGGCGCGCGGGTCGCCAGATTGCTCGGCGAGGCGCCGGTGGTGGCCAGCGAAGGCCGCGCTTTTGCCGTCGAAACACGCTATCTCGGCCGAAAATCCGACGCGCCGCTCGAGCGGCAGATGGCGGATGCGATCGCAACCGCGCTGCGTGCCGATCCTGGTTCGGTGCTGGCGTTCCTGCCGGGGGCGGCGGAAATCCGCCGCACGCAAAATCTTCTTAACGAGCGCATCCACGATGCCGGAATCGAAATCGTGCCGCTGTTCGGCGCGCTCGATGCCTCGGTACAGGATCGCGCCATCGCGCCGCCGCCCAAGGGCCATCGCAAGGTCGTGCTGGCAACCTCGATCGCCGAGACCTCGCTCACCATCGAAGGCGTGCGGATCGTGGTCGATTCCGGCCTTGCGCGGGTGCCGCGCTACGAACCGGACATCGGCCTGACGCGGCTCGAGACGGTGCGGGCCTCGCGCGCGGCGGTCGATCAGCGCCGCGGCCGCGCCGGGCGCACCGAGCCCGGCGTGTGTTACCGGCTCTGGGATGAGCCGCAGACTGCGTCGCTTGCGGCCTTTACGCAGCCTGAAATCCTCAGCGCCGATCTGTCGTCGCTGGTGCTCGACCTCGCGCAATGGGGCGTCAGCGATCCCTCGAGCCTTGCTTTTCTCGATGCCCCTCCTGTGCCCGCCCTCAAGGAAGCGCGAGAGCTGTTGCGCGAACTCGGCGCGCTCGACGGGGAAGGGCGGATCACGGATGAAGGCCGTAGCTTGCGCTCGCTCGCCTTGCCGCCGCGGCTGGCGCGGATGATCGTCGATTCGCATCGTTTGGGCGCAGGCCGCGGCGCGGCGGAAATTGCGGCGGTTCTGACCGAGCGTGGGCTCGGCGGCGATCACGTCGATCTCGATGGCCGGCTGGATGCGTTTCGCCGCGATCGGTCGCAGCGCGCCGAGGCCGCACGCAGCCAGGCGCAACGCTGGGCTTCGCAGGTGGCGGCGAGCGACAGAGCCAGCGTGACGCGTGGCGATGAGTTGCCCTCCAACGGCATCATGCTGGCGCTCGCCTTTCCCGATCGCGTGGCGCGTAACCGCGGCAATGGCAGTTTTGTGCTGGCCAATGGCCGTGGTGCCGCGCTCGAGCAAACGGCTGCGCTGTCGCGTGCGCCGTATATCGCGGTCGCCGAGCTCACCGGCACCGCCATGCAGGGGCGGATTTTGCTGGCGGCGCCGATTGCGCAAGCCGAGATCGAAGCGCATTTCGCCGATCAGATCGAAACGGCGGATGAAGTGTCCTTCGATCGCGGCGCGATGGCGTTGCGCTCGCGGCGCAGGAAGACCTTGCAGGCGATCACGCTGTCGGAGACGCCGCTGGCGATCGAATCGTCGGAAGAGACCGCGCGGATATTAGCCGATGGGTTGATCGCGGCGGGCCTCGATCAATTGCCGTGGTCAAAGCCGATCAAGCAATGGCGCGACCGCGTGATGTTTTTGCGGGCCGCCGAGGGCGAGCTTTCCGAAAATCCGTGGCCCGACCTGTCCGACGATGCGCTTGCCGCCCAACGCGAGGCCTGGCTGGTTCCTGCGCTGCTCAACAAGACCTCGTTGAAAGCGTTTTCCGCAGGCGATTTGTCGGAGGCGTTGCAGGCGCTGGTGCCATGGGCCTTGCGGGCGCGGCTCGAGCGGGAAGCGCCGACGCATTTCGAGGCGCCGACGGGGACGCAGCTTGCGATCGACTACGAGGCCGAGCAGGGGCCGACGATTGCGGTCCGCTTGCAGGAGTTATTCGGGTTGACCGCCCATCCCTCGATTGCCAGAGGCGCGATCCCACTGGTTCTGGAATTGCTCTCGCCGGCGCATCGTCCGGTGCAGGTGACCCGCGATCTGCCCGGCTTCTGGCGCGGCAGCTATGCAGCGGTGCGCTCCGATCTGCGCGGGCGCTACCCCCGTCACCCCTGGCCGGAGGATCCGGCAAATGCCATGCCCACGCGTCGCGTCAAGCCCAAAGGAACGTGAAGTCCGGAACGTGAAGCCCGCCCCCTCGTTAACCCTTCGCTCATCCTTTTCACCAAGATTGCGGCTCCAGCGGCTTGCCGCCGGTCGAAGTTTCGTCATGGCCGTGATGAAATCGACCAATGCGGCGGGTCTTCAATGTTGCCGCGATCTCATCAGAGTGGCGTTATGCGTAACATTATGATTTTTGCTGCAATCATGATCGGGCTCGGCCTCTTCATGGTGCAGCTGGCCGACAAGATGACGCCAACGCCTGCATCCGCGACTCCATCGGCACGCGTAGCCGTTACGCCCGAGACGGCGCCGCCGGCCAGCCTTCGCAGCCTCAGTGTTGCGCGCGACGCCCGCGGTCATTTCGCGACCGAGGGGCGGATCGACGGCCAGCGAATTGCCTTTATGGTCGATACCGGCGCGTCCGTCATCGCCTTGAACGAAAGTTCGGCGGCGCGGTTTGGTTTGCGTCCAACGCCCAACGACTATCGGGCGACCGTTTCAACCGCGAACGGCACCGTGAAGGCTGCGCGGACGAGGCTTGCCATGGTCGATATCGGCGGACTCATCGTCCGCGACGTCGATGCGATGGTGCTGCCGGATGAAGCGCTGTCGGAAAACCTGCTTGGACTATCGTTCCTGTCGAAGTTGAAGCGGTTCGAATACGCCAACGGCAAGATGGTGCTCGAGCAGTAATTGCCGTTCCCCGCAGACACATTTCAACGTCCGCAAAATTCTTCGCAATTAACCTCAGAAATTGGCGGTTTCGCCTTCCGTTGGCCTCGCGCATTCGCTATGGCTTCGGCCTTGCTGTTGTTTCGTAACAAGGCCGGTGGATGTTCCCAAAACCAAAACCCCAGCTGATTCCGAATACCTACGCCTTCGAGTCAGAACCGATGGTGAAGGCGACCGGCTTTCGCGAATATGACGCGCGCTGGCTGTTCGGCAAGGAAATCAACCTGATGGGCATTCAGGCGCTTGGCATGGGTCTGGGCGCGCTGATCGCTGAGCTCGGCGTCAAGCAGGAGGTGGTGACGGGACATGATTTCCGCGGCTATTCGGCCTCGATCAAATACGCGTTGATCTCGGGCCTGCAAGCCGCGGGCTGCCGGGTCCACGACATCGGGCTTGCGATGACGCCGATGGCGTATTTCGCGCAATTCGAACTCGACGTGCCTTGTGTGGCGATGGTGACGGCGTCGCATAACGACAATGGCTGGACCGGCGTCAAGATGGGCGCCAACCGGCCGCTCACCTTCGGTCCTGACGAGATGAGCCGGTTGAAGGAGATCGTGCTCAACGCTGATTTCAAGAACAGAGCCGGCGGCTCCTATCAGTTTCACGAGAATTTCCCGGCGCGCTACATTGCCGACCTGACCAAACGTCCGAAGCTCAAGCGCAAGCTCAAAGCCGTGGTGGCCTGCGGCAACGGCACGGCGGGCGCGTTTGCGCCGCAGGTGATGGAGGCGATCGGCTGCGAGGTGATTCCGCTCGACACCGAACTCGATCATACCTTTCCAAAATACAATCCCAATCCCGAAGACATGGAAATGCTGCACGCGATCCGCGATGCGGTGCTGGCGCACAAGGCCGACGTCGGCCTCGGCTTCGATGGCGACGGCGACCGCTGCGGCGTCGTCGACAATACGGGAGAGGAGATTTTTGCCGACAAGGTCGGCGTGATGCTGGCGCGCGACATGTCGGCGATCCACAGAGACGCGCAGTTCGTGGTCGACGTGAAATCGACCGGGCTCTTTGTGACTGACCCTGTGCTGCAAAAGCAGGGCGCGAAAACAACCTATTGGAAAACCGGCCACTCCTACATGAAGCGCCGCACCTTTGAGCTGGGCGCGCTGGCCGGTTTCGAGAAGTCCGGCCACTTCTTCTTCAACAAGCCGTTCGGCCGCGGCTATGACGACGGGCTGCTGTCGGCGATTGCGGTCTGCGAGATGCTCGATCGGGCGCCCGGCAAGTCGATGGCCGACCTGAAGAACGACCTGCCGAAAACCTGGTCGTCGCCGACCATGTCGCCGCATTGCGCCGACGAAGCCAAATACGGCGTCGTCGATCAGGTGGTGAAGCATTTCGAATCGCTGCAAAAGCGGGGCGAGAAAGTCTCAGGCCAACAGGTCCGCGATCTCGTCACCGTCAATGGCGTGCGGGTCACCGTCGAGGACGGTAGCTGGGGACTGGTGCGGGCTTCGTCCAACAAGCCGGAGCTGGTGGTGGTCGTCGAAAGCCCGGTCTCGGAACAACGGATGCGCGACATGTTCGAGGCGATGGATTCCGTGCTGCGCACCCACGCGGAAGTCGGCGAATACAATCAGAAGATTTGAGTACCCTGCCACACGCGCAATCGTCATACCCCGCGAATGCGGGGTATCCAGTACGCCGAGACTTCTCGATTTGCTCTGACGCCTCTGGAATACTGGATCACCCGCTTGCGGGTGATGACAGCAACCAGCGAACGCTTCGAAGCGGCCAACCTATTACGCCACCCTCAGCGATTTACATCGCCGGCACCGGAAGCGCGGTCACCGACTTGATCTTCTCCATCGCAAAGCGCGACGTGACGTTTTTCAGCGGCACCGCGCCGATCAGCTTTTTATAGAACACATCGTAGCTCTGCATGTCCGCGGCCACGACGCGCAGCATGTAGTCGACGTCGCCGGCCATCCGATAAAACTCCATGACTTCCGGCATCGCAGAGACCGCGTCGGCGAATTTCTGCAACCACGTCTCGGAGTGATCGGCGCTCTCCACCGAGACGAACACGGTGATGCCGAGGCCGATCTTGTTCTGGTCGACCAGCGCCACGCGGCGCAGGATCACGCCATCGGCCTCTAGGCGCTGAATACGCTTCCAGCAGGGCGTCGAGGATAGGCCGACGCGGTCGCCGATTTCCGCAACCGACAGCGAGGCGTCCTGTTGCAGCACGGTGAGGATCTTGCGGTCGATGGCATCGAGCCGGCGATTGGGCTCAGCGGTGTGAATGGCGATCTCGGTCATAATTGAAGAAACTTTCTTCCAACAATGAGGATTGCGAACCTCATATATAGAAAAATCTTCTAATTCAAGCCCGATTCCGCCAAATGGTTACCCGGGTGGCGCCCGGTCCTGGCCTAAAAGCGCTTCAACTTCAGCACGTTGCGGCGCCGCGAAGGCTCCACCGAAACGGGTGCATTTCAGCGCGGCGGCGGCGGACGCAAACCGCAGCCCGGCGCGCAGTTCCTGATTCTCGGTGATGGCGAGGGCGAACGCGCCGTGGAATACGTCGCCGGCGCCGAGCGTATCCACCGTGTGGACCGGGAAGGCCGGCGTCTGCTGCAGGTTGTGGTGCTCGTCGAGCCACACCGTGCCCTGCGCGCCGCGCGTGCCTGCCAGGAACGAAGGGGTCAGCCTTGCGATCTTCTTCAGTGCTTCGCCGTCGTCCGCGACACCGGCGGTCTCCTGCAACGGCTCGCTGGAGAAAACCAGATGCGATGATGCCGTGAGCAGGCCTTCCCGCAGCGACATCGCGCGATCGACATCGACGATCACAGGAATGCCGCGGCGCCGCGCCTCGGCGCAGAGATCGGTACAGAAGGCGCCGGCGCGGCTCTCGGTCAGGATGGCGTCGCAGTCCTCCAGCAGGGTGTCGAGGGCGGGCAGCCGGACCTTCCACAATTCCGGATCGCGGAAGGTGACAATGGTGCGCTCGCCGCTTGGGTCGATCATGATGTTGGAGATCGGCGTCACCAGGCCGGGCATGTGCACGAGATGCCGGGTTTCGATGCCTTCTTCCGCCATCTTCTCAAAAATGTATCTAGATGTTGTTTCTCGCGCGTCGCCCATCGGCCCGCAGATCGAGGCCCTGCCGCCCAGCCGCACGATCCCGATCGCGCCGTTGAGGGCGTTGCCGCCGCAGATCTCGTCAAAATGGGTGGCGTTTTCCTTCGAGCCGCGCGCGGGCAGTCCTGGCACGCGAAATGTCAGATCGCGCACCGGCATGCCGATGCAGAGAATCCGTGGAGGCAATTTGGTGGGCGAATTCGGGTTGGTATCAGTCATGTCGATTCCGGCGTGGTTTGCGGGATTAGCTAACGAGAGCGGTCATCGCCGGGTTCCCGCTATGCCTGGCCATCATGCACCCAGCGTCCGAGCAGGTGGTGCGCGATCGCAAACGGATGCGGGCCTGCGAGGCCTTGCGGATGCTCCCGCTTGATCATCAATGTCGCTTCGGTGCGGTCGAACCAGCGCGCATCCTCCAGTTCCGCGCGGTCGACGACAATATTTTCATTCAAGGCGCGTGCCGTGCATCCAATCATCAGCGATGAGGGGTAAGGCCAGGGCTGCGTCATATAGTAGTGGACGTCGGTGCAGCGGACGCCCGCCTCCTCGAAGATCTCGCGGCGAACCGCGTCCTCGATGGTTTCTGCCGCTTCGACGAAGCCGGCGAGGCAGGAATACATTCCGGGCAGAAAGTGTTTTTGGCGGCCGAGCAGGACCTTGTCGCCCGAGGTCACCAGCATGATCACGACCGGATCGGTGCGGGGAAAATGTTCTACCTTGCAGTTAGAGCAGTCGCGCTTCCAGCCACCCTCTTTCATCGCCGTGCGAGTGCCGCAATTGGCGCAAAAGCCGTGCCGCTGATGCCAGTTCACCATCGACTTCGCCATCGCGATCGCCGAAAGCTCGTTGGCTGGAACCGCGCCTTGCATGGCCATGCCGCGTAGTTCGCTCACGGCGGCGTCGTCGCGGGTCAATAGCTGCTCGACGGCCGGCGGCGATATGCCCATGCCGAATACGGGGGCACCTTCACGAAGGCCAAGGAAGATGGTGCCGGGGTTGGCGCCGAATTTCAAAGCTTCTTCGAGACTTAAAAGCGCCCGCGGTCCGGTTGCCTCCCGCCTGACCACCAGCGAGTCGCGATAGACGACATAGGCGCGGGCGTCGGGGTGATTTTCGAGCGCCAAGAGCTTCGCCTCGTCGGTGCGCAAATGGGCCGCGCGATCGAGGATATGAGACACGAAGCCCGGTTGCCCCAGCTGAAACGAATCGAATGCATTCATGTCTTCAACCAAGCCAGATCTTGCGGCGAAGCGCGCCGATAAATCGCTGGACCTCCTCCGCGTCATGCGCGAGCGGCGGCATCACCCCCCAGACCGGTCGCGGCCAGGCGGCATCGCCCGAACGTCGCGCGATGACGTGGACGTGCAGCTGCGGCACCAGATTGCCGAGAGCTGCGATATTCAGCTTCTCGCATTTGGTGACCTCTTTCAATGCGCGAGCGACGCGTGAAATCTCGGTCATCAGTTGCGCCTGCTCGACCTCGTCGAGATCGATGATTTCTGTCGTTTCCGGGCGGCGGGGCACCAGCAAAAGCCAGGGGTAGTGAGCGTCCTTGATGACGAGCACCCGGCAGAGCGGCAGGTCGCCGATATCGATCGTGTCTTCCTTGAGCCGCGAATGCAGCGACCAGGCGGGGGTGTCAGCGGCCATGAATGTTCCCTCGTCATGCCCGGCCTTGGGCCGGGCATCCACGTCTTTCTCGGGGCGTGGCCAGAAAGCAAGACGTGGATGGCCGGGACAAGCCCGGCCATGACGGCAACTAATGCCTTTCCGCGATTTTGCACAAGTCCCGTTCCCCTTGCAGGCCCGCTTGCTTTCCGTAGCATTTGGCCCCAAATAAGGGCCGGGAGATTGGCGGTGGACGAGCCACTCGCCAACCGGGTCAGGTCCGGAAGGAAGCAGCCCTAACGAGGTCCGGATCGGGTCGCTCGTCAGTCTCCTACCTGTTTTACCGGCGAGTGGCGCAATATGTTGCGACCGATTTTGCCTGGTGCCTGTTCCGCAAAGCCAGCTTCGAGAGACAATCAATTGCGGATCGATCGATGAACGATGCTGGCGCCCCCGCGACCCCTCCCGATTCCGAAAGCGCTGGCCAGGCCGGCTTTGAACTTGGCCGCCCGGCGGAGGCCGGAAAGCCCTATCGTGTCCTGGCGCGGAAGTACCGCCCGGCGGGCTTTGAAGACCTGATCGGACAGGATGCGGTCGTGCGGACGGTTTCGAATGCCTTCGAAACCGGGCGAATTCCGCAGGCCTGGATCCTGACCGGGGTGCGTGGCGTCGGAAAGACCACCACGGCGCGGATTCTCGCCCGCGCATTGAACTACGAACTGCCGGATGGATCGGTGAAGGCGCCGACCATCCATATGCCCGTCCTTGGGGTGCATTGTCAGGCCATCATGGAAAGCCGGCACATGGACGTGCTGGAAATGGACGCAGCATCCCACACCGGCGTCGACGATGTGCGCCAGATCAACGACAGCGTGCGCTATGCGCCGGCGAGCGCGCGCTACAAGGTCTATATCATCGACGAAGTCCATATGCTCTCGACCGCGGCGTTCAATGCATTCCTGAAGACGCTGGAGGAGCCGCCCGAGCACGCCAAGTTCGTTTTCGCCACCACCGAAATCCGCAAAGTGCCGGTCACAGTGCTGTCGCGCTGCCAGCGCTTCGATCTGCGCCGCGTCGAGGCGGATGTGCTGATGGCGCATCTTGCCAATATCGCCGCGAAAGAAGGCGTCGAAACCGAACCCGAAGCGCTGGGCATCATCGCGCGCGCGGCCGAAGGCTCGGTGCGCGATTCGCTCTCGCTATTCGATCAGGCGATCGCGCATGCCGCGGGTCCGGTGCGAGCGGATGCCGTGCGGCAGATGCTCGGGCTTGCCGACCGCACGCGCGTGATCGATCTGTTCGAACATCTCGTTCGCGGTGACATCGCGCGCGCCTTCAAGGAGTTTCGCGAGCAATACGACACCGGCGCCGATCCGGTCGTGGTGCTGTCGGATTTGGCCGAATTCGTCAACTTCGTCACCCGCGTCAAGATCGTGCCGGCGACTGCCGACAACGTCGCCTTCGGCGAGACCGAGCGGCTACGGGCACGGGACCTCGCCGCCAAAATTTCGATGCGCGTGTTGTCGCGGATGTGGCAGATGCTGCTCAGGGGCATCACCGAGGTGCAGGCCGCCACGCGGCCCGCCGCGGCCGTGGAAATGGTGCTGGTGCGTATTGCCTATGTCGCGGATATGCCGACGCCGGACGAGGCAATCCGCATGATCGAGCAAAGCGGCGCGGCTTCGCCTGCGACGACCAATGCCGTGCCGCGCCAGGCGCCGCCGGCAACGCCGGTCTCAACGATCCCGCATTCGCAAGTACGACCGGCCGCCGCTCCACGCGCCAGTGCCGAGCCTGCGGCGCGGCCGCAGGTGGTCGCGCCGACGTCCGAGCCGCAATCGGCGCCGGCGCTGCGGATTGGGAGTTTTCCGGAACTGGTGGCGCTTGCCACCGACAAGCGCGATTTGCTGACCAAGGCTGCGCTGGAAGCCGATGTCCGGCTGGTTCGCATCGAGGACGGCCGGCTGGAATTGGCGCTGGAACGCAGTGCGGCGCGAACGTTGATCAACGATCTCTCCCGCAAGCTGGAGCAATGGACAGGGCGCCGCTGGACCGTGATCGTGTCCAACGAAGCGGGGCAGCCGACATTACGCGCGCAGAACGATGCGGCGAAGAATAAGCGCGAGCGTGCGGCCGAGTCCGATCCTCGGGTGAGAGAGGTGCTGGCGCGATTTCCCGGCGCCAAGGTGGTCGAGGTGCGCAGGCTTGCCGCCGAGCTGCCGGAATCCCATGCTGATGGTGACGATCTTGCCGAGGGCGGCGACGAAGACGACACGGAATGATTTCGGAAGGAACGGTCGATGGCTGACTTTCTCGGCATGATGAAACAGGCGGCGCAACTGCAATCGAAGATGCAGGCGATGCAGGAGGAACTCGGCAATGTGGAAGTCGAGGGCCTCTCGGGCGGCGGTCTGGTCAGCGTGCGGATGACCGCGAAGATGGAGGTCAAGGCCGTCAAGATCGATCCCTCCTTGATGAAGGCGGACGAGCGCGAAATCCTCGAGGATCTGCTGGTGACGGCGCTTGGCGATGCGCGGCGCAAGGCAGAGCTTGCGATGGCCGAAAAGATGCAAGCGCTGACGGGTGGTCTCGGTTTGCCGCCGGGACTGGGCCTCGGCTAATTATGGTCACTGCGGTTGCCGGACCCGAAATCGAACGCCTGATTCAGTTGCTGGCGCGGTTACCCGGATTGGGACCGCGTTCGGCGCGGCGTGCCGCGCTGCATCTGATCAAGAAGCGTGAAGCGCTGATGACGCCGCTCTCGGCAGCACTTCAGGTCGCGATCGACAAAATCCAGGTCTGCAAGATCTGCGGCAATATCGACACCCAAAATCCCTGCACGGTATGCACCGATCCCAGGCGCGATCAGTCGATCATCGTGGTGGTGGCCGACGTCGCCGACCTCTGGGCGCTGGAGCGCGCGCACGCCACGAGCGGCCTCTATCATGTTCTCGGCGCGACGCTGTCGCCGCTCGATGGTGTCGGTCCGCAGGACCTGACGATCGATGCGCTGGTCAAGCGCGCCCACGATCCGCAGGTCGGTGAAATCATCCTGGCGTTGAACGCGACCGTCGACGGCCAGACCACCGCGCATTACATCACCGACCTTTTGCAGGACGCCAATGTCAGGGTCACGCGGTTGGCGCACGGCGTGCCGGTCGGCGGTGAGCTCGATTATCTCGATGAAGGAACGCTGTCGGCGGCGATGCGGCAGCGGACCCTGTTTTAGCCAAACAAACGGAAACGATGAAAATGACGAAACGAGGATTCGGCAGGCAATTCGCTTTGGGTACGATCATTGCGATGGGATTATCGATACCGGCTGTTTGGGCGCAGCAGGAGCAGCCTGCGCCCAAAGGCGATAACAAGGCAGGCCGGTTGATCAATGCCGGCGACGTCCTGTCCGGCGAACTCAATGCCTTGAAGGTCCGTGGCGGCAAGAAGGGCAAGCGGGTTGCGACCTACCAGCTCACCAGCGAGCCGCGCCGGCTGCCGCCGCCGGGCGGGCTTTGCAATCTCGAGACTGGCCCCGAGACGTTTCAGATCGTCACGAATAACGACGCCCAGGCGGCGCAGTTGAAGGGTTTTGTCGGCAAGGAAGTTTCGCTGAGAGTGGACGAAGTCGCCTGCGCGCAGGATGCCGGCCAGATGAGCGAGGCCATCGTCTCCAAATGGAGCGTGGTGAGCAAGCATTAGTGAGCGCCCGCCACCGGCACTCCGTCATCGCCCGGCTTGACCGGGCGACCCAGTACGCCGTGAAGGCTGTTCTGAAAACGGACGGCTCTGGAATACTGGATCATCCGCCTGCGCGGATGATGACGGCAGACGGTGGAATCGCGGCCGCGAGCCACTAGCCCTTCGCCGTCTCCAGCGTCGCGAAATGACCGCGACGCTGCAGGTAAGCCAGCAGAATAAAACTCGGGATCGCCGAGGCGGCGCAGATCGCGAAATATCCCACCCAGCCGCTTGCTTCCGCCAGATATCCGCTGCCGAGCGCAAATATCGTGCGACCAAACGCCGTCAGGGCCGTCAGCAATGCGTATTGTGTCGCGGTGTGCAGCGGGTTGCCGCAAAGCGCGGACAGATAGGCGACGAATGTCACGGTGCCCAAGGCACTGGTAAAATTCTCAACGGTGATAGCGAAAGTCAGCCATCCGGCATCGGCGCCGACGATGGCCTGCCAGGAGAAGGCCAGAATCGCGACCGACTGCAACAGGCCGCCGATCCAAAGGCTGGTGCTAAGCGGATAGGCGCGAGCGACGGAGCCGCCGGCGAAACCGCCGAGCAGGGCGGCGGCAAAGCCAACGCCCTTGATGATCGTGGCGAGCTCGATTCGCGAAAATCCGATCTTGAGGACGAACGTGGTCGTCATCGCGGATGCAAGCGCATCGGCCAATTTGAACAGGGTGACGAACAAAAGGACCGCGACCGCCGCGTCGCGTGTGAAGAAATCCGCAAGGCTCGCCATAGCGGTCGAAGTCATGCGGCCGAGCGCGCTGTCGCGGCTGTGCGCGGCGTGATCGGCTTCGGCGCGCGCGGATTGCGCAGGCTCGGTCGCGGCCAGCGTCGCAGCTATTCCGATCAGAACGAGCAGTGCCATCAGCAGGTACGTGGCGTTGTAGGCCGTCTGCTTGTCCAATCCGAGAGTAACGAAGCCGCTCACCATGAACAGCGCACCGGCACCGGAAACCAAAGCTGCAATACGATAGGCGGCGACATAGGATGCCATGCCCGCCGCCTGCTCTTTCTCCGGCAAGCTTTCGACGCGGAACGCGTCAATGACGATATCCTGTGTGGCGGAAGCGGTGGTGACGAGCAGTGCCGCGAGAGCGACCAGTGCCGGTGAGCGCGAAGGATCACAAAGGGCAAGGAGCGCGATCGCGGCGATCAGCATCAGCTGTGTCAGGAGCAGCCAGCCGCGGCGCCGGCCGAACAATCGCGACAACAGGGGCACGTCGAGCGCATCGACGATGGGAGACCAGGCGAACTTCGCCAGATACGGCACCCCGATGGCAGCGAACAGTCCGATGGTTTTGATATCGACGCCGCTTTCGGTCATCCAGGCCTGGAGCGTCTGTCCCGCCAGCGAAAAAGGCAGCCCTGCCGAGAAGCCAAGCAGCAACACGATCAGCACACGGGGTTGAAAATACACGACCAGTCCGTCGCGCCAGGAGGCGCGGGGCGCAGCAGGATTTTCGGGCGTGGCTTCCGGGGTCATATTGCGGTGTTAGCAGATTCGGGGGCTTCTTCCCCTCTCCCCCTGTGGGAGAGGGCGGCTCGAATGAGCCAACGGGTCGGCGCAAAGCGCCGCCCGATGATAAACTCCGCGAAATTCGAGACGGGTGAGGGGTCTGTCTCCGCGGATAGAGACCCCTCATCCGGCGCGCTTCGCGCGCCACCTTCTCCCACAGGGGGAGAAGGGAAGGAAGCCGGGCGATGACGAAAGCATAATTATTCCCCCGCTTGCAGCTTGCGCGGCAGCGGGAATAGCTCGCCCGCGCCCGGCTTGACGAGGCGCGGCGGCTCGGGGGGTACTTCCTTGCTGAAGTCGAGTTCCTCGATCCGTCCGGCGCGCTTTTCGATCTTGTCGGCGGAGACCAGGATTTGCCGCACGTCCTCGTTGGCGTCGGCGAAATGCTTCTGCAGCTTGAGCACGCGGTCGCGCAAGCGCCCGAGATCGTCGCCGAGATTAAGCACCTCGGTTCGGATCTGGTCGGCGGCATCGCGCATCCGCGCATCTTTCAGGATCTGCTGCATCACCTGGATCGCCAGCATCAGCAGCGACGGCGAGACCAGCACGACACGGGCGCGATACGCTTTCTGGATCACGTCGTCGAAGCCATCGTGGATTTCGGCGTAAACCGATTCCGACGGCACGAACATCAGCGCGGTGTCCTGGGTCTCGCCGGCGATCAGGTATTTTTCGGCGATATCGCTGACATGCTTCATCACGTCGGCGCGCAGCCTTTGCGCGGCGATCTTCTTTTCCTCATCGCTGCGCGCGTCGTGCAGCGCGGTGACGGCTTCCAGCGGGAATTTCGCATCGATGCAGAGCGGGCGCTGGTCGGGCAGGAACACCACGCAGTCCGGCCGTTTGCCGGTCGTGAGCGTGTGTTGAAATTCGTAAGTGCCTTTGGGCATGCCGTCCTGGACGATCGCCTCCATCCGCGCCTGGCCGAACGCGCCGCGCGATTGCTTGTTGGCGAGCACGTCGCGCAGCGTCGTCACCTGCGACGTCAGGTCGGTGAGATTCTTGTGCGCATTGTCGATGATGCCGAGCCGCTCATGCAGCACGCGAAGCGAATCCATGGTGTTTCGCGTGGTCTGTTCCATCGACTGGCCGACCCGGTGGGTCACCGTATCGAGCCGTTCGTTGACGGCGCGCGCCATTTCGGACTGCCGTCCCGCCAAGGCCTGTCCCATCGCATCGACGCGGCCGGTGGCTTCGCTTTGGGCGCGGAGCATTTCGCTCAAGCGCTCCTCAAGCTCGTCGGCGCGCATCGCCTGCGCCATCGCGAGCTCCGCCCCGCGGCGGCCGGAGCGCGCGACCACGACGGCGATGATCAGGAGGAGGATAAGCGCGAGCACGCCAAAACCGATCAGCGTGTCAGCGGTGTGGACCGGCACTGCGCCGATCGTGAAGAGAATGTCTTTCATGCCGCCCCTTGTAGCCGATTCGGTCTTGAACACGAACGAAGAGGGAACATTTATGGTTAATAAGGGGCTAATTTTCTGGTTAAGGCTTCCCCAACAAACATGGTTAAGCGCGGGTAAACGCGAAGCCCTGCGCATTGACCCAAGCTTGTCAGGGGCTTAAATCGCCCGCCAGCTTTCAAGAGACATCATGGCGCTACGAGAAATCATCATCCTTCCCGACAAGCAGTTGCGGCTTGTCTCCAGGCCGGTCGAGAAAGTCACGGCCGAGATTCGCCAGCTTGCCGACGACATGTTCGAGACCATGTACGATGCGCCCGGTATCGGCTTGGCCGCGATTCAGGTCGCGCAGCCGTTGCGGCTGATCACCATGGATCTCGCCAGGAAGAACGAGGAGGGTGAGATGACGCCGCAGCCACGGGTATTCATCAATCCGGAGATATTGTCGTCGTCGGAGGAGACCTCGATCTACGAGGAGGGGTGTCTATCGATCCCCGAATATTATGAGGAGGTCGAGCGGCCTGCGAAGGTGCGCCTGCGCTTCACCGATCTCGACGGCAAGGTGCATGAGGAAGATGCCGAAGGGTTGTTTGCCACCTGCATCCAGCATGAGATCGACCATCTCAACGGCGTCTTGTTTGTGGACTATCTGTCGAAACTCAAGCGCGACCGCGTGCTGAAGAAGTTTGCCAAGGCCGCCAAGCGCGCAGAAGAGTAGCCGCCGGGACATCCTCGTCATGGCCGGGCTTGTCCCGGCCATCCACGTCTTGGCGTTGGAAAAGAAAGACGTGGATGCCCGGCACGAGGCCGGGCATGACGATTAAACTACGACCGTCATAGGTGCTTTCCGATCATGCCCCTCCGTCTGATCTTCATGGGTACACCGGAATTCGCGGTGCCGACGTTGCTGGAACTCGTGGCGCATGGTCATGAGATCGCAGCCGTCTATACGCGCGCGGCAAAACCCGCCGGTCGCGGCATGAAGCTTCAATTGAGCCCGGTCGAGCAGGAGGCGCGGCGGCTCGGCCTTGTCGTGCTGACGCCAGCGACGCTGAAGGCGCCAGACGCGATCGAGGAATTCCGCGCGCACAAGGCCGATGCGGCGGTGGTCGTCGCCTATGGAATGATTTTGCCGCAGGCCATCCTCGATGCACCGAAGCTCGGCTGTTTCAACCTTCATGCTTCGCTGTTGCCACGCTGGCGCGGCGCGGCGCCGATCAGCCGCGCGATCATGGCAGGTGACGCCGAGAGCGGCGTGATGGTGATGAAGATGGACGCCGGGCTCGATACTGGCGACGTGGCAATGGCTGAGCGCGTGGGAATCAGGGATGCGATGACGGCCGCTGATTTGCACGACGCCTTGGCGCCGCTCGGTGGCGACTTGATGGTGCGTGCGATGGCTGCGCTCGAGCGCGGTACGCTGCAACTTGTGCCGCAAAACAGTGAAGGCGTCACCTATGCCGCCAAGATCGACAAGGCGGAAGCGCATATCGACTGGAACAGGCCGGCCCGCGAAGTACTGCGCCATATTCACGGGCTGTCGCCGTTCCCCGGCGCTTGGTGTGAAATGCCGCTCGAAGGCGCGCTCTCGCGCGTCAAGATTTTGCGCGGTGAAATCGCTGATGGCTCTGGTGAGCCGGGCGCCGTGCTGGACGACCGCTTGACGATTGCCTGCAAGCAGGGGGCCTTGCGGATTCTCGAATTGCAGCGGGCCGGCAGGCAGCCGATGAAGGCCGAAGAATTTTTGCGCGGCACGCCGCTGGTGGTCGGCGTGAGGCTCGCGTGAACGCCGCCGCATCTTCAATTCGTCATACGCGGGCTTGACCCGCGTATCCATCTATCTTCACAAGAGTCCTGCGAAGAAAATGGATTGCCGGGTCAGGCCCGGCAATGACATCCTACAGATCGTGACATGGATGCCCCGCTACAAGCTGACAATCGAATATGACGGCGCGCCCTATAGCGGCTGGCAGATTCAGGACAACGGCCCTTCGGTGCAGGGCGCGCTGGAGGCCGCCATCAAGGCGATCTGCGGCGAGGACGTTCGCGTCCATGGCGCCGGCCGCACCGATGCCGGCGTGCATGCGCTTGGCCAGGTGGCGCATTGCGATATTGCCAAACATTTCGTGCCGGGCCGGTTTCGCGACGGGTTGAATGCCCATCTGCGGCCGCATCCGATCGGCGTCTTGTCGGCGGAAATCGTTTCGGATGATTTCGAGGCGCGGTTTTCCGCGAAAAAGCGGCACTATCGCTATCGGATCAGGAACCACCGCGCCAATCTCGCCCTCGATATCGGCCGCACCTGGCGGCTGCCGCGACCGCTCGACTCTGACGCGATGCACGCCGCAGCGCAGCGGCTGATCGGCAAGCACGATTTCACCACCTTTCGCGACACCGAATGCCAGGCGAAGTCGCCGGTGCGAACGCTGGACCAGCTCGATGTGGTCAGAGATGGCGATGAGGTCGATATCCTGACCTCGGCGCGTTCGTTCCTGCACAGCCAGGTGCGTTCGATGGTGGGTTCCCTGGTGTGGGTCGGCGAAGGGCGCTGGAGCGCCGACGATCTCGCCGCCGCACTCGAGGCCCGCAGCCGCACCGCCTGCGGCCCGGTCGCGCCGCCGGATGGGCTTTATCTGGTGCGGGTGGATTATTAGGCGCTATGCCTTGCCGATGACGACGTGCATCGCATTTTCCGTAGAGACATGCTCGGTGCACTTGTAGCCGAGGCTCACCAGATCTGTTCCTGCGAGCAGATTTTCGCCCGACCCAAGCAGCGCCGGTGAAATCGCCATATGCAATTCATCGACGAGTCCGGCGCGAAGATATTGCCGGATGGTGGCGACGCCGCCGCCCAACCTGATATCCTTGTCGCCCGCAGCCTCTTGAGCCCGCCGCAACGCGGCCTCGATCCCGTCGGTGACGAAGTGGAATACCGTGCCGCCCTTCATGCTGATCGGCGGGCGGGCGTGATGGGTCAGTACGAAGACGTCGCAATGATAGGGCGGTTCGTCGCCCCACCAGCCCTTCCATTGATCATCCGGCCACGGCCCACGCGCCGGACCAAACATATTACGGCCTAGTATCCACGCGCCGATGTTGACGAAACCGCGCTTCGCCAAATCGTCATCAGGTCCCTCGGTGCCGCCGTCCTTTCCGAACAACTTTTTCTGGAACGTGCGCGTTGGCAATACCCACTGATGCAGGGCCATTCCATCGACGCCCATCGGATTGTTGACGTCCTGATTGGGGCCAGCCCCAAATCCGTCGGCGGATACGCCGAAGCAGCGTACCACCAGCTTACCCTTGGAGGAGCTGTTCATGACGGAATACGTTCCCGGATGATGATAACGGCGTGTTAGGCAAAATAGCGATCAAGAATGCCACGGTATACTCTCGTGAGCTTTTCGATATCGGCGACCGAAGCGCGTTCGTCGATCTGGTGCATGGTCTGTCCCACCAGGCCGAACTCGATCACGGGACAATAGCTGGAAATGAATCGCGCATCCGAGGTGCCGCCGGACGTCGACAATTCCGGTTTGCGCCCCGTAACCTCCTCGATAGCGGCGACCGCGAGATCGGTGAAGGCGCCGGGCCTGGTCACAAACACGTTGGCATTCGATGGCTCCCAGACGATGCGCGCCTTGATCCGGTTGCCGGTAGCTTTTGTCAGCCGCGTCTCGATGAGCTCGCGCAGCGTCTGTTGGGTATGCAGATCGTTGAAGCGGATATTGAACTTGGCGTGCGCCTGTCCGGGAATGACATTGCTTGTGGGATTGCCGACATCGACGGATGTGAATTCGAGATTTGAGGGCTGAAACTGCGCGCTGCCGTGATCGAGCGGCTCGTCGCTCAGCGCCACGATCAGCCGCGAAATATCCGGCACCGGGTTTGAGGCGCGATGCGGATAGGCGACGTGACCCTGGATACCCTCGACATAAAGCGTACCCGACTGCGAGCCACGGCGGCCGATCTTGATGCAATCGCCCAATGTCTCGACGTTGGAGGGTTCACCCAGCACACAATGGTCGAATTTTTCGCCACGCGCGGCGACCCATTGCAGCAGCTTGATCGTGCCGTTGACGGAAATGTCCTCTTCGTCGCCCGTGATCAGAAACGAGATCGACCCCTTGCCGTCCCCTCGCGGCTTGCCGCCGTGCTGGCTAAGATATTGCAGCACCGCAGCCGCGCTGCAGGCGATGCCGCCCTTCATGTCGACCGTGCCACGGCCGTAGAGAAAGCCGTCTTTCACTTCGCCTGAAAAGGCGCCAACCGTCCACGCCGATTCATCGCCTGCTGGAACCACGTCGGTATGGCCCGCGAAGGTAATGTGCGGCGCCTCGCTGCCGATGCGGGCATAGAGATTATCGACATCGGCGGTGCCTGCTTCGCTGAAGGTGATCCGGTGGGTTTCGAAGCCGGCGGCCTTCAGAAGCTTTTCCAGAACGCCAAGCGCTCCGGCGTCAAGCGGGGTTATCGAGGGGCAGCGAACGAGATCGCGGGCAATCGAGAGGGCATCGGTCATATCCCTCGCTTAACATGCGTGCCGGGCGGCGGGCTAGCTTGGCGCGGGACAAATTCGTAGGCGGTGGTCTGGTCCCAACGCGACGCCGGTGTGGTGCGCGACCTGGTCTGGACTTTCGGAAGCGGATTGGGCCCGAAGCGATTGGTCCATCGTGTCCCCCTCAGGAGATAGATGTCGGCAAAGCCCCAGATCAGGAAAATGAACACGGCCAGCGCGAGGGGGAATACCAGGTAGGAATCAGGCAGCCGGTCCTGGAACTGGTCGTAAAGGCCGGGAACGACGAAATAGGGGATCATCCACCAGCCGGCCTTGTCGCGGTCGTGCAGGCGCTTGATGCAGGCCGCAAGATAGACCCAGACGAACAACAATGTGCCGAGGCCCTGGAAAAACATCAGAACGAGATGGGCCGGAGACGCTTCCCTGCCGTTCCGCAGCCGCGCGGCTGCGGCGCGCAGCACGCTCGGGTCGACGATGCCGAAGATGTCGTCAATGTTGAAATGGATCGATTCGACCGGGTTGCCGAACAGCTTGTCGACCCCCAGCATCAGCATCGCGATAAAGATCATCCAGCAAACGATAATCAACATCGCCAGCCATACCTTGGCGCGGTTGATGCGACCATCAAATCCGAACAGGAACCAGACCCAATCCATGGCAAGCCTCCGCGCCGCGGGCACGGGGCGCCCGCGGTTTGGAGTTTAGTCGCGCAAAGATAGCCTCGGGTTCGAGCTAATCCCGCAGCAACTCGTTGATGCTGGTCTTGGCGCGGGTGCGCTCGTCGACGCGCTTGACGATGACGGCGCAGGCGGTGGCGGGACCCGGCCCGCCATTCTTGAGCGGCTTCGGCGGCAAGGTGCCGGGCACCACGACAGAATATTCGGGCACTTCGCCAATGAAGGTCTCGCCGGTTTCGCGGTCGACGATTTTGGTGGAGGCGCCGAGAAAAACTCCCATCGCCAGCACCGCGCCCCTGCGCACGATCACGCCCTCGGCGACTTCCGAACGCGCGCCGATAAAGCAATCGTCCTCGACGATCACGGGTTCGGCCTGCAGCGGCTCCAGCACGCCGCCGATGCCGACACCGCCTGAAATATGCACGCGCTTGCCGATCTGGGCGCAGGAGCCGACGGTGGACCAGGTATCGATCATGGTCGATTCATCGACATAGGCGCCGAGATTGACGAAGGAGGGCATCAGAACCACGTTCCGCGCGATGAAGGCCGAGCGGCGGACGATGGCGCCCGGAACGGCGCGAAAGCCGGCGTCGCGAAAACGGTTTTCGCCCCAGCCCTCGAACTTCGACGGCACCTTGTCCCACCACGACGCCTTGCCCGGTCCACCGGCAATCGCGGCCATATCGTTGAGGCGGAACGACAGCAGCACCGCCTTCTTCAGCCACTGATGCACCTTCCATTTGCCGCTCGCCTCGCGCTCGGCCACGCGCGCTTCGCCCTTGTCCAAAAGGTCAAGCGCGTGATCCACGGCATCGCGCACCTCGCCTTTTGTCGCGCTGGAGATACCGTCGCGGGCATCGAAGGCGGCATTGATGGTGGATTCGAGGGTGGAAGCGGACATTGAGTTTTTCCTGGACGGAATGGTCAGGCGGGTGAGGCTTTTTCGGAATTTGGGGCCGAAGAGTCAAGGCGGCCCAGCCTGTCATCACCCGCGTAGGCGGGTGATCCAGTATTCCGAGACGCCAGAGGTTTGCTTCGGGCGCCGCGCCGTACTGGATGCCCCGCTTTCGCGGGGCATGACGGCTGGAGGGTAACGACCAAGACAATGTCGTAACGGGAAGCCGAGCTTATACTTTCCCGCTCAACCCCTGCAAAAACCCCGTCAGATCGTCGGTGACGTGATCGACATAGGAGGCGCCGCGGCCTTCCAGTTCCCAGTCTTCCCGCACGACATCCCTCGTGCCGTCGGGCACAACCAGCACGGTGGTCATGCCGAGCTGGTGGGGGATCACGAGATTGCGGGCCAGATCCTCAAACATCGCCGCCTTGCTCGCGTCGACGTCGTGCATCTCGAGGAATTTTTGATAGGTCTGGGCTGCAGGCTTGGGCTCCAGTTCGGCGGCGATGATGTCGAACACCGCTTCGAAGTGGCTGTCGATTCCAAGTCTCTGCAGGACCTTGTCGGCATGATCGGTCGAGCCATTGGTGAGGACCAGCTTGCGTCCGGGAAGTTTCGCGATCGCGGCTCCCATTTCCGGATTGGGCTCGAGCGGCGAATGATCGATCTGGTGCACGTAAGCGAGGTAGTCGTCGGCGCGCACGCCATGTTCGGTCATCATCCCGCGCATGCTGGTGCCGTAGCGGCGGTAATAATCCTTCTGGATGACGCGCGCTTCTGCTTCCGAAATTTTCAGATGGCGGCTAATAAATTCGCTGATCCGCTTGTCCACCTGCTGCCACAGGTTGACGTGATGCGGATATAGCGTGTTGTCGAGATCGAACACCCAGGTGTCGATATGCGCGAAGGAGCGGGGCGCCTTTGTCATTTTGTCGACGTCGTCCCGGCGAACGCCGGGACCCATACTCCGCGGCGGTCGCAATTGGCACTATGCCAGTCGCTCTTTATCGTTGATGACATCAGGATACAAACTCAAACCGGTGGTTATGGGTCCCTGCTTTCGCAGGGACGACGATGAACATCACGGCATCGCAAAGCGCAGCGTCTTGCCGCCGCTCGATAGATCGACCGCGACAAAGCCGGTCGAGCCAAGGCCGCGGGTGCCGCATTCGCCCTGCTCGTTGATTTCGAATTTGCTCTCGCGCGTGCAAAGTTGCGTCTCGCCGCCCCAGTTCAATGGCTTGTCCTTGAAGCGGATGGCGCGGTTGTCGGCATCGACGGCTTCGGCGAAGCTGAAAATGCGCCTGGGCTGGCCGGTGACGTCAGGATGCAGGCATTTGCCGGGCTCGATACGGTACCAGCCGCGGCTGACGACGGACTTGCCGTCGTCGGTCGCTACTGCCGCCATCACCTTGTGCGGCGTGTCGTTGCACCAGGTGAGCCCGGTGGAGGAGGGCGCTTGCACAGCCTCGACCATGACGGTGAAAAAATTCGACGATTGTACAAATTCCGGCGAAAGCCCGCGGCTTTTGAGAAATGCCGCGAGGGCTGCTTGCGTCTTCGGGCCGTCGACGCCATCGATCGGTGAGGCGTCGAACCCACCGATGACCAAGAGCCGCTGAATGCCGGCGAGCCTTGCCTGCTCGTCATCATACTCGCTGTCTTCCGCAAGATAGGCGACGAGATTGCCGTCGTCCGCTTTGGTCGGCGTAATCTGGGTGAAGGGCGCCGGTGTCTGGCCGGGCCTGCACTGGCGCGCGGCGGCGATCACGAAATTGTCGGGCGCGACGCAGAGCGTGTCGCTGCCGTTCTGCGGAATCGGCGAGGAGCCGTAGACGGGAAGCGCGCGGGCGTTCAGCAGGATGCGGTCGGCGGCCAGCGTTCCCTGCGCGACCACGCGGCACATCGCCGGATCGATGCGAAACCATCCGCGCGTGGCGGTGGCGGATTTGTCGTCGATGCCGATCGCCGCCTCGATCACATAACTCATGCGGTTACAGAGTTTGAGATCGGCATGGGCGGATGAGATCGGAAAAACAAACAGGACGCTGAGGAGAGATAGCTTGCGAAAGGATGCCGCTCTCTTTCCGTCATGCCCGGGCTTGTCCCGGGCATCCACGTCTTTTTTCCGATCCGCGAGCAAGACGTGGATGGCCGGGCATAGGCGAGCGGAAGCGACGCCGTCCTTCGGACGGCTATGCCCGGCCATGACGCCTGGGAGCAGATCGGCGAACGACATTATCACTTGTGGATCAGTGTGCCCGTGCCCTGGTTGGTGAACAGTTCGAGCAAGACCGCGTGCGGCAGCTTGCCGTCGATGATGACGACGCCCTGGACGCCCTGCTCGAGCGCGTAGATGCAGGTCTCGACTTTCGGAATCATGCCGCCCGAAATGGTGCCGTCGGCGATCAGCTTGCGTGCGTCCCTGACCGAGAGATCGGGAATCAGTTTCTTCGATTTGTCGAGCACGCCGGGCACGTCGGTCAACAGCAACAACCGCTTGGCCTTCAGCGCACCCGCCACCGCGCCGGCAAAGGTATCCGCATTGACGTTGAAGGTCTGTCCGGTCTTCGAGGTCGCCAGCGGCGCCAGCACGGGGATCAGCTCATAGCCGATGAGCTGGTTCAAAAGCGTCAGGTCGACCTTTTCCGGTTCGCCGACGAAGCCGAGATCGACCACTTTTTCGATATGCGAATCCGGATCGACCATGGTGCGCGTCGCCTTCGACGCCGTCACCATATTGCCGTCCTTGCCGCACAGGCCGACGGCCTTGCCGCCGGCTTCGTTGATATAGCCGACCAGTTGCTTGTTGATCGAGCCCGCCAGCACCATTTCGACGATCTCGATGGTCGCAGCATCCGTGATGCGAAGGCCGGCGGCGAATTCCGATTGAATGCCGAGCCGCTTGAGCATGGTCGCGATCTGCGGGCCGCCGCCATGCACCACCACCGGGTTGACGGCGGTTTGCTCCAACAGCACGATGTCGCGGGCGAACGCCTTGGCGACATCCTCCGCGCCCATGGCATGGCCGCCATATTTGATGACGATGGTTTGCTCGTCATATTCCTGCATGTGCGGCAGCGCTTCCGACAGGATGCGGGCCTGATCGAGCGGAGTGATTTGGGGCGCGTCGGTCATGAAGCGGTCTCGGGTTTGGTGGCGCCAGACCTTCTATCCGATTGGGGCGAACGGCGCAAAGCGCTGCTTCTTACCCTCTCCCCCTGTGGGAGAGGGTGGCTCGGATGAGCGAAGCGAATTCGAGACGGGTGAGGGGTTCGGTCTATTGATAGAGCTTAACCCCTCATCCGGCGCGCTACGCGCGCCACCTTCTCCCACAAGGGGAGAAGGAAGAACGAGTCCGCCGCTCACTCGCGCCGCGGCCATGCGGCGGCGAGCGCCAGCACCAGCCAGCTTGCGATCAGGAGCGTGCCACCGATCGGTGCGGCCAGCGGAAACAGGCCATGGCCCGCATAGTGCCGTAAGGACAGATCGCCGGCGAAGAGGCTGGCTGCGACCACAAAGCCGAATGCGGCGACAAGCCCGCCCTTGGCATGAACGATCCCGCGCTCGGTCAACGCGACAGCCGCGAGCACGGCGGTGGCATGAAACAACAGCATCGAGGAGGCGGCCTCCAGCTGCGTATCATGGCCCCGGTGCGCCGATAGCGCCGCCAGGATGACGCCATCGGCGCCCATGATTCCGGCCAGGATGACGAGGATGCGAAAGGTGGGCGGCACTAGCGTTCTCCAAGCAGGCGCACTATCGCAGCCCGCAGTTCCGGGATTCCCGTAGCCGTTTCCGAAGACGTCGCGAGTACGTCCGGAAAAGCTGCCGGATGCGTTGAAAGCGAAGTCTTGATATCGCCGATGCGCTGCTCCAGTTCGGCCGGCTTGATCTGATCGGCCTTGGTCAGCACCACCTGATAACTGACGGCGGATCGATCCAGCGTCTTGAGGACGTCGAGATCGGCCTCCTTGAGGCCATGCCGGGAATCGATCAATACATAGACCCGCGCCAGAGTGCTGCGGCCCTGGAGGTATTTGTGGATCAGCGCGGTCCAGGCCGCGACCTTGGCCTTGGGAGCTGCGGCATAGCCGTAGCCCGGCATATCGACCAGCCGCAGGCCGGCCTGCGCAGGCCCTTCGAAGAAGATCAGTTCCTGGGTGCGGCCCGGCGTGCCCGAGGTCCGCGCCAGCGCGTTGCGGCCGGTGAGCGCATTGATCAGGCTGGATTTGCCGACATTGGAGCGGCCGGCGAAGGCGACTTCGACGCCGGCCATCGGCGGCAGCGTCTCGATCGAGGGCGATGCCCAGATAAACCGCCAGTCTCCGGCGAATAATTTGCGGCCCTGCTCGATCAGCTTCGCATCTGGTTCGACGGTCATGCGAAGTTTCCATCCTCGTCATGGCCGGGCTTGACCCGGCCATCCACGTCTAAGTCTTCGATGAGCTTCCAAGACGTGGATGCCCGGGACAAGCCCGGGCATGACGAGTTGGAGAACGCTCCGAAAATGTCAC
>Ga0210394_10001391_pt1 | contig 39289 bp, 37 predicted proteins | sample IncBWC12MmetaG_FD_160121 | JGI IMG/M metagenome (GOLD analysis project Ga0210394, IMG submission 160121) | Forest soil microbial communities from Barre Woods Harvard Forest LTER site, Petersham, Massachusetts, United States - Inc-BW-C-12-M | ecosystem: Environmental > Terrestrial > Soil >... | reverse complement strand
GACGCACCACCTGAGGGCTTAAGGCCACGCGCCGGTCATACCGATAGCGCGTAACGTGATTCAGCGCAACATGGATCGACACGAGCCGGCATTATACGGATGCCACGGGGGGTTTGGACGCCACCGGCCACATCGCTGGTGCACCATTTTGGGCCGTGCGGCACCGAAGCGGTCACACGGAACGACGTTCGATTCCCGCCAAACTGGGCTAGTATGTTCAGCAAAATACCAGGTGTTCCGGCCCACGCCGCTTAAGAGCGCTGATGAGCATCAATTGGACCAGCTACTGCGCATCCGGCCTGCATGACGAGCTGATCGGCCCGGGCGGCGGTGCGCGTGTTGCCGGTCGCGCGCTGATACGTCACCTGTCGGAGCTTGGAAGTGAGGAGCTCGGCGTGCGCCAGCAGGCCGCCGAACTCGCCATCAAGGTGATGGGCGTGACTTTCACCGTGTACCACGAGCAGGGCGGTTCGATCGATCGCGCCTGGCCACTCGATATCATTCCGCGCATCATTTCCTCCAGGGAGTGGAATCGGATCGCGGCGGGCCTGAAACAGCGCGTCGCCGCGCTCAATCAGTTCATCGACGATGTTTATCACGCGCAGCGTATCGTCAAGGATGGTGTGTTTCCGCATCATATCATCGCGTCCTCGAAAAACTTCCGGCCGAACTGCGTCGGTATCAGGCCACCACAGAGCTGCTGGGCGCACATCTGCGGCTCGGATCTGGTGCGCGACAAAGACGGCACTGTCTACGTGCTCGAGGACAACCTGCGCGTACCGTCGGGCGTTTCGTACATGATCGAGAACCGGCAGGTCGTGAAGCGCGTGCTTCCGGAGTTGTTTGAGAACACTGCGATCCTTCCTGTCGATGATTACCCCTCCCAGCTACACGAGATGCTGGTGGCGCTATCTCCCCGAGGCGAGCGACTGCCGGAGGTGGTAGTGCTCACGCCCGGCATCTACAACTCAGCGTACTTCGAACATGCGTATCTCGCCCGACAGATGGGCTGCGAACTCGTCGAGGGAAGAGATCTTGCAGTACGCGACGATGACTGCATGTACATGCAGACGATCCACGGCTGGACGCGCGTCGATGTGATCTACCGGCGGATCGATGATGATTTCCTTGATCCGGAATCCTTCCGCGCAGACTCCACGCTCGGCGTTCCGGGACTTATGCGCGCCTGGGCGAAAGGCAACGTGGCTGTGGCTAATGCTCCCGGCGCGGGCGTCGCGGATGACAAGCTCGTGTACACCTACGTGCCCGACATGATTCGCTACTACCTCGACGAGGATCCTATTCTCCCAAACGTTCCCTCGTGGCGCTGCGCCGAGCCCGAACATCTCGAGCATGTTCTGCATCATCTGGATTCGCTCGTGGTCAAACCCGTGGACGGCTCGGGCGGCTATGGAATGCTGATGGGGCCAACGGCGAGCCAGCGCGAACGTAATCACTTCGCCACGCAGCTGAAGGCAGCGCCGCGCAATTTCATTGCGCAACCGGTGATAACGCTGTCCACCGTGCCGACCTTTATCGATGACCGCATCGAACCGCGTCATGTGGATCTGCGTCCCTTCATCCTTAGTGGACCGAAAACCTACGTCACGACCGGTGGCCTGACCCGCGTTGCCCTGCGTGAAGGCTCGCTCGTGGTCAATTCCTCGCAGGGCGGTGGCAGCAAGGATACCTGGATCGTCGACATAGAGGCATGACGCATGCTCTCCCGTGTCGCGGAGAATGTGTATTGGCTGGCACGCTACCTCGAGCGCGCGGAGAACATGGCGCGCCTGGTCAACGTCAACGCGAACCTGCTCCTTGACCTGCCGCCCGAATACCGGCCAGGTTGGTTGGCGCTCATCGACATCACCGGCAGTCGTGAAGTGTTCGATGCGCGCGAGAAGCGCGCCGAGGAACGGGACATCGTTCATTTCCTGATTGCCGATCCTGATAACCCCGGATCGATCCTCTCATCGGTCAGTTGCGCACGCGAAAACGCTCGCACGTTGCGTGACGTCCTTCCGAACGAAGTTTGGGAGCACATGAATGAGCTGTCGATGGAAATCAAAGAGAAGTTGCCGGCAGCGCTGAGCAAGCGCAGCCGCTTCAATTTCCTACAGCACATCATACGGGGCATGCAGACGCTGGCCGGCGAGCTTGAAGGAACGATGAGCCGTAACGATGCATTCACGTTCCTGATGCTCGGCCGAAATCTGGAGCGTGCCGACATGACGAGCCGGATCATTGATGTACGTTCCGCGCAGCCGCTGCCCGCGGATGCGCCGGGGTTCCAGCCGTTCGAGACGATCCAGTGGCTTAACCTGCTGAAATCGCTGTCCGGCTATCAGATGTACCGCTTGAGCCAGCGAACCCGCGTCAGCCGCTCGGCGGTCCTCGAATTCGTGCTGCGCGACCTCCAGTTCCCACGCGCGTGCTTGTTCTGCCTGAATGAGGTCGAGCATTTCCTGCGGGCGTTGCCTCGCAGCGATAGCGTGCTGGGCTCACTGGAAGGGGCCCGCAGCTTCCTCGATGAGGCGACGCCGGCAACTCTCGACCAGCCTGGTCTGCACGAGCTCATCGATCGATTGCAGTTGCACATCATCGTTGTGCACGAAGGCGTCGCGCAGACTTACTTTCCGCCGCGCGCCGGAGTCGGCGACCAGAGTCAGGTGCAGTATTCCGGCGATGAGCGGCAGGAGATACCGCTGTTCCCGGACGCCCCTGCGATCTGAGTTCCGGTCAAGCTGCCTGTACCTCATCAGTCCAGACCTTGAAGCTGACGAGCGTATTGACCCCGAACGTCGTGCTTATCGCGACGTCGATCGCATCGCGGCCTCTTGCCATCAGTACCCGCCCGATCCGCGGCACGTTGTTGCGTGGATCGAACGTATACCAGCGTCCTCCGAGATACGCCTCGAACCAAGCGGCGAAGTCCATCGGACCGTAGGGCGGGGGAATGCCTATGTCGCCGAGATAGCCCGTGCAATACCGCGCCGGAATATTCATGCACCGGCATAGGGCAATGGCAAGATGTGCGAAATCGCGGCAGACGCCGCGCTGTTCGTTGAACGTTTCCCAGGCTGTTCTTGTGGCGCTCGCATGCTCATAGCCGAATGAGATGCGATTGTGCACGAAATCGCAGATCGCCTGGACGCGAGCCCAGCCCGTCGGGGTTTGACCGAACATATTCCAGGCGATCTGTAAAAATTTCTCCGTATCGCAATAGCGGCTCGCCAAGAGAAAAACGAGGGCCTCTTCGGGCAAATCCTGTATCGAATGCTGCTGCGCAGACGGTGCAACGACCTCCGGCTCGCCCGAGTCGTTGACGACCGCAGTGCTCGTGATCCTGGTCCGACCTTTGGGGGCAACGATACGACTGCACCAGTTGCCGAAGCTATCGCGATAGACGGCTATTGGAATGGATGGGTCTATGACTACGTGGTCCGGAACGGCGAGGTCGGATGCGCGCGTATAGTGAACATTGAGCACCAACATCATCGGCGTCGGCTGCGGACAGTCGTAGATCAACTCGTATCCCACCCTGATCTGCACAATAGGCCAGCGCCTCCCCGATAGGTAAAGGTTGAGGAAATCCTGCTCCCATACTTCGCACCCGCTATCGCGAATAAGAAGGCCGCCAGCATGGACGACCGCCGCGGCGGACCAATGCTGAATCCGGTCGAACAGTCGCTCCGGGGGAGCGGCGTTCATTAGGGAGCTTTGGATTCAGGCGCCAAGCGTTACTCGACCAAGGTGAGTCAGTCGGTGCGGTCGCGAACACATGCCCCACGGCAGGTCCCCGTCAAATCAATCGGCCAAGGTTCGGCGACTTGAATTCGTCAATCGAAGCCAGAGGCGGCGGCGGCATGCGATGGTCGAAACCGTGCGCCGGTCGAGCGCGCCTAGTTCGACCATAGACGGCGCTTACTCAGTCTTCTCGTGCGCGCAGCTCGATCTCTTGCGCTGACGATTTCCGGTGACGCGAACCCGCGATCTGTGGATGCTCATGGACGCGCACGGACGGGTACTAGAGAGTTACCCAAAACTTACCCAAAATCTTAAAACTGCGGTTGAGATGCCATATAAGATACTGATTTTATTGGCGTCCCCAAGGGGATTCGAACCCCTGTTACCGCCGTGAAAGGGCGATGTCCTGGGCCTCTAGACGATGGGGACGGGACGCTTCGATTCGGTCGAGGTAACCCACGGCATACGCTGATCTTATGGTGGAGCCAGGCGGGATCGAACCGCCGACCTCTTGCATGCCATGCAAGCGCTCTCCCAGCTGAGCTATGGCCCCACGCGAGGCCGCCGCACGCTACGCAGCCGTCCGGTCCTTGTCAAGGCGATAGTCAGGCGAGCCCTCGTGCAACGCGCAACAGCACTTTACCCCTTGCCGAGCACCGCATCGATGCGCGCGAGGGCCCGTTCGCGACCGAGCAGCTCGAGGGTCGCATCGATCGGCGGGGAGACCGCGGTACCGGTCACTGCGACTCGCAACGGCTGCGCGATCTTCCCAAGCCCGAGCTGCGTGCGGGTGGCCAGCTCGCTCAGCAGCGTATGAATGGCGCCGGCACTCCACTGCGGTAGCGAGGCGAGCTGTGCACGAACCTCGGCCAGCAGCGGCAACGCCTCGCCGCCGAAGTGCTTGGCGGCAGCCTTGGGATCGACGTCGATGCGCTCGACGAAAAAGAAGCGGCTGTTGAGCGCCATTTCCTTCATGGTCTTCGCGCGCTCGCGCTGTGCCACGATCACCCCTTCGAGCAGCGCCTGGTCGCCGCTGTCGCAGCCCAGACGGCGCAGCTGCGCCCGCAGGTGCGGCACGAGTGTGCCGGGGGCGCTGCGCACCATGTGCTGCTGGTTCAGCCACAGGAGCTTCTCCGGGTTAAAGGCGGAAGCGGCCTTGTTGACGTCGTGAATGTCGAACGCGGCGATCATCTGCTCGCGCGTGAAGACCTCCTGGTCGCCGTGCGACCAGCCGAGCCGCACCAGGTAGTTGAGCAGCGCATCGGGAAGATAGCCCTCCTCCTCGTACTGCAGCACGCTCACCGCACCGTGGCGCTTGGAGAGCTTGGTTCCGTCGGGGCCGAGGATCATCGGTACGTGCGCGTAGACCGGCAGCGTCGCGCCGAGCGCCTGCAGCATGTTCATCTGTCGCGGCGTGTTGTTCAGGTGATCATCGCCGCGGATGACGTGCGTGATGCCCATGTCCATGTCGTCGACGACCACGGAGAAATTGTAAGTGGGCGAGCCGTCGGCACGCGCAATGATGAGATCGTCGAGCTCTGCGTTCTGGAAGGTCACCGGGCCGTGCACCAGATCCTGCACCACCACCGCTCCCTCGAGCGGATTGCGGAAGCGCACCACCGGTTCGACGCCGGGCCGCGGCGTGGTGCGCTCGCGGCAGATACCCGTGTAGCGCGGCTTCTCCTTGCGCGCCATCTGCTGCGCGCGCAGCGCCTCGAGCTCCTGCTTGGTGCAATAGCACCGGTACGCCGTGCCGGCCTGCAGCATGGCCTCGAACACCTGGCGATAGCGGCCGAAGCGCTGGGTTTGATAGTAGGGCCCTTCGTCCTCCTCGAGCCCGAGCCAGCGCATGCCTTCGAGAATCACCCGCACGGCCTCCTCCGTCGAGCGCTCCCGGTCGGTGTCCTCGATGCGCAGGATGAACTTGCCGCCGGTGCGCCGCGCGTACAGCCAGCTGAAGAGTGCCGTGCGCACCCCGCCGACGTGCAGCATGCCGGTGGGGCTAGGTGCAAAGCGCGTGACGACGCTCATGGGACTAAAGGATCGCGGTGGCGCAGGGGCGCGCATGTTACCAAGGACGCAGCCGCCCTGCCCTCGCCGCCGCAAGCCGGCGGCCCGGCCGAGCTTCAGTCCGCCGCGCGGCCTCGATGGCGCTTACTTCGCGGCCGTGCCGTGCCGGGCCATGACCGCGTCGTAAGCGGCTTGCAGCCGCGCCGCCCCGAACCTCAGTGCGACACCTCGAGCCACAGCGGTTGCCGCGTATCCACTGGCGTGGTCGTGCCCGGACCGTCGCCCGTGATCTGAACGATCACAGTCTCATCCGTAGCCGAGCCGTCCCAATGCGGCGCCCGTGCCGGATGCACCATGAAGCTGCCGGGCAGCATCGGCACGGCATGCTTTACGTCGAAGACGGTGCCAGTGCCGGCATACCACGTCCCCTGGAGCACCGTCACGTAGCGCGCGTTCGGGTGCCAGTGCGGCCGATCCATCACGTGCGGCGGAAATTTTGCCCTGATGACATACGGCCCCGGTTTGCCGGGGTCGCCGTAAAGGGTCGCCATCTGCGCGCCGTGTCCGTCGGGCACGTCCACCCAATGCACTTGATCGGGTGTGATGCGGATGAAGTCGAAGTCGGCGGGCGGCGCGGCCGCGCTGCTCCCGACGAGGAGCAGGCAGGCCGCCGTGAGGTGCTGGGTCGGTTTCATGATCGAAGATCCTGGCAGCGGGTGTCTCAGCAACGATACTCGCATTCAGCTGCGTCTACGCCCCGCCGCGCGGGTAGGGCGCAGGAATCAGGCAGCAGGGGGGGGGTCATCGGTCGCTCGGTGCTGCGGCAACGAGCACCGGGGAAGGCGGCAGCCGCCGCCTGGCGCCTCCGTCGCCAATCCGCACTCGCTCGTAAGAGAGAGGCGCGCGCCTGTCGGCGGACACCTCGCGTGCTCTCCGGCCGATGAATATCGCAAAGTCGCGCACACCGGGACAATGGCAACTCGGCGATGACCCGTTGGGGCCAGTCGCTGCACCCGAACCTACAACCGCTATTTGGGAGAGCCTGGTGCGCCATTCCTTGCCGTTACTTGCCGCGTCTGCAATCGCTCTGCTGCTCAGCGCCTGTTCGCGCAACGAGGCCGCGCAGTCCCATGCGGCACCGCCGGTGCCACAGGTGACCGTCGCGACGACGATCTCGCGCAAAGTCACTGATTCGGGTGAATTCACCGGCCGCTTCGAGGCGGTGGAGCGCGTCGAGATCCGCCCGCGCGTGTCCGGATATATCTCGTCGGTCAATTTCAAGGATGGCAGCGAAGTGCGCAAGGGCGATGTGCTGTTCGTCATCGACCCGAGGCCGTACGTCGCCGACCGTGACAGGGCCCGCGCGCAGCTCGCACAGGCGCGCTCGCAGCTGATACTCGCGCGCTCCGAGCGCGATCGCGCCACGAAGCTCCTGGCACAGCACGCGATCTCGCAGGAGGAGTTCGACACCCGCACATCCGGTCTCGAGCAGGGACAGGCGAATGTGGAGGCGGCGCAGGCCGCGCTCGATGTGGCAGCGCTCAACCTCGACTTCACTCGCGTCACCGCCCCGATCTCGGGGCGCATCAGCCGGGCACTGGTGACCAGCGGCAACTTCGTGACCAACGGACAAACACCGCTCACGACACTCGTATCGCTCGATCCGATCTACGTGAGCTTCGACGGTGACGAGCAGGAGTATCTCAAGTACATCAGGCTAGTGCGCGAGGCTGCGGCCAATCCGCAGCAGGCGCGCGACCCCGTGCAGGTCGGGCTCGCGAACGAGAGCGGTTTTCCGCATGAGGGCGTCATGGTATTCGTCGACAACGCCCTCGACCCCACGACCGGCACGATCCGCAGCCGCGCGCTGCTCGACAACCACGAGCGCCAGTTCACCCCGGGGCTCTTCGCCCGCATCAGGCTCCTCGGCGGCACTCAGCACGACGCGGTGCTCGTCAACGACAGCGCGATCGGGACCGATCAGACCGTGCGCTACGTGCTGGTCGTCGGCAAGGACAACAAGGTTGAGTACCGGCCCGTGCAGCTTGGTGCGGTCGTCGACGGGCTGCGCGTCGTGCAGTCCGGCCTCGCCGCCGGTGAGACGATCGTGGTCAACGGCCTGCAGCGCGTGCGCCCCGGAGCGCGGGTGCAGGTGCAGCGGGTCGCCATGGGTGAAGGGCAGTCAGGCAAGGATGCCACGCTCCTTGCCCACAATGCCGGCAAGGCTGCCGGCGAAGGGACGCATTGATGAAAATCTCCGACTTCTTCATCGATCGTCCCATCTTCGCCGGCGTCATCTCGGCATTCATCACGATCGCAGGTCTCATCGCGCTCTTCAAACTCCCCATCAGCGAGTACCCGGAGGTCGTGCCGCCTCAGGTCGTGGTGCACGCCTCCTATCCGGGCGCGAATCCCAAGGTGATCGCCGATACGGTCGCGGCGCCGCTGGAGCAGGCGATCGTCGGCGTCGAGGACATGCTTTACATGTCCTCGACCTCCACCATGGACGGGTCGCTGACGCTCACTATCACCTTCAGGATCGGCGCCGATATCGACCGCGCCCAGGTGCAGGTACAGAACCGCGTCTCGCAGGCGTTGCCGCGCCTGCCCGAGGAAGTGCGCGACCTCGGTGTCAACACGGTTAAGGCCTCCTCCAATCTCACTCTCGTCGTCAACCTCACCTCGCCGAGCGGTCGCTACGACTCGCTTTACCTGCGCAACTACGCCGTGCTCAACATCAAGGACGTGCTGGCGCGGCTCCCCGGAATGGGGGACGTGCAGGTATTCGGCGGCGGCGACTACTCGATGCGCGTATGGCTCGACCCGCAGAAGCTCGCCGTGCGTAACCTGACGGCCGGCGACGTGGTGACTGCGATCCGCGAGCAGAACGTGCAGGTGGCCGCCGGTCAGCTGGGTATGCCGCCTTCCACCACCGAATTTCAGATCGCGCTGAACGCCGCCGGACGGCTCACCGACGAGCAGCAATTCCGCGATATCATCATCAAGACAGGTGACGACGGACAGGTGGTGCGCCTCGGCGACGTCGCACGCATTGAGCTGGGCGCGCAGGCCTACGGTGTGCGCAGCCTCCTCGATAACAAGCCGTCACTCGCGATCCCGGTGTTCCAGTCACCCGGTGCCAACGCGCTGGAGCTCTCCAATAGCGTCCGCAAGACCATGGAGGAGCTCAAGAAGAGCTTCCCCGAAGGGATGGACTACGGAATTCTCTACGATCCGACCCAGTTTGTACGCCAGTCGATCGATGCGGTCCTGCACACGCTGCTCGAGGCCATCGCGCTGGTAGTGCTGGTCGTCATCCTGTTCCTGCAGACCTGGCGCGCCTCGCTCATACCGCTGATCGCGGTGCCGGTGTCCGTGATCGGCACTTTCGCGGTGCTGCTCGCGTTCGGCTTCTCCATCAACACGCTGTCGCTCTTCGGGCTGGTGCTCGCCATCGGCATCGTGGTGGACGATGCTATCGTGGTCGTCGAGAACGTCGAGCGCCATATCGCCGAGGGCCTCTCGCCGCGCGACGCGACCAAGGTGGCGATGCACGAAGTGAGCCGGCCGATCATCGCCATCACGTTGGTGCTCTGCGGGGTGTTCGTACCGGTAGCGTTTGTCAGCGGCCTCACCGGGGAGTTCTACCGGCAGTTCGCTCTCACGATCGCTATCTCGACGGTCATCTCGGCCTTCAACTCCCTGACCCTCTCGCCAGCGCTCGCGGCGGTGCTTCTCAAGCCACATGACGCCAAGCCCGATGCACTGACACGGGTAATGAGCGCCGTGCTCGGCCGCTTCTTTCAGCGCTTCAACCGGGGGTTCGCGAGTGCCGGTCACGGCTACTCACGCGCGCTCACGCACACTATGCGGCACGGCGCCATTGCGCTCGCCATTTACGCCGGTCTCATAGTACTCACGTGGTTCGGTTTCAATGCAGTGCCCGGAGGCTTCATTCCCGCGATGGACAAGCAGTACCTGGTGGCGGTAGCCCAGCTGCCCCCGGCGGCATCGCTCGATCGGACCGAAGCGGTAACACGCCGCATCGCCGAAATCGCACTTAAGCAACCGGGCATCTCTCACGCGGTCGAGTTCTCTGGCATGTCGGTCAATGGCTTCACGCAGAGCTCGAGCGCCGCGCTCATCTTCTTCCCCCTCGATGACTTCGGGGAGCGCCGCTCGGCGGCGCTCTCGGGCCCGGCCATCGCGGCGGCGCTGAACCAGAAGATGGCTTCCATCCAGGACGCGTTCGTCGTGGTGGTAACCCCGCCCCCGGTGATCGGACTTGGCACTCTGGGCGGCTTCAAGCTGCAGATCGAGGACCGCACCGATCAAGGTCCCCAGGCGCTGTTTGCCGCGCTGTCGGAAGCGCTCGGCAAGGCGAACAAGGATCCGGCGCTCGGCGGCGCCTTCAGCACCTACCAGATCAACGTTCCTCAGCTCGACATCGACGTCGATCGCGTCAAGGCGAAGCGCCAGAACGTGCGGCTCTCGGACGTGTTCGAGACGCTGCAGGTGTACCTGGGCTCTCTCTATGTGAATGACTTCAACCGCTTCGGCCGCACCTACCAGGTCGTCGCCCAGGCGGACGCCCCGTTCCGCAGCCAGCTCGATGACATCATGCCGCTCAAGACACGCAACGCGAGCGGCGAGATGGTGCCGCTGGGCTCGATGATCAACGTCTCGCACTCCTTCGGTCCGGATGTCGTGCAGCGTTACAACGCCTACACCGCAGCCGACATCAACGGCGGCCCTGCACCCGGCTACAGCTCGGGACAGGCGCAGGCGGCAATGGCCAAGATCCTCGATGAGACGCTGCCGCGCGGCATGTCGTACGAGTGGACCGAGCTCGCCTACCAGCAGTTGATCTCCGGCAACACCGGCTTCCTGGTGTTTCCGCTGTGCGTGTTGTTCGTGTTCCTGGTGCTTGCGGCACAGTACGAATCGTTGAGCCTGCCGCTCGCCATCGTGCTCATCGTGCCCATGTGCCTGCTGCCAGCAATCACCGGCGTGATGCTCACCCACGGCGACAACAACATCTTTACGCAGATCGGGCTCCTGGTGCTCGTCGGCCTTGCCTGCAAGAACGCGATCCTGATCGTGGAGTTTGCCAAGCATCTGCAGGAAGACCGCGGCTATGATGCGCAGAGCGCCGTGCTCGAGGCCGCGCACCTGCGGTTGCGGCCGATTCTCATGACGTCGATGGCCTTCATCATGGGCGTCGTCCCGCTGATACTCGCCGCCGGTGCCGGTGCCGAGGTGCGCCACGCGCTCGGAGTCACGGTGTTCGCCGGCATGCTCGGGGTCACCTGTTTCGGGCTGCTGCTGACGCCTGTGTTCTACGTGTTCGTGCGCCGCGCTGCGGCGCGCCGCACCACAGCCGCCGCAGCTATCCCGCTCGCCGCGGAGACTGCTCATGACTGACAACACGCTCAAGCGTCACACGAGCTTCCCCGTGCCCGTGACCCTCGTTGTGTCCGCCGCGCTCGCGGCCGCACTCGCCGGCTGTGCCGTGGGACCGAACTACGTGAAACCCGCGACGCCAGTCGCGGCACAATTCGTAGGCGCCAGGGACGGTGCCTACTCCACCGACGACACGCCGGCGAAGTTCTGGACGCAGTTCGGTGATGAAACGCTCGACCGTCTGGTGGATGAGGCGCTCGTTGCGAACCATGACCTGCGTATTGCCCTGGGTCACCTCGTCGAGGCGCGTGCCGAACGCCGCCAGGCGCAGTTCGATCTGGCGCCCACGGTGACTGCTTCCGGTGGCTACACCAACGAGCGCCTGTCGCAGGCTGAGAGTCTGGTCGGTACGCCGTTGAACGCGCGCTACTACGACGCCGGTTTCGATGCGTTCTGGGAGCTCGACTTGTTCGGACGCATTCGCCGCAATGTCGAAGCCCAGAGCGCGCAGGTTTCCGGCGCCGAGGCGAGCTTGCGCGATGCCCAGGTGTCAGTCACCGCGGAGGTCGCGCGCACCTACTTCGAGCTGCGCGGCGAACAGACGCAGCTTGCAGTGGCGCGTCGCAATGTCGACAACCAGCGCGAGACGCTGCAGTTCACGCAAGCACAGCTCGGTGCCGGCCGTGGCACCGAGTTCGATACCTCGCGCGCGCAGTCGCAGCTCTCCACGACCCTCGCCACCATCGGGCCGCTCGAGGCTGCGGTAGCACGCTCCATCCACCGCCTCAGCGTGCTCACTGGCCGCGAGCCCAATGCGCTGCAGGAACTGTTGGCTCCGGCGCGCGACCTGCCGGCGCTTCCGCAGATCAGCGCGGTGGGCGATCCGGCGGGACTGCTGCGCCGTCGGCCCGATATTCGTGTCGCGGAGAGGCAGCTCGCCGCCTCCACCGCGCTGGTGGGGGTAGCGATGGGCGAGCTCTTTCCCAAGGTCACTTTCACGGGCAGTTTCAGCTACTCCGCCACGCAGCCCGGGTACCTCGGCCAGTCCGGAAGCCGCGGCTATGTGATCGGGCCGGGCATCTCCTGGGCGGCGTTTGATCTTGGGCGGGTGCGAGCCGAGATCGCAGGCAGCCGCGCGCGCTCGGATGTAGCGCTCGCCGCTTATGAGCAGACGGTCCTGCGAGCGCTCGAGGAGACCGAGAACACGCTCGTGACCCACGCGCGCACACGTGACAGCCTCAAGGATGCGAGCGACGCAGCCGAGGCCAGCCGTACCGCGGCGCGCATTGCACGCACCCGCTACGAAGGCGGCATGGTGGACTTTCTCGAAGTGCTCGACGCGGAGCGCACGCAGCTGGCCGCTGAGGATCGCCTTGCCCAGTCGCGCACCGATGCGGCGACCAGTCTCATCGCGGTTTACAAGGCCCTGGGGGGAGGCTGGGAGCTGGCGCCAGCGCCGCATTATGTGCGCCAGGCCGGAGGCTAGTGTCGTCGCAGACGCGATGCCCGGCTAAGGCAACTGGGCGGGTGGTCGGTACTCGGCCGGCTGCCAGGAGCCGTCGTCCTGATTTCGGCTGGCGGTGTTTCCGCCGGCTTGTACGACATCGCGCGGGTTGTGACCACAGCGTGCCGCGCTTGCCTGCGGGTGCCGCACACACCAATCGTCGCTCATCGTATAGAGGCCGCTCGAGGCGCAGCCGCTCAGACAAATACATGTCAAGGCGATGGTCCCGGCAAGCACCAACTTCGCCGTGCCTCGGGAACAGAAACGATGTCGGTTTAACGGGCTCACGAAAGTATGCTTGCGCGGAACCGGGCGTCAGCTCTGGCGGGGATCGCCTTATAGTTCAGTAAGACCCCGCCTACAGCACGCCCCTACTCCAGCACAAGTGCCGCGCGTGCAGCGCCTCATTTGCCATATCACGCATTTAGCGCGCTGAATTGCGTCCCAGCGTGTCTCAGATGCGCGAATCAGCAGCAGAAACTTGCGCCAGCAGCGGTCAGTTGTGAGCGGCGGCCGCTGACCGCCTCAGCTGTGCAATTTTCACCTTGCGGCTCAGATCTCCAGCGCAGCCGGCTTTTTTTCAGCGCGCGCCCATCGCAAGCCAGCACGCGCCGAGAATCTTGCCGTGATGTCAGCTGCACGTAGCATGCGAATCCCACCTGGCGCATTGGTCGCGGCGGAATCCTGGCTCATAGGCGGCAAGAACTCACTACCCGCGGCGACCAAGCAGGAAGCCGACGAGCACTCCGACAGCCGCAGTCACACCTATTGCCTGCCACGGCTGTTCGCGTAAATAGCTGTCAGCGACCCTGACCGAATTGCGGGCTCGATCGGAGATCGTCGCGGGGATCTCTTCGACAAACACCCTTGCCGCAGCGACACGGGCATACAGCTTGGCCTTAGCACGGGCCAATTCGTCGCCGGTTAGTGAAGTGCTGGCTTCGATCAGGTCTTCCATATCCGCGACGAAATCCTGAAACTCTTGAGCAATACCGGACCGTGCCGCATCGGCCGCCGGGTTCCTGCCGGGCCTTGATCCAGCGCTGTGTCCGTTCGAGGCTAGCTCTGTGAGCTGTGGTTCGGTTCGCATGGTTAGTTTCCCGTTAAGTGCCTGACGACGGCTACTACTGCTTGTGCGCAACGGCCGCCTGAATTAAGTTGTCACGGTACGCGCTACCCGAGTGTGGCTCTGTTCGATGGCACGCTTAACTCGACGATCACTACCGCATATATCATCGCGATCGTGGTGCCAGTGGTTCGTCTCATCCAACGGCGGCGTCTGTAGCGAGGAGTAAAAATGAACGCAGTCAAGATAGTGGCCATTGTGCTGATCCTGGGTGGTGTCCTGGGACTGGTGTATGGCAGTTTCAGCTACACCAAGGAGACCCATGAAGCCAAAGTGGGACCGATCGAGCTGTCGGTTAAGGACAAGCAGACAGTCAACGTTCCCGTATGGGCTGGCGTAGGCGCGATTGTGGTGGGCGCTGGGCTGCTGCTGCTCGGAAACAAGCGGAACTAACCGCCGCATCCGGCGCAGCCGCCGGCTCACCCGCGAACCTCTGGTTTCGCGATCAACGCCCAGCGCGCGCGAGACGTCTCGTCGGCTGGCGGTGCCAGGTGCTGCAGGACGCACCCTGCGGTTCAACGCCGAAGAAACGAACGTCCCACTGCCTCAGGTCCAATCCCGGCCGGCGATGACACCGTGTTCCGGAGCTATCTCAAAGTGCCCGATCGTTTGTGGATGGCTCTCGTGCGGGCGACGGTCAGAAGCACGCTGACCGAACCGCGAGCGCAGATCCCGCGTCGCGATGTCCAGGCTGACAAACGCAGCTTCAACCTCCCGGATGTAATCCGCTCCGGCCTCCGTAAGACTTAACTTGCAAATTCCGCGCTTGAAAAGGCGGACCCCCAGATCGCTCTCCAGCGAGCGCACGCGCGCACTGACAGCAGAAGGAGTTATCGACAACAGGTGCGCCGCGTGTTTGAAGCTGCCAGTCATGCCTGCGAGGTGAAACGCCTTGAGTTTGCCGGCGGAGAGCACTTTCATGTATTAAGCCTTCCTTGTGAAACACCACACTAACCCGGGCCCGCGAACCGTTCGCATGTCACTACCCGGCTGAATTGACCGAAAGCCCGATGGCTTGCACGTTAACTCCCGCTTGTGAGGGTGGCGTGTACCGTAGCCGACACGCAGTGACATTGCAGTCACGCTCGTAGCGCCGGAACGTCACAGGTTTGCTACCGCCCGGGTACCGCTGCGTAACCAGGAAGTCTCTAGACTCATCGTGCGCTGGCCGCCATTGACGGAGCCCCAGTAGCAGGTATCTCGGACAAGGATCGTATGGACAGCCCACAAGCTACGGACCCTGCCGGCTGGTCTTCACGAGCATCCGGCGGTCGGCTCAGGAACTCGGACGTGACGCCTCGGTCCCGCACGATCGTGATAGTGGGCGCGGGCTTCAGTGGCACGGCCGTGGCAATCAACCTGCTGCGCCTGACGCACGAGCGGTCACTGCGCGTTGTGCTGGTGGATCGGGCACAGACGGCACGGGGTGTCGCCTACGCCGAGCGGCCATATCCCTATTTACTGAATGTGCCGGCGGGTCGCATGTCGGCGACTTCCCACGATCCTTTGGAATTTCTGGCATTTGCGCAACGCAGGTTGCCGCACTCGACCAGCGATGATTTTCTGCCACGGGAGCTGTACGGGGAGTACCTGGAATCGTCTCTGACGCTTGCAGAGCTGGCGTCGTCGCCTCACGCACGGCTTGACCGCGTTCATGGCTCAGTCATCGCAATCGACAGACCCCACCGCAGCTCTGTGCAGCAAGTGCACCTGGCGGATGGCCGCAGCCTCAGCGCTGATACGGTGGTGCTCGCGCTCGGCAATCCTCCGCCGGCCTCACTACCGTGTGCCGCAGCGCTGCGTGACTCTGCGCGATGCGTCGCGGATCCGTGGAAAGCGCCGCCGGCATTTCGCGCCGGCGAATCAGTGCTGATTGCGGGAACAGGCCTTACGATGGCCGATATCGCTCTCGCCGGAAACGAGGCTGCGAGGGGCAAAGCGGTGATTCACGCGATTTCCCGGCATGGCCTCGTGCCGCTTCCCCAGACACCTTTCCGGCAGATCCACGATGAGCGCGACGAGCGTGCCCTTGTTCAGCCGGATTCTCTCTCGATCCGGCATCTGTTCCGCACCTTTCGTGCGCTGTCAGAGAGCGCAGCGCTTGGCGACGGAGACTGGCGCGAGGTGATCGGGCGTCTGCGCAACCATACGCCGACGATCTGGCAACGCTTGTCCATACGCGAGCGACGGCGATTTCTACGACATGCCCGCTGCTATTGGGACATTCATCGTCACAGGCTCCCCGAGAGCGCCTGGACCGCGATTGATACGCTTCGCCGGATGCGTAAACTCCACGTCCATGCAGGGCGCATCGGCGGGCTGGAGCTGGCGGGCAACCAGATCCGGGTGAGTTGGCGTGCGCGGGGCGAGGACCGTCCGAGGACGTTGCTGGTGGATCGGGTCGTCAATTGCATGGGACCTGACTATGACCTGCGCCGCACACAGGATCGGCTCCTGCGTTCACTCATCGCACAGGGTATGGCTGTTCCGGACCCGCTGGGTCTTGGTCTGGTGACCGGGGAATGCGGCGCCCTGATGGACGCGCGTGGTGGCGGTGTCCTCGGCAACATCTACTATATCGGCCCGATGTTGCGCGCCAGCCATTGGGAAACGACTGCCGTTCAGGAGCTACGGGTACACGCCGAGCAGCTCGCCTGTCACCTGATCTCGCCGCCTCGCATCGCGACAGTGCGGGAGCCGACCGTTCACGCGCTCCGCGATTGACCCACGAAAAAGAAGGCCCCGCGAACGGGGCCTTCGAATGCACCAAAAGTGCTCGCGAGAAGCAATCGTCAGGCCGCGGCGGCCAGCAATTGCCAGTTCTTCGGCAGAATCACTGCATCGATGGCGTGAACAATCCCGTTCGTCGCAGCCATCTCCGCCTTGGTGAGACGGGCGCCATTGACCCGCACGTCCGATGACGACACCGCTGCCGTCAGCGGGCTGCCCTGCAGCGTCATGAGCTCTCCTGACTTCACGTCCCTGGCCGCGATATAACCCGAGACCACGTGGTAGTTCAGAATTGCCTTGAGTTTGCCCACGTCCTTCAACACGCTGTCATAGCCGCCGGCCGGAAGCTTCTTGAACGCCTCATCGGTGGGCGCGAAAACGGTGAACGGGCCCTTGGCAGCCAGTTCCTCGGTGAGACCTGCTGCGTTAACGGCGCTAGCAAAGGTCGTGAAATGGCCCGCTGCGATCATCGTGTCGACGATGTTCTTCGTGGGTGCTGAGTGAGTGTTCCTGGCGGTCTCGCCGGTAGGAAAGGTCTTGGGCTGATCCATAATGCTGAACCTCGACATATAGCCGGCGAGAATTCGCCGACCAACTCAACTCGTGTGCGGTTGAGGGCGCGGAGTATACGCGCTATGTCAAGTGCGTGCGGCGCACGGACAAAAGAAAACTCTGTTACGCGACAGCACTCGAGTTTGAACTTGCTTGGCGTGATGCTGCTGCCTCCGCCACGCCTCAGGGTCGCTGGCTCAGGGGAACAACTCGTCCAAGTCTGCCGAGTTGACGGGCTTGATGAGATAACGCTCGATCCCAACCTCGCGCGCGAGTTCGCGGCCGGGATGCACACTGTGAGTCGTCAGGGCAACCAGTCTCAGACTCCTTAGCTGCGGATGTCGAGAGAGCTGCCGGGCGACCTCGTAACCGTTCATGTCCGGCAGTTCGAGCTCCACGAGCACGACCGTCGGCACGAATTCGACGGCGAGAGCAAGAGCAGTCGCGCCGGTGTACGCGACGCGCGCATCACCGTACCCCACCGATTGCAGCAGTGACGCCAGAGCATCGGCGGCCTCCACGTCGTCGTCGACTATCAATATGCGGGGCATATCGCCCCGGGCGCCGCCTATGGCATGCGTCGCGGAGTGTATCGACGGATGCGCGCCCACCACGGGCCGCTCAACGCAAGCTCACGGGACGCGGGTGTTGGTTGCGTGCTTCGAAGCTCTTGATCTGCCGCTCGGCTTCCGCGCTCGTGACGCCATACGCCTCTTCAATTTCATTCGAAAGACACGCGCGCCTGCCCGCAATTATGTCGAGGTGAACGGGGGTGAGCCTCCCCCAGTTTGCGTGTACCTCGCCCCTGAACTGTTGCCAGCTGGTTTCCACGTAATTCCAATCCATACTTAAGGCTCCTGAGTCAGTCGCTGTTGCCGCGTGAGCCGGCGATGCTGAGGAAGCTGCACCTCCCCTGAGAGTCACCAGGCCCGCGGGCGACATGGCGGTCGGAAGGTCCTCAAGCGCGACGGCGCCGTGCGCCGCCTGGGGCAGAGCCCTGGATGCCGCTGCGCATGCAGCGTTCACCCTTTTGCTCCACAATGCAAGTCGCCGTACCTTAAGATCCGAGACGAGCTCGCTCCGCTCTTCGAACCGTCCCTGACTGGAAACCGACCCCTGGGCCCCAACATTGGGGCGTTTCGCGCCTTTTAAAGGTGGGAACTGAGACTTCGAGGATGCGTCTGCGCGAACAGCAGCGCATCTCACCGCCGGCCGGATAAGGACGTCGCGATGCGTCGTTTGGTGTACAAGGGTAGTGTGTATGTCAGTGCGCCGATCAGCCGCAGGGGCATTCTTAACATGTGTGTCAATTTCACCGCGGAGCCGCGATGAGCTCACTTTTTGAACCCGGCAAAGAGGCGCTCAGACACGAGCGTGCGATGAGTTCGTTGTGCGACCGTACCGGTGCACCGCTCACGGAGGTTCGGAGTCTGTTTGCGCAGGAATTTTCCAGACTCGAACTCGGCGCCAAAGTTCGCTCGTACCTGACCGTGCTTACCGCGTCGAACGTGCGCGCAATGTTGCGGCGGAAACACGCGTAGCGGCCAGGAATACGTCATGCGAGACCATGCGGCACCCGTCGGATCGAACTGGTTTCCCGTTTCGGGACCGTAAACGAGCAGCGCCGGATGTAGAGTCCACCCAGAGTGCCTGCCATACCGATCTCTGCGATTATTTCGGCATCGACTCCGGGTCCGCACGTGCTATAGGTCGCTCAGGTGTCGGCAACCGCTGCACATCGCCTCCCGACTGCAACGCTCAAGCGATCCTGAAGTGCTTCCCTAATGCGTCTGCTCAACCGCAATCGCGCTTGGCTCCTCAAGATGACCTCGTACTCGCCCCCAGTCCGCAGTTCCAGTCCATGAATCCGCTCAAGGTTCACGACGATCGAACGGTGAATACGAACAAACGTTTCGTCTCCCAAGGGTCGTGCAGCGAATCGCCAGCCCGGTGCAGTGAGCGGTCTGGGTCCGTCCGGTGGTTGGCACTAGACTGAGACTCGACTGCGGCAACGTGGTTGCTGGTGCAGGATCGGGGTCCAATCATTATCTTCCGTCTGCAATTTGCGAGGCCGCTATGCGAGTACTTCTGAGCACGATGTGCGCATTGCTCGCTGCACTGCCATGCGCCGTTGCGCAGCCCAGCGAACAAAGAGTCTCCAAGGCTGTGCTCGTAACCGGTACCAGCAGCGGCATCGGCCGCAAGATCACTGAGCGGCTCGCCGCAGACGGCTATTTCGTCTACGCGACGGCACGCAAGGACGCGGACCTGAAGATGCTGGCGGCCATCAAGAACGTGCAACCGGTACGTCTGGACGTTACGCAGCCTGCAGACATCGCAGCCGCAGTGGATTTAGTCAATAAAGCCGGACGCGGCCTCTACGCGCTGGTCAACAATGCCGGTATAGGCAGCGAGGGCACGATCGCCGATATGAGTCCGGAAGAATTCGATCTTTGCATGAAGGTGAACGTTTATGGGCCGGTGATGATGATCAAGGCATTCGAGCCGATGATCATCGAGCAAAAGGGGCGGATCATAAATATCGGCTCGATATCGGGAATCCTGGCTAACCCCAGCCTGCCGGCGTACGTCATGAGCAAGCACGCGATCGAGGGGCTCACCGACTCACTGGCTGTCCAGCTCTCTCCCCGCGGGGTTCAAGTCAGCGTCGTCGAACCCGGTACCTACAACAGCGACATCATCAAGAATATGCTCGCGCGCCTCCCGGAAGATGCGCAGGCCAAAGTCGAGGCACCCCCGCAATACCCAGAGCCCGACGAGGTTGCGGTGGCGGTTGAACAAGCGCTGGGTGAACCCGGCCCGAAGCGCCGCTATCTGGTCGTTCCGCGTCAGAACCAGGCAGAGCATACGATCCGCAAACAGATTGAACAGCTCGTGCAGCTCAATGAAGGCCAGCGTTACACCTATGACCGCGCTGACCTGATCAAGATGCTCGATGAGGCGCTCAACACGGCTCGTCCGCGAACGAAGTAAATGGGAAAGACGCGCCCGCTGTGGTAGTGGATTCGCTATCCGCGAGCTGTACGATCAGAGCAAAAGAGAACTATATTTATCTCCAGGTCAGCGTGGAACCCAATGGGTCCAGGCAGCTACCAGTAAGAGCCCCGTCGTGAGATATCCCGTTCCGGCTATGGTCTTGTGGTTATTCGCCGCCTCCGCGGCATCGGCCACGGGCAACATGCGTGCCGTCGTTTTCATCGACGGCGACTTTCAGCTCCAATCGGTGCCCAAACCTGAGCCGCACGCCGGTCAGGTCCGGATCAAGGTTCGGGCCGCGTCGGTCAATCCAGTGGACTGGAAAGAGACCTCGCGCGCCGTACCCGGGACCCGTCTGATTCCCGGCAGGGATCTGTCAGGTGTCATCGATGCAGTAGGAGATGCAGCTGGTCCATGGAAAGTGGGCCAAGCAGTGATCGCAATCGCAACGGGCGGCTCGTATGCGCAATACGCGATCGCTGCGGTGAACGCTGTGGCGGCCAAGCCTAAGCGCCTGTCTTTCGATGAGGCTGCCGGGATACCTGTAGCAGGAGAGACGGCCTGGCGCGCGCTGGTAACTATCGCGAACGTACAGCCGGGCCAGCGAGTACTCATTCACGGTGGCGCGGGAGGTGTTGGCTCATCGGCCGTGCAGATTGCCAAGGCGCGGGGCGCCTACGTCATTGCCACGGCGTCTCCGAGCCACTACGGGCTGCTGCGCTCCCTTGGTGCCGATCAGCTTGTGGACTACCACAGCGTACGGTTCGAGGAAACGCTGCAAGACATCGACGTGGTGTTGAATACGGTGGACGCCGACACCGGTGCCCGGTCCATCGCCGTCGTGAGGCCGGGCGGCATCCTGGTTTCCGTGGTCGGCGCGGCGCCCGATGCACAGTGCGAGGCGGCGAAGATTCGTTGCGCAGTCACCGGTCATGCGACAGGGGAAATGCTTGGTTCGCTGAGTGGGCTGGCCGACGAGGGGAAGTTCCGCGTCCACATCGACGAGCGCTTTCCGCTGGCCGAGGCTGCCAAGGCGCTGGAGCTGAACCACCAAGGACATACAGGCGGCAAGATCATCCTTGAAGTCAGTCGCTAGCTGTTCGTGTGAGCGGAGAGGGTATGCAGCGAGCTGACAGCGGACCGAAGGAAACCGTCAACGAGCGACCTTGTGAGACGTTTACGTTGCATCGCTTTCTTTCCACGACAACCATATACCGCATAAGATTCTGCTGTCGGAACAACAGCTCCAAGGGTTTCCGCGACGATGCACTACCTCAGCCGGCTCGCAATGCCCGTGATCCTTGTTCTCGGAGCGCTGGGGCCCGCCGCCCCAGCGGCGCGCGCGCAATCCTGCCCCGATTACACGTTCAATTGCCTCCGTCCGTCGTTCCTGACTTCGGAGGTCGTTCCGGCGTACTGGCAGCATGAATCCCCTATCTCACCCGCCAAGTACGAAGGTGACCACGGCGATTATCTCGCGCAGTTTACGAGCCCGAGCGGCAAGCGGGTCAGGATCGTTATAAAGGCGCCGGTCACCAGCGAAGTCTACGACGTTCCGCCGATGCGCCCCGCTGAGAGCGTGTACGAATATTTGAACAACGCGCTCTACCTTGCGCCAAACACCCCCAGACGCCAGACCGTAGTCAACTTCCCTAAGGGCACGTACAGCTTCGATTTTCCCCTCTTTTCCAACTGTACTTCACCGATCGATCACCAGCCGAAGTACGTGCACTGGCAGCTCGCAGGCGCGTCTGACTTAATCATCGACGGACATGGCTCACGCGTGAATTTCGCGGACTTCTGCCTGGGACTGGTTCTCGCTGACGTCAATCGTGTGACGCTGAGGAACTTCGAGTTCGCATGGCCCAACATTCAGATCGCTTCGGTCGCGACCATCGTGGCTGTAGGGGGGAATGGAAGTACCGGCTTCACGTATGACGTCAGGATCGGTCCGTTAAAGACCGCGCACTTGCCCAACTTGATCGCGGCGATCACCGCCTGGGACAAGCGCGCCAACCGCTGGGACCTGGTCAATTCCAATGACGATGTCTCGTATGGCGACGGTATCGACAGTGGTACACCGCTGCAGTGCGCTGAGACCACCGAGGAACAAGAGAACTCAGGGTGCACCGTGCGGAACGTTCCGAGCTTCGGCGTGCAGTTCAAAGTCGGCGAGTCGGTGCTGGTTCGCTACTACAGTTTTGCTACCGCGATAGCGGCATCGGGCAACGACATTACTCTCGACCACATTACGTTCAAGAATCTGATCGGAACGGACTACAGTTATTCTCAGGGGCGCGGCTTTCATGTGACACACGCGCTGCTCACGCGCCTGGAGGGCCAACCGATATCTGCCGGCGGAGGTGGCTCGCTGTTGACCAACGTCAGCGGCGACGTCGTCGTGGACCATAGTTGGATCGGTTACCAGGCGGACGATGCGTTCGACATGAATACGACCATCGTGCGCTTCACGCCAACGCTGGTATCGAACAATACGCCGATGAACACGTTCACTTTTGACGCGTCGACGCCGGCACAGCTGCCGTGGCCCGCCGTCAACATCGCCCAGACCGGTGATGTGATCGGCCTCTTCGACAATGCGTTGGCCTTCAAAGGTACGGCTATAGTCCGATTGGTGTCGACCCCGGTAAACGGGGGAAATTCAACCCTCACTCTGGACCGTGCGGTCAATGCGCCGTTGGTGGCATCGGGATTCATAGCTGGCGATTTGACCAGTTCGTCCGGCGCCCGCTACCTCATCGACAACAATGAATTTGCGTTCAATCGCGCCCGCGCACTCCTGTTGCAGACTCCTTATGGATGGGTGAACAGCAACACCTTCGTGGGCCAAACTCTCAAGCAGGTCTACGTGCTCGCAAGCCAGTACTGGGGAGAAGGGCCAGGCGCTCAGGAGCTACTGATCACCCGCAACCGGTTCGAAGCCCAGGGTCACAATTTCCTGTCCGGCTTCTTCGCGCTGGACGTGCTGGCTGAAGCGGCCGATTTCCCGAATGCTCAAGACGAGATAACCGGCGCGAAATCAGTAGCGCCGCCCATCAATCAGAACATCGTCGTGGCGGATAACACCTTTACAACCGATCGCCCGCAAGCGCTCGTGAACGTTTCGTCCGCAAACGCCATTGTGTTCCACCGTAACTCATTCCGGCTGGGATTCAATGCGGGTGAAGCGGGGTCAGTCACGTACGACCAGCATCGTTGGGGTGATTCTCTCGGGCCACGGCAATATCCGGTGACTATCCATGATGCAACTCACGTCTTCTTCGATGAGATTTCGACGTATTCCTCGTGGCTGCCACAGGTATCGTGCGACGATTCGATCATGCTCTCCCTGTCCACTCCATCGCCGACAGTCTCGCCGTTTGCGCCGATCGCTTGCAGAGTAGCGGCGACCACATCTGGGTTGGCTTACGCGGACCCGTAGCTACATCTATGTTCGAATCAGCGGAGACCACCGGCTCTCGAGGGGCGAGCTATTGCAAGGTCCAGGACGTCTGAAAAAGGCGCGATCGCTCCTCGGATGTCCGCAAGCGGCTTAGAGCAATGTGGCCGTGCGGAACAACGCCCAGCGGCGGTTAGCGAAGGCGACGAGGACAGTCCCCAACAGCAAAAGCCCCAGGATCCCCGGTTCTGGCACGAGCGTTGCGCTCATCCGCGTGAAATCGGCTGGCACGCCCTCCACGCTCCCGTCGCCAAAGCCACTCGGGTCGAGCCGATTGTAGGTCTCGAGCAGGATCTGCGCGACAGACGTGCTTGGGGGGATGAGGCTGGAAGCAAAATCCATGTTGAATGGGAAGGGAAGGATCTTGCCGATGACGATCACGTTTTCATAGGAGTTATCTGTGCAACCTGAGCCAAGGGATATGAGTCCCAGGCTGGCCGTCGCACTCCGCTGGAATTTGCCGTTAATGCTGAGATTCGACACGGCGAGATTAGAGGCCACCGCGTTTTCGAGACACCCGGGGTTATCCGCGATGAACAGATCCCCGCTGGCGGTATTGACGTCGAACTGCACCGTATACGGCTGATCGGCCTCCGTACGGCCGGTGAAGTCAATCTGTACCTCTTGGGCGAACACTGGAAAAGGCAGGAGGGCTAGAAGAATGAAAGCTCTCATTTTCCTCTCCCTTAGTTTTGGGTTCATGTGCTGTAGCGTACGCCTCTTTACCGCACATGGCCGAATGAACTACCTCGCGATGGACCAAGGCTCTGCGGGGCGCGTCTACCGAGATGCTCAGCGGAACTGTGAGGTTCGTTTCGAGCCAGCATCGATCCGAGAAAGAGCATTGGTCACACGCCCCAAAACGTCGGTGGTAACGCCCGCGGCCCCTTCGCTTCTGCGCATGCCTTCGTCGTCTGCAGCTTGTAGCTGCAGCAACTGGTCTTTCCATTGCAACAGGATCGCAAGCTTCTGCTCAGCAGTTAGCTCTGTCGATGCACTCAATGCCTCTGGCGTGTCAAAGACACTGGCGGGATTCTTCATGGCTCTGTCAATGTCCATGCAATCATTCGACGCCTGTGCAATGTCCCTCGTCAAGCCGCGCCGCAATTGCGAGCGCGCAGCCGCTTCGAGCGGGTCTATCGTGATGCCATCTACCGGAGGCGCCACGATCTCAGAGGCGATTGGATACTTGAGGGCAAGCACTCGCGAGCATGATCGGCGCGGGCGTGGACTGGCGGCGCAGCGTTTCGAGATTGATGCCCAGCGTTCCCCATCTCGCCGGACGGCGGCTAACGACCCTAGAGCGGCCTGCGGCTGGCCCAATGGCAGCTGTTGAGGTAGTGGAACACGGACGATCGCATGGCGACGTTGCCTGAGACCGCCTCGTCAGGGCATTCTCGCCCGGTAGACGACAACAAGGGCCGGGATAGGGGTGGACTCAGCGAGCCGCGACGGCAGGCAAGCCGGGGCAGTCTTCGTCGCTGGCCCACGCTAGCCACGCAAGACAGATCCGACGTCCTATCCCAGCGCGAATGACAGCCAGCACACGCAACCCGCAGGGCTCTCCGGTCACATCCGTCCTATTGTTGCTCATCGCGATGAGCTCGATACAGGCCGGAGCTTCGCTCGCCAAGACACTATTCCAGATCGTGGGAGCTACCGGCGCGGTCACGCTGCGCACCGCGCTCGCAACCCTCATGCTTGTGGTAGTCCTCAGGCCTTGGCGGGCGCGATTTACCGCCGCCTCGTGGCCCGCTCTCGCCATTTACGGTGTATCCCTCGGGGTCATGAACCTGCTCTACTACCTGGCGCTGCGCACCGTACCGCTGGGCATCACGGTATCTCTCGAATTCACCGGACCCCTCGCCGTGGCTGTCCTCTCCTCCCGCCGTGCGATTGACTTTCTGTGGATCTGTCTTGCCGTCGCCGGCTTGTCCCTCCTGCTGCCAATCGGACACACGCAGACAAGCATCGACCCCACCGGGGCACTGTTTGCGCTCGGCGCGGGCGCGTGCTGGGCCCTGTACATCGTGTTCGGGCAGAAGGCGGGCGCCGATTACGGCCCGCAGGCCGTGGCCTTGGGCAGCGTCATCGCCGCGATGATCGTGGTACCGGTCGGCATAGCCAAAGCGGGGGCCGCGCTCCTAACGGCTGCGGCTCTGCCGTATGGACTCGCGATCGCACTGTTGTCAACTGCATTGCCCTACACTCTGGAGATGATTGCGCTCACTCGGCTGCCGGCGCGCACGTTTGGCATCCTGATGAGCATCGAGCCGGCGTTCGGCACGCTCTTCGGTTGGGCGATCCTGCACGAGGTTCTTACCCGTTTGCAGTGCACCGCGATCGCCATGATCATTCTCGCCTCGATCGGCACCACGTGGACGGCAACCGTGCGTCGGACATCGCCGGTGCCCATGCCAGAATGAGAACGGCGGCCACCGGCGCCGATTCACTGGATGCATCTGCGCGGACCGAGCGAGGGTGACCATCTGCGGGCAGATGCTGGACTGGACAGCTTGACGGCTACGTATGCAGATGGTTTGCTAGGTGCGGTGCTTGCGGGCTGTCGCTGTCGGCATGCCACGCATACCCACCGTCGAGAGGCGCTGCAGCGGTTTCATCCGTCACGCTCGACGCTGGTGTCAGTGCCAAGGGCGCCTCTGCGGAGGTGCCCTATGCGTGACCGTCAGAATCGTAGGCCTGTCGGCCGTGTCGTTGGATTGTGGCGTTACCCTGTCAAGTCGATGGCAGCCGAGCCACTGGCTGCGATCGACGTCTCCTGGCATGGCTTCGCAGGCGATCGTCGGTGGGCCTTCATTCGAGACGGTGTAACACAGAGCGGATTTCCGTGGCTCACGCTTCGTGAACGCGAGGACATGAGCCGCTACTCCCCGTCGTTCGTCGATCCGGCTCAACCCGACCAGTCGCGGGTCATCGTGCAAACGCCCTTGGGAGTCACCCACGACGTCATGGACGCGACACTCGCAGCAGAGCTCTACCCGCGGGGCGCGCGGGTGATCAAGCAAAACCGCGGTGTCTTTGACACCTTCCCACTGTCGCTCATCACGACCCAGACGATTGCCGGGATGGGTGAACTAGTCGGCGCTCGCCTCGAGGTCCAGCGTTTTCGACCGAATATCCTGGTAGAAGCAGCTGACCCGGTTCCCTTCGTCGAAGACTGCTGGGTGGGCTGCGTGCTGCGTGTTGGTGGCATGAGCGTACGCGTTGATAAACGCGACGGCCGTTGCGCCGTCATCACGATCGATCCGCAGACGACCGAGCGTAACCCCGCAATCCTGCGCACGGTGACTCGCGATCGTGGCGGCTGCCTCGGCGTCTACGGCTCGACCGTGCAGCCCGGCCGCGTAGCGCTGAACGATCTCGTGTTTATCGAGTCTTCGGCGCGATCTCCGTTGCCGCAAGATTAGATGACAACGCAAGCTGCGGCATTTGCAGCTTCACCGGTATTGGGGTGTTCCCGTTGGTTCGATCTGCTGAACAGGGAAAAAGTGCGCGCCGCGCGGAATTGCGCAGATGAAGGCCAGCATGCCAAGCCTACGTCGCCACTCAGACTCGACCCGGTGTCGCTCCGCGTACCTCTCAAGGCCCATTTCGTGAGTCAGGACCAGGAGCGACCCCCGACCGACGGATGCGAGCTCGATGATCACCCGATCATCCGTTGGCGTACGTGTGTTGTCGCTGAGGCTGAACGCGAGTAGGTGAGGTCGATCGATCGAGATATACTCCCCGCCCCGCCGGACCTCCGTACCGTTCTCGCGGCGCACGAATCTGAACCGTCCCCCGACGCGCGCATCGAGCTCCGCTCGCACGACTTCGCCGGCGTCAGTGGCGAAGAGAAACGAGCCCGCCGTCACCGGATCGAGCCACGCGGCAAACACGCACTCGATCGTCGCGGTGAACTGACGACTGACCCTCACCGTAACGGCTCGCATCGCGATGCTTGGCATCAGGTCGAGATAGCTGGGCAAGCTCATGATGCGCTCTCCTGAACCGATCGACTGCGGCGATGTTAAAGCTCATTGAGGACAGGGTTTGTCCGCGACTCGCTTATACTTGGCGCCATGCTCAAGACCTCCGCGCGCCTGCTGCGCTTATTGTCGGTGCTTCAGTCGCGTCGGCATTGGTCAGGCAGTGAGTTGAGCGAGCGCGTTGGGGTCGACGCGCGCACGATTCGGCGCGATATCGGCCGCTTGCGCGAGCTGGGCTATGCCGTCGAAGCGTCGCCAGGCCTGGGGGGCGGTTACCAGCTGAAGCCTGGCTCCTCGCTCCCGCCGGTGCTGCTCGATGACGATGAGGCGGTGGCGGTTGCAGTCGCGGTGCGTGCCGCGGCCGGCAGCGTCGGAAAGATGGAGGAAACCGCTGTCGGCCTCCTCGCGAAGCTCGATCAGCTGCTTCCCGCTCGCTTGCGCAAGCGGGCCAGCGCCTTGCACTCGGTCACGGTCTCCCTGGCCAGCTCGCAGGCGGTGCCGTCCATTGAGGTGCTCACTCGGATCGCAACGGCGTGCCGTGATCACCTCAAGTTGAGGCTTAATTATCGGGACCGCGCCGGCAATGCCACGGCGCGCACCGTCGAACCGCTACGCCTGGCTCACACCGGGCATCTTTGGTATCTCGTCGCCTGGGACGCGCAGCGCGCGGACTGGCGAACCTTCCGCATGGATCGCATCCAGCGTCTGGTGTCCACCGGCCCGCATTTCGCGCCGCGCGAGTTTCCGGGGGATGTCGCCCAGTTCGTGGCGCGCTCGATGACACAGGTGCCCTACCGCTATCGCATGCGGCTCAGACTCGAGGGATCTGCGGGAGAGCTCGTCAAAAGGATTCCGAGCTGGTGCGGAGTGTTGGAAGCGCTGGACGATGCGAGTTGCACTCTGAGCACCGGTGCAGACTCCATCGAGGTCCTTGCGGCGCAGGTCGTGCTGATCGGGGCGGAGTTCGAGATCCTCGACTCGCGCGAGCTGGTTCCGGATCTGCGAAAAATCGCAGACCGACTATACCGGGCAACGCGCTAAGGCCTGAGAAACCCTCCTCATGCGCGCATCGGGAATTGAAGCCTTACACGCGCACTCAAGCGCTAGGCGCAAGCCTCTTTCATCAAACGGGCATGCCGTCAATCAAGCTCTCGGACACGCACGCGTGCTGCACAGCAGGTCCCCGTCGCGAACGGCATCGCGTCGAAACCCGTGGATGTTTGGGTTCACGCGCCCCGGACTGCGCTCGTCAGCATAGGTTTTCGTTGAAGCTCGGCGCTTGCGTGTGGGAGTATCGGGCGAAACACTCTCCACGGGGATCTCCATATGCTGATGCGAACTGCGGGCGCGCTGAGTTTGGCGATGGCGGTGCAGCTAGCCATCGCCCAAGAACCCCCGATGGGTCCCCTGCGTCCCGATCAAGCGACATTCTTCGCCCTCTACAAAGAATTGGTGGAGACCAACACCACGCTATCGGCCGGGAACTGCACCGCGGCAGCCGAGCGGATTGCGGCACACCTGAAGGCAGCCGGATTTGAAGACAAAGACGTCACGTTATTTTCGGTGCCCGACCATCCCAAAGAAGGTGGCGTGGTCGCTGTATTGAATGGGACCTCGAAATCCGCAAAGCCCATGTTGCTACTAGGGCATCTGGATGTGGTGGAGGCGAAACGGGAGGACTGGACGCGCGACCCGTTCACCCTGATCGAAGAAAACGGTTACTTCTATGGCCGGGGAACTTCGGACATGAAGGCGATGGATGCCACATGGATTGACGCGCTGATGCGGTTCAAACACGACGGCTACCATCCGAAGCGCACCATCAAGATGGCGCTGACCTGCGGCGAGGAGACCACGTACGCATTCAATGGCGCCGAGTGGCTGGCCAAGAACAGACCCGAGCTCATCTCCGCGGCTTTTGCCTTGAATGAAGGCGGCGGCGGGCGCACAGACGGACACGGCAAGCTGCTGGTTGAATCCATTCAGGTAGGTGAGAAAGCCTCGCAGAACTATCTGCTCGAAACGACCAATGCAGGCGGCCACAGCTCCATCCCGATTCGGGACAATGCCATTTATGAGCTCGCCGATGCCCTCGCGAAAGTGCGCGACCACGAATTTCCGGTGAAGTTTACCGACACGACGCGCGCCTTCCTTGCCAAGGCTGGCGCCGCGCGCGACGATGAGCTGGGACGTGCCATGGTGGCGCTTGCGCATAATCCCAACGATCAGGTCGCCGAGGCCGTCGTTTCCAAGGATCGCAGCTACCACAGCATGCTGCGCACCACTTGCGTCGCCACGCTCTTGAGCGGTGGACATGCAAACAATGCACTGCCACAGCGCGCCACCGCCAACGTCAACTGCCGCATCTTCCCAGGAGAGACGGTGGATGGAACGCAGGCGGCTCTCGTGGCCACCATCGCTGACCGCGGCGTCAAGGTGACGCCCGTGCCGCCCGTCCGACCCATCGCCGTACCGCCACCGCTGGATCCCAAGATCATGGTTCCGGCCGAGAAGCTGGTGGCTAAGTACTTTCCGGGTGTGCCGCTCGTTCCCACCATGTCGACAGGCACAACCGACGGCATCTTCCTCGAGGCCATCGGCATTCCAGTCTATGGCGCGCCGGGCGGCTGGGGAGATCCCGACGGCAACGGTGTGCATGGCCTCAACGAGCGCCGCAGCGTGCGCGCAGTGTTTGTGGGAAGAGATTTCCTCACCGACTTGATCAAGGCTTACGCCGACGCGAATTGAGCTCCATCGCGCAACGGTGGCGCCGGGAAGTATCGGTGCCAACCTTCACCGAGCGTCGGCGGGTGAGTTGACCGGCTCCCGACGCTCGTCACGAGCTTTGCGCCCGACATCTCTGCCGCCTGTCAGCGGGGACCTTGGGCGATCCCCACACAACTGTCCAGCACCTTGCGCAGGCCGCTGCTGTGATCATTGGGTCCATCGAAATCCCGACACACTTGTCACTCCCAGCAATCACCGGGCAACGAGTAATTTAGCGCACAGCCAGCTTGAGAACACGTTGATCAGTCGAACGACCCCGGAGATTGCAATGGTTCAGATGATCGTGATCTACAAGATGTCCAAGAATCCCGCTGCGTTCGCTGGACACTATTTTGAAGTTCACCGCCCGCTTGCCACGCTCGCTGGTCGCACTGCTCCTCTGGCTCCACCGCACGCATGTAAGACCATCGAACTCCCAGGTGCAGGCGTGACGCAGGACCGATGAGATTCGGTCTCGGCGACGGTTCTACACGGAGCCCACAGCTCGGGCCAGACAAACCCACTCACAGGAGATTCACATGAACATCGCACACAAGACCATTCTGATCACAGGCGCCAGCCGCGGCATCGGTCGGGCACTCGTCGACGAAGCGCTGCGTCGCGGAGCGAAGCGCGTGTACGCGGGAACGCGTGGGCCATTGCCTCATGCAGACGCTCGCGTTACGGCAGTGACGCTGGATGTGACGAGTGCCGAGGACATTCAGCGCGCTGTCGGCTCGATCGACAACCTCGACGTCCTCGTCAACAACGCCGGCGTCGCGCCGTACGACGACCTCAGCAATCCCGACGTCCTCGAGCGTACTCTTGCCGTCAATCTGTTCGGGGTGCTCAGCGTGACCCGCGCCTTTCTGCCGCTGCTCAAGCGCTCCCGGGGCGCCGTCGTCAACCACTTATCCATGGTGGCACTCGCCGCGCTGCCGCTGATACCCGCCTATTCGATTTCCAAGGCGGCCGCGCTCAGCCTGACGCAGTCGCTCCGCGCGCTGCTCGCGGGCGATGGAGTCAAGGTCCACGGGGTGGTTCTGGGTCCCGTCGACACAGACATGAACCGCGGCTTCGACATCCCGAAGGCGACGACCGAGGCCGCGGCGCGCGGGATACTCGATGGACTCGAGCGAAGCGAGGAGGACATCTTCCCCGATCCGACATCCCGGTCGGTCGCGGACGGCTGGCGCAATGGTGCAGCCAAGGCGCTCGAGCGGCAGTTCGCTGCCTTCGTCCTTGGCAACGCGGCCTAAACGAAGATCAAGGAGTGCAAACCCTGAGAGCTGCCTTCCCGCCGCTGGCGCGAATCACGACGATCTTGTTACTCCCTGCTTCGCTGCCGATTGCGTAGCCTGACTCAACGGAGACGGGCAATGACCCTCAAGGGGGTGGAGCGGGCGTAAAGGTTCGCGCCGTGCGGCGTTGCAAATAGCCAGGAGCACATCATGAACACAAGCATGAGCAAATCGAGCATAACGAACCATCCCGTCGTGTCCCGCGAGCAGTGGCTCACCGAGCGCAAGAGGCTGCTGGCGCGCGAGAAGGAGCTGACGCACCTACGCGACCAGGTTGCCCGCGAGCGGCGCGCGCTACCGTGGGTGCGCATCGACAAGGGCTACACCTTCGACACACCCGAGGGCGCGCGCACGCTCGCCGATCTTTTCGAAAGCCGCCGGCAGCTGATGGTGCAGCACTTCATGCTAGGCCCGGGGTGGGAGGAAGGTTGCCCGAGCTGCTCCTTCATGGCCGACCACACCGACGGCATGAACGTGCATCTGGCACATCGCGACGTCACGTTTGTCGCCATCTCGCGCGCGCCACTGAGCGAGATCGAACGCTTTCGCCGGCGCATGGGCTGGAACTTCAAGTGGGTGTCTTCGTTTGGTGGCGACTTCAACTACGACTTCCACGTGAGTTTCACGCCGCAGGAGCCGAAGGGGCAGGTCTACTACAACTATGGCATGCAGCCCTTCGAGTGCGACGAATTGCCCGGCATTAGCGTGTTCTACAAGGACGACGCGGGCGAAGTCTTCCACACCTATTCGACCTATAGGCGTGGCGTGGAGGCCATGATGGGCAGCTACAATCTGCTCGATCTCACGCCCAAGGGCCGCGACGAGCGCGATGGGCCCATGGCGTGGGTGCGCCACCACGACCGCTACGCGCCTGCGACGGCCGTGAAGGCAGCGCCGGCGGGCGGCACCTCCTGCCACAGGTAGACCTGAAGGGAAGGATCCAAAGTCGCGCGCGAAGCGGATCAGCCGATGCCCCGGTCACGCCGATTTGCGCGCGGGCGCCTCCCCGGTACTGGCAGCAGACCAACCTCGCGGCAGAAGGCGGCGAAGCGCGGATCGTCCCCGTAGCGCAGGATGTAAAGGGTCGAAGAGCAGGTACAATTGGATGAACTTGCCAACCGATCAGAATCCTCCTAGGCAACTTCGCGGTTCGCGAATGAATGCGCCGTCCGCCTTGCGACAAGCCCACTGATGAAAGACTTGGTCGCACGCCTCATCGCTTACGTGTTTCTCGGGAGCTTCTGCATCGCAGGGCCACTGTGCCTGTTCATCGCTCTCGGTTCGGCCCTGCAACGCGCTGCGTTGATTTACTCCGGGCTGCGAGCGGAAGGCACGGTGATCGCCAAGCAACAAATGGGATCGACCCGAGTTACGTATGCACCGATATTTCAATTTGCGGCAAGCGATGGGCGCACGTATGTCGTCACCTCGAATGTCTATGGTCGAGAATCCGCTTTCAAGTACGGCGAGCATGTCCGCGTCCTTTACCGGCAGGATCATCCTGAATCCGCGCGCATCGATGCTTTCGCCCCGCTCTGGACCTTCCCACTGGTGTTTGGTGTCGTAGGTGCCGCTTTCTCCGTGATCCCCGCGCTAGTGTTGGCGAGTTGGATGCGACGGCGGCGGACAAGCGTGGGCGAGCCCGACAGTATGGGTGCGGCTTACGTCGCGAATGACACCGGGAGGTCCGGCGTCCGTTGGGCGCTCGGTCTGCTTCTTACCGGCGGCGGGCTTGCCCTCCTAACCGTCGGCCTCGGTGTCGCTCCGTCAGATTCGACTTCGCTCGATGAGTCGCGTGTCTTTGTCATCTGCGTGGGCGTTCTTCTGACTGCCTCCGGCGTGCAAGCTGGGCGGTGGGTCGCGATGGGGAGTCGCCTTTCCTACGCGTTTGGCGCTGCAGCGATAACCTCATTGGCTGTCCTCTTCGGCTGGGTGGCGATCTACGGGCAGGCGGCGGGCTTCAGCGGTGGCGTCAGCATTGGCGGTGCGGCAGTGACACCGGGCGGTTCGGTCACCCCCGCGCGGATCGCCTTCGGCATCGCATCGATAGTTTTTGGGCTCGCGTCGTTATGGGCGTGGAAGCAGGTCCTCCGACACCGCGGGTAATAGGGAGGGCGCCGGCAGCGCAGCCGAACCTCGTAGCAGTCACGATCCCTGCGTCTACGGAGTCCTATCCACGGCTAGGGCGTTCATAGTGCGCTGCCGATTGAACTGGCCATAGGTGAGCTTGCCCGCGGCGAGCTGAACAATCATGTCGTTGGTGATCTGAGCCGATAAGTTGTCCGCCCGCTTCGCCTGCGCGGACCACACGCCGCTTGCGTCTCTGATTCTCTCCTCTTCGGGCTGGCAGCTGCGTCTGCCCGCCACCCACTTCAGAAGCAATGGTCGCTCTGACGCTGTTGGTACAGCTTGGACGTCGAAGAGCGCTGAAGAATGGGTGTCCGGGTGACCCAGATAGACCTTGCGGGCAAGCGGCGCCAACTCAGGATTCTGTGCCAACCGGTCCAAGCAGTCCGGTGGCCGGGGTGGGCTCGACGTGGTTCTGCCTAGGTCAGATCCTTGCGGCTGTTGCGGTTGAAACGACTGCGTTGCCTGTTGGCGATATTGTTGGGCCTGCTGGTCCTGCTGCTGTTGGAGCTGCATGCTCCCCTGGTAGGTGCCAGGATCTGGGATTGCCCCAGGGGTCGTCTGGGCGCGCGCGGCGTACGACCCCAATGCTCCCGTTAGGACAACCGTCGCGATGAGCCACGGAAGGACCGTTTTGCATTTCATCTTCTATCTCCCGTCACCCTCCGGGTATGCCGGATTGGCTGTGCGGCAATTGCCGCCGGTAACCGGATGTTAGCGAACATTGACCTGGCGGAAGACGGATGATTCTTCTAAATGGTGGGCGGTACGGGGATCGAACCCGTGGCCCCTGCCGTGCGCAACGGGGGTAAGGGGCCTACGAATCAACGATATGCAAGCGGAGATCCGAATTGCAACAGACACTTGGTATCACGTGATGTCACTTGATATCACGCAATGTCACGAACTAAGTGTCCCAAGAATGTCCCAGCGCGCGCTTTCGCGACGGGTGACTCATGACCCTATGTAGACGATTGGTGGTCTACAGAGCGGTCGTTCGTAGTTGTGAAAGCGGACACTGCGCCAATAAGATACCGATTATGTTGGCTCCCCAAGCAGGGCGAACCCTGCTTCCGGTTGTGATAGTCCCTGCCCATGAACATTGAGCTCTCGCCAATCGAGGCACGCATTATCGGCTGCCTCATCGAGAAACAGATAACGACACCCGACCAGTATCCGCTGTCATTGAACGCACTGGTCAGTGCGTGTAACCAGAAGAGCAACCGCGATCCGGTCCTGTCGGCGGACGAGGCGGCGATTCAGACCACCCTGGATCATCTGATCAGGAAGCACCTTGTGATCGAGAAGTCAGGCTTCGGCAGTCGGGTGCCGAAGTACCAGCACCGATTCTGCAACACCGAGTTCGAGCCACTGAAGTTCACGCCGCAGGAGCTCGCGATCGTCTGCGAGCTGCTCGTCCGCGGGCCTCAGACCCCCGGAGAGCTGCGCACCCGCGCGGCCCGCATGGCTTCCTTTTCTGAGGGGGGGGTCGAATCGGCGCTCGAGAGCCTGAGCAGCCGCGCGGATGGGCCGCTCGTCGTGCGGCTGTCACGCGAACCCGGTCGCCGCGATTCGCGCTACGCACACCTGTTCAGCGGAGCGGTCGTGATTCCCGCGCTCACGGAAGAGTCGATCGCGGGACCTTCAGTGGCCTCGGCACCCGCGCCTTCCCGCCTCGAGCGCTTGGAAGAAGAGGTGCGGCAACTGAAGGAAGAGCTGACGCACATCAAGGCGCGGCTGCCACCGCAGTAGACAAATACCTTTGCAGTAACCGTCATCTTCGTTGCGTCTCGAGCATCGTTCCAACGTCCACTATGTAGAAAATTGAGAGCTCTGCTCGCCTGGCGGGAGTGGGCCGCCTGCTGCCGGATTACCCTCCCGATACGGGCATTCAGCAGGAAACCCGAGATGCGTCGGCAACCGTCGCTTGTTGACCCTGAGCTGTCCGCCGCCAGCGACAGCTTTCTGGCATCGGAATCTGCTCGCCGCGCCTGTCGGTGCCACGCCGGCAGGCCTCGCGCCCGCTCGATAGTCTTTTGGGAACTGCCCAGCTTTGGTTGCGATCGCGTGTAAGTTCCCTCCGACACCACGTATGGAAATTACTGACAGGCGAGGGATTGCGCGACAGCTACACTTTGCCTGCGGACAAACAGGGAGGTAGCCCCCATGACCGATGCCGACTACCGCGACATGGCGGACGAGATTCGCGACCTCATCCCCCTGCTAATGCACGCTCAGGCTGTCGCAGACCTCCGGGTGCTTGCAGATCGCTACGAGAGGCTGGCGCACTGTCTCGAAGTGGTAACGTCTAATCACCGGTCCGTCGCAACCGGCAGCTTCCGGGCAGGCCAATAGCAGTGACGAGAGCTCGGCGGCGCTACTCCTGCAGCTTCGTCTTCCGCAGGAACGCCTTGTAGCGGGGGTGCGCTTGGCGTTAAGGGCATCCCGGTCTCTTACGAGCCAAGCGCGATCGAGCCACGCGAAAGCCTGATCGGTCTCTCTGCGGTAGGCGTGAACCTCAGCAAGATGATACCGATGAGTCGTTGCAGCCCCCGCTTCCAGATCCTTCAAGGCGCCCTCCGCGTCCGTCGGGCGAATCGTGCGATTAAGCGGGAACGTACGTCAACCTAATCACGTCCTGGTCAACGCGATCGCTGGTCACAAGGCGGAGCGGCGGCCGGGGACCGGAGAAGAATGGCTTGCCGCGACCAAGTACGATGGGGTGGAGGTAAAGTCGATACTCATCAATAAGACCAAGGTTGGTTAGGCTTCCTGCCAACTCTGGTCCGGCAACTTCAATCTCCCCAACTGGCTGAGCCTTCAGCTCACGTATCACCGCCTCGATATCATCCTCGACAAGTGTGGCGTTGGGTCCGACCGACTTCAAAGAGTGCGACACAACCCACTTCGGCTGGCTCCGCCACGCCGCCGCGAAGTCGTGTTCCTCCGCGCCCCAATCCGGGCAGTCTTCGTCCCAATAACGCATCACCTCGTACATGCGGCGACCGTACACACTGCCCGTCACGTCGCGCACTTGCTCTATGAAGTGACGAAAGAGCGCCGGGCTTGGCCTAAATGCCAGATGGTCGACGTAGCCATCCAAGGACAGGTTCATTCCATAGACGAGCTTTGCCATGGCACAAAATCTCCACTCCCGGGTTGTCTTAAATGGTGGGCGGTACTGGGACCGAACAATGGCCCCTGCCGTGTGAAACGGAAGTTGGGTGTCTACAAATCAACGATATGCGAGTCGCCTTGCCCGCTGCAACAGGCAGTTAGTATCACGTGATGCCCCTTGATATCACGCAACGTCACGATCTGACTGGTCTCCCGTCCTCGGCGGTCACAGGCCGGACGGGTTACGAGTCTGCGGCTGTTCGCGAGGAGGTGGAAACGGCAGGCTTTGTGCTGGACGCGGAAAGCACCGTGCTCGCTAACAAGGACGATCCGCATTCCGGGTATTCGATCCTTCGATCAGGGCGAGACCGATCGCTTCGCCTATCGGTTTGTGAGGCCCTGATAGTGAGTCATCCGCCCCACAGTGAGATCAGCTCTCGCAAGCGTGATGTCCACCTTAGCGAAGCTCCGTTTAACCTGGTGTTGTCTGGAATTGGCCGGAATGCGCCACCGCATGGCAGAACGCCAGGCGGAGCACGCCCCGCCAATTTGTGCCAGCGCGCTCGGCGAAATACACTCAGTCGGTACCGCGCTCGCTCGCGCTCAATTGCCGAACGCACATTTCCACGGCGGTACAACAGGCGCGTAAGTGACAGCGGTATCGGAGAAACCTCGCGTGAAGTTCAGAATGAAGGTGGGGTGCTTGGCAATGGTGTGCGCCACGGTGACGGCCTGCGACACGAAGGATTCCGCGCAATTCAAGGCCGCTCTGACGCTTCAAAGAAGGGTCGCGGAGATCGCCGGCCAGGCTAACGGCGCCGCCCCCGCTGCAGTCGATCCGGATACCAGATTGGATGGCGCGAGGGCCGGGCCAGGACTGAGACTGACCGTCATGTACACGCTCGTGAACGCCGAATCGAATGGCGTCGACAGCACGACATTCGAGGCGAAATTGACTCCGACGATAAAGGAAGGCAGCTGCGCAAACCCTGACTTGCGGCCGCTGATCGACCAGGGCGTCGTTGTAGTTCTGGAGTACAGCGGCAAGCAAGGTAACCCAATAGGAACGGTCAACATCAATCGCGGAACGTGCGGCGCACTAAGCGACCCACGCACAACTTAACCGCGAATGGCTGCTCCTGACCGAAAACTGCCGTCTGCGTGCAGGGGACAGAGCGGGTGGCCGCTTTTTGACCCAGAGCGGTCTGACGGCTCGCCCGTTAGCCGCCGTTCAAGAGTAATGGAGCGGACATTGACTGCACCGCGGATTGACCCGGCGCGCGGGTGCGACTCGCCCGCAGTCTAGCTCGTGGTCGCGCCCTCGCAGGCCAGCGTTGCCCCATCGCAACGTTTATGCTCGACTCTTACGCTGGGATCTGAAGATAGGCCAGGAGGACCCCGTGGAGGCGCCGGAAATCCATAACCCGCACGCGCGGCACGGCGGCGGACTGCCACGCTGGCTGGAGCTGGTAGTCGTCGTCAGTGCATTGGTTACGTCAGTCAGCTCGATAGTCATCGCCGTGCACAACGGCAGAGTCATGGAGAGGCTCGTCGAGGCCAATTCCATACCATACATGCAGGGTGGCTTCAGTGATATGACGCCCGAGGGTAAAGAGGTACTCTCGCTGGACCTCCTTAACCGCGGCGTTGGCCCTGCGCATGAGGAAAGTCTTCGCGTCAAAGTCGGAAATAGCTATGTGAAGTCGCTGAGTGGCCTGATCTCGGCTTCGCTCGGGCCTGAGCAGGCTGTCAACGCTCACGAAGTACTCCACTCGATGTGGAACCGGGTGCCAACCCGATTCATCCCCGGTGGACAGTCACAGTTTGTTTTCCGCATAGCCAAGACCGCCGAAAACTCCAAGTACTGGGATCTGCTCCAGAAGAACGCGTTTGTACGGTGGGACGTGGAATATTGCTACTGCTCGGTCTTTCAAGAGTGCTGGCAAGTGAATGGAGTTTGGCACGAACCCGAACACGTCAAGCAATGCCGGCGCGACGAATCGCGCGAATTCATCCCCTGATGCGCCTTGTCCCTGGCCGCTTCTGGCCGCCTGCTGACTATACTTCCGCTATTGACCCTGCAGCCATTCGCGGGGGACCGCTTTGTGGGTATCGAGGACTCCCGCTGTAAGCGATCGGAAGCAATCTGGAATCTCGCTTTCGAGATCAGTCGGTCACTCATTGGTTGATGCTCCGCGGAATTCTTTAGCGCTCACCACGTAACAGCAACTCGTCGACCGGCGCCACCTGCCGTCTGTGAGCAGGGAACCTCAAGTAATCTGCGCTCGGTGAGACGCGGGGGCTGCAAAGTTACTGTTCGCGCGAGGGCGCGCAGATAACTGTCCCAAATTCGGGACAGCCAGTTTAGGAAGTTATCCGAACTTCTTGTTGTAAATGTTGGGCGGTACTGGGATCGAACCAGTGGCCCCTGCCGTGTTAAACGGGTGTACGGGGCTTACG
>Ga0210394_10001390_pt1 | contig 39293 bp, 38 predicted proteins | sample IncBWC12MmetaG_FD_160121 | JGI IMG/M metagenome (GOLD analysis project Ga0210394, IMG submission 160121) | Forest soil microbial communities from Barre Woods Harvard Forest LTER site, Petersham, Massachusetts, United States - Inc-BW-C-12-M | ecosystem: Environmental > Terrestrial > Soil >... | reverse complement strand
GTTTTTGCCAAACAACCTGGCGCGATTGCCGCCCCCACGGCAGGCCTACACTTCACACCGGAAATTCTGGAAAAAATTCGCGCTCGTGGCGTGGAAATCTGCGAGCTGACCCTCGACGTCGGACTTGGCACGTTTCAGCCTGTCCGCACCGAAACGCTCGAAGACCACGTGATGCACGGCGAGTCTTACGAAATTCCCGAGCAAACAGTTCATCACATCACGGAAGCGCGAGCCGCGCGGCGTCCGATTCTCGCCGTTGGTACCACGGTCGTTCGCGCACTGGAGGCTGCCGCTCTTCGCGCAACAGAATCCGGCTCCGCCGAATTGTTACTCGCAGGCAAAGCCGATGCCCGTCTCTTCATCCGTCCAGGATTTAAGTTCCGCGTTGTGGACGCCCTGCTCACAAACTTTCACTTACCGCGTTCAACATTGCTCGCTCTAGTCAGTGCGTTCGCAGGACGCGAAAACGTTCTCGCGGCCTACAACTACGCTGTTCAAGCAGGCTACCGCTTCTACAGTTATGGAGACTGCATGTTGATTCGCTAGCGTCTATAAGGAATATTTCCGAAAGTGGAAAAGGATTTTTGAGGTCGCCTGAAGAATCGCAGCAAGCGCTGAATCGTGTCCGCTGCAGCCGAAGCCGGTTCCTGCCATTTCAGAACTTGCGCCGAGAAAATCACGAGTAGGGAAGCCACGGTGGTGCGCAGCCTCCCTCTCGTCCATTCGAAAGGAGTCACAAGAACTCCCCGCTTACTCGTTGAACACGAAAACGCGAGTCTGCCCGGCAAAACGAACTTCCTTTACCTGGCCGCTTTCGCTGATGAGCACGGAATCGCTCGAGGATTTCGTGGAGCGGTCTTCCCAGCGTCCTTCGCTTTCCGCGATGGTCTGCTTGCCCTTCTGTACGGTTGCCTTGTTTCCGTCGATCATCAGGCGATATTCACCTGCTTGCAGATCAGCTTTACCGATCTTTGCCGACTGGGCGATGTTGATGGTCTTGCTGAATGGTTTTGCGAGAAGTGGAACTGTCGAAACTAAAGCGGCTGCCAGCGCCAGACTGCGGAGAATCGTGTTGAATTTCATGCGTGTCAACTTCCTTTCCGTCAGGATCGAGTCAGCCAAACTTCCAGCTGTCGCAAGCGGAACAGAGTGTTGACACGCGTGCTTGGGGCGAGTAGTCTCACCCGCAAGACACCTCGTTCTTCCTGGACTAACGGCCGGAAAGACTGCGTGTCATCGCCCCGCGGCTGCCACCGCGGGGTTTTTCTTTTGATCTCTGGCTTGCCTGCGCAGCTCATCCGGCTGCACATGTATAGACGAACCGGGCCCCGTTTATGTTTCGTCGGCTATCGGATTTTCTTATTTAATCTTGCTAATTATTTGCTTTGTTTTTTCTTATGATTTTCTTCTTATTCTTGGTTCTCGCCTATTTTTGTAAAAGTTCGATAAAAATTAGGGGTATCCCGCGAAACCTTTTGTCCGCTCCTCCGTCGCTCGTTATCTCTTTCCTCGACGCTTTCCGGGTCGCGTGCATCGGCCCCCCGCTTCATCTATACTCAAGGGCATTTTGCGGATGGCATGAATGCGCATTCTGGTTCTCAGCGATCTTCACGCAAACGCCACAGCCCTCGCCGCTGCTCTTGACTCCGCGGACGGCCGCTGGGATGTTTCCGTGTGTCTCGGCGATGTCGTCGGCTATGGGCCCGATCCGCACGATGTGGTCGCCCGCCTTCGCGAACTTGGCACGCAGACTATTCGAGGCAATCACGACAAAGCCGTCGCCGGACTCATGGACACTTCCGACTTCAATCCCGTCGCGAAAGCCGCAGTCGATTGGACTCGCTCGCAGTTGAATGCCGAGGATCTCGCCTGGCTTTCCGCGCTTCCCCATGGACCTCTCGCCACTGACGGAATCGTTTTGGTACACGGCGCGTTTCAGGATGAAGATGAATACGTATTCACACCCGCGCAGGCTCTCGATGGGCTGCTGGATTCCTCCGCTGAAGTCACATTTTTCGGGCACACCCATCATCAGGGCGGCTTCTCGTATCAGGATTCCAATCTCGAAGTGCTGCAGATTCGTCCGCGCGCTTCAGAATCTTTTTCCGCCCTGCGCATCGAACAGCCACGCCGCTATCTTCTTAATCCTGGCTCCATCGGCCAGCCGCGCGACGGTGACCCACGCGCAGGCTTTGCCATCGCCGATATTGAGCATCAAACCGTCGAGTTCTGGCGCGTTCCTTACGACATTTCCTCCGTCCAGGAACGCATGCGCGCCGCTAGCCTTCCTGAACCTTTGGTTCAGCGCCTCATCGTTGGCCGCTAAGAAAGAATGGCTGAATACTGGCCGCCGCGCATGCCAGTTGTCGTCTCACACTACCGCTTCTCACACCCGCTTGACGCCCCGCCCCATTCAGGCCAGCATCATTCTCTGAGCGCATTCCATGCATGACACTCTGCAAATCGACACCCCCGAGCAACCACCGCCGAAGAGCGGCCGCTCCTGGATCGCGTGGATGGGCGCTACGACGATTGCCATCGCCCTCGTCGTCGTGATGTGGCCCGGCGTTGCGCGCCGTCCCGCTTCCAGCACGCGCGAATCTCGTCTTCCCTTTGGATCCGCCGAACAGGCTTATGCACCGAAGCTTCAGATTGAAAGCTTGCCTCTCAGCCGCGCCGAAAACTTTCTGAATCAGGAAGTCACTACGGTCCCCGGCCGCATCACGAACGGAGGGAACCTTCCGCTCGCCAATGTCGAGATCACTGTCGAATTCTCTGACGAGCTTGGCCAGGTCGTTCTTCGCGAATCTCGAGCCGTTTTCGCGCCGCCAACGCCTCCGTTTGCTCCCGGAGAACGCCGCGACTTCGAAGTCTCCTTCGAGCACATCCCTTCTTCCTGGAACATTCAGCAGCCCCTCGTGCGCGTTTCCGGCATCTTGTTTACTCCTAGGAAAGAATAGTTCCAAAGCTAATTGTTTCATCTATACTCTTTGGCGTGGACCTCTCCGTCGAGCTGCAAGCCTGTCTCAAGGAATTCACAGCGGATGGCTCGATCGAGATTCGCGAAAATGGCGGACGCGTGGCGCCTTTCTCCGGACTCTCGTGGGAAGTTCGCGGCGCTTCAGAGAAGCCTCTGCTCCATCTCTGGTCGGAAAATTACAATCTAACGCGGCGCGTGCTGGCCATCACCGACCATTCCGATCAGCGGCTCGCACTTGCTGTCGAGCGCTTCGGTCGCGCCAAGCCCGACCGGCTCGAATTCATTCGCCTTGAATTCGAGCGCCCCCAGCGCGACCTTTCTCGTGAAGCATTTTGCGATTCTCTCGGCCGCCTTCTCGCAGAACAATTTCCCGATGAAACTCTGGAGTCTTTGACTGTTTCGCCTGATCTCGAGCATTCCATATCTGGCAATTACGCTCGTGGCCTTCTCCGCCGAGGTTCTTCTCACTTCGCGGTCCTTGCGGTCCCCGACGGAGAGTCCGCGGACACCACAGAAAGCAGTCTTACGTTCGCGCTGCTTTGGCTGGACCTCGCGCGCAACTCCAACCGTCGCGGCACTATCAACGCACTTCGCCTTATTCTGCCCAAAGGGGCAGCGCGCCATGTGACCAATCGCGCCGCTGCGCTAACTTCTGATTTATCCATCGAACTTTACGAGCGAGACGATGTTCGCGAGACCCTCGAAAGGATCGATCTACGCCATGCCGGAAACCAGGATACTTGGCTTGTTCCTCATCGCGAATTACAAGCGCTCCTCGATCGTTCGAGTTCCGTTCTGGATCCAATCGTTGCCTTATCGCCGCGAGCCGTCACCGTTCATCCCGTCGCGCAATCCAGCGAAGTGGTGTTGCGCTTTCGTGGTCTCGCGTTTGCTCGCTGGGATGACGGGCACGTTTTTTTCGGCTGTCCCGATACCCGCGAAGAACTCAAGACTTCGTCCCTGCCCTCATTGAAGAACTTGCTCCAGCAACTTGAAAATTATCGTCATCCGCTTGCCACCGAAACGCGCCACGCATACTATCGCGCCCAACCGGAGCGATGGCTCGAAGCTCTCGTTCGCGAAGACGTCACCCGCGTCGATGCTGCTCTGGATCCGCGCTATGTTTATTCGCAGGTTTTCGCGCATGCCGGCGGCGAACACGGCATTCTCGATCTCCTCACCGTGACTCGTGCTGGCCGTCTTGCGATTCTCGAATTAAAAGCCAGCGAACACATCCATCTTCCGTTGCAAGCCGCCGGTTACTGGCTTCGGATCCGCCATCATTTGGAACAGCATGATTTCGCCCGTTACGGATATTTTCCGGGAATCGAATTGCAGGCCGCTCCACCTCTCGTATATCTTGTTGCCCCGGCCCTCCGCTTTCACCCGTCCACAGACACCCTCTTGCGTTTTCTCTCGCCAGACCTGGAAAGCACACGCGTTGGAATGGTGGAAAGCTGGCGCCGTGGCTTGCGCGTCGTCATGCGGCAATAGGTGCGCTTCCCGTCTAGTCCCTCGCCTGGAACCTGAAAAATGCCGGCAAGCGGATTTCAGCCGCGCGCCGCGAAAGCCATTGCAACCACTCGTCCCTCTGCGCAGTCATTTACCAACGCGCAGATTCGCAATCCGACGTTGGATATCTTGCCGGGGAATTCAAACAGCGCTTTGCTGATTGCTGACCGACTCCATTGGCAGAGCGCCTGGCGAGCGCAGAGTCCGAATATCCCGCATGGGTGGTTGGCCGAAGAAGCGGCTGTATTCGCGATTGAATTGGCTGGCGCTTTCATAGCCGACTTCAAAGGCCGCACTGGCGGCGTCGAGGCCGTCGACAAGCATGCGTGCTCGCGCGGCCTGCAATCGAATCTGCTTCTGATACTGAAGAGGACTCATGGCCGTCAGCGCCCGGAAATGGTGGTGTAGCGTAGACAAGCCCATGCCCGCGATTTGCGCCAGATCTTCCACACGTAACGGCTTCGCGTAATTTGCCTTGATCCACGCAATTGCTTTTGCCGTCCTGTGGCTCTGATCTCCCAGAGTTGCAATCGCTCGAAGGCGCGCCCCCTCCCTCCCACGGAGTATTCGATAGATGATCTCGCGCTGAATCAGGCCACTCAAAAAAGGAATGTCCTGCGGGGCGTCGAGCAAGTCCATGAGCCGGCAGCATGCACTGAGGAACTCCCCGGTGGCTTCACCAGTCGCCATAGCAGGACTGTCCGCGCGCGGCTCTCCCACCTGAAGCTCTTCCCGGCTGAGAAGTTCCCGAATCACGAGCATATCGAGTTTCATAGACATCGCCAGACAAGGTGCCTTGACAATCTGGCTCACGATCGGCAAATCGAGCGATGTCAGCAGGTATTGCCCTTCCCCATACATGAAAGTAGTTCCTCCGAGGTCTACCCGTTTTCGCCCTTGAACCATCAAAGTAACGCACGGCTCGTAGGTCATAGAGCACGGAGCAGTTGGGGCGGTCCGCCGATGGAGCGTCAAGCCGGGAATGCCCGTTGCCCGATTCTCTTCGGAACCCATGAACGAGGCAATCTTGCGAACCAGCTTGGCGCGCCATTCGCGCACTTGGTTTGTTATCGGAGAAGCATTTTTGCTGGATGTTTTCATCATGTTGGTGTCCCAGTCCCTTGCCTAAGATAGCTGCTCGGCTCTGGATATACCAAGAATTTCTCGCGTAACAAGAGGAATAGGCAATAAATCGGAAGGATCGGGCTACCGCTTTCCCTGCGTTTAATCCTAGTCTTGATATGACAGAAGCTGTTCAGAAGGAGTAGCAATGCAAAAGCGCAAACTTGGAAAAAGCAACTTGGAAGTATCGGCTCTGGGGCTGGGCTGCATGGGACTGAGCTTCGGCTTAGGGCCGGCAGTTGATAAGAAGGATGGGATCGCACTGATTCGGGTGGCAGTCGAACGCGGCGTCACATTCTTCGATACTGCGGAGGTCTACGGCCCGTTCACAAACGAAGAACTAGTGGGCGAAGCCCTCGCTCCCTTCCGCGAGCAAGTGGCGATCGCCACCAAGTTCGGATTCAAACTGGATTCCGCCACCGGTAAGATGGCCGGGCTGGACAGCCGGCCTGCGCACATCAAGGAAGTCGCCGAGGCCTCGCTCAAGCGCCTCAAGACGGATGCCATCGATTTATTCTATCAACACCGCGTTGATCCCGATGTGCCGATTGAAGACGTGGCGGGCGCGGTGAAAGTATTAATTCAGCAAGGCAAGGTAAAACACTTTGGACTTTCGGAAGCGGGAGTGAAAACGATCCGCCGAGCGCACGCGGTTCAGCCCGTGGCTGCGCTGCAAAGCGAATATTCGCTGTGGTGGAGAGAACCTGAAACGGAAGTGATTCCGACTCTGGAAGAACTCGGAATCGGGTTCGTACCATTCAGTCCGCTGGGGAAAGGCTTCCTTACCGGGAAGATCGACGAGAAGACCACGTTCGACAGTTCCGATTTCCGCAACATCGTTCCTCGCTTTACGCCGGACGCGCGGAAAGCAAATCAAGCGGTAGTGGATCTGTTGGGCAGAATTGCGGAACAGAAGAAGGCGACACCGGCGCAAATCGCGCTGGCATGGCTGCTGGCGCAGAAGCCATGGATGGTTCCGATCCCCGGCACGACCAAGATATCGCGGCTGGAGGAAAACCTTGGAGCAGTAAATATCAATCTCTCGGCAGACGATTTGCACGAAATCGACAGTGCGGCTTCCAAAATTAAAGTTGAGGGCGCGCGGTATCCGGAACACCTGCAGAAAATGGTTGGCCGCTGAGACGCTTACCTTAAAACCAAATCTCGAATCGAACCAAGTGTCAAAAACTAGGAGAACTCATGTACAAAGCAAAAGCGTATTCGGCTGCAAGTGCGACATCACCTATGGCATCGGCCACAATCCCACGGCGCGACCCGGCGGAAAACGACGTGCAGATCGAGATTCTTTTTTGCGGCATCTGCCACTCCGATCTGCACCAAGTCCGCAACGAGTGGAGCGGCGTTATGCCCACCGTCTACCCTTGCGTCCCCGGACACGAAATTGTCGGCCGAGTCGCGAAAGTCGGCTCCGCAGTCAAGAAGTTCAAGCAAGGTGATCTTGCCGCAGTAGGCTGTATGGTGGACTCGGACCGCACCTGCCCGGAGTGCCAAGCAGGCCTCGAGCAGTTCTGTCCGAATTTCACCTTAACTTACAACTTCCCCGACAAGCATCTGGGAGGTGTGACTTACGGTGGCTACTCGGACAGCATCGTTGTCGACCAGCGTTTTGCGTTGAAGGTTCCGTCGAACCTGAATCTGGCCGGGGCCGCGCCATTGCTTTGCGCTGGAATTACCACGTATTCGCCGATGCATCATTGGGGCGTCGCGAAGGGCAAGAAGGTTGGCATCGTCGGGCTCGGAGGGCTGGGCCATATGGGCGTGAAGTTTGCACATGCGCTCGGAGCTCACGTCGTTGTGTTCTCAACTTCGCCCAGCAAAAAAGAGGACGCACTTCGGCTCGGTGCAGACGAGGTCGTCATTTCGCGCAATGCGGACGAAATGCAAAAGCACGCAAGCAGCTTCGACTTCATTCTTGACGCGGTCTCCGCTGATCACGATATCAACGCCTATATCAATCTGCTGCGCCGCGACGGCAACCTCGTTATGGTTGGTGCGCCCGAGAAACCTCTCGCGGTTTCGGTGTTCGGACTGATCATGGGTCGCCGCAGCATTTCAGGTTCGCCTATCGGTGGCATCGCCGAAACTCAGGAAATGCTGGATTTTTGCGGGAAGCACAACATCACCTCGGATGTTGAGGTAATCCCGATTCAGAAGGTCAACGAAGCCTACGAAAGACTATTGAAGTCCGATGTGAAGTATCGCTTCTCCATCGACATGGCCTCTCTGAAATCCGAGTGAACCACGAAACCAGCAAGAAAGACCCGGGTGAAGGAACCACAAATATGGAGATGAGCGCCGAACAATATCGTGCCCGGGACTAGAGGACATTCGTATGAGCAATAAGGAAGCGCGCAAAGATCCTTTAAAAGATCGCCTATCCCGGTCTCGCGAAATTAACATCAGTGTGACCGGCAGAAAATCAGGACGTACCATTTCCATACCAATCTGGTTCGTCGCGGATGACAAGAAGCTGTACCTGTTGCCGGTGCGCGGATCAGATACACAGTGGTACAAGAATGTTTTGGAAAAACCATCGATTCGGATCGAAGCGGGCGGCGCGGAGGCCGAGTTAAAAGTTGTCCCTGTAGGCGACGCCACGCATGTGTATTCTGTGGTCGAAAAATTCCGTGCCAAGTATGGAGCAGTGATGTGAAGAAATACTACTCCAAGCTGGACGTTGCCGTCCTCGCTGACGTGCAATGAGCGCAACCGTGAACGCAACCGATGTGACGTACCTGTTCTCCCGCTTTGGGGAGTAGAATCTAATTTGGAATAAGCTTTTGGAAGGAGTTGCCTATGGTCAAGATTATCGTGAATGGAGTTCAGCGCGAGGTCCAGGCGCCAAATGACACTCCGCTACTCTACGTCCTGCGTAATGATCTTCAACTCAGCGGCCCGCAGTTCGGCTGCGGACTCGCACAGTGCGGAGCCTGCTCCGTCCTGGTCGAGGGCAAAGAAGTGCGTTCGTGCGTCACGCCGGTCTCGACCGTCGCGAACCAGGAAATCACCACGCTCGAGGGTCTGCCCGCGAGATGGGCCAAGCAAAAAGGCCTCTCGGCGGAGGAAGCGAAGGACACGCTCCACCCGGTCCAGCAAGCATGGATCGCAGAACAAACTCCTCTTTGCGGATTCTGCCAAAGTGGAATGATGATCGTCGCCACCGAACTCCTTGAGAAAAATCTCAATCCCAGCGACGCACAAATCAAGGCTGCCTTCACCACCGAAGGGCCATCGCCTCACCTCTGCCGCTGCGGCAGCTATGCTGCAATTATCGACGCCGTAAAGCACGCCGCATCGCTTATGGGAAAGGGGAGGTAAGCCATGACAACCGCCGCTGAAAACACCATCAAGGTTCATGAAGCTACTCTCTCCCGCCGTCAATTCGTCAAAACTGGCGGCGCACTCGTTGTCGGTATCGCATTCGTCGGCCCTTCCCTCCTCAAAGCTCAGGGTTTCCAGGCCCCGAAAGTCACCGGGGCTCCCTTCAAGAACTCTCTCGATCCCACTCAACTTAGTTCCTGGATCGAAATACATCCGGACAACACCGTCCTCATTCGCACCGGCAAGAGTGACTTCGGCCAGGGCAGCACATTCACGGCATATCGCCAGATTGTTGCCGACGAATTGAGTGTCCCGTTCGAAGCCATCACCACCGTCGTCGCAGGGCACACCGATCAAACGCCTGATGGCAGTGGCGCCTTCGATTTCCTCGGCCGCGGCACGCCAAACATCCGCAAAGCCGCTGCGTACACCTATCAAGCGCTTCTCGACCTCGCTTCACAACGCCTCAACGTCCCGAAAGACCAACTCACTGCAAAAGACGGCGTCTTTTCCGGCGGCGGCAAATCCATCTCTTATGGTGACCTCGTCAAAGATCAGCAACTAAAACTCACCATTCCCGTCAGCGGAGATCTGACCGGCATTATGGGATTGACAGTCGAAGGCGATCCTCCGATGAAGCCTGTCAGCGCCTACACCGTCATCGGTAAATCGCACCCAAACTCAATCATCACCTCCAAAGTCACCGCAAAAGAAACCTGGGCCACCGACATCCGCCTTCCCGGAATGTTGCATGGACGCATGGTGCATCCGAAAACGCTCGGCTCCACGCTCGTCTCTGTCGGCCAGCTCGACAAATCCAAATTCCCCAATTCGCAAGTGGTTGTGAAAGGAAATCTCGTTGGGGTTGTCGCTCCCACCGAGTGGGAAGCCATCCAGGCTTCGCAGCAAGTCGCCGCCGCAACCAAATGGACAGACTGGAAGGGTCTACCCGGTAACGAAAAGCTCTACGAATCCCTGCGCAAAGAAGCCGATTGGACCACTGCGCAAGTTACAAAGAGCGACGCCAACAAAGGTGATGTACCTGCAGCGCTCGCTTCAGCTCATAAAAAGCTATCTGCCACATATCACTTTCCCTTCATGAAGCACGCTCCCATCGGTCCCACGATAGCAGTCGCAGACGTCACGCCCGACGGCACTGTTCACCTCCACACACATAATCAAAATCCCCAGGCCTTGCGCGGCGAAATCGCCACAATGCTTGGCACTACGCCCGATCACATCATCGTTCACACACATCCCGGAGCAGGGCACTATGGCCGCTCCAACGGCGGCAACTCTGGCGCGGAAGACGACGCCGTACTCCTGTCCCAGGCCGTTGGAAAACCTGTGCGCGTTCAGTGGATGCGTGGCGAAGATTTGCAGTGGTCCACGCAATCCCCGGCTGCTTTCGCCGATGTCGAATTCGCTCTCGACGAAAAAGGCAGAATCGCTGGCTACCAGATAGATCACTACATGCCGGCCTTCCAGGATGATCGCCCCATCGGCGCTATCCTTGCTGGACTTCCTACCATGCCCGCGCCGGGAAGCGGCACAGGATTCACCGGTTCTACGGCCAACTTCTTGTCCGATCCTTGGTCTTACGATCTCATTCCCAACGTGGCCGAGCGCGGCCACGGCACGTTTCAGGTGGGACAAAAGGCTTCGCCGCTGGCCGTCGGCCTTCGCGATCACAGCATGCGTACGCCCGGGCAATACCAACAAAACTATCCGCGCGAACTCGCCTTCAGCGAAGCCGCAGCCCTCGCCGGCGCCGATGCGATTCAATTTCGAATTGACCACGCCAAAGAAGAGCGCCTCATCAACGTTCTCAAGCAAGTCCGCGACGCGAGCGGCTGGAGCACTCGTCCCTCGCCTAGCCCTGGCGCAAAATCAGTCAGCTCAACTCCCGTTCGCGGCCGCGGCGTCTCTGCAATGTTCCGCTCGGGAACCTATTGGGCCTGCGTCTGCGAAATCGCCGTCACGCCCAGCACTGGTGCAATCGCCGTCGAAAAATACACCATCGCGGTGGATCCCGGCATCGTCGTCAATCCAGCTCAACTAAAACGACAAGTCGAAGGCGGTGCCATGATGGGCATCAGCCATGCGCTCTACGAAGAAGCTATGTTCGATGAAAGCGGCATTACGTCGCGCGACTGGAATACGTATCCCATTGCCAAAATGACGGACACTCCCGCACTCAAAGTCGTCCTCATTCACAATCCCAAAGTCGGCGCATACGGCGGAGGCTCCGAAGCCGCCAACGCCCTCGCTGCTCCAGCCATTGCAGCGGCCCTCCAAGATGCAACCGGAAAGGTCTTACGACGGCTCCCGTTGAAACGCGCTTACGTGCAGGCACTTCTGAAGGCTTAACCCGGTATCAGGAGAGGACGCTCTATTGGAGATCAAAAGAGGTGGGTCGCAACCTTCCGCGAAAGGCCCGTCCGAGTGGTTCACAGGCACGGTGCGAATCGATCCGCTTTTTCAGGCGCCCGATCCTGCGTTCGTTCAAGGCGCGAGTGTAACCTTCGAGCCCGGCGCACGGACTGCGTGGCACACTCATCCACTCGGTCAGACGCTCATCGTCATGGCCGGCTGCGGGCGGGCTCAGCGGGAAGGAGGACCTATCGAGGAGATCCGTCCCGGTGACGTGGTCTGGTTCTCGCCCGGCGAGAAGCACTGGCATGGTGCCGCGCCGGCCACGGCCATGACGCATATCGCCATACAAGAAAAGAAGGACGGCAAGGTGGTCGACTGGCTGGAACAGGTCAGTGAAGAGCAGTATCGGGGCGTGGCGTAAGAAGCGGCAGATTTCTTGACACGAAAGAAAATCACCGTGCAGGACGAATGGCATTCGGAACACATGGGGCGAATGACCGGTTTGGAATTGGCCAGAGCGTGATTCTGCTTTTCACCATATTTTCTTGCTGACGAAATCTCCTGTTCTGAATTCCTCCGGCACAGTAGAATTATGCCTACAAGTCTTCAGGAGCTCATATTGGACTTTTCCGCGACCATCCGGCATACGCCACAAGCTTCTCTGATCGATCTTCGTGGCCGTCTCACGTTTTTCGAAGTCGGCGTTCTCCGCGAAAACGTCACTCGCCTTCTCCGTGAAGACCACAAACACATCGTCCTCAACTTGAGCGGCTTGCAATACCTCGACAGCTCCGGCATAGGCGAGCTAGCTCGTATGTATGTAATGGTTTTAAAGGGCGGCGGCGAAATGAAGGTTGTTGGATTATCTCGCAACGTCCAGGAAGTTTTGAAAGTCACTCATCTCTACCAGGTGTTCCCGGAATTCCCCGATGAAGAAACCGCGTTGCAGAGTTTCCCAGTGGCTCGGACTGACAAATCGAACAGAAACACCTAATAGAAAAATACTACAGGAAAAATGCGGCTCTAAAAGGAGAGAAGCAGCTAAGGCGGTGAGCCTTAGCTGCTTCCCGGGGTGTGTCCTCGAAGTGGTTAGTTATTAATTTAGATGCGTTCCAGCGAAAAAGGTTTCCATTACTTTAAAAAATCTTCGACCTTCTCTTTTTTGCTGAAAATGCTTAATAAAACAGGTACTTACGCCAACGCTCGTCCCGGTGCCCGATGAGCCGCATCAGTTGCCGCGAGGTATGTAGCGTAAACGGCCGAGGCCGCCGCGCCAGTTTGAACCCCGCCTCTTCCGGTGTACGGTCGCCCTTGCTGTTATTGCAACGATAGCAACAAGCCACCAGGTTTTCCCACGAAGATCGTCCACCGCGCGACCTGGGCACCACATGATCCAGCGTCAATTCTGAACTGGGAAAAATCCGTCCGCAGAATTGGCAGGTATTCCGGTCCCGCAGCAAAATGTTTTTCCGCGAAAGCGCCCGGCTCTGCTGCGGAATGTGCCGGTACGCCAGCAGGCGAATCACGGACGGCACTTTGTGTGCGTGCGCTGCCGAGTGTACTTCCGCGCTGTGCATCTCCTCAGCCTGCGCTACACCCTTCAACAGCAACACCATGGCGCGCCGCACTGCCGTCACGTTGATTGGTTCATACGTTGCATTCAGCACGAGTACAGGCTCCTGCATCAGCGATGCACGCCTCGGCAAGATTGAGTTGTGGGATCTACTGTCCGCGGGATCCGCAGACCCGGGCGCAACGACGCTGCCCGCTTCGGGGGCATACCGCCCTCGGAAATCTCCCGACTTTGGCCGGTTTGCGCTCATCGCGCTACCCTAGGTTAACCACCCTGCGTTAACCCTTGATTACAGGTTACCACTATCCGGGGCCGGCAGGGGGTTTCTCGCCGCTCGTGCTACGGTCAGTCCTAGTACAGACTTGGCACCCGAGTCCAGCAACGCCCTGGCACACGCATCAAGCGTCGCCCCAGTGGTCATTACATCATCTACCAGTAAGACGCGTTTATTGTCAACTTGGCTGCCCGGACGTGTGGCAAAAGCGCCACGAACCGACTCCCAGCGCTCTTCCAGACTGAGTACCTGCTTGTCTGGCCGTGGTCTCGTCCGCATCAACAACACCGCTTTGTGGGGTAGCCCCAGTTTTCGAGCGAGTGGCTTCGAGATAAGGCTTGCCTGGTTGTACCCGCGTTGCCGTTCGCGATCCCGGTGCAAAGGAACCGGCACTACCACGTCTGCAACCAATTGCCCGGGCTCCCGCTGTACCATTTCTGCCAATCTCTCCGCGAACCACTCCCCCAGCGGCTCCATTCGCTCCCACTTCAGCAGAAGAATCGCTCTCACGAGCGCCCCGTCATAAACCCCGTAGCTCCTCGCTCGCTCAAACGCGTAAGTCTTCTGCTGGCACGCCCGGCAAAGGAGAGGCTCTCCTTCCCTCTGCGTGAACCATCCAAGTGCCTGCCCGCAGACTTCACACTTCTTTTCTGCAGGTGCTTCGAATGAATCCAGGCACACTTCGCAAAAAGGAACACGGCTTGCCCGCACCAGCAATTTGTCGCAAATCCTGCATCCCGCGGGGAAAAACACGCTAACGACCGCGTCGCTTGCTTGGGCAAGCCACCCGCGCACACGTCTCCTCGACACCCGAGCCGCCGCCAAGGAAGAGCCTTCCCCCATATCGCAAGGAAGAATCTACGCTTCTCCGTTTTATATTGAAAGAGGGAATGTACGCTAAGGTAATTTCAGCTCGCGCGAAGCCCCAAAAAGCGAAGGGCCAGCCTTTTCAGGCTGGCCACTTTCCGCACGCAAGCCGTACGTGCCTACAACAGGCCCTGTTCCATCTTCTCCTGGCAGGTGATGCAGTGCTTAGCCCACGGTACCGCTTCGAGCCGCTTCTGCTGCAGCTCTTCCTGGCAGTTCGCGCACACGCCGTATTCATCCGTGTTGATGCGCTTCAGAGCCGCGTCGATCATGTTCAGGATCGTGCGGTCCGTATTGGTCATGCCAAAGAGGAACTCCTTTGTATAGGAGTTCGCTGCCTTGTCCGCGAGGTCCACCGTCGGATCTTCGTCCGCGGTTCGTCCTTCTTCTTGCGTGCGCGCGATCGTCTTCATCAACTCCTCGCGTCGTACCGCCAACTTCTTCTTGTAGTACTCGAGCCTTTTCTTGTCCATGGAAGTCCCGCCCCTCTGTCTGCTTTCGGGGCCATCTAAAAACTCCGTAGTGTAGACCTGCTCTTTCAGAGTGTCAAGCTAGAGCGTTCTGACTGGAGCTTAGATGCTCGCAACGCCCGATTGGTCGCAAGCTACGGCACGACATGCACAATTAGAGCCGAAGGATGCGCTTTATCGTGATAAATCACGTTTGTGGCTTTGATCATGCGCGTCCCGCGCGATTGAATCTCTCCCGTATTCAAATTCCGATCAAATCGCGGAAAGTTGCTGCTCGAAACTTCCAGCCGCAATTTGTGCCCTGCCAAAAATACATTGCTCGTCGCCCACAAATCCACCGTTATGTGATACGTCTCACCGGGATTCACTAGCTCAGGTTTTTCCTGCGAATTGCGGTAACGCATTCGCAAAATTCCGCTCGTCAAATTTTGTGCAAATCCGTTCGGCCACACATCCACCAGCATCCCCGTAAAATCAGTGTCCACGGCCGAACTAGTCACGTACAAATCCAGCGTTACCGGCCCCGTCACCTCGAAATCCTTCTCAAACGCCGGCGTCGTAAATACGAGTACATCCGCGCGCCCCTCCGCTGGCCGCTGATCCTCTGGCCCGATCCCCGTCGGCAGCGCCCCGCAGCAAAGCGGCCCGCCAATCGTCGGCACCGCGTCGCTCGGATCGTAAACATACTGGTCCGCCTTTTCTTCCGCAGGCGCCGCCGTGCTCAGCGATCCGTTTCCACCCAACCCATTCGCACTTCCGCCATTCGAGTGCAGGTAATATTTCGTGCTCTTAGCCCGCGCCAGAGGCCAATCATCCTCGTCGCGCCACTCATTTTTTCCCATCACAAAAATCTTAACCGGCTTTTCTCTCTCCACGCCGTTCGCTAAACCCTTAAAAATCGAGTCGTACCATCGCAAAGTCATTTCATCCTGATCGATCGGCAGCTTTTCTCCAAAATCCACTCCGCCCACCCATCTGTTCGTCGAGCCTCCCGCATGCCCGCCCACATAGACGACCAGCCGCTGCCCGTGTTTCGCGGCATCCGTTCCCCCGGCCGTTTCCAATCGCTGATAATTCTTCAGCGAACCGCCCAGAAAAATGTCGTACCAAGCCGCAAAACTCAAAACCGGCACCTGAATATCAGCGTAGTGATCCTCGATGGACCACTGCTTCCAATACGCGTCGAAACTCGGATGCGCCAGCCAATCCTTGAAATAAGGTGCGATCGCCACCGCCGAAGGCGCCGCCAGCACCTCGAAATCCGCCAGCGGCAAAGTTTTCGTCCCTGCCAGCGCATTGCTCTCTTCCACGCGCCGCCGCATCGTGTTCATCGCCAGACCTGTCGACCACGATTCGTTGAACCACTGTTCGAACGCACCGCCCTGATACGTCCACCCATCGTGATAATTCGACGCCGTCACCGTCGGCGCAATCCCCGCCAAATGGGGCGGCTTTGCGATCGCCGCCAACATTTGCGTTGCCCCCACGTACGACCCGCCAAACATTCCCACTTTTCCATTCGAATAAGGCAGCGCCGCCGCCCACTCCACCGTGTCGTACCCGTCCAGCGATTCGTTCTTGAACGTGTAAAATTCCCCCTCCGACGTAAATCTCCCCCGCACATCCTGCTCCACCACCACGTACCCGCGCGCCGCGCCTTTCATCCCAAACGACATCTCATTCGTCTTGTCATAGGGCGTCCGCACCAGTAGCACCGGAAATTTCCCCTCCGCCTTCGGCCTGTAAATGTCCGCCCGCAACGTCACACCGTCGCGCATTTTCGCCGCCACATTCCGTTCGACCACCACCTCATAATTCTCCGCCGCCCGCGCCACCCCCGCAGTCATGAATGCGAGTACCACGATCCCAGACGCAATTCTCATCGCCACACCCCTCCGATGACCTCTCGCGAAACCGATGGAGCCTAGATTCACACGCCAGCCCTGTCAAGGCCGTTCGACTTAGTCCCTTGTTGCGGCGCAGCATGAGAATGCTGCGTCAACCGGGGCTAACTCTTCGCCTGTCTTTTGCTTTTCATCCCACGCGTCACCAAATAAACCAGCGCGACCGTCACAACTACACCCACCACTGCCGCCACGACCGGGTGCCCATGTTGCAGTAGAAACGGCAACATCTTCCGCCCGTACCGCGCCGCCAGATACCCCAGGATCGAATACCTCACGATTCGCCCCAGCGCCATCGCCACCAAAAATTTCTTCACGGAATATTGCATCGCCCCGGCCGCCAGCACAAAGGGTACCAGCGGCATTGGCGGGGGTAGCAACGCCGGAATCGCAATGGCCGCAAATCCCCAGCGCTCAAAAAGTTTTACAACGCGCTTCATCGACTTCACCGACAGCCGCTTTTCCAGCGATTTCTCGCCTCCTTTGCGAGCCAGCCGGTATGTGACGAACGCTCCCAGTACAGATCCAAACGTCGCCGCTACCGCGTAGTAAAGCCACAATTCCGGGCTACGCGCCGCCAGGATAATTGTCAGAACATCCATGCTGCCGGGCAGCGGAATGATCGAACTGTCGATGAGTCCAAGCGGAAGGAAACCCAAGGCGCCCAGGTGAACCAGCCAGCGCCTCATGCTGTGTTCCAGTGTCGGTTTGGCGGCCGCGATGGCCAGGCGAGTAAGAGCGATCATTCTATTCGGAAATCCGCGCCTATTCTCGCATGCTTTACGACGTTATCAGCATCCCCGCCGCTGCCGCCGTCATCACCACAAACGTTGCCCACCCCAAATAACGCAGTACCGTCGAATTGACATGTTCTCCCATCACCTTGCGGCTGCTCGTCAAAAGAATGACCAACAAAATCAACGGTGGCGCTAACAACCCATTGATCACCGCCGACCAAAACAACATTTTCACCGCGTTCAATCCCAAATAGTTCAGCGCCAGCCCCAATGCCATCGCCACCGCCATCACTCCGTAGAACGCGCGTGCTTTTTTTGGCCGGTCGGACATCGAGCCCCGCCAATTTGCACCTTCCGCTACTGCGTACGCGCACGATCCCACCAGCACCGGCACTCCCAACATCCCAGTGCCGATAAGCCCCACCGTAAACAACAGATACGCCCCATTTCCCGCGAGTGGACGCAGTGCTTCGGCCGCCTCCTGCGCCGTCGTAATGCTGGTCTGTCCGTGCGCGTGTAAAGTGGCGCCCGTGGTCAAGATGATGAAATACATGATGAAGTTAGAGAAAAACATTCCGATGATCGTATCGGTGCGCGCATCCTTTAGCTCCTTGAGCGTCGCGCCTTTGCGTTGCGCAAGCGTTGTTTGGCCCTTTAGCCGATCTTCTTCAACTTCCTCCGCCGCCTGCCAGAAAAAGAGATAAGGAGAAATCGTCGTCCCCAGAATTCCTACAAGCACCGCCAGAAATCCACGAGACCATTCCAGATGCGGCACCAGCGTCACCACCAGCGCCTGCTTCCAATCCACATGGGCGAAAAACGACGTCAGCACATACGCGAACAGCACCAGCGTCATCCATTTGAAAACGCTGGCAATCAGCTTGTACGACGTCCATATCAGCAGCCCAAGAATCAGCAAGGCATAAAATGGAATCCATAGGAGTGGCCGGATCCCCGTAATGAGTTGCGTCGCTTCCGCCATCCCGCCAAGATCAGCTCCAATATTAATGACGTTCGCCACGACAAGGATCGAGCACGCGCCCCATAGCACCCACCTAGGATAGTTTTTGCGCACGGTCGCAGCCAGCCCCTGCCCCGTAACCATCCCTAGCCGCGCGCACATCAGCTGCACTGCGGACATCAGCGGAAACGTGAGCAGTGCAATCCACAACGTGGCATAGCCGTATGCCGCGCCTGCCACTGAATACGTCGAGATTCCCGACGGATCGTCGTCCGCGGCTCCCGTAATAACTCCCGGCCCCAAAATCGCAAAGGTTCGCCGTAGTAGGCTCGCTCCCTCGCGGCTCTTTGGTCCCGGGGGCGGTGGAGTGTCAGTTTGTTTCTTTGTTGGTTTTGTTTCCGGCATCCGTTTGTCGCAGTCCGTGCTTTCGAAGTATCAACCTTTGAGGAATTGTTCTCGTCACGCCTCCGAAACAAGGACGCTGTAGCATGTGGGAGAACTTCTGACCTTGCAAGCTCACTGGACGCGCTCTGGACAGCTTGCAAGTCGGTCGACATTTGAAAGGAGTTTCCAAGCGCGATTTCTATCCTGGCCTTTCCCTACTTGCACGGTTGACATTCCTCCGGTTCTCGTTGCAAATGGACTGACCGAAAATACGCGCAAGACTACTCCAAGCCACCCATGAACATCCTCGACCTACTTGTTGGCAAGCCGCTCAAGACCTCCGACGAACGCGCCGAACAGATCGGTCCCGCGCGTGGCATTCCCATTTTTGGGTTGGACGGGCTTAGCTCCGCGGCGTATGGGCCGGAAGCGGCGCTCTACTTGCTGATTCCGCTGGGGCTTTTGGGCGTGCAGTACATTGTGCCCATCAGCGCGGCCATCATCACGCTCTTGATCATCGTTTACTTTTCTTACCGGCAAACGATTGAGGCTTATCCATCCGGCGGCGGCTCGTACACCGTGGCGCGCTACAACCTGGGAGCGTTTCCGAGCTTGTTGGCCGCCGCTGCTTTGTTGACGGATTACATTCTTACGGCTGCGGTCGGCATTTCCGCGGGCGTGGGAGCCTTGGTCTCCGCCGTTCCTTCCTTTTTGCCGCACACGGTGGCAATTTGCGTCGGGATTCTTTTCATCATTACCGTAATTAATCTCCGGGGAGTGCGGGACGCTGGAGTTATTTTCATGGTTCCGACTTATTTCTTTGTCGGGACGCTCTTAATCACCATCGGTGGTGGCTTGATCCGGGCACTGCTCGCCGGCGGCCACCCTTTGCCCATGGCGCCGTTGCCGCCGCCTCCGGCCATGACGCAAGCCGTGAGCTTCTGGCTGTTGCTGAAAGTGTTTTCTAGTGGGTGCACGGCGTTGACAGGAGTGGAGGCCGTCAGCAATGGCGTGAAAGCGTTTCGCGAGCCTGGCGTCAAGAACGCACAGAAGACTTTGACGATTATTATTTTTCTCCTGGCTGTGCTGCTGGCCGGCATTTCGTATCTTGTGAAGGCGTATGGCATTGCGGCTACCGACCCGGGCCAGCCCGGTTATCAGAGTTTGCTCTCAATGCTGATTGCCGCCGTCTTTGGTAGAGGAGTTTTTTATTACCTGACGATTGCCTCGATTCTATTAGTGCTTTCGCTTTCGGCCAATACCGCGTTTGCGGATTTTCCGCGGCTGTGCAAGGCCATCGCTTCGAACAATTATCTCCCACATGCTTTCGGGTATCGCGGACGGCGTCTGGTCTACACCTATGGAATCGTAGTCTTAGCCGTCTTGACGGCCATTCTGCTGATTGCTTTTGGAGGAATTACAGACAACCTGATTCCTCTGTATGCGGTGGGAGCCTTCCTCGCGTTTACTTTGTCCCAGTTTGGCATGGTGATGCACTGGCGAAAAAAACGCGGGCCGCACTGGTTCAAAAGCGCGTTGGTCAATGGCTTAGGTGGTTTTGTTACGGCCGTTACCGTGATTGTGGTGTTGGTGGCGAAATTCGCGGAAGGAGCGTGGATCACACTGATCTTCATTCCGCTCCTGATATTTTTCTTTCGCCGAGTGCGGCGGCACTACCACGAGGTACTGGTTGCCACTACTACCAGTGAAGCGGTTATTCCAGCGAATTACGGGCGCCCCCCCATCGTTGTGGTGCCCATAGATCGCTGGAGCATCATCAGCAAACAGGCGTTGGAATTCGCGTCGCGGATTTCGGCGGAAATCATCGCCGTCCATGTTGAACCAGGCGAGCATTCCGAGTTGCTGCATGACGACTGGGATCGTTACGTGGAGCGGCCTTTCCGAGAGGCTGGCGGCGAACCGCCGCAATTTGTGATTCTACCATCGCCTTACCGCTTTATTATTTTGCCGGTGGTCCAGTACATCCTGGAGCTATCGGAAAAACATCCGGATCGGCGCGTTGTCGTTGTGATTCCCGAATTGGTCGAGGATCATTGGTACGAGTACTTTCTCCACAACCAGCGGGGCCGCTTGCTCGAGTGGACTTTGCTGGTGAAGGGGAACGAACGCATCTTCACAGTCTCCTCGCCCTACTACGTCTCCGAAAAGGCCTGGTCCGCCAAGGCAGCAGCCCCGGAAGAAAGCAAGAAAGTCTGACCTATTTGGGGCTTGGGCCATGGTAATAGATTGCCATTCTAGTGAACGTATTTGGCTTGGATTGACGTCCTACCAGAGGGTGTCTACATGGCCCGGAATTAGGTCGCCCTATCCTACTGTTAATAAAGGATTAAGGTGATGTGAATGGGCCGACCGTTTCTTGGCTTTGGTCTTTGGCTTGCTCTAATCTAGCCCGACTTAGTCCTAGGTCGGTCTATCTGACTCGTTGAGAGGTCTAAATTGAAGAGACTCTTTCTTTTGTTTTGCCTGGCGGTTCTCTTTACCCCGTACCTAGCAAGTGCGCAGGACTGGCGGCGCATCGACGACCATCCTCACCGCAGAATTAGCGCCGCTCAGATGGCAACGGGCGGTCTCGTACTAGCCGCGCTGATCGGCGTCGCAGGTTATCTCGCTTTGCGTCGGCGCCATACCGCCTAACTTGCGGTGGCTGGACCGTACGAAACGACATAACCGCGGGTCCAATTTTGCTCTCAAGCTCTTCGCTGGCGTGCTCCGAAAACGAAAGCGCTGAGTGTCTTTGACCGCTACATCAGAATCGAATCCTCACTCCCAAGTTTTTCCTCGTCAGGGGAAACTTGCGGTTCCGCAGTTTTCCCTTTTAGTTCTGCTATTGACGCTGGGTGCGGTGGCCGCCGATCAACTCGCGGCGCCAACGCTGTATAGCTCATCGCCATTGTGGGCTTTGGCAGCTTGCATGGCACTTGTGTGGCGTCGGGGCGAGGTTGGATACGATCGACAGCAGCGGACAAGCAAATCGGATTCATCGTTCGAACGAGAGGCAGGAGCGAGCAGCTTTCGGTTTTCCCTAGGTCGAATGGCAATATTCGCCGCGGCACATGTCTTACTCGTCTGTGCGGCGCGAATTCTGCAGATTACCCTCGAGCCAATGAGAGGCACGTTCTCAAGCGCGGGTTGGATATTTGCTGCCTTGAAGTTGTCGGTGCTTCTGCCAACGCTGCTACTTCTGCCTTGGGCGCAATGGCGGATACTCTCGCGAGTCTACCTGGCGGAAGGCATTGCCGCGCTCGTGGTTCTCTTTACTTTTTTCCCTAGCCGGATTCTTGCGACGATTTGGCCTTGGTACGGACAAGGGCTCGGCAGGCTAGTTTTCGCTTTCTCAGGATTGTTTGTGCACGGGCTAACGTACACCAGCGCGTTCTCGCCTGCGCTTCACGGACAAGACCTCGACGTTACAATCCTTCCCTCTTGCTCTGGAATCAGCGGGATCGAACTCTTTGATTATCTGTTCGCGCTAGTTGTAATTCTCGATTGGAATCGCCTGCGCAAAGGCCGCACTCTGATCGCCTACTTCGCCGGGATCGCGGCCATGTTTGCAGGCAATGCGCTCCGGATCGCGTCCTTCGTCATCTTCGGCAACCGCGGGTTCGCCGATGCCGTCTCGCGCTTTCACCTTTCCGCGGGGTGGATTTTCTTCTCCTTGGTCTTTCTGGCATATCTATCCTTCACCTACCGCAAGCTGCTCGCAAGCCCCAGATAAAGTTCTCCCAAGTCTCTATATTTTCAGCTCGCACGCGGATGTGAAACGCCATTACATAAAAGCTTTATGTAAATGCGACACGCTGCCCGGCTCCAATTTCTAACTCGCAAGAATTCCAGAAACATTTCAGATGACATTGACGGGAAGTTCTCGTCTTCCTGTTAGCCCCGGTAATCGATAGCACCGTTTGCTCAGCTCGATCGGGTTGGTGGCCACCCGAGAAAGCTCCCCTGCAGACGGCCTGTGGTGGTTGCGCAGTTGGGGCAGGGGAGGAAGCAATGTTGGCCGCACGCAAGATCTCGCGGGCTACTTTTCTCGTTCTGGTTGTTTGTTTGATTTGTAGCTTACCCACGTATCCGCAAAGCGCAGCTTTTCTTAACGTTTCCAAAATGCCTGGCAGTCGAATCCATTCGGGAGCCTGGCTGGCGAAATGCCAAGTGTTTTCTGTGAATTTATTTCCCTACGAGCGACGTACCGATGGGATGGAATGGCCGCCAACGATCAGCGGGACCAGAGGGATCAGTGACGATTCAAGCACCGCGAGTCTACCGGAAGGCGTCTGCCGGGACGCGACTTCCACTATCGCCCTGCGCGCCCCTGCGGACAATCCCTGCCCTCAGAATGCTGCTGCGATCTCACCAGTTCCCCGCACGATCGGATGCAACGACGCTGAAGATACCGTCCCGGCGGATCTCTCGACACTCGGCAAAGCAGGCCAGAAAATTGTACGGGCACGCGAGGAAGTTCTCGACATACTCCGTTCCCAAAATGTTTGCGCCGAATGGTTTAGGTCAAAGGGGGAACGCCCTGCGGCTACGTTCCAGTCGCTCAATTTTTCGCTCGATCTCCATGGTCAGCAGGATATTTTCAAATCGGTGAGAGAAGAATCCGTCTTCGTTGTGCGGCAGCCCTACGTGGCGCGGGCCACCCAGGATGGGGGAGCTCACACCACGATCACGATCAACGCAAACGGCGCGTTCTATCGACCCCAAGGGCAGGTCCTAAAGCTAGGTCCAGAGGGAGGTCCCTTGCAGCTAGAGGGCACGCGGCTTCTGACCGTTGGAATCTATGCAGGCGATACCCTGCCTGCGCAGATGGTGACACTCTTGCATGAGTTGGGTCACATCATCAATCTGCTCCCAGAAGATGCGGATGATCTCGACGGCAAGTCCCTTCGTAACACCAGTGAAGTGCTCCGCCACTGCCGCACCGAGATAGAGGCTCGCGCGTTCCAGGCGAAGCAGATGGCGAAGCGGTAGTTCCCCGTATTTTCTTAAACTCGTCGTTGTTATTCCGGCACCCGTCGCGGGCGCCAGCAGCCGTTCTTGGGCCTTACAGCATCCAAGCAATGTTGAGGTTCGAAGTTCTGGATGTGAGCGCCTGGCGCATTTCTGGAATACACTAGCTGGCTATCTTACAAAGGGGAACCACATTGGTCCGTTCACTTAGCATTTGCGCAGCTGTCCTGATCGCCAGCTCTTTAATCTCCGGCCAAGAGAAGCCGGCGGGAAATTCGGACGTGACCAGGGCGATCTTGGAAAACGGACTGAGAGTCGTGATCGTTCGCGACCCGCTCGCTCCCGTGGTTACCGTGGAAGAAAACTACCTGGTCGGTGGCAACGAAACGCCCACTGGATTTCCGGGGATGGCCCATGCCCAGGAACACATGGCCTTCCGCGGATGCGTCGGCGTAAACGCTGATCAGACGGCCGCCATTTACGCCCAACTCGGAGGCGCCGGCAATGCAGATACACAGCAGAACATCACGCAATATTTTGAGACTGTTCCCGCTTCCGATCTCGACATTGCCCTCCGGCTCGACGCGGCTTGCATGCAGGACGTCGAAGACTCGCAGTCCGAGTGGGCGGCTGAAAAAGGTGCCATCGAGCAGGAAGTGGCGCGCGACCTCTCGAATCCCACCTACAAGTTCATCACGCGTTTGAACGAAGACATGTTCTCCGGAACCGTCTATAGCCACGACGCGCTGGGGACTCACGACTCTTTTGAAGCAACCACCGGCGCGATGCTCAAAGACTTCTATAAAAAGTGGTACGCCCCCAACAACGCCATTCTTGTGATCACCGGAAATGTCGACCCCACCGCGGTACTCGCAACGGTCAAAGAATTGTATGGAAAAATTGAACGGAAAACTTTGCCGATGCGTCCAGAGATTACGCTGCCGCCGGTAAAGTCGGAGTCGTTTACGCTCGATAGCAACCTGCCCTACCTATTGGCCTTTGTTTCCTATCGCGTTGCCGGAACGGAGAGTCCGGATTTCCCCGCGGTGCAGATCCTGGGCGATGTCTTGGGAAGCCAGCGCGGAAATCTGTACGCGCTTGTCCCGCAAGGGAAAGCGCTCGAAACTGGGTTCGGCCTTGCGGAAACATTTCCGAAGGCGAGTGTCGCATATAGCGCTGCCGTTTTACCCGCCGAAGGTGACGCGGCTCCGGTGATCGCGGAGATGCGCAAGATCATCTCGGACTACGCGGCAAACGGAGTGCCTGCGGAACTTGTGGAAGCCGCCAAGCGCAAAGAACTTGCTAGAGTCGAGTTTCGCCGAAACTCTATCCCCGGTCTTGCGGAAGCGTGGTCGGAAGCCCTGGCTGCAGTAGGGCGAAATTCGCCCGACGATGACGTCGAGGCGATGAAGCGCGTAACTCTTGAAGACGTAAATCGAGTGGCCAAAAAATATTTAGTGGACCAGGAATCAATCACGGCCGTTCTGAAGCCGCAGCCTACGGGGGGACCGGTATCCGCGCAAGGCTTCGGAGGCGGCGAGCAGTTGACCGCGCCCCCGAAAAAGCCTGTGGAACTGCCGTCCTGGGCCGCTTCGAAGCTTCTGACGCTGGAGAAGCCGCGACCCCAGCCTCTGCCTTCGGACGTGACCTTGCCCAATGGGCTGCGGCTGATCGTCCGGACGGAAAAAATAACGCCGACGATTACGGTTCAAGGAGACGTCCGAAACAATCCCCAAGTGCAAACAGACAGTGGAAAAGACGGCGTCAGCGACGTTCTCGATGAGATGTTTTCGTACGGCACCAAAAGTTTAGACCGGCTGGCGTTTCAAAAGGCCCTCGATGACATCTCGGCCGAAGAATCCGCCGGGTTCGAGTTCTCGCTCGAAGTCTTAAAACCGGATTTTTCGCGCGGAGTGCAATTGCTGGCCGACAATGAACTGAACCCCGCCCTCCCGGACGAGGCTTTCCAGGTCATCAAGCCTCAAACTGCTCAATATCTCGCCGGAAGAATGAAAAGCCCCGGCTATCAGACCAGTAGAGCTCTGCACACGGCGCTCTTTCCGGCGAAAGATCCCGCGCTCCGGGAAGCCACGCCGCAAACAGTTTCGTCGGTCACCCTCGACGACGTAAAACAGTATTACGCCAAGACTTTTCGTCCCGATCTCACCACGATTGCGGTCATCGGCGACATTACGCCGGAGGAAGCCAGGACCGCGATCGAGAAATGGTTTGGAGGCTGGAAGGCTACCGGCCCCAAACCGGAAATTGATTTTCCGCCCGTTCCTGCCAACAAACCTTCCGCGGCGAATGTTCCTGATCCGAGCCAGCTTCAGGATTCGGTTGACCTTTCCGAAACGGTAAGCATCACGCGCTTCGATCTCGACTATTATCCGCTTCAGTTGGGAAACCACGTCCTTGGCGGGGGGTTCTATGCCACACGCCTGTATCACGACCTGCGCCAGGTGAGTGGCTATGTCTACACCGTGGATGTTCGGATGAGCGCGGACAAAACCAGAACGATTTACACCGTCACCTATGCTTGTGATCCCGCGAACGTATCAAAAGCAAAAGCGCTGATTCGGCGTGATCTGGTCGCCATGCAGCAGGAAAATGTGACCGACGGAGAGCTCCAGCAAGCCAAAGCGCTTCTACTGCGCCAAATCCCGTTAGCCGAATCGAGCGAAACGGAAGTCGCCCGAGGTCTCCTCGGGCGTGCACAAATCGGCCTGCCGCTCGACGAGCCCACCAGGGGCGCGCTGCTCTATTTTTCGATGAGCGCCGGCCAGGTAAAAGCCGCTTTCGCAAAGCAAATCCGTCCCGATGATTTTGTCCAGATTGTTCGAGGCCCAGCGCCGCAATAGCCACGCGCTTTTCAATCTACACCGTTTTTCCATGCGGAAAGATTTGTTCACCTTGACATTCTACTGGGAGAGCCTTATCTTCACCTAGAATGTCTACTAAAGAAGAACGCGAACGCATCGAACTCCTGCAAGGAACCTTGGACTTGCTGATTCTCCGCACCCTGCTTCTGGGCCCAGCGCACGGCCACGCCATCGCCAAAGCCATCGAATTCAATTCGGAAGATGTCCTGCAAGTCGAGCAAGGCTCGTTGTACCCCGCCCTTCACCGGCTAATCAAGCGCAGATGGATTTCCGTCGAGGAAGGCACCTCGGAAAACAACCGCCGCGCCAAGTTTTACAAACTGACTCCGAAGGGCCGCGGCCAACTCAAGCTGGAGACCCGCAAGTGGGACAAACTCGCGGGAGCCATCGCTCGCATTCTACGGCCGGCGAATCAGGAGGGCGAACCATGAACCGTCGCAAGCGCATCCTCGATGAACTCGACACAGACATTCGTGATCACATCGCGCGAGAGACGCAAGACAACATCGAGCGCGGCATGTCGCCGGAGGATGCCCGTTACGCGGCCATGCGCAAATTTGGAAACGTGACACGCGTAAAGGAAGAGACGCGCGAGGTATGGAGCGTCACTTGGCTGGAGCAGTTCGGCCAGGACATTCGCTACGGTCTTCGCATGCTCCGTAAGTCGCCGGGCTTCAGCGCCGTCGCGATCCTCACTTTGGCGCTTGGCATCGGCGCAAACACCGCCATTTTCAGCCTGATGGACGCTGTAATGCTGCGATCGCTCCCGGTCGAAAATCCTTCGCAGCTTGTCCTGCTTCAATGGGGCGCGCGCAACTCGCCCAACGTCCACGGCTACCAGTCCGCAGGCGATTGCGCGAACGATATGCGCCTCGGCGCCAAGAATCCCGGCGGCTGCTCGTTCTCCGAACCGATGTTCCGCGAAATCGCCCAGGCGAATCTCTTTTCGGGGACGGCCGCCTTTACCAACTCCGGCAGGTTGAATCTGACTGGGAACGGCTCCGCATCCGTTATCAATGGCCAGCTTGTTTCTGGAGACTTCTTCCGCACCATGGGTCTCAAAGCCGCCACCGGTCGGCTGCTCGACGCAACCGATGACAAGCCAGCCGCCGCGCCCGTCGCCGTGCTCAACTATGGCTATTGGCAGAGCGCGTTCGGTGGTTCTCGCGACGTAGTCGGCCGCACGATTGAGCTAAACAACGTCCCCTTCACGATCATCGGTGTGGCCGAACAGCGATTCACCGGAATTACTCCGGGAAGCGATTACGATGTTTGGCTGCCGCTCTCTGACGCGCAACGCATCACCGATGCCATGCGCTGGCGGGACCGTCAGAACGACGTGAGTTATTGGTGGCTCACGATTATCGGCCGGCTCAACCCCGGAACACAGCTCGCGCAGGCCCAAGCACCGGTGAGCGGCCTCTTCCGCAATGAAATGCTCCATGGAGCCGTCCCGCTTTTCCATAGCGGTGAGGCCGGGGGAGCACCTGCCCCGCCGCCGGGCGCGCCGGCTGGCGGCAATGGGGCGAGAACCATGTCCGCCGTGCCGCAACAAACGCCGGGGACGAGCCCAAGTCCAATGCATAGGCAAGCCGTCGGTGCCGCCACGCTACAATCCTCAGGTAATCGGGCGGTTATCTTGGCTGCGCCGCAAGGAGCAGCGCCTCGAGGCGCCCCGCGCGGTTCCGAAACGGCTAACAGCCAGAAGACGTTATCCACCGCCGCCGATAATCCGGAAATCACTCTTGTTTCTGCGCAGAGTGGTTTGACTGGCACTCGCACTCGCTACTCCAATCCGCTGTATGTCCTGATGCTCGCCGTCGGAATCATTCTGCTGATAGCTTGCGCCAATGTCGCGGGGCTGATGCTCGCTCGATCTGCCGCGCGCCAAAAGGAAATGGCTGTACGGCTGGCTCTGGGCGCAGGCCGTGGGCGGATTGTGCGCCAGCTTTTCACGGAAAGCATAATGCTCTCCCTGCTTGGTGGCGCATTGGGGATTTTTTTCGCCTATTGGGGAGCCCACGCCATCATTTCGTTTGTGTCGAGCAATCAGCCGCGTCCCTTGGGATTCGCGGCGGGTGTCGACCTGCGAGTTCTTGGATTCACCGTCGCCGTTTCGCTGCTCACCGGAATTCTTTTCGGCATCGCGCCGACTTTTCGCAGCGCGCGCGTGGATTTGACGCCGGCGCTCAAGGAAGGCGAGGGAAGCTCCACGAGTACGGCACGTGGTGGTGGAAGATGGTTCAGCATCGGCAATGCTCTCGTAGTGGCACAAGTCGCGCTTGCGATTGTTGTTCTCGTGGGCGCGGGACTATTGGTGCGCACGCTTGCCAACCTCCGCAGCGTCGACGTTGGCTTCGATTCCCACAACATCTTGATTTTCGGAATCGACCCGACGCTGATCGGCTACAAAGGAGCGCAAGTGGACAGCCTCTACCGCGACTTGCAAGGCCGGCTTTCGGAAACGCCCGGCGTGAACTCCGCGAGCTACTCCACAATGCCGCTCTTGAGCGGCGGGTTGGCGATCACCGAGTTTCATTGGCCGGGGACTCCGCAAGATCAGAATTCCGAGGCGGATGTGCTTGATATCGGCCCGAATTTCTTCGAGACTCTGCACATTCCGTTTCTGATCGGCCGCGCTTTCACCACCTCCGATTTCAAGCTGTCCCTTTCCAACGTCGGAGAGAGTCCGACATCGGCGCCGACTCCTGTGATTGTGAATCAGGCGTTCGTCGAAAAATATCTCGGAAAGGAAAATCCACTCGGGAAGCAGTTCGGCCAAGCGGAGGCCAGCGCCGACGGACCGGCGAATCCGGGCTACGAAATCGTGGGCGTGGTGCGCGACGCAAAATACAGCAGCTTGCGCCGCGAGATTCACGCCATGATATACACGCCGAAAGGGTTTGGCGGAGCGTCCTTCGAGCTGCGCACGGCGGCCGATCCGCAGGCCATTCTTCCCGCAGTGCGCGAGGCCGTATCCCAAGTAAGCACGAATTTACCTTTGTATGATGTGAAAACGGAATCCGAACAAATCGACCGCTTGCTGTTTCAGGAGCGGCTGGTCGCGCGGCTGTCCAGCTTCTTTGCTTTGCTGGCGCTGGTTCTTGCCTGCGTGGGATTGTACGGATTGCTTTCTTACGAGGTTTCGCGCCGAACCCGCGAAATCGGCATCCGCATGACGCTCGGCGCGCACCAGGGAAGCGTGCTGAAGCTGGTCTTGCGGCAAGGAATCGTACTCGCGATTGTCGGCGCGGCCCTCGGCATAGCTGTCGCCCTCGGAATTACCCGATATCTCTCCAGCATGCTGTATAACGTTCGCGCAAGTGATCCAGCCACGATTGCGGGCGTCGCAATTCTGCTCGTGCTCGTGGCCTTCGCGGCCTGCTACATCCCCGCGCGCCGCGCCACACGCGTCGATCCCATCATTGCGCTGAGGTACGAATGATTCTTTGCTCGATCAACGGGTGCCCTCGGGGCGGTCGAGCCCGCCGATCGCCGTCTCGCCATGTCCGGCCTTTGGATCAATCTAGGGAATGTTGCTCGCCACAAACTCCCAGTTTTTAGTTTCCGAAAACATTTCACCAGTTCCCGAGACAAATGCGCCGTGCGCGAAGCTGTCTCCCTGAAGCTGGAACATCAGCCATGCAGTGGGATAGCCGAGATATCCGTAAACGCCATTCGCACAGGGAAAAGCTGCATGCACGCAGTCCGGCTGTCCGGTGACGTCATTGTGATTCGGCCCGATCAGCGTTCCTTTCACCTTGCCGACCCCTGCAGGCACAGCGTTGTAGTAAGCGGCGATCGATTGCTCACCCAGTGTGCCCGGCGGCTGTGTCGGCGGCGAGATAAGCGTGTCAGCCGAGCCGTCAACGAAGAATACGGAACCGGACGTCAGATTTTTTGCGTCGGCGCAAGTCGGCAGATTCAGGATGCACCACGCCTGCGCCGGCAGTTCGATGGGAATCACCGTCTTGATCAAGCCGCCGGATTTGTTGGACGCGTTAATGACGCCGCCGGCGCCTTGTGAGTGGCCCACCGCGCCGACCTGGCTCACGTTCAGCTTGTGGAAGAAGATGCTCGCGGAATTTCCATTCTGGCCTATCATGAAGTTGGCCGCGTCAAGAATCGTCTGTCCCGCGCCCGTGTTCTTGTCTTCGGTTGCCACAATCACAAAGCCCCACGAAGCGAAATGCCTGAGCAGGTAATCAACTGCGGCTGCGGAGCCATTCGTGCCGTTCCCCCAGGTGATGATCGGATGTACGAAACCACCAGCGCCGAGATTCGTCGGATAGTACACATCGAAACTGTTGCCGAGAGAATCGCAGCACCCGAACCCGGGTTTCATCGTCACGCTCCACGAGCCCATGGCGTAATACTTCAGCTCGATGGTGCCGGTCGGATAGTTGGGAGGATTGCAGGAGCCAAGCAGCAGGCTGATTGCGAGTATGGCGGCTGCCGAAAAAAATCGTTGAAACGTGTTGTTCATTTCCCCTCCTGAGGGGAAGAAGCTTTGTACGTTAGCAATGCGCTGCCTTTCGAAGGGGAGTGCGCGCGCTTTGCCATGTAGTGCATTTCCCGGTGATTTCGTTACAGGTGGTCCCTTGCTCGGTCGCGGTGGGCTGTCTACTTTGCGGCGTTGCGCCGAACGACTTCGCCACGTTGCCAGCATTCCCGTTGTGCCTTTTGCCGTTGCTGATTTGTGGCAATCACTGGCGATTCGGAAAGTTCGAGTTAGCGCTCACTGCATTTGCCTGGCTGTTTTAAACGGGACAGTCTCGTCCTTAGGTCACTGGTAACGTATGAGATCGTGGTGTGCTTTCCGACGGATTTAGCTTGGGTGAGGAAGATGACGACAACAGCTGCGAAATTACAAAGCGAGTATCGTAAGTTGCGCGATGAACTGCTTGAGGCAGAAATTGCCTTGAAAGATCAACGGGAGAGTGTTGCGGCCCTCCGAAGACAACTGCCCATGGGGCCGGCGGTTGCAACTGACTATATTTTTCGCGAGGGCCCCGCGGATGTCTTCGACGAGTCCCCTGGCCAGTTCAAGGATGTTCGCCTTTCCAGTTTATTTGCCCCCGGCAAGAATCGGCTCATCGTGGATCACATGAGGTGGGGGGCGACCGATATGTCGGCCTGTCCGATGTGTTCGATGTGGGCCGATGGATACAACGCGATTGCTCCACACATCAACCAGAAAGCAAATTTTGTACTGGTAGCCAAGGTCGAAATTGGAGAGCTCCGGGAATGGGCCCGGCGGCGCGGATGGGACAAAATACGCTTGTTGTCGAGCGGCCAGTCTACGTTCAACGCGGATTACCACGTTGAGGGCTACGGAGGACAACATCCTGGCCTTAGCGTGTTCAGCCGCGAGCCTGACGGCAAAATCCATCATTTCTATACCACCGAAGCCTCGCTTCACCCTGGCCCAGACGGCAACCCAGACCACAGAGGCATTGATCTTTTTACTCCGGTCTGGAATCTCTTCGACCTTTTACCCGAAGGGCGCGAGAATTGGTCGCCGAAGCTCTTCTATTGATTGGTAGCCCCGTCAGCAGCTCACGCGCTTGATCGAGTTCGATCAAAGAATCTGGAAAAGGCAAGCCATCCGTGCGCGTATTGTCCCGAAGTGAACAGACATTTCTTCTTGAGACGCGCAACTTAGGTCTGCAACAAACCCTTTTGAATTTGGTCTTAGGCGCTGTGCGCGGATATAGAGAGGGCTCAGTTTCGCGCGCCGCTGTGAGGAGATGAAATCATGTTGGGATTCATTGCAGCAGTTTTGATCATTTGCTGGTTGCTTGGGCTTTTCGCATTTCACGTATCCACAGGTTTATTCCACATTTTGCTCGTTGTCGGCATCATTCTCCTTGTTTTGCATTTCGTCTCTGGGAGAAGGGTCAGCGTATAAACGGCGGCTGCTGCTCTCGGGATACGCGATCAGGACTGGCGTGTTCGTTGCCATGCCATTTCTTTGCAGATCCTGAAAAGTTACATATTTCCAAACTCAGCTTAGCGATACGGGAAAGAAATAGGGGGAGCTTGAAATGAACACAATGACATTGGTCATTATCATTGGCGTGATTCTTATCGGGATTGTGGGTATTGCTTCCGCGATGCTTCTCAGGAAGAACAAAACCCAAAGATTGCAGACTCGGTTCGGGCCGGAATACACGCGCGCTGTCGAGGAAAGCGGAGGCCGGCGAAAGGCGGAAGCCGGCCTCGAACAACGAGAAAAACGTGTTGAAGGATTTGCCATCCGTCCCCTCGCCGCAAGCGACCGGGAGCGTTACGTGGCCTCGTGGCGTACGGTTCAAGCAGAGTTCGTTGATGACCCGAAAAAATCAGTCACACAGGCTGATCAACTGCTCGGCGACGTGATGTCCACCCGCGGTTATTCCGTGAGTGAGTTCGAACAGCGCTCGGCCGATATCTCCGTGGACCATCCACTCGTCGTGGAAAATTACCGAGCCGCGCATGAAATCGCTCTCCGCCATGCAGGTGGCCAGGCCAGCACGGAAGATTTACGCCAGGCAATGATTCATTACCGGACGCTCTTTGATGAGCTGGTAGGTGAACCGGAGATGGCTCGCGCGAAAGCAGCAGCATCCTAAATTTCGTTTTAGAAGCGAAGAGCCAGTTAGGTCTTCGGGAATGAAAGGGACATAGAGGAGGCAATCCAGTGGACGAAGCAAAAAAGTTTAGAGAAGAAGATACAGATGTTGGGCTAACGACGGCGACTCTGGCAGGTGCGGGCGCGCGTCAAGAGGTGCGAGCAGCGGCTACTCCAAACTTCAAGGTTGCCGGCGGTTCATCGGCGGGAGCTGCAACCGCTGTCGCTTTGGACAAGCAGGTGGTGCCGCTTTTTTCCACCGAAGAGGCGAAAGATTTTCGCGCCCGGTGGGACGCGATCCAGGTGAGCTTTGTTGACGAGCCTCGGCAGGTGGTCGAGCAGGCGGATAGTCTTGTCGCCGTGGCGATGAAGCGGCTGGCTGAAATGTTCGCAGCGGAACGAGCGAGACTCGAAGGACAATGGGATCGCGGCGATAACGTCTCGACCGAAGATCTCCGCCTCGCACTTCAGCGCTACAGGTCGTTCTTCGGCCGTATTCTCTCGGTCTAAAAGGGTCGTGCGTGATTCGACCAGAAATCAGACTTGCTAGCTGGTCCGCGCGCGGCGCCTATCAACCAGGTAAGCGAGCATCGCAAAAATCGCAAAATAGAAAATAGCGTTGACGCCGATGGAGATGCGGAGAAACCAGCCGAATGTCCACGCCAGGGATTCGTGCGCGGCGGGCATCGCGAGTTCGGCAATCTTTAGCCCGGGCGAAATGAGCGAGACTAGCCAGACGGGAAGCGTGGACTCGCTGCCGCTCGCCCATGCTAGCGCGAGAAATCCCACTAACAAACCCGCTATGGCAGGCAAAACCAGCCGGAAAAAGATGCGCTGCGGCATTCGCACGGATTGTATCAAACCGGCCGGCAGTCGGCGGTCGTGAGCTGCGCCAGTGGGCAAAGAGCCTGACCAGCCAATTTCCTGCGCTTTGCATGAAACGATTTCGCTCTGCCGCGCACTATGCAGCTAGTTAGGCCAATCCCAATTAAATGCCCCTGTTCTAACCAATGGGGGCACCTTTGTTCCAGGTGCCAGTCGTGGGGGTAGTTGGTCGGGAGACGCGTGGGGGAGCGCTTCTGGGAGAGTTGCGTTCCCCTCGTGTTCCGTCTCGGTCGACATACTCCATCCAACGAAAATCTGCAGTCTTTCCAACATCTCGCGGATCTGTTGCCATGCTATCTGCAGACAATTCTGGATTAGAATCCAGATGGTTCCGTGTGCAGACTTTGTGGAGGCGAAATGGCCGCGAAAACTCCCAAGAACACAAAGGCGAAGAAAAGCGTCAGACGGAACGCGTATGTGCGGGACGGCAATCCAGCGTTGCAAAAGGTGGTGCGCGGATTACGAACCCTGGTGAAAGCCACTGTGCCGGGAACGAAAATAACCGTGAATTCATGGAGAATTCCAACGTTTGAAGCGAAAGATCCGTTTTGTTTTTACATGGTTGGAAAGAATCACGTCACGTTTGGATTTCACTACGGAACTTCACTGGATGATCCCGAGAAATTGCTGGAAGGAACGGGAAAAAATCTCCGGCACGTAAAATTACGCACGGTGGAAGATTTGGAGAAAAAAGGTTTGAAAGAACTAGTGCTCGCGGCGGCGCAGTCGGAAGGCAAAGCGCCGATGAAAGGGATGAGCGGAAGGAAAAAATCAGGCTAAGAAAACTGCCACCCACCCCACCATCGCGAACAGCGAACGCGGAACTATCAGGCCGGGTCCTTAGTCCCTCCGGTTGGAGTTTCGCCGCTTGGCTCGCCAAAACCGGAGCAGCGTCCGCGCCAGCTCTGGCGAAACTTCTCGCGCTCTTCTGGAGTCATCTTTTCCCAGCGCTCGTCCATGCGCTCTTTGATTCGACGCCGGCCTTCTGAGCGATTGGAGCCTCGCACGCCATGGCCTCCGACCAGAATCCGGCAGAGAGCCAGCAGTCCGAAAGCCTGCCAGAAAGTAATTTGGCGCCATCCGAAGAGCGCTGGCATCAGCCAGTTCCACAGATGCATCACCAGTTCGCCGCCGATCCAGATGAACAACGCAATCGCCGGCGGGCCGATAAAAATAAGTGCAAGCCATTTTTTCTTGGTCATCTTGTGCTCCTTGTTTTCTCGTAATATTTCTTTGCGTCACTTCTTCGTGTTATCTCTTTCCAAGATTGTCGTAAATGCTTTGCAATCGTTCGCGCAGATGAAGCACCGCGTAGCGTTTGCGCGAGAGCAGTGTGTTGACGCTGACGCCGGTTTCTGCCGACAGCTCCTTGAAGCTGCGCCCTTCGAGTTCGTGAGCGATAAATACTTCACGCTGCTCTTGAGGCAGTTCGCCGATTGCAAATTCCAATTCATCCAGGAGAACGCTGCGGAAGTAGAGCGCTTCTGGCCCGGCATCGGGCGATGGCAACAGATCTTCGATCCGGAGCAGCTCACCGGCTTGGTCCGCGATTGTCGCGTCGCTGAAGGCCACTGGCTTCTTTTTGCGAAAAAGGTCCGTGATGCGATTTCGCGCGACGCGATAAAGCCAGCCGGTCAGGTGCTCAATCGGCATCAGCAGGCGATTGGCTTCCACAAGTTCATAAAAAACCTCCTGCACGATGTCTTCGGCGTCGGAGGGATCGGCCACACGCCGCCGGATGAAGTTGCGCAGCCGAGATCGCTGTTCCGCGACGACTTCGGAAATTTGGCGGTCTTGCTCGGTCATCGCGATAACACTCACCGGCTTGCCCATCCACTGCTGTAGACGAATGAGGAGTGGAAATATTGTATAGATTTGGAGCGGCGAAACGAGCGTTGGCTAGCTGCGTTAAGTGTGCTCACACCGCTTCGCCACGTACCCTACACTGGAGTCAAAAACAACTGCTGACGCTTTGCCTCCCACCGTGGTCAGATAGGCTTCGTTGTGATGAGTTGGAGAGGGGAGAGAAATCCGTATGAAGAATCTGTTTGAAGCGGCGAGGGTGGAAGAAGTGAAACAGCGAATCGCGCAGATGAAGCCGGACAGCGCGCGGCAGTGGGGCACGATGGCCCCGGCGCAGGCATTGGAGCATTGCTCTCGAGGGGTGGAGACGGCGCTGGGGGACAAGAAACCGCCGCGAGTGTTTGTTGGGCGCATTCTGGGATGGATCATAAAGCCGAAGGTGATGGGAAACGACGAACCGATGCGCCGGAACTCACCCACGGCGAAGTCGCTTGTAGTTCAGGATGAACGAGATCTGGAAACGGAACGCGCACGGTTGTGCGGATTGATCGACCGGTTTGCCGCCGCCGGCCCCGCAGGATGTACCGCGCATCCGCACGCCTTCTTTGGGCCGCTAACGCCGGACGAGTGGGCGATCCTGATGTACAAGCATCTGGACCACCATCTGCGCCAGTTTGGGGTTTAGCGCCGGCGAAGTTTGCCCACCGTTTGCGAGGAACAGCTCACCCAAGAGTTAAGGTGCCACTACCCGGCAGCGAAAGAGTTACAATTATTCCCACAATGGACCCCGAAGTGAAAAAGGTGCTGCAAGCCATGTCGCCAGCACAAAAATTGCGCGCGGCTGAACGTTTGTATTACTCCGCCCGGCAACTGAAGTCGGCTGCTCTGCGCGCGGAACACCCGGATTGGACGGACGAAGCCATCCGTCAGGCCGTTCGCCTTATCTTCCTCCATGCACGAAGCTAAGCGCTTTCTGCAAGAGCGCTGAACCGTGCAAAAGCCTCTTCGGAAGAATCGGCTTCGACGAATTAGTGACTTGCCTGCAGATCCCCAATGGCGCGATCGGTAATCCTAACGAGGTTTTGCATGGTTGCGCCCGAACACTTCCAGGGCTTTGCGCGCCGGACGCACGCGACCCTTTTTCACGTCTTCGAGGCCTTGCCGGATGCCTTCGTATGCATCTGCTTGCGCGGCGATATCCAGCAGGCGCTGATTGGGTCTGGCATCTTGCCCGACCGCTTCGGTCTTTCCTTTGATGGATTGAGGGCCTTTATTTTTCCTGGACATGAGGGGCTCGCAGGGGGATGGTAGCATCCTTGAAGGCGCGATAGAAACGTGCGCAGTACCCCACCCTTTGCAAGAAACAATCCCGCAAACGGTAGGCCACCCAAGAGCTAAGGCGCTGCCACCCGCCAGAGAGTCAACCCCGAGCCCCTGTTCAAAACGTACTAGCCCGTAAGGTCCATTGGTTTCGCCTTTTCTTCCCTGGATAATCGGCGCGAGAAGCAACCCGTGATATTACGATTTATGGATAGAAGGGGGAGTAAATGCCTAAGAACTTGGAACAGTCCTCGGCCACCGATGGCGGAACATCTGGCCCCGAAATCATTGACCTTCCGATTGATCTAGATGCCGAGCCTAAGAAAGCGGAACCAGCGACTCCTGCGGCGAGTGAGCTTCCCAACTGGCCTCAGTTCCTGAAGAGCGCCTCACCTCAGGAGGTAAAGGATAGGTTTGCAAAGGACGCTGCCGAAATTATGAAGAAGCACGGGCTGGAACATACTTGCTGCCTCGCGCTTTTAGAGCCGTCAGATTCTATTGACAGCTTTGACCTCGACGGGATTTTCAGCGCATTGAATACTCTGAATTCCGATCACGAAAGAGATGTTGTTTTGTTTCTGCTCAGCATCGGTGGGTCTGGTGAAGCCGCGTATCAAATCAGCAAGCTCTGCAAGTCGTTTGCCAAGTCGAGTTTTAAAGTGATTGTTCCGCGCTTCGCAAAATCTGCCGCGACCTTATTGGCGATCGGCGCGGATGAGATTCATATGGGGCCTTTGGGACAACTGGGGCCTATAGATCCCCAAATCGACGGTCTTCCTGCTCTGGGTGTGAGCAGAGCACTGATGACAATTGCTTCTGTTGCTGCCCAATATCCAAAGAGCGCGGAGATGTTCGCGAGATACCTGCGGTTGGCGTTGACGGTTGAGCAGATTGGCTATTGCGACCGCATCAGTGATTCAGCCATGCAATACGCGGAGCGCCTCCTTTCAACCAAGCCGCGTTTGATTCCGCGAGCGAGTAGCATTGCAAAGGAACTCGTGCACGAGTACAAAGACCACAACTTCGTCATCGACCTCGACGAAGCGCAGAAACACTTGGGATCTGATTGGATTAAGACTGGCACCACGGAGTTGAAGGCAGCCGAAGCCCTTTATAACCGGTTTGAGCTGGTCAACTTCTATTACGGGTTATCCCATTCCAAAAAGATCCTAGTTACTGGCAGCGCTACTTTGTCAGACAGCGTCCTCATCTTGGAGAAAAAAACATAGCGACCCGATTGGTGGCTATGTATGAAGAAACGTCTGCCTCAAGCGACTGCCCGAGTTCGAAGCAAGAGAATTGAGCTGCTCATCCTCTCTCACAATAAGCGAGCTTGCTGTGTTTGCCGCGCAGGTGATAGGCCAATTCACATCCACCATATCGATGGAATGCCCGGCCATGCTGAGCCGGGCAATCTTGCTGTGCTTTGTATTCCGCACCACGACCAGGCTACGGCTGGCCTGAACTCAGGGCAAGTTGGACTCGGAAGAAAACTCACACCTCATGAAGTGCGATTTCACAAGAAGACATGGGAGAGGCTAGTCGCTGAAGAGTCCGCCTGGAGGAAGAGATTTGCGCCACAAGATAGCCGGAAGCAAGCACTTATTCTCTTTGAGTTTGATCTACTGAGAACACGAAACGAAATCCTAGCGTCGCGTACAGTCGAAGAAGCGGAGAATCGTTTCAATTATCTAACCTGTTTGAGAAATGACTTTTTTCGACCGTCGGATTCTGCTTACTGGAAGCTTCTTCTTAGCACCTATGCGGAATTAGCTGGAAGGGGGATGGAGGCTAAGCCGATAGCCCTCGCTGTTGTAAAGGCAGTAGAACGAGACTATAGATACTTAGACGCCGCCCATACGGGGAAACTGTCGCGGACAGACAAGTGGGCGATGACTCAAAGTGCCAGAATGCTTGGCCAGGTAGGCTATTGGGCAGTGCTTTTCGGAACTGATTTCGAGGTCGTTTACAAAGTATGCGCGGCTCTCACTGAGCTTTCTGACATTGGCATAAGTCTCGGATTCAAGCAACTGAAGGCGGAAATTCGCGACGCATTTGATAGAATGGAGTCCGAGATTCAACGAATGCCGTTGAAGAGGAAGGCGTCGACACTGACGCGAGAACATCTAAAATTTATCTCCTTAGCTCTGGGGAGACTCGAAAGATGATCTCCGGGATTACTTCGAGGGATTTACACAGCGTCCACAGGGCTGAGGATAAGTGGTAAAAATAATTATTGCGGGGACTTGACGAATACAGAAAAGTGCGTATACTTACAAATGGTTCGGGGGTTCTATGGAATCCCTGAGTTGGC
>Ga0210394_10001389_pt1 | contig 39309 bp, 72 predicted proteins | sample IncBWC12MmetaG_FD_160121 | JGI IMG/M metagenome (GOLD analysis project Ga0210394, IMG submission 160121) | Forest soil microbial communities from Barre Woods Harvard Forest LTER site, Petersham, Massachusetts, United States - Inc-BW-C-12-M | ecosystem: Environmental > Terrestrial > Soil >... | reverse complement strand
TCGGCTCCGCTAACGGCGTACCGAGAATTGTGACTAAGCCGCCACGACACTGGCGACCTTTCGTCTTGTGCCGGAACGTCTGCAGCGCTGAGCCGTCACCGCCGTGCGGCTGGTACGCACGGACGGTGCGGGCGCACGATGGGCACTTCACCCTCGTCATCGACAGCTCTCCTGCAGCACGCGCCGCTGGTTCTCCTCGATCGACTCCAAGAGATCTTTGGCCTCCGCCGCCATCTCTTTCAAACGGGCGCCCCAGACGACGAAGCCGTCTGACACCGCCATCCCGTGCGCCGTCGCGAGCGCGTGCCGCGCGGCGCGCAGGTTCTCGATGACGTGGGCCTCGAACTGCGGCCAAGGTGTGCAGTGATCTCGTGTGTTGGCAGGCATCAGCAACCGTCCCTTTCGTCGTCTTTCGCCTTCACGATAGCCGCGTCGCGCTCGCGCACGGCCCGCAGGATCTCGATGACCATCGCCGGCAGCGGCTCACCGGCGCAGAGCTTGTGCGCGAGGCGCTCGGCGAACGCTGTCGCAGGCTCGACACCGGGCACGGGCGGTGGAAGCGGCGGATCGACATGCTTGAGTGCCGTGTTCCAAAGATTCTCAAAACGCTTCGGCGGCCACGGCGGTTTGTCGAAGCAGCGCCCGCACTCTTCCGCATCGGCCGCGTGCGTCGAGTTGCAACGGCACGTCCAAGGCTTACGGTCGAAGTGCAGCGGAAGCGGCTCTAACTGGTCGGTCTTCTTATCAAGAACGAGGCCCAAGCCTGCGGTGAGCTGCGCCACGTCCTTCACTACCTCTGCACGCCGCCAGTCGCCGTTCTGCCCGTGCTGAGGACCGAGCGTGATGAGCCCGCGGGCCGCGAGCGTCTCGGCGAGGAACCACATCTCGCGCCTGACCTCTAGCCCGCCAGTCTCCTCGATAGAGGTGAGCAGATTCGCCAGCACGCCCTCGTCGGGCGCGGCGCTGTTTCGAGCCTTGACCGGCTTCGTTTTCTTCGGCATCAGCCCACCGCCCGTCTTCCTGCTGTAGTGATCGCGAAGCGTGTTGAGTAGAGGCCGAGGCAGCGCACCAGGTCTTCGCCGTCGACAGCGGCACCGTCCGGCAGCGCCTCCCACGTACGCGCGAAGCCACGAGCGACGAGCGCCTTTGCTGCGCGCGTGTTGACGGTGTGGTCCGTCCAGGGCGCAGGTGCCGTGACAGACGTGTCTCGCGATCCGCGCGCACCCTTTGCACCAGCGTTCAGAAGAATACCGAGCGCCGCGAGTTGCGGTCCCGTGACCCCTTTGACCATCTTAGTTTTCCGCGGCATCACAGCCTCGCTTTCTTCAACCCAGCGGTCACGTCTTCATCGAGCACGTGCTTGTAGAAGCGCTCAGTTATTGCCTGTGACTTGTGCCGCATGAACTCCGCTGTAGCTGATAGTGAGTTCGTCGCGCGCAGGTAAAGGAATCCGGCCGTGTGTCTCGTCATGTGTACAGAAACGTAGAGATCGCGCGGCGCGATCCCTACCTCTTTACGAACAGCTACCCAGATATTGTGGAGCTGCGCGACACCAAGATGGCTACCCGCCTGCCCGCAGAAGAGCGGCGCGTCGGCCGCGATCGATTCTCCGAGCATGTCGCGCTTGAAGACGAGCCAGCGCTGCACGATATTCCACGTCTCTTCAGAAACCGGGATCTCGGCTTCGACGTTGCCCTTGCCACCTTCGAAGTAGCAGCGGTGCTTGCCGAAGCTCTCGCGGAAGTCGCCGCAGCGGAAGCTGCACAGCTCGAAGCGCCGGGCCGCCGTGCCTAGCAGCACGAGCACGACAACAGCGTTGCGTACGGCCCGCGCTGTAGTTGAATCGAGCAGCTCGCGTGCGTCGGGTGGGATGTGGCCGATGCCGTCAACGTGCGCGAGCGTAGCCGCCGCCCAGACCTTGAGCTTCTCGAACTCGGGCAGGGCCATCGAGCGACGTTCGTCGACGCGCATGAGCTTGGTGCGCGGCTTAGCCGAGCCGGACATTGGACGCTTGGCCATCAGCCTAGTCCTTGCGCGCGCGCGCTCGGTAGGTTCGCTTCTTCACTACCTCCGCGCGCCGCCAGTCACCGCCGGGCCCGCGGGCAGCGCCAAACGTGATCAGCCCGCGGGAGGCGAGCCTCTCGGCGATCGGCCACGCTCCACGCAAGACCTCCGAGCCGTCGGTCTCCTCGATCTCGGCGAGCAACGCAGCCTCTTCGAACCGCATGCGCGACGCGAGAAACTCCTCATTCGATTCGCGCCTCGCGCGCGGGGCCTTGACTGGCTTCGTTTTCGAAGGCATCGTGAACCAGACGTTAGACGATTCACCGAGGATCGTCTAGTTAAATGTATCGCTACGTAACACTACGCATTGCGTCATGATCGGCGGTTGGCGGCGATGTACCAGGATCGAGGCGCGCGCAGCAGCGTCGTTATGTTACGCTTTCGACTATGCCCCGTCCCCGCGGCCCGCACAGCGACAACGTCAGCAAGGCGGTTGCCGTTCGGCTTCCGCTAGAGCTGCTCGGGCGCATGCACGCTGCCGCGGGCGCCGACAGCGGCTCGCAGCTCGCTGAGTGGATGCGCAACGTGATCCGCCGCGCCGTGCACGTTCCGCTCGACTACAAGGCCGGCTACGAAGAAGGGAAGATGCAAGGCTGGGCCGAAGCGCAAGGCTCGATGAAGACGGCGCTCAAGGGCTTCTACGGATCAATTGAATGACGGAGCTGGCGGTGCGATGATTGAACAGCGCGAAACGAAGTGGCTGACGACGTACCTTCTCGTCGGCGAAACGGCTCTCGTCGAGCAGCTCGTCGCAAACGAGCGCGCCTGCGTCGGCCTGCTGCTCTGGACGTTCGAGACGGTGTTGCAGGCGTACAACGGCGCGCCTGCGATCATCCTTCTCTACCGACGCTGGCTGAGCGGCGACGCGCCGAGCACCGAGGAGTGGGAACATGCCGCCGCGGTCGGCGCGGCGGACAGCAAGCGCCATCTTGCCGAAGGGCGCCGCGCACCCGAGGTTCCCGCCGCGTGGGCTGTCGCTAGTCCGCATCATCTCGTAGGCGCCCTTCAAGCGGCAGCGCTGGTGGACCTCTTCGCTGCGCACGCTAAGACCGAAGCCGAGATGGATGCGGTGACCGACGCGCATCGAGCGGCGGCACTCGCCAAGGTGCAGGAACTGCTGGCCTCATGACCAAGACCTGCTTTATCGCGCGCGGCTTCAAGATCGTAGGCAGCTCAATCACGTTCGGCTCGCCGTCGACGGCCCTCACGCATCTAACCGTGACGCTTCGTCCCGGCGACGGCATACGTATCGTGACTGCGTTGGAGGGTTCGACAGGGCACGCCACAGACAGCGAAGGCCTCAACGTGTACCTCAACCTCAAACGCGAGCTGGACTGGTACATGGTCTACGCCGACTGGACGCAGCACGTGATCGTGCAAGAGCCTCTGACCACGGCGCTGCTCGCGGAGCTGCGAAAGCTATGACCCGCGCCGCTCGCTATGACGGCCGCTCTGTGCGCGCCTCCGTCATTCCCGGCATTCGCCTCGAAGCCGAGACCGCACAGAAGCTCGTCGACGCCGCGTGCGTCGGCGACAAGATCACAGGCATCCACAACTGCCGCGAACATAACGCTGTGGTGTGCTCAGCAACCGTAGTAGAGACTGGATTCGCCGACACGTTTCGCTGGTCGATGCCCTGGCCGCATCGCGACGTCGTCCGTGAACTCGTCTCGATCGCGGACGAAGGACAAGAATGGATTCGCGGCTGGCACGATCGGGATTCGCCAGAAGTGAGTGCGCTACTCTCCGCGTATGCGCTCACGAGGGCGGCGTGAAGAAGCGCCTCAAGATGCCAGACCTCATCGAGGCCGTCGCCATTCACCACGCCCGTGTCGCGCCGCCAGACGAGTACGGCGTCCACTTCATCAACCATAGCGACAAGATGATCGGCTGGGCCCGCGCTGAGCACTGCGCCTCGTTCGAGGAGGCTGTGCAGCGTGCATTGAGCGCAATCGCCGATATCTACGGCGCGCACGAAGGCTTCAAGTGGAAGGCTCAGCACGACGCCGAAGTCCGGGCGTATAAGGTCACGCACTGTGCGACGGGCGAAGAGAAGATCATCTTTCGTGTGACGGCGTGAGCAACGAGGGCGTTGTCAAGACACGCGTCTCACGTGTGCATGGGCCGATCATGACAGTCGACAACGGACGGGCATATGCCGCGCAGCTCACCTTCGGCCACAGGGATTCCGATGGACAGGTGACCTTCGGATGGCGCTTGCCGTGCTGGGATGGGGTGCGCGCCGTTGATGGATACGTGTCTTATACCCAAATCGGCATCGACTACATCACAGGGCACCACAGGCCGAACTCTCCGGAAGTGAACGCGCTGCTCTCTGCACACGCGCTTGCACAGCTTGGGGCGGCGTGAGCCGTCCGCGCAGAGGCGCCCGTGTCACTGTCCTACGCGACGGCACACCCGTGCCTGCGAAGATCCAAGAACTCAGCGTCGGATGGAGGCAACGCTTGACTGGCAACGGCGGTGTGGAGCCTCGACGTGGAAACACGTTCAACGGTTTCGAAGACGGAACGCTCGGCGGCTTCTACGAGTTCGCCGACGAGAACATCACCTGGTGTCGCGGCTGGCACAAGAAGGACTCTCCGAAGGTACACGCGCTCGAAGTAGCAGCGGCATTGAGATGATTTCCGTTGGCGATCTCGTGACCGTCGTCGACCCTGATGGTCACGTGCACCAGGCGACGGTGACATACGTAGGCACCGTTGAACACTACGGTGTTGAACGTGACCCACCCTTCGACTGGACGTGCAACGGCGCCTTCTGCCGCGGTCAGACCAGAGGTGTAGGCCACTGCTGCGATGAGAACCTCACCTGGACTCGTGGCCACCTGTGCACAGACGACCCGCGGCTGTCGGCGCTGCGTGTCGCCGCAGCTCTCAGCGGCCGTCGCGCGCCAGTACTTCCACTCGCCCGGTAACCGATGCTAGAGTATCAACCGTGTTGAAAAAGGGCTCAGCAGTCACGATCGTGGACGAGAGGAGCTGTCTTCTCACACGGATAGAAACGGTCGGCGACTCCGGCACCTTCAAGACACCCGCCGGCAGCGCATCGTACGTGTTCGCCGATGAGAACGTGCGTTGGGTCCGCAACTGGCGCACGCCCGACTCGAAGCCTGTGCGAGCGGCGCTGTCTGCCCAGGCGCTCGTGCCTACCAAGGCGGAGGACCCTCTCGGCGGCTCCGGAATGGCCTCTGGCTTCTTGGCGCAAGTTACCGGGAACGCTCTCGGGACTCTTGCCGTCCAGCTGTTGCACAAGCGCATCTTCACAAGCCCTCTCGAAGCGAGCCTGCGCCAGCGCCTACTAAAACACAGGGTGAAGAAGTGAAAGACGGCGACAAGGTCACAGTGATCGTCGGCGGCGTGCTCGTGCACGGCCGCTGGGGTGGAATGGCACCTCCGCGCGGGTATTACCGCATCACCCGTGCTGGCGTCTCCGGCGTAGCGTGGGCAGCCGACGTCGAACTTGACGACGAAGGCACCCGGTGGACTCATGGTCACGTCACAGAGAATGACCCCCGAGGCTCGGCGCTGCTCGCGGCGGCTGCGTTGCTCAGCGAGAAGAAGAAGACCACGACAACGATATTCGTCCAACGACAACATACCATCGAGGAGTGACCATGCCGCACGAAGCTGAAGTGAAGATGATCCGCGACGAAGAGTTCATCCAAGAGGGTGAGGTCACGCTGACCGTCGACAACCTAGCTGAGGTAAAGAACTCCATCGCCGTGCTCAACAAGCTGCGCCGGCAAGCGATCGAGGAGCTGGAGATCGGAAACGACGAGGACGAGGAGGGCACGGCCGTCACGTCCGTCGAGTTCCGCGTCGAAGGCGACAAGGTCATCGCGCACGTGACTCAGGGCCTCATCGATTGAAGCATGCTTATCCGGTTGACGGCTCCCATCTGAAACATAGAGCGATGAGAAAGAAGAACGAGAAGATGATCATCCAGAAGACTGTGTGTGATGTCCCAGATCAAGAAGGTCAGAAGTTCTTCGGTAGGCTTGTCTGTGGCAAACCTGCGATTGCAATAGGACATCTTCTTGTCTCTGTCATGTACGGAAAAGAAGGCTTTCACGTCTGCACGAAGCACGCGGAGCTACCACTCGATCAACTTTTGAAACTCGTCTACAAGGATCACGAGATTGGGTTGGTTGACGACGCACAACGGTAAGTGCGTCAACCGGATAAGCATGGATTGAAGGAGGGAGACTTCATAACGGTCGCGCTCGGCGATGAGACTGTCCGCGCGATGGTCTACTATTCGCCCGTGTTCGCGCCACCGAGCCGCTGGACTGCTTGGGCAAAGGGAGACGACCGTAGTGGGCCGCTCGGCACCGAAGGCGTTCACTACGTGCGCGGCTGGTTGTATCCACGATGGTGGCCTCCACACCGGAGGCGCGCGAACGCTCTCATCTCGTCAGCGGCGCTCGCGGGCGCCGTGTCTGAAACACTACCGAAGCCGCCGAATCCGCACGTTCCGGTGCTGTCAGCCGCAGTTATGGACATGGGCAGCCGGCTGCTGCAGCAACAGCTCCAGCGCATCCGAGCGAAGCTTCCCGTGCTTCCCGAGCTGCCGGGCTCGACCAGGACAGCCACCACCGAAACGACCGCCGTCACGGTCAACGGCCGCGAAGTCGGCAAGTGGACAAAAACCCACTAGCCGCGGTACCATTCAAGTATGAACGGCGTCCAGATCCTCGGGGCCCCGGTCGACGACTACGTGACCATGCTCGGGGCCACGGGTGATCTAGCATGCGTCGAGGAGGTCAAGCCCCTCTTCTATGCGTCGGCCGGCACCACGGTCGCCTCCGTCGGCCTAGGGCTCTTCGGCGTGTACAAGCTCTTCAAGGGCAAGCCCGCCGCAGGCGTCACGGGTTTCGTCGCGGCGGCGCTCTCGCTCGGCGTCGGGCGCGTGCTCGCCGGAACGATGGCAGCGAAGCTGGAGGCGTGCAAGGCCGGCGTGCCGGTCGAGCAGCCCAAGTTGCCCGCAGCGTGATTCTTCAACTTCCAGCTCAGGAGATCTCCATGCCCGTTCCAATCACAGCCGATCAGATCGCAGGAATCAACACTCGTGTGGCCGCGCTCGACGCGGACAAGGCCGCCGCCGACGCAGCGACCACCGCCAGCGCAACCGCTCAGACGGCGCTCGCCACTGCTCAGCAGGCTGCCAGCGATGCCGCTGCCGCCGAGTCCGCCGCCGACGCCAAGGTCACGGCCGACCTCGCCGACCTGGAGAGCTTCCTCGCCGGTATCACCACGCCGCCGGCTCCGACGCCCCCCGCAACGTCGTGACCGATCGCGAACGCCTTGCCGCAGGGCTCGCCCGTCTTCGCGAAGGCGGGTGGACTCTCGGCAAGGTGTTAGTCGCACTGATCGGGCTGCTCATCGCGTTCGTCGTCTTATCCCCGATCATGTTGTTGTCGGTCGTCGCCCTGTTGTTCACCTGGACAGGGCTACCGGGGCTCCACTGGCTCGGGCACGCTATCGAGCGCCACATGACGACGCCGGTGCTCGATGCGTTCATCGGGGCCAGCGAGCGAATGCAGAGCTTGGCCGACAAGAAGCGGCAGGTTTGACCTCGGGGCGCGCTCGCGCGAGAATGCAGGGATGGCGAAGCGTAGACGATCACGCGGGTTCGGGTCGAGCGCGGCCGAGCACGTGACGCACGCAGAGCGCTCCGCCGGCTACATGACAGAAGCCGCCGAGAGCGCGATTCGCGAGACTGACGCCGGCCGGTGCAGCGCTGCCGTGCTGAGCCTACAAGACGCCTTCGTGCGCATGGGACAACGTCAGGCGGACTACCGTGGAGCAGGCCGCAACATCCCCGCCTTCGAGAAAGCGGAGATGGCTGTGCAGCGCGCCCGTGATCACTTCCGCCAGCACTGCCTCATCCCCCGGCGCTGATGCCCACTCCCGCCGTCTTCGTGTTCATCCAGCAAGGCTGCGGCGCCTGCCACGACTACATGCCCAAGTTCGAGCGCGCCCGCTTCCGGCACCCGAACGTCACCGTCGGCGTCTACGATCTCGCCTCGAACGACGCCCGCATTCAACACTTCGCCGAGACGCTCGGCGTGCGCGCAACACCGACCACGATTGTCCAGACCTCCGGCGGCACGCATCACAGGCATGTGGGGTCGCTGCCGATGGCTCAGATCGAGCAGCTACTCGGGCAGGCGAAGTGACGAGGCAAGACGTCTTCTGGATCGTCGCGTGCGGCGCCGCTTTCGTGTTGGCGATGGCCTTGGGGATACGCTAGGTTGACGACCGTCTGAAGTCTTGCTAGCTTTCAGCCTATGCAGCTACAAGACCTGAGACCGTTGAATGTCCGTGTCCCGCGCGCGCTGCTTGTCCGAGTGAAGCAGCATGCTGCTGCCACGGGCCGCCAGCTACAGGTGCTCGTCGCCGAAGCGCTCGACAAGACGATTCCGGACTACAAGAAGGTGAAGTGATGCCTCGGCACAAGCTACCGGCGGGCGTGCGCGTGCTCCCGGCGTGGGTGAAGTCTCTGCCCGAGAACGCGGCATGCCTACGCAGCGTCGCCGAAGAGACTTACACCGCGCGCAACCTGGCAAAAGAGTACGGCGCTGACGCCATCCCGAGCTGCGTCGAGCTGATCCAGGCTGGCGACAAGGAGGCGCGCAAGCTCGAAAACGCCAAGATGTCGCAGAAGGCCCGCTGCGAAGCCGGAAGCCGCGCCTACCACAAGTTCTGGGAGGCGAAAGTCTGCGCCCGGCGCGTGTCGTCGTGAGCTACGAGCCGCCGACCGTCACGCCAATCGGGAACATGCACGACCTACTCGCGCGCGCAGGCTGCGCAGGAGACCACGCCGATGTGCTACTGCAAGAAGGGCTGCAAGATCATCCTAGTCAACAGCCGTCCGCCGACGACGAAGTGCTACCCGAAGTACCTGCACGACGTGTGGAAGCTGAAGAGCCGCTGAAAGCGAGCGTCGAGCCGCTGAAAGCTAGCGTCGAGCCACTAGCGAGCGAGCGCGGCAGCTTCCCCAAGAGTCTTCGGTAGCGGCTTCAGCAATCGGAGCGTGTCGAGCGGAACGAGCGCCGGTGAGGGCGGTGGGGGTGGCACGAGCGACTGCTTCGCCTGGCACTCACGCATCTCGGTCTCCAGTGTTGCGATGCGCGCGTCCTGCGCCTTGTACAGCGTCAACGTCATCTCGACTGGGTCCGCGAGCGTACGATAGCCGATGGCAGCCTCACGGTGGTTCTCGTCTGTCTTGGCCGTGCTCTCGATCTTGGCCTGGCGGTAGGCGTAATACGAAGCCGCCGCTGGACAGACGGCCGTCGCGAGCCCGAGCAGTACCGCGAGTGTCTTGTTCATGCGCGAGATCTCCGCCTTGCGCTTCAGAACGGCCGTGACGTCTTCGCCGTCCATCGTGTGCTCAGTGGTCGCAGTTGTTGATGTCTGTGACCGTTTTCGCGGCGTTGATGCAGGGAGCGAACGCCGGGCTCTGGATCGGCTGACAGACGCCCATGCACGTGTTGTAGCTCGGGGCGCCTGGGATCGTGAATACGTGAGCGCAGGCGATGTCGCAGGTGACTGACGAAGCCGGAGGAGCTGCGTCAGCGTCAGGCGGGTAGACGACCGGCGGCGTCGGCTTCGGGCACGCCATCAAAAATAGCGTAGCCCCCGCGACGGCCAGAGCGCCTTTCACGCTGTTCCATCTTTGCCGTCGCGGGGTCGCGGGCGCCACCACAGCGCCGTTGGAAATCACGCTGCCACCTGCACGAGATCAGACTGCAGCGCCGCGACGTCGAATCCTGACGGCGCCGTACCTGTCGTCGCGTTGATCCAGTCTTGCTCCGAGATCATCGCGAACGCCTGCGAGCAGTACGCGTCGAACCAGTCCCACGTCATCTGCTTGAAGGCACCCCAGGTGATGCAGATGGGCCCGGTCGCGTTGTAGGCGACGATGCACACGTCGTGGCCTCCCCAAGAGCCTGCCGTCGGGTCGCCCTGATCGCCGCCGAGCGCGACGGTCCAGACGCCCTGATTCTGCGCCGAGACGGGAAGATCGACCGCGATCGACGTCGCGCCGTAGAGCAGGATCGACGCCTTGACGTGGTCGTGGTTCTGACGCTCCATCTCCAAGAACGCACCGATCTTGTGGAAGACGCTTGCGTCGTCTTCAAGCCCGATGTTGCGGAAGCCGTTGAGGACGGTTGTCATGTCACCGCCCTGATCTGTCGACGCATCACCGAGCACGTAGCCTGTGGTTGCCGAGTAAAACTTGACGGTGTTCACGTCGGGGATGACGATTTCGTTGCCGTTGCGCGCGGTCCAGACCTGGATGTCGTGGGTCTTCTCCGCGGCCGTGCAGTCCCCTAGGACGTCGTTCTCCGCCATGCCTAAGTGCGCGAGCGCCGGAATCGGCAGCGCATCCGGCAGCGGTGGCAACGTCTTCAGGTACGTAGCTATCCGCAGCGTGCGCGGGTCGTGCCGGATGGCCTTGCGGCCGAGCTTGCGTACGGCGGGATCGTGGAAGACACTCATCGCGCCGCCTTGCGGGCCGCCTCCAGCTTCACTCCCACAGCGTGCGCTCGCTGCTTTGCCAACGGCTTGATGTTGGGATCGTTCTCGACCTTGCTCACCACGCACTGCTTGAAGTCGTCAGCGTAGACGCCGAGCCCAGCCGTCTCGGTCGACAGCGCCTCGTCGAGGCAGGCCGGGATCGCGTCCGGATTGAAGCCGGAGCTGGCGTCACACGTGAACGCCTCGTAGAGCGCCGGGCCCGCATTGCGCTCGACGAGCTGGATCGCTCCCGGAGCGTTCTGGCTCACGCACAACTTGACGTCGGCGGTGATGGCCTTGAGATCGCCCTCGGCATTGACCACAGGGACCGTGGCGCAGCTGGAGGCTGTGACGGAGAGGAGAGCGAGAAGGGCGAGACCACGCAGCGTGTTGAGCATGGCTACGATGATACACCCGAAGGCGTGGGTGGCAAAATCAGCCGGTCGTCGTGAAAACACCGTTGAAATTTGCATCAAGCGGAATCGCAACGACACCGCCCGCTCCACTCGCCACGATGGGGGTAGGACTAGACGTAGATGCAGTATTAAAGAAATTACCAGAGGTAATCGCAAAGGTCCCGCTGAGACACTGTGATCCCTGACCCATTGAAACCAGCGCGGACGTGTTACCTTTACCGCCGATGCCGCCGTTAAGGAAGTGCAGACGCCCGCCCGTATCACCTTTGAGAAAGACGCTACCTGTACAATCGTATGTGTTGAGCTGGAATATATTCCAGATCCCCCTACCGAATACAACTTCGCAACCCTGAAACGACGTGAGATTTCCTTCCGAGCTCCATTCACCGTCGAGACTGTAGAGTGTCGTTCCAGCGCCTTTGAAAGCACCGCAAAGAAACGTAAATTTAGGCCCCCCCGTAAAAGTCAATCCGCCCGTATCGATACAGCAATTCTGCATCAAGCCGCCGAGCCAAAGTACATTATTTGTCCACGTAGAAAAATAGCAATCTAGAAAGAATATTGGCGGTACTCCCGTACCGGAAGAGCGCCAGTCGAACGAATCAAGCTTCGTGCCTATGACTGCCTGTATGTCCGTGAATCTAATAGAGAAAATCTTAGGAAGTTGCTCGATGTTGTACGTGTCACCGATTGAAAAAACTGGCTGTGTCGTTGCAGCGGCCGGATTGAATGGTTGCGAGAGACGTGCCGTGGTAGTGTCTAGATCCTTCAAAAAATACGCATTGATGGTAGTGCCGTTGGTTCTACGAATGCGGACGCCTTTCGCAAGCGCTCCGGCTGCCGTCCAAGAACCGCCAGAAACTGCTGTGTCGACTATCTCGCAGTCGTCAGCCGCCGCGATAGCCCCGAATGTCGCTGCAGAAAAACCTGTGACTGTCGACGTATGCAGAACCGTCGGACTCCCAACAAAGCTATGCAGTATTACAGGACCCATCACATAGGTATAAATGGGCTTGTCGCCGCTCTGCTGGTCTCCGAGGACGATCGTGGTCACATTCTGAGGGATTGCCGCGAATGCAAGTCGTCGCGCATGCTCAGCCCAGGTCAATAAAGGCGCCGCGCTGTTGAGGCCGATATTCTCGTCAGAGGCGACGCCCGTAGAGTTAGTCGGATCGATCGTCCAGGTCGTCTGGCCAGCCCAGAACGGGTTTCTGAAGTCTTGTCTCACCCATTGCCATCCGGCTTTTCCGAAAGCGTTAACGACTGTAATGTTATCTGTAGCGAGCACGCCTTGCTTGAGGCGAAAATAAGCATCAACTGTAGCGACATAGGCCCAGGTTCCGGCACCTAGTCCAGCAGACGGTATGCTCGTCAGTGTAGTGCCAGATACAGCGACACTATCTGCGAAAACAGTACCTCCGCCTCCGCTTCCACTAGCACTAGCTCCAATCGTGAGAGCTACAGTCACCAACCCTGTGCGGACATACGCGTTGACATCTTCAATCGTACCTACGATGACAGACGTATTCGGAGAAATGTTTGTACCACGACCTGCTACTGACGCCGATACGTAAACAGTATCGCCAGCACTAGGTGTCAGCCCACTTTCTAGCAGCACGTCTACCGACGCACCTGTAGTAAATATGTTGGCTACACCACCTGGACCAACAGTGCCAGAACCGTTGACACCTATAAATCCAGCTAATGCGCTCGGCGACAGTGAACGTGAAAACGTCTTGTTTGACGATACTCGTACTATCTCGCCGTGAATTACCGGTGAACCAGTACCGTTAAATAGCACAGCATATGTATATGCCGTACTCAAAACTTACTAATCATGAAGTTTGTGGACATGCGCGCTTTAAAAACAGTAGCTGTACCCAAAATTGCGCCGGTAGTTATCTGTACTTTTAGACCTGTACCTGCTGACATGTCTAAATTTGCATTGGCAGTGACAGCACCTGTCATAGCAGCACGATTATTTATAGCGGTAGCTGTGATAGCCTGAATAGTAGAGGCGCACAAATTAGTAATACCTGCATCTACGCCGGCCTGAGCCGTAGGCCCTGTAGTTACAGTTCCATCTTTTTGCGTAATCAACCAGCCTAACGCCAGATTTACATCTAATTTGTAACCCGTAGGTGGATAAATCAATATTGTCTGAATAGCTGTAAGATCTATCTCGGCAGTATACGCGCAAATTATAGCAGACTCTTGAATGCAAGACTGAACCCACTGCCTAGTAGCATCATCTGCTGTAGCAACTACATAGAAAGAATCTGGCGTAGCAGAAATATTCGCCTGTAAAATGTATATCCCTGGACCGCCGCCAGTCTTCATCGCCGTAACAAACGCCATCGAACCAGTCTTGAACTTACTGGCTCCTGTATTGACGTTGATGGCAGCAAGCGCAGCAGGTGTAGCAGAGCTGAGAACTCGAACAGTAAGATCAGGCGTCGTCGTAGCGTTTGTAACTACGACGCTGCCATCGGCACTCCCAACACTCGTCACTGTTCCGGCAGCTTGCGCACCTTGGGCACCCTGACTGCCCTGAGCACCGACCGAACCTTGCACTCCCTGAAAGCCTTGCGAGCCCTGCGCACCGGCAGCACCCGCGGCGCCCTGCGCCCCTTGTGCTCCGACCGCGCCCTGAGACCCCTGCGCGCCTTGAGGGCCCATCGCTCCGCTCGCACCGGTGTCAACAGCTAGAGCGACCTGCACACACCCGGTCGTCACGTACTGCGCCGCCGTTTCAATCGTACCGAGAATGACGGCCGTACCAGGAGCTACGTTCGTGCCGCGGCCAGCTACGGTCGCCGAGACATAGACCGTCTGGCCAGCGACCGGTGTGAGCCCTGTCTCCAATAGAACGTCAACCTGAGCACCCGATGTGAAGATGTTAGCGTTGCCGCCCGCTCCGATGCTACCGCCACCATTGACGCCGACGAGCCCGGTGAGCGCGCCTGGAGACTGCGCCCTGACGAACGTGTTCGCTGCCGAAACTCGGACGACCTCGCCGTGTACAACGAGCGTCCCGGTGCCATTGACTAGCGGGATGTAGTTGGACGGCGTCGTGGACATTCTATCTACCGCAGCCGCAAGGCTTCTTCACGAGCGGTCGACGAACTCCACCCCGAAACTGAGGCTTCTTCGAACCGCCCGACGCAGCCGCGACGCCGCCGATCACCGCAAGCGCGCCGAGCACACCGGCCGCGATTCCAATTCCGCTGGGCTTGTTGTTCGAGTTGTTCATCGTAAAACCTCCAAAACGCAAAACGGCGTCTAGTGTGATCGCTCACACCAAACGCCGGTTATTCCGGTCGTGCAAAATCTTTTTAAGTGATCGACAGAACGTGACGGTCGTGCTTCTTGCGCTTCTTCGCTTCTGCGATCTTCAGCGCCTCATCTTCCGCATCTTCCAACTCGGCACCACCGAACGCTACGGTGTGCACGAGCTTGCCGATGATGAACAGGCCGACTAGTGACACGGCTGCGATGCCGACCCACATCATCGTGTTCTTGGCGCCGCCGCTGCCGGGCTTAACGCTAGCAGCACTGTCGGCGTCGGCGCCGATGTACTTTTTGAGCTTGGTGCCCCAGGCTGCGATCTGCTGCTGGTAGTCGACGAGATGTTGCTGCAAGTCGGTCGTGAAGAACTTGAACACGATGGCCGTACTAGCGAGATTTGTCTGCCAGAAGTTGTTCCAGCCGATCGCGAACGGAACAAACTCGTCACGTACTGACTTCGGTATCGTCGGGTGTGCCGAGCTGCGATTCGCGTTCACAGCGTTGAACATCTGCATGAACGCGTCGTTCGTCTGCCTGCCTGCGTTGTACAGATCGATAGGCGACGAGAAGAACCCTGTCTGCGAAACAGCTGTATCAGCACCGAACCCGCGGCGCTGCGTCTGCGGTCGCGTCTGCGGCGGGGGCAGGTATTCGACGTCGTCGATGTTCACGGCTCACCCGAAGATGAGGCCGAGAATGCCTCCCGCGAGCGCACCGACCAGCGCACCGGTTGCCCTGTGCTGAGGCGCGAGACCTGCCCCGAAGCCTGCGCCGACGACTGCAGCCACGGTCGGGCCAACCGAGATCGTGAGATCGCGCCTGCGGACCACGCTGCCCGAGCTGATGGCCGCGTCACCGAACCCCGACAGTGGAGTCATGACGCCGTTTTCGTAGAAGCGGTACGGTCGTCCGGTCCAGGCCGATCCGGGCTCACCCTCGAAGTCGTTCGCGAGGCCGGCGCCGGGGTAGACGTCCATCGACTTGTTGCCGACGACGTTCGCCGTGCCGTGGCTGATCGGGCCGCCGCTCGACCACGTCGCCCAGTCCGGCACAGGAGCGACATGAACGAGCGCTTGGCCGCTGCCAAGCCCGCGGATCACGTGAGCACCTTGTCAGCATCTTTCGCCGCACGAGACTTCACAGTGCTGCCGATGTACTTGGCCCACGGCTCGATCTTACCGTGCCGCAAGCACATGATCCCGTCCTTCGCGTACGCGCGCGCCAGCTTCCACGCAGTAATATTGTCGGTGCCGTATGTCTCATCAGGTCTGGGCACGGCCACACGCAAGCCGCACTCCAGATCCATCAGGATCATGCGTCCCGAGCCGGGTCCGTATTGCTCCTTAGCCACGAGCTACCGACCTCCTGCCGTGCGACCCTCGTCCTTGTCCTCGAAAATCTTCAGCGTCACAGAGAAGAACTTGCCCGCCGTCGACGCCGAGCCGATCAACCGAACCATCGGCCCGTTCGTCACGTTGTCGGGGAGCGCCGGCACGGCAATGGTCGGCCCCGCGTCCGTGCTCGCGAGCGAGCCGAACGACGCCGAGAGCTGAACCACAGGCGGTACGTCGGTCGTCGCCGACGCGTTCGAGATCGGCGTGACGGAGATCTCGAACCCGAGCCGAGCGAGCGGCGAGAAGTTCGGGTTGGCGCCTCCGGCCGCCGTGAGTGCGAGCTGCTCGAAGCGCAGCGTGCGCCCGCGCCACTCGTACCAGGCTGCGTCGGCAGTCGTACCAGTGCCCTTGACAGGATTGGCCTGGTTTCCGATCGGGATCGTACCGTTCGCGGTCGTCACCGGCGCGCTCTGGACGAATAGATCTAGGGGGGCCGTCGCGGTGCCGCCACTGCCGCCGGGCATCAAGACGATGTAGGTGCGATTGAGCATCTCGTTCTACAGACTACACCCACGTCGCCCCCGCGGTCAAAAGCGGCTCAGACGAACGGTAGCTTCACAGGTCCGCCGCCAGTCGCTGCCGCTACACGTGCGCTCGCTGCACGCCAGTTCTCGATGGCCGGATGTGCCCAGGAGATAGCTGACGGCTCCTCGCCGCGACGAATCGCATTCGTGACCACAGACGGGTTTTTGTACGCGAGCCGTGTCGAAACGTCGATTCCCGTCTTCACCTGCCGTCCTCCAGGCGACGCCATGGCTGCCTTCACCTTGCCGTAGATGTCCGCGTACACACGCGTGCCCCAGTCCACGTTCGTCGTCGGGTCGAGCAGCGCTTCGGGAGTCAGCCCCGCGGCGGCGATCTCCTTCGCGTGCGCGTTCGTGTTGACCTGCATGAGGCCGACGCTCTCGCCACCTGCGTCGCCTCTCTCCCCTGCGTGACCGCCGCTCTCGACGAGGATAGTCGCGAGCACCCACGCAAAGGGCAGTCCACGCTTGCGACTGAACGTCCATGCGGCTTCGACACCCTTCACAGGGATGCCGAGCGCCTTGCTGATCGTCACGAAGTTCGGGTGGACGATGTGCACGCCGATGACGACGAGGCCGGCGGCGAGCAGCACGAGCCCGAGGACGGACGTGTCGGCACCGCGCGTTGGCTTCGCGACTGCCGCGTCGGCCACGAGGCTTAGTACCTCCGCTCGGTCTCAGCCGCGAGGATCATCGAGATCTGGATCTGCACACGCACAGTCACGGGAGCGTCCGTGACGGCGTAGACTTCCTGCAATCCGACGAGAGGAATCTCGACCTGCTGTCCAGGCGGAACTGCGTAGCCTGTGAGCGCGCTGACGCTTGAATCTCCAACGTAGACGGTGAACGAGATGTCGGGCGCGGTGATGAGCAGTACGCGGTTCTCGCGCGTGCCTGGCGCGACGACTGTCGCAACGTTCGGGAGAAGCGGGACGCTGCGCAGGACTGTGCGTACGGGCGCCCCTGTCATCGAGCCTTCCGGCTCGCTGTTCGGCGTCGGACGCCACGTCGGATTGCTTCGCTCCGCGCCAGTCGGCGGAACGTAGCCGAACGGATGTCCGAAGCCGGCCGACATCACCTAGCCTTAGAAGTTCGAGCGCGGCAGGAGCAGGTTCCCGACGAAGCCGATGTCGATCGTGATCGGGTTGACCGTGTCGAGGTTCGTGACGTACGGCACGAGACCGCCGCCCTTCGGGCGCACGACCCACGGGAAGACGAGATCCCACTCCAGCGTCTCGGCGTTGATGATCGTGTCGATCATCGCCGGGGCCTTGCCCCACGGCATGTTGAACGTCAGGTCCATGTTCGAGAAGCGCCAGTCGCGCGTGTTGTGGCTGCGGTCCTGGCTGAAGCGAACCTTGCGGACCTCGAACGGATACTCCAAGCCGTTCTGGAAGTCGCTCTGCAGAAGCGGCTGGTTCGTCACGCCGGCTGCGAGCGTCGTGCTGGCTGCGTTCACCATCGTGTACGGAATGCGCACGACGGGCTGATTCCCGAGCGGCCCCAACCAGTCGATGAACGACTTGATGTAGGGCGCGAACTGCATGACCATCGTGTCGAAGCCTGGGTTCATCGGGCCCATCGCTTGGGGCGCGCTAGCGGGATAGCTCATGCGTCAGATGGTGCCACAGATCACATTTGAATGGCAAATCGGCGGGGCGCGTCTAAGCGGCTGGATGTTAGAGTGTCAGCATGTACTTTGAAGCACCTGTAGTGCTCGAAGGAAAGACGTCAAAAGGCGACGCGCGGAACCGGCGCATCTGCGTTCCACAGAAGCACCGAGCCTCGATCACGGCTCCAGGCTGGGTGTGGATGCGTGTTGACGCCGGGCAACCGTTCTTCGCTTGGGCGCGCAGAACACCGTCGCGCACATCGATCGACATCACGCTGCCGAGCTTCGCAGTACCGCGTTTGCCCACGGGGCGCATCGTGCACATCGAGGTGGCGCCCGCGGAGACGTCGGCAGCGCTGGAACTTCCCTTACAGGAAGACTGGCTGCCGCACGTCGATCGCGAGCACTACTTCGCACAGGGTCTTGGTGACGAAATCGCGCTGTGGAGCGGACACGAGCCGCCGTTCTTCATGCGGCGCACGCCTCTCGACGAGAAGCTACACTGGTGGCTGCTCGGCTTCTATCAAGCAGAGGGATCGAAGAAAGGCGCGCAAGACTTCCATGCCGCCAACACGAACCCTGCACTGCACGCCAAGATGATCACGGCGCTCGGCACGTGGGGCATTGATCGGTCGCGATTGCGTCTCGGGCTCGTGCATCGAAAGGGAACGACAGACGCCGCGGTGCGCACACTGCTTGAGCCGCTCGGGCTTTCGATCGCGTTCACGCGGGCGACCAGGAAGAACGACCCGTGCGGCCTGCTCTATGTGAACAGCTCGCTGCCGCTTGTGAAGATGGTGTGCGCGAAACTAGCCGACGTCTTCGAACGCGGTTTCCCGTCGAGAGAGGCGGCGCTAGCCTACGCGATCGGCTGGCTCGACGGCGACGGCAGTATCAGCCTGGACAGGAAGACAGGCAGCATAAATCTTCGCCTAGCTGGCACGAAAGAAGAGCACATCGTGCTCCTGCAAGCGCTCGAATACGCTCTCGGCTGGAGCATCCTCGCCGGCAGCTTCGGCGCTGTAGACGGCTACACAGCGCGTGCGCTGCGCCTAGACTACGCCGCCGAGCTGGCCGTAGTCGGCGCCTTCACAGAGTCCATGGGCCGCGCCAGGCTCATCCACGCACTTGCACAGCGCCTTGCGCGCTACAGTGACCAAGGACGCAGCCTGACAGCGCCAGGAGATGCACTACGCGCACAGCGCCTATTCAACGCATGTCTTGCGGATGAGGCGCGAATACTGGCAAGACATCCTCTCGCTGCACAGGACTTCGTGACCGGCAAGAAGTGTGCGCAGTACCCTCGATAAAGAATGGCCCGCTGCAGGGTCGATTCCGCAGCGGGCCGATTCCGTATTCAGTTTTTGTGTTGACGCGATCGGCCTAGACGACCGGGCGCTTAATCACAGGAATGTTGCGACGTGTTCGCTTCCAACACATCTCCGCCTCTTTCGAAAGCGGCTCGGGCTATATCACCATCTGTGTTCGACAGATGCACGGCGTTTCGGCTTCGCTTGAAGCCTACGGGATCGCTCCCTAGTCTCTGAACCTTCTCCATTGCAGGAGCTTGGCTGCTGATTGCCCAATCCATGACCTTTTCGACCGTCACGTTTGCCGTTTCCGGCTGCGTTGTGGTGTTCATGGCTCTCAGGGGTTTCCAGCTAATTAACCGTGTTCTTCACTCAACTATCGCTAGTTGAGGGGGCCGATTGACCCTTCGAGCGTCTCGCGGATGTCCATGCCCATGTTCGAGGCCGGGATTCCGGACCAGTCGAGGAAGCCCTGGACCGTGGGAAAGGGCGGCCCGGCCGCCGCGTTGTTGCCGCCGATGCCGAGCGGCGCCTGCGGGCGGAGCTGCCCGACGTACGCGATGTTCGGCTTGATGTGGATCGGGAGCACGAACGCGCTCTGATCCCGCGGCGACGGGCTGCCGTTGTTCGCGACCTCGACGGAGGTCGTCGTCGCGAAGACCGACAGGCCCGAGCCCTGGGGGTACTTCTCGAAGGGACCTTCGCTCTGGCGCTTCTGGTTCACGGTGAACCGGTGGAACACCTTGCGCGCGAGGTCGAAGAGCACCCCGCCCGCGGTGTTGGCGGGATCGTACCCGCCGATGTGCGTGTTGCGGCTGAACTGCGTCGCCGCGCCCGCCGAGTTCGTCACGTCCTGCAGCGCGAACGCCTGCGCGGTCGAGTTGCGAGCCATCTCGCGAACGACCTGGAGCTGGATGGAGTAGACGAGCGCCTCCCATCCGTCCTGCAACCCGGTGTCACCCGAGCGCGGGATGTTCGTGTCGACCTCGGTCATGACGCGCGATCCGCCGGGGATCTGCGCGCCCAATCCGCCGATGAACACGTCGTGCTCTTGGGAGTCGCCACCCTCGAACTCGATCGTGTGGAACAGGCGGTCGTGCGTCCAGTCGGCGAACGAGATGGGGAACGGAACCCCCTTGATGCGGACGGTCAGTGTGCCAGTGCTTTCACTCATGGGATCGTGTCTTTCTTCACGAGGGACCGACGTAGTCGATAGTCCTCGTGACGGAAGGCTTGATGGTGTTGTTGGATTCAAACCGGGCCCGAGAAGGTGACGCCACCATCACCTCTCGGGGCGCGAATCAACGACGCGAGCGACTCACCACCGTGATCGCGTCGAACGAACTACTGCGAGGCGAGGAAGTTCGAGCCGAAGCTCGCGCCCGCGCCCATGATCTCGACGCCGTCGGCGTTGCCCATGCCGTGCAGCTCCTCGGCGACGTGCGTGCCGAGCATGCCGGTGCTGCCCGCGCCGCTGTCCATGATCTGGACGTCCGCATCACCGAAGCCCTGAAGAGCCTGCGGCACGATCGTGCCGAAGCCCTGGAGCTGCTCCTCGTGCCGATGCCCGAGGCCCATGAACCCCTCGACGATGCGAGGGACGCAGATGATGCCGACCGTGACGAGTGCCGAGATGCCAGTCGCGCGATGCTTGCTGGACATCGCGAGAGCGCCTCCGACGAGGCCACCCAGAACGAGCCCGTGAAGCCCTGCGTGACGCAAAGCCTTCGGGTTCTTCTTGGCGTGAAGGTGAGCGAGCATGACGCCCACCTGAGTTGCGCCGCCGCCGATCAGAGGACCGGCGATGGAGGGGTCCGAGAGAGAACTCCCGAACCCGCGGAAACGATGACGACCGAGTGCCATGTTTTTGGTTTCCTTTCGGGTTGCGGAGGTTGGACTACCGACGGCGACGGCGGCGACGATGCCCCGAGAGGCTGGCGCGCCGATGCTTGCGCGGCCTCTTGTTCTTGAGGCACTGCCCCTTGCGACGGCCCTTCTTGGCCACGCCGAATCGACACTTCTTCATCTGGCTCTCCTTGTTGATGTGATGGGGTCTGGGGTTCAGAGGGCCGTCCGAACGACGACCCCGTTTTTGAAATGAAGCTCGGCGACACCGCCGCGCATGAGCGCCGCCATCGGTCCGCCGATCAGCTCGGGCGGCAGCGAGCCGTGCCCGAACTTCTGAAGCACCTGAGCTGCCTGGCGCAGCGCGAACACGGCGCTCTGCGCCTCGTGCGGCTGTGGAGTCGCGTCGATGTTGAACGCGGCAACGGGCTTGCCGGCGACCATGCCGAGCAGTACGCCGTGCATGCCGGGCGGTGGTACTGGCGGCGCGACCGGCACGGGTGGTGTTGCGGTCACGGTCGCGGCGACGGCTGTCGTCGTGAGCGACGGCGGCGCGATGGGCTGGTCGTACTCCGTCGAGAGGCCGTGGCTCGACACGACGTTGAGCACGTGATCCGTCTCGATGTCCTGCCGCGCGCGGCTCGGATTCATCGTGCGGATGATTCCCGTACGCATGACGAGCTGGGAAATCGATCCCTGATCGTTTCTGTGCAGCATGTCGGGCGTCCTCCGTTTCGGTTTCAGACACGAAAAAAGGCGCCGTCGTTGTCGTGTGACAACAAGGGCGCCCGTTAATCAGGTCGCGAGGGTGCGGGAGCAAGCCCCGCTATGTAAAAAACACTATACCCAGATCAGCGATACGTTGTCAAAACACCAGGACTAACCGCGGTAGTCGAGTCAGATCGACTCTTCGGTTTCGACGGCTGAAAACTTCTCAGCCTCCACCGCGCTCCTACCGAGCGCTAGAACATTCAGTGCGGCGTTGTGGTCACGCCCCAAGACAGTGCCGCAGCGACACGAGTGGATGCGCTCCGATAGTTCCTTCCGAACCGTCTCGCCACATCCACTACACCTCTGCGACGTACCTCTCGGATCTACTGCGATGACATGCTTGCCGGCGCTTTCAGCCTTGCTGTGCAGTGCTCGCAGAAACGTTCCCCAGGCCGCATCGTTCACAGACTTGGCGTTTCGACCGCGGGACAAGCCTCGGATCTCCAAGTCTTCGTGAGCGATCAGATCGTACTTTTTGAAAAGCTCGACGGACAGCTTGCGCGCGAAGTCCTTTCGCTGGTTCTGGATGTGTTGGTGCGTCTTGGCTACTTGGACGCGGGCGCGCTCGCGCGATGCAGAGCCGCGAACACGACGCGAGAATATGCGCTGGCGACGCGCGAGCTGTTTCTGGCCAGTACGGAAGAAGCGCGGGTTCGCGATCTCGGTTCCGTCAGCCAGCGTCGCGAAGGTCGTGAGCCCGAGGTCGATGCCAGTAGCTGATCGGACAGGCGTCTTGGCTGGCGCATCACCCACGTCGCAGACGAACGATACATACCACTTATCTGTAGAGTCGTAGCCTATAGTCACCTGTTTAGGATAACCTTCCAGAGCACGATAACGGTGAAATTTTACCTGCCCTATTTTAGGTATGTAGACGTATCTACCGCGCATTAAAGGCGATGTCTTACACATAAAACTGAACGACGTGTAGCGTCGTCTAGTACGAAAACGCGGATAACCTGGCGCGGCTGCTTTACGACAACGTGTGAAAAACGCTACAAATGCACGCTCTAATCTAGCTAGTGCAGAACGCTGAACCTGAAGCGGTACGGCATTCAAATATGCGTCTGACGCGCGTATAGCAGTAAGCTCCTTTTGCTGATCGAATTCTGTCACACGCCTGCGCGCCACCCGCCACGCCTCACGACGTTCCTGTAGCCCGGCGTTGTAGAGGTCGCAGCAGACGTCGAGCCAACAACTCAACACACGCCTGTGCGCCATCGTCGGCCTCAGCGGATACTTAAAAGTGCGCGTCACGAGCTAGCTGACTAGCGTACCGCGGGGAGTTTGTGACCTACACTGGAATCAGCTACTCTGAGTCGGTGAAGTACCTCGGCGAGTCACACGCAGGTGGCAGCGCTCCCGTCTGGAAGTTCCTCACCGCCGTCACGGTTGGTCAGGCTGCAGGCTTCGGCGCTGCGATGATCACGCGGATCGGCAAGAAGAACGATGCGTGCAGTGAGCGTGCGGCAGCCGAGATGTTTGTGTCTACGGGGGTGTTCTGGATTGTGGGAGGACTTACCTGGCTCGCTCTCACGAAAAAGCCCTGAGATGGACCCCGTCGAACGTGCCAACCGTGAAGCCGAGCTGGCTCACGAGCTGGAAGAGCTAAAGGTCAGCGTCCGAGAGCGTGAAGATGCGATTCACGCGATGCCACTTGATGAAGTAGTTAGGTGACGCCTGCATCGCGGTGCGCGCGTCGTCGGTGAAGCTCCCGAGCTGCTTGGTGACGGTCATCGTCCCTTCCTGATCGCGCGCTCACCGACACGACACGCGCCTTTCGACGGCACCAGTATCGAAAATGCTTTAGTTCCAACTGAACACACACCGTTCTTGAACTTCCCCTTCGGACAGCCGACGAGCACTTTCGCGCGACCTGACTTCTTCCAGCGGAAGCTGCGCTTGTCGAAGCTAGCCTTGGATGCGAGCTTGCGTTCACAAAAGCGTCCGCGGAGCTTCATCACTGCAGCGAACTTGGGTGGTATCTAATTTCCACAAGTACCGTGATCGAATCCCCCCCGGCAGCGACGAGCGTGACCGTCAAACTTTTGCTAGGCGAGCTGCTGAAAGCCACAAACGCAGATCCTCCGCTAGTACCGCTGTCAGCTGTCAATGTGGAGTACACCGAAAGCTGCCTAGCCTGTGCGAGATTGGCCCAGCCTGCCGGTGCGCCAGGAACCGCTATACCGGCGTTCGCCTGCGTGAGAAATTCCTTGAGTGAACCGGCCGCAGCATCAGCGATCAACTGTGCCGCAGATATCGTAAGTACGTTGCCGTTTGTACCTGCGAAGATGTATTTGAGTGCGTTCGCACTAGCTTGAGTAGCGGCCATCTCAGCCCTCTTTCTTCTTCTGCGCGACGAGCACGACAGCCACACCGGCGCCGAGCACGAGCATCATCGTCACGGGGTTGAACTTCACGTGCTCGTACTGCGCCGGGATGTACGCCTTGACGTCGACGCTCGCCTGGCGCCCCGGCCGCATCGGCGGGTACATCGGTTGGCCCGCGGGCGGGTAGTATCCTGGTGCGGGCATCGATCTTCCTCCCTGTTGAGCTGCATACATCGCCGTGCCTTGCGCGACGGCGTCCCAGAATGACGGCGAAGACGATGTCGGCGCAGGCGGGGGCACGGGTGTGCTCGGAGCGGCCGGAGCTTGGATCGGCGCCTGCTCGACGGCCGTCGCGAGCTGCGGAGCGAACGAGACGATCTGCGCGTGTGTGAGCCGCCCCGACGCGAGTAGCGGATCAGCCGACGCGTACTTCGGCACGGCGTAGTTCACGGCGCGTACGGTGTGCGGGCCGACGAGCCCGTCGACAGGCGTGGCAGCGTTTGAGTCACCTGTGCGAGACGAGAGCGCACGAAGTGACGTCTGCAACCGCTTGATGGTCGCCAGCGGCCTCGGCGCGTGTGGATGGCAGATGCCCGGCAGTGCCGACGCGACGCTCATGTTGTTGGCAGCGTCGTCACCGAGTCCGGCGAGCGGCACTGACGTCATCGACGTGATCACCTGACGATGGTGCCAGCCGGCGGCGAAACGGTCAAATCGGCGGGACTACGGTCCTATCTTCGTCAGCTCATTCGTCGCGCAGTAGTCGACGCACTCGACGAGATGAAACAATGGGCCAGCGCTGCCGTGCTGCTCGCCATGAACGGCGCGGAGGCGCACGGCATCCCGATCCTTGTCTTGCACCGACATCCTTGGCATCGGATCGCCGACACTTCCCGCGACGCCCGCGTCCCCCACGCGAACAGCCACGAGGAACCCGACCAGCGCGTTGCACGACTCGACGCCAGGCGTGATCGAGACGAGGGTCCCGGCGCGCACGCCCTCGGTGTTGTAGAGCTTGCCGTAGACCTGATCTCCGACCTTCGCTTCTGTTCCGTCTGCGTAGTGTGGCATCGCGTTCTCCTCATCCCACCTTCGGCAGCTCGCTCGGCAGGAATGTCTGGTTGATGTGCACAGGTTGAATCGCGCCGTCCTTCACGATGATGGTGATCTGCGCGTGCGCACGCTTCCCGAGCAGTGCAGCCAGAATATGCCCGAGCTGCGTCACGAACACTGGAAGAGACGGCGTCGCGTTCATGCGTGCTGGACACGTGCGGAGTGAATCGCCCACACGATCGCACCGCCGATGACGGCGCCGACGAGCACCCCGACGACGATCGGCATCATCGACGATCCGTGAGCGAAGTCGGAAAGCCCTCGGGAGGGTGGGTTGATCGTGAGTCCTGTTCGCTTCGACCTCGGCAACGGGATCTCGATCGTGCCGCCACTCGGAAGCACGAGCGTGCGCACGTCGCCCTTCGAGACCGGACGCTGGAGGTCAGGATCTTGAAGGCTCACGTGTCGTTCATCCCGAAGTCACGGAACTTCGCACGTGGTGGCTCTTTTCCAAAACGCGCATCGGTAGAACCGGGAAGTGTCGTATCTAACGCGATCCACGAACGCGGTTCGAGTTTCGGTAAACCCACTATAGAGTAGATGTGATCCCAACTACTTCCATAATTGCTAGTTATGCGAAACTTTGGAGTAAATCCGTTAACCATAGCGAGTACAGAAGTCATTATCGCGTGATCATCACAATTGTGAACCATCACATCTGATTCAGGCAGCCAAAACTTTCCGGTCTCAGTAGTGATGTCCGCGCAGACCGTTGGCGGCTCGCGCAGAATAGCCTTCACTCTTGCGCCATCTCGATAAGCTTTATGTCCGTGCGTGTACTCCTCAGGGCGTTTTCGCACTGTAACTCGGTAGATCGGATTCTTACCTAGTCCGCCGTGGTCATCGACGCGCTTGATATGCACGCTCTGTCCGAGCATTCGGTAGAGCACGCGAAGTTGCAGTGCAAGAACAGGTGACGTGGTGCCGTGAACTACTGTGCCAGACGTCGCTGTACCGGAATCTGCACGCAAGCCTTCGAGCAATGGACCGATCTCCTCGCGCGTGATAGCGAGACGCGGAACACGCTTTTCCGGCGCGTGACCTCCACATACTGACATCAGCGTCGTCAAACCAGGATCATTGATCGCAATGTATCGCTTATCCCAGCGCGTGCCGATCCCTGCCGCTTTCATCATCCGTTCTACGCGTCGCTTCTGCGCCTCTTTAGGATGGCCGTCCTTACCAGAGATCGCGAAGCGGTACTCTTCGTGCCAGCCGTCTGCGATATAGACACCGAGCAGCCACGCAAAATCTGCAGGAGTCAGCCCAGCTGTAGCAAACTGCTCCTGCGCTGTCGGTAGCGCTTCCTGTGGCGTCTGCAAAAAATCACCGACACCGACATCCTTCGCACGAATTTCTGTACCGTCTCGCAGAAATAGTTTGTGCGTCGGTGAGCCACGTAGCACCGATCCATTATTGAGCACGAAGGCGAGAATCGGTTTCTCTCCAGTGATCCACTTGTCCTGCACGAGCGTCCAGCGCCCGTCCTCCATAATCCGGTCACCGGCCTTGATCTCGGCTAGTGAGACGATGCGGTAATCGCTGCGCAGCAGCTGTGTCGACAGAGGTAGACAATCGCCACCGGCAATCTGCATCGTTACCCACGCGCTCTGGAACGTGTCTTTGTTCGTGACGTCGCCCGTGTAGCGGATGTTCCGCTTCACGAAGTCGTAGATCGCCATCAGCTCGCACTTGTCGTCGCGCGCCTTGCACACCTCTGTGACAGCGATGCCGATCCGGCGCATCTCGGGGTCACGGATCGAACCTAGCGGCGGGCTGCTCTTGTCGAACGCCTGAGCGCCGTAGAGCACGAGCTTCTGCAGGAGCTTCACGCGGTCTTCCAGCGTCCGCACCGGGTGCGCGCGCAACGTAGGAGAGCCAGCCACGAAGAACAGTGTGCCCGAGATCACCATCGACGGTCAAATTGATGCCGCTCCCGCAGATTTGACGCTCCCGCCACACGCGCAGTACCATCCGAAGCGTGATCACGTCCTCATCGGGCCTGGGCTGGAACCCCTTCCACGCGCTCAAGCGTGTCGCGTCTAATCCGCTCGTGCAGAACGTCGCCAAGGCCGAAGCGAATCAGTACGCGCCCGGCGCAGTCGCCGACGTCAACAAGGCCAGATCGATTTATCAGTCGGCGCAGGGCCCACAGCCCGGTCCTGGCGGTCCGCACGGCGGCAAGCACGGACCAATAGGCCCGACGATGCCCGACGATGGCGGCGGCGCGGGCGTACCGGCCGGTGCACAAAACAGTCACATCCTGCTTTACGGGCTCGTCGGGGCAGGCATCCTCGTCGCCATTCTCGTGATGAAAAAGTAGAAAGGGTCCACATGAGCACGTTCGGTTTTCCTGCCCCCGGTTGGCGCGCCTCTCCTCCGATGCGACGCTACGAGCCGAACTACGGTCGGCAGCAGATGCCGTATCGCCGAGTCGCGCCGAGCTACGCGCCCCCGACGCCGGTCTACCAGCAGGCGCCCGCGTACGCGCCTCCGCAGGGCGGCGGCTGGCGACGTGGTGGGAGTGATTCGCGCGAGTGGCAGCGACGCCACGACGATGCGTACCGGAACCTGCAAAGGCGTCAGCGCGAAGCCGACCGCTACGCGGCGTCGCAGGTGAACAGCGCGGCGGCGCAGGCTGCTCAAGCGCAGCTCCTGCTCGCGCAACAGCAGCTCGCGGCCTTGCAGGCGCAGCAGGCTGCAGCCGTACCGGCACCAAATGCCGTCGTGACTGCGCCGGCCACTCCGACGATGGTCATGCCGCCGAGCATGCCGGCGCCGCAGCCGGACGTCTCACCCGGCAACGCGACACAAGACATGGGCCCGACGCAGGACGCGGCTGCCGCTGCCGGCGGCGGGGCGGGTCCTGGTCCGGCCGACGCCGGAGCGGAGCATCCCGGCCACGCCATCGGGCGCAAGGTCATCATCGCGCTCGTGATCGGCGGCGTCGCGTTCGGCGGCTACAAGTTCATGAAGAGCCGCAAGAAGGGGGGCGGGGGCGGCGGCGCGAAGCCGCACGCGGCGATGCACGGATCTCGGCGCCGTCGGAGGCGCTAAGTGCACGCAAGTTCGTCAGGCCTCGGGTGGAACCCCCTGCACGCCGTTAGACGTGCGGCGGGAGGTGTCGCACATGGCGTGTCCAAGGGCGCGCGTGGCGTCGAGCACGGCGCTGTCAAAGTCGGCAAGTTCGCCGTCAAGGCAGCGCTTGCGCCCGCCGAGTTCTCACTCTACCTCACGAAGGCTGCGACGCGTTTGGCGCTGCGTCCGGTGACGAGTCGCATTCGCACGCTGGAGAACCGACGCGCGAACAAGATCGCGTGGGACGCACGTAAGAGCAGGACGCCGACACCCGCCGAGCGCTCCCAGGCTAAGGCGTGGACAAAGGCGAAGCTCCGTCACGAGCTACCGCACGGTCCGCTGCTCGCGCTGCTCGCCGGAGCGCCGTCGGTGTCGCCTGCCGAGCTTGGCCAATTCGGCATGAGCACGAACCTCGGCATCGCGCCGGCCGTCATCGCCGCGCTCATCCCGGTCTTCATCGCGCTCATGAACTCGATGCTGCGATCATTCTCGAAGTCGGGCGAAGCGCCGATCATGATCGGCCCCGACGGGCGTCCGATCATCCCGCCAGGCATGGACGTAACGATGCCCGATCCAGCAGCCGAGGCCGCCGTGAACGCCGGTGACGACGGTCCAGCAGGCGGCCCGGATGATGGCAGCGGCGGCGCGCCAGGCGACGGAATGGTCCCCGGCGGTCCGGTGAACAAGAACCACGTGCTGCTGTTCGGCGGCATAGTCCTCGCGATCGTCGTGGTCTCGATGGCCACGAAGAAAAAGCCGGCGGCGAAGAAGTGATAGGCGCGTCGACCACACTCGCGACCGACGAAGCCAAGATCAAGCAGGTCGCGACGAACGTCTGGGATGTCACGAGCTGGCCCGAGACAGATCTCGCGGCGGATCTCGGCTGGAGCGCCGGCTGGCTCCTCATGGCGCTCGGGATGGTGAAGGTGACGCTGATCGGTCTGCACCACGAGCGCAAGGCCCGCGGACCGATCTTCAAGCGCTAGCAGGCGGTTGATCAGCGGCAGGCAGATCCTCCGCCATTCCGATATACGTCGCCGTCTTCGGATCTTCCAGCGCACGCTTGATGCCTGCAAGTCGCCCGCTGCGAAGGCTCGTCACGCCCGGCCAGTCCATTCGATCCGGCGTCGTCTGTGCACACGCCGCTTCGTACCATCCACGGGCGCGCAGTAGATCTCCCTGGTCCTCCGCGATGTCTCCGAGCAGACAGAACGTTGTGATGTTCGGGCCGTCGAACAGCGCGCGCACAGCCCAAAGTTCGGCCAGATCAAACTTGTCCTCGTTGTAGTACCGGAACGCGACAGCCAGGGCGATCCAGATGCGCTCATTTGCCATGACACTGTGAGGCTCGATCTGCAGGCGGTAAGCCTCTGCGTCTTTCGCAGCTGCTTCGATGTCACCCTTCGCAGCACGATGCTTGGTCAGGTGGAAGACGGCTGCCAGGTTTCCCTTCGCCGCCTCAGGGGCTAGGTCTTCGATGCACAGATCCCGTTGCTGATTCCGGCGCATGATCTCGGCGTGCTCGCGTAACACGTTGTCGCTCGCCACGGCTGCCGTCGTCGGGCACGACAACCCGCCTACGTTGATCTGGTTGTGGATGCCTTCCGACCAGCGATAGATCGTGCGCGTGAATCGCTGGTGGTCGTCTTTCATCACGAATCCTGGCAGCTCAAGCGCGACGCTGAACGCACCGACCTCAGGCGGCGCCGTGCTTACCAGCTCGCGAAAGTCCACAGCCGTCTTGAGGTACTCATCGCTGTCGAGCACCAGCGTCCACGGCGCCTTCACGCGAGCACGGCCAACGTTCCGTGCGTTGGCAAAGTGGATCTTTCCTGCCTCCCACGCAGCGTCGTCGAGCCCGATATCAGCCGCGTTGAACGTGTGCACGTGATCGGCGTAGGCCTCAGCCACTGCGCGTGTCTCATCGTCGCTGCGCCCGTCGACGCCCAGCACGATCTCATCGACGTGCGGTATTACGCTGAGGAGCATGCGCTCCAACCCAGCTGCGTCAGATCGCACGATGGTGTCGAGAGCCACTCGCGGCGCCTCCGGCTCTCCGGGGTCCAAATCGACGTGCGTGCGCGCTGGAGTAGCTGTGATGCGGATGCGCCCTTTCGGCGCCAGACAGGCCCTGATCGCAGAAAGAGCCGGCCCGCCATGTCTTGGATTGGTGAAGACGAAGCGAACCGGCTCTAGTACAGGGGCCTCGGCGAGCCCCTCAAGACCATCGAACTCTACGACCAAGCGATTCATGCCCGCTAGAGTATCAACAGTCTACGGGAAGGTCTAGACCTCCAGCGAGTGCTGCCTGGCCACGTAGAGCGTGCCGCGGGCAGAGACGGCGCTGGCGACGCCAGAGGCGTTCGATCGACGCACGCGCACAGAGAAGTGCCGCATGGTCCCGAGCGTACCGTAGATGGCCTCCATGCCGGCTTTGATGCCCTGAAGCGCGCCAGCCGTGTTGTAGTACCGGAGCCGCGTCACGTTCGCGTGATTGGCCACAGTGCCAGTCGGCTGAACGAAGTCAGCCATCAGCGTCTGGCCGCCGGCCGTGACCGACAACGCCGCCGCAGGCGTACCTTGAACATCGTAGCCACCGTGCGCTATGACCCATGCCTCGATGGCACTACGCGCCTTGACGATGTTGAGCGAGTTGCCGGTGCAAGACTCCACCGCCGCCAGAACACCGCCGTACCGATCTCCCGGCACAGTCGGCGTGAACTGCGTGCACGGGAAGTACAGCGCGGAAACGGTGGCTGGGACGGCCTGTCCGACACCTCCCACAGCCGAGCCGAACACGACGTCGAAATAGAGCTTCTTGCGGATTGATGGTGCGGGCATGTGATTTCTCCTCTTCGGGGCGGGACTCCCGAACTCGACCGCGACCCGGTCGCGGCAGAGGTCCCGCGAAACGCAAAAAGACGCCCGGTATGGAGATCATTCTCCACACGAGGCGTCCGTTAGTCAGATCGCGGGTGGGGACTTTCGTCCCCTATGTTCAGCCGTCAGTGTGCCGCAGGTGCGGGGAGGCTGTCAAATCTACCGGATAAGTCCGGCGTAGAACCTCGACGCCTCCTCACAGGCATGCACATGCGTCGGGAATGAGTCCGGTTGCTGAAATCGAGTCGTCCACGAGATGTCCGCGTAGAGCTTAGTGTTGTCGACCCGCTTGCCGGCCAAGAATGCCTCAGCGAGCGCGTCTAGCTTCGTCTCTGGAATCGTGCACCAAGGAGCGCCGTAGCGGCCCTCGGTTGTCGACTGCTTGTTGAGCTGCCAGGTCTTGCACGTCGCTTCGAGCGGACCGACGTGTGGACCGACAGACATCTGCCAAGCTGGTTGCATACGCGCGACTTCGTTTTCAAGATCGTTCGGTATGTACGACTTGGTCTCCCACCCAGGCACATACATGTCGAGCAAGCGCACGTAGTCACCTCTACGATAGAGCGCTCCATCGCTGTGGAACAGGTAGCGATAGTTTTTGTCGCGTGTACCTGCAACCGAGCACAGCCAGTGGTCGGTCTTATCCGCGGTTACACCAAGACGGCGCCCTAGACGCCACGACCAGACAAAACCGTGTTCTTTCTCCAAGTGCGCTCTAGCCGTATTGAAGTTCGACGGCCGGTAAAACACTTGGTCATCTACAGTCAGACAGATGTGATCGGCCAGCTTCACAACTTCAGCCAACGCAGATGAGCACGAGACACCGTTACGCTCGGACACCATGCTGACGATAGAATCGTGGCGCGTCATCATCTTGTCATACGCAAGCGCATGACGCTCCGATGACGCCCTGGCGATGACTACGATATCACTTACGCCTGTGCCGTGATCCTGAATCGACTGCAGCAGGCTGTCGCACTGAAGCGCGCGGTCCATCGAGAAGATGACGAGCGTAATCACAGCTTCTCCAGTCTCGTGTATGGCACCTTGTCGAGGATGATGTCTCGCACCTGCACCTGCACGTGCGGAACTAACCTGTGATCGCTCTCCGCGTTAGTGTCGTTGTACACGTACACAGGCTCGTCTATATAGACGGTCCGTTCACTCGACATCTCCAGCAGTGGCATCATCAGCGCGACGTCGCCGGCAACCTTCAACCATTCACCGTCGTGCTTAAAATCGCTCTTGGCGATCTTGTCGAACAGCTCCCTCTTGAATGTCTTAGGATGCGAGACACTCCACGGGTAGCTGCGAAACTTGTGCTCTCGAATCACATACTGCGGGTACGGCGGCATCCAGCTCTTTTTACCGGACGACAGCACAGTGAAGTTTCCGTGCGTGACCCACGCTCCGGACGCATATGCGACGTCGAAGTGTTCCAGGACTTGCGGGCCGGCCAGCCAGTCGTCTCCGTCTACGATCACGACAACATCGCCAGGCTCGCCGAACATATCGACAGCCGTGCTGATGTTCCGCAACGACCATAACCGGAACGTGTTCAACTTAGTGATGAAACGGTAGTCATCCAAGGTCGCTTTTTCGATCTCTCGCCATGTGCCGTCAGTAGACACATCATCCATGACGACGCACAGGAATGGTCGCGACTGCGTCTTGATGGACTCTAGACAGCGCCGTATCCACTTCTCAGAGTTCCGCGTCGCGACGACGATGAGGTAGCGCATCGGCAAGGGCTGCGCCGCGAGCGCCGGCCTGAGCTGCGTCTTCAGCTCGGCCAGCCGCTCGTGCCGACTGCCGCTGATTCCAGGCGCGGAGAATCGAGACGGGACATCTTCCACGGCGCAAGCGGCGCGGTACCACTGCACGGCCATCTCGATGTCTTCGTTCGCCGCTGCGACCTCGCCGATCACACACAGCGGCTCCGGGCGCATGATGTCGAGCAGCGAGCGCGCCGCCCAGACCTGAGCACGGTCCAGCTCGCCGCGGTCGTAGTAGGCCCCGGACAGATTGAACGCCAGCCCCGCGCGGATGTCTTCGAGCCCGTCCCACTTACGTGTGTGCGAACGGAGTCTCGTGACCAGATCCTCGGCGCGTACGAGATCACCTGTCACGATAGCTTGTCCGGCGGCGACACCTAAATTAGCGACCCCGCCAGCGGGTGCGACGGGTGTCTGAGCAGGTAGCGCTAGGACAGTGTCGATGAATTTCTGCGACAGCAGATGCTCATTTAAGTGCTGCTCTACATACGTGCGGTAGTCGCGGGAGTCGAACGGCGCGGCAATCAATTTGTCTAGATCAGAGAAGCCACGCCACAGGTACTCCTTCGGCCAGTTCGTGCTCGTACCGGGCGCGTCGTGAATGAGCGGCTTGCAGCCAACCGCCATACCCTCAGCGATCGTGTAGCCGAGCGTCTCCCAAATCGAGCACGACAGAAGGTGCGTCGCGCCGATCGCATTCAGCCAGCTCGGCGTATCGACCGTCCCGCGGATCGTCACGTTCGCAGGCTTCGTATGTTCGAGATACGCCATGAGCCGCGGACTGGCCTCGGACAGCGCCGTCGTCACGTGAAGCGCGATCTCTGGACGCTGTCGAGCGTATTCGAACGCGAGCTGGTAGCCCTTGTCGGCTGTCGTCCTCGCTACGAGTGCCAAGACTGGAGACGCCGGCTCGCGGCGGTTGTACTGAATGCTCGCGACGTCGATGCCGCTCGGGATCACATCCGTGCGGAATCCGCGCAGGCCGGGGAAGCGCCGCTCGACGAGATCACGGATGAACGCGCTCTCGTAGACGAGCAGACCGACGTTAGACCACTCCAATTGGTCGAGCGGCCCGTGGGCATCGAAGCCACGCATACGCACGGCGAGCCGCTTGCACACACCTGCACGTGCGGTCTCGAACGCCTCTTCGTTGACCCACTCAGTCCACACGAGGTCGGCGTCGCGACACTGCTGCTCATCGAAGCCTGGCAGGATGCTAACTTCGTGCCCGGCTTCACGCAGGCGCTTGATGACAAAGCGGGAGAAGTACGCGGGCGATCCGGGCCCGGTGGCGACGACCGCTGTGCTGTCGATGACGACGATTTTCATTCGCCTGCGATGATGCTAGTGTACCAGCACTGATGTCAACACCTCTTACCTTCGCCATCACCGGCGTCGCAGGCTTCGTCGCCCCTCGGCACCTGCAAGCTATCCACGATGTCGGTGGCAAGCTCGTCGCAGCACTCGACCCGAGCGACAGTGTCGGCATCCTCGACAAGTTCGATCGGAGCACGCACTTCTTCACGAGCCCCGAGCGCTTCGAGCGATTCCTGTCGAGCCACGGCGCCGACTGGCTCTCGGTGTGTTCTCCGAACCACTTGCACGACGTCCACGCGCGCCTCGGCATGCAGAGCGGGTCGAACGTGCTCTGTGAGAAGCCGCTATGCCTCAGCCCGTGGAACCTAGACTCGCTCGAAGAGACGGAGCGCAAGACTGGGAAGCGGCTCTACACAGTGCTGCAGCTCAGGCACTTGCCGAAGCTGCAGAGCCTGTTCTATGCACCGCGAGGAGAGAGGCGCCACTCCATCCAGCTCAAGTACGTCACACCTCGCGGGCAGTGGTACCACCAGAGTTGGAAGGGCGACACGGAGCTAAGCGGCGGCCTCATCACGAACATCGGCATCCACATGCTCGACTTGCTGTTGTGGCTCTGGGGGCCCTACGACGCGGTAGCTGTGACGCACCGAACACCCACACGCGTGATGGGAACGCTGCAGCTCGCGCGCGCCGACGTCTCATGGCTGCTTTCGATCGACGCGACTGACAGCCCTGATCATCAAGCGTTCCGCTCGCTCATCGTCGACGGCTACTCAGTCGAGTTCTCCGACGGCTTCACTGGCCTGCACACTAAGGTCTACGAGGAGACGCTTGCCGGGCGCGGGCACACCGTCGCCGACGCGCGCCCTGCCGTCGAGCTTGCGTACAGGCTGCGCCATCAACCAGCGGCGTAAAAATACGAACTCACTGTGTACACAACCCGTTCCCAGAATTTACACACCAACAAGACGCGTGCCCTGTTGGAACACCGTTCGAATCGTACGTGAAGCACCCTGGCGCACCTGTAGGACAGCTTCCAGGACACTTGTAGGTGCTGCAATCAACGACCTGTGTCTGCGTGCAAACACCGGTGTTACATCGATACTCGAAACCTAGTGAATTTGCCGCGTAGCCGTTCGTCGTGACCTTGGGACCACCGCACGTGGGTGCCCCGCCGCACGCTGTACCTTCGGCCTTGTACGTAACTTTACCGCCCCGACACTCCGTACACACATCTACACTAGCGCCGTCAGCCGCAGAGACCAGATATCCCCCGACGCATGTGTTACACGAATCTGCGTGACCGTTGCAGCACGCGTGCGAAGCGCCGTCGCAGATGCTCGAACCACACTCTGTGTCGACCGAACACCCTGCGCCGAGCGGACGACCCAGCGCAGCACCGCCTGCGCCGCCAGCGCCCCCCACCCCGGCGGTACCGCTTCCATCAAGCTTCATCATCTCGCCGGCCGCACCGCCGTCACCGTGCAGCTCGACCGATCCAGCCGCGCCCCCGGCGCCGTCACCAGGCATGTCAGTCGTCGTCACCTCGCCACATCCGGCGATCGAGCACAGAATGATGACAGCGAAACCGGCAACGAGCACGAGCACTAACGTGGTTTTGGTTGTCATGACTTGTCTTCCTTCTCCTTCAGATCCTCGATCGCTGCATTGACGGCCGGTAGCCACTCCTTCGCCTGACCGTGGCCCATTTTGCCACTACCGTAGACCTCGGTGACCCAGACGCTGTTGATGCGGACGGCGTGGATGCGGTGGTACAGCGGCGGTGCGGGCGGCAGGGGAGACGGCTGCGGGTTGGGCATGAAGGGGTGAGACGTACTATCGAGAGATGTCTGCATGACCCCGTTCAACGTCTTCGTACCGTGCACCCGATCCTCGCGCGGCTTCCCGCACGTGCACAGGTCTATGCGTCGTCGCGTGTCCACGACGTCTACGCCGCCTCCGACTCGTTCATCGCCGTGAGCGCCGCCGCCGAGACGTTCGCCGAGAGCCGCTGCACGCGCTCGCGGATTTCGAGCTGACGGCCGATCAGCTCCTCGTACGTGCCGACCTTCGCGATCATCTCTTCCAGCGTGTTGACGCGCGTCTTGAGCGCCCGCGAGCCGAGAGCGTCCTCGCCGGTCTTCTCCATCTCGTCCTCGATCGACTTCGAGAGCGCGGCGGCCTCGGCCGTGATCGCGTCCGTGATCGCGGCGACCGCCTCGGCCGTCTTCATGGCCGGGATCGTGAAAACTGACGAGCCGACGGCGTCGAGCGCGGCAGCGACCTTCATCCAGATCGACGTGTTGGTGCGCGGGATGAAGTAGACGCCGCCGGACTCGCGAAGGCTCACGGCGCCGAGCTTGTAGGCCGTGTCGATGAGCCACGCGCTGATGTCGGAGTGGGCGAGCGTCGAGCGACAAGACTCGAATGCCGCACTGATGGCGGCGCGCATCGTGATGTACTCGTCGCCAGACGCATCTACGGCTGCCGAGATCGGAATCCCATTCTCGGAGCGCACGGTCATGCGTGTGCTGTACGTCGGCGGCTGACCCTCGACGACCGTCTCCTGCACGATGGCCCAGGCTCCGCGCCGCGCGAGCGGACGCACGAGCTTGCGCTTCTCAGCCTGCGCGTTGACCGCGCGGCCGAGAGCGACCTCGTCCTTCGGCGGGTTCGGGAGGGTCTTCTCGTCGAGACCCTGCGCCTTCCACGCGGCGGCGAGCTTGACGAGATCGGTCTCTGAGGCGCAGCGGCTGTACGTCACGCAGCCGGCACTATCAATCGTTTCGGTTATAACTAGCTGCTCTCGTGTACGCATGTTGGTTATCTCCTCATGAGGTCTACACAGAATTTGGTTCCGCGCGTATCTGGCTGGAACTTCTGCAAGTAGTGATCCAACACGTACCTGATAAGTAAACGGTTAGCCTCCTTAGAGAGCCGTAGAAACCCACACCTTTCTAGTGTTTTTCTATATTCACAGCATGCGATCATAGCAGCCGCTTTAGCCTGTTTTATGACTAGGTGTGGCTGTATGGCACGGGCTACGTGTTCTGTGTGCTTCCACGACAACACCTGCCAGGCATAGTACAGCCCAGTATGCTTGAACACTGTGTTAACATTTGTTCTATCTGATACCGCGATGTTCCCACAACCGGCAGCGAGCAATGCACGTTCTGTATACGCACGCACCGTGTTTGACACTACTATCGCTGGATGAACATGTAATGTCTTTGTTCGTTTGTGCTTAGAAACAGTCATGCACACTGTGCCCTCACCATCTACCGCAGCAGCCAGCCACGCCGCATTTATGTTGGTGATTCGCGCAATACGATCCAAGCATATGCAGTGCACAACACAATTACGTAGATCCCACACACGAGCTAATCTTACTTGTCCACATGTGTGACGAACACGCCACAGCGTCAGCGACGAATCGCGCTGTATTAATGTGAACTCGCCGATCTTCATTCCGGCATGTCCGCGTGTTTTATAGTCAACTACGCGCCTCACTCGCTCGGCTCCGTCAACGCATACGCCACGACCGCGGCGTTCTTCCGTGCATGACTCTTCTTTGCTGCGCGGAGCTGCGCAGGGTCGTAGCCGATGGCCCACGCCCAATCCGGCACGAACAGGGCTTCATGGTCATCCGCGATAGTCTCTTGTTTGGGCTCTTTCCAGCCAACGCCTTTGACGTACACGCGCGGACCCGTCGCACGTTGCTCGTACGTCGTCCACGCCACACGCTTGACTGTGACACCGAGCGCCGCGTATCGACCGGCAGTGTGGATATCCACCTCGCGCCAGCCAGCCTTCTTCAATGCCTTGATACGGATCTCGGGCGGGCGCCGCTTCACGCCGGTCCGGTCTACGATCGCCGGGTACGCTTCGTCGACCGCCTTGCGCAAGCTTCGCATCGCCCCGAGCGCACGCTTGCGCGCATTACGGCGGGCTATCGGACGGTCGGCCGTCGTCGCTTCGAGCTTGCGCAGCTCACGCGCGATTCGTGAGAGATAGCGTTTCATCATCCGACATCCAGTTGCACGCCGGGGGCCAACCAGTAAGCGGAGATGAGCGCGTTCTGCGCTGCCTCGTCGACGTATCCGTGAACCCAGGTCACACCCTCGTTGCGCAGTAGACACACACCTTCAGCTTGCCAGTCGGTGACCCAGCGGAAGCCAGCCCACTTGTCGGGATCGAACAGCAGCGAGACCTGTGCACAGATCGTTGACTGACCGCTGTACGCGACGACTGTGATCTTGTCGCCGACCGAGACCGTCACGGAGCCAACCACGGCGACGGCGACGTCGATGCGACGCCACTCATGCACTGATGCTCCGACGTACCCTGTACACCGAGCGCCAACGCCGAGATGCATGCGGACCAGTACGATCGCCGCGCTTCCATCGTCCACGGAGCTTTGCGATCGGCGCCGCGCTTCAAGATCGCCTCACGCTCGTGCCAGCACAGATACGGATGCCTAAGGATCGTCGCGGCCTCCTCGAATGTGTAGACGTTGCCCATCTCAACCGAACCATTCAACAATGCTCGCGGGCCAGAGATGCGCGGCAAGCCAGCAGCCTTGAGGATGTCCAAGCGCCGCTGCTGCTGTTGCACAAACGTGAAGCCGCGCGCTTCGAGCTTCGTCTGGATCTCCAGCGCGCGCTCGTATGTGTAGCGCTCGACGACCATCACTCGTCCTTGTCGTCCACGAACACGACATCGCCGAACGCCGGAGCGAACCCGGTGTTGGCGCCGATCACGCACCAAATCACTGAGTACGCGGGCTCCGGCGGCGAATCAATATATCCGTCGGTGGCGACGATGCAGACGGACACCTTCTCCTTCAGCGCTGACACGGCTTCGAGCGCGGGCGCCATGGCTGTGCCGCCGCCACCGGCGAGCATCTTCATAGCCTCCTCGATGTTGTCGACGCGCTTGATGCCGTGAACCGCAGCGTCACAAACGCACACTGTGACGCCCGCGCCTACCGCACGGAGCACGCCGCGGATCTCCGACAACGCCGCTGAGAGCGCGTCCTCGCCCATCGAG
>Ga0210394_10001388_pt1 | contig 39322 bp, 24 predicted proteins | sample IncBWC12MmetaG_FD_160121 | JGI IMG/M metagenome (GOLD analysis project Ga0210394, IMG submission 160121) | Forest soil microbial communities from Barre Woods Harvard Forest LTER site, Petersham, Massachusetts, United States - Inc-BW-C-12-M | ecosystem: Environmental > Terrestrial > Soil >... | reverse complement strand
TAACATGCGTCGCAACGGGAGTCTTTGCAGCCATGATTGGCCAGACCATCTCGCACTACAGAATTGTGGAGAAGATCGGTGCGGGCGGAATGGGCGAGGTGTACCGCGCGCACGATGAGCGGCTAGGCCGAGATGTCGCCCTGAAGATTCTGCTGGCAGGTTCGCTGGCGGATTCCGGCGCCGTTAAGCTTTTTCGGAACGAAGCACAAATCCTCTGCAAACTGAACCATCCCAACATCGCGACCGTCCATGATTTCGATTCACAAGACGGTGTGAACTTTTTGGTGATGGAGTACATAACTGGCGAGACGCTCGACAAGAAGTTGGCGGCAGGGCCAGCGCCCGAGAAGGAGGCTGTTCGCCTCGGTTTGCAACTGGCGCAAGGTCTGCAGGCAGCGCACGACGCGGGGGTGGTGCATCGGGATCTGAAGCCTGGCAATTTACGTATTACGCCCGATGGCCGCTTGAAGATTCTCGACTTCGGCTTGAGCAAATTGTTGCAACCTTGCAACACGGACATAACCCAGAGCTTTACGAGTTCGAATACTGTAGCGGGGACTCTTCCCTACATGGCGCCGGAGCAGTTAAAGGGAGAACCGGCCGATACCAGGAGCGACCTATACGCAGCCGGAGCCGTGCTATATGAAATGGTGACCGGCCAGCGTCCATTTCCCGAAACGCTTGCGCCGCGATTGATCGACGCGATCCTACATGAGCATCCTCAGCCACCGAGCGCATTCAATCGGCAGCTCCGGCCGGGAATGCAGTCTTTGATTTTGAAAGCGCTTGAGAAGGATCCGGCGTATCGATATCAGTCTGCGCGGGAGATGCAGGTGGACCTGGAAAGGCTGAGTGCATCGTCAGCCGTCGGATCGAATCTACAACTCGAAAGTTTTAAGGCACCCTCAGCTTCGGTGGTCGCACTTCCTCACAAAAAAATCCTCGCGCTCGGACTGGGCGGGGTTCTCTTGATCGCTGCGCTTCTCTGGCTCGATCCAGGCGGATTCCGCGATCGGCTGTTCAGCAAATCCAACACGAGTCGTGGGAATTCTCCCCTCGCGAGCGGAGCGATAAGGGCCAGAAAATCTGTAGCTGTCCTGGGATTCAAAAATCTTTCAAAAGAGCCAAGTGAAGCCTGGCTTTCCGATGCTCTCGCGGAAGAGCTGACATCGGAACTTGCGGCGGCTGGAAAGTTGCGCACAATCCCAGGAGAAGTGGTTTCGCGAATGAAGGCGGATCTTTCGCTTGCGGATGCTGAGACCTACGCGCCGGATACTCTCGACAAGATTCGTCGAAACATTAGCGCCGATCTCGTAGTCTTCGGCTCTTACCTAGTAGACGACAAATCTGCTGATAAGCCGATACGGCTTGACCTGCGCGTGCAGGATACAAAAAACGGAGAAACTCTTGCCTCCATGGTTGAGTCAGGGACACAAACTGGGTTGAATGCGCTGATTAATGGAACTGGTGAAGCATTACGCCAGAAACTGAGTGCAGGAGAAGTCTCTGCGGCTGAAGCGGCCGAGTTACACGCGTCGCTGCCTGCCAATTCTGAAACCGCCCGGTTTTATGCGGAGGGTTTAGCGAAGCTAAGGCTCTTTGACGCAGTTACGGCGCGCGATCTGTTGCAAAAAACCGTCGAGTCCGACCCCAAGTTCGCGCTCGGTCACGCGGCGCTTGCACAAGCTTGGTCGGAGTTAGGCAATGATGCGAAGGCGCGCGAGGAAGCTTCTAAAGCGAAGGATCTTTCGACCGAACTCTCGCGTGAAGATCAGTTATCGATTCAAGGCCGCTATCTTGAATTGGCTGCCGACTGGCAGAAGGCTATAGAAACTTACCGTTCGCTGTGGGAATTTTTCCCGGACAACCTTGACTACGGATTGCGTTTGGCGAATGTTCAAACTTCAGCCGGCAAAGGAGAGGATGCCCTGGCGACGGTGGATGAAATGCGGAAACTCCCGCCTCCCTTACAAGACGACCCGCGTATCGACTTACAAGAGGCGGCTGCGGACAAGTCATTGTCCGATTTTAAGAAGGAAACGGCGGCAGACGAAAGGGCCATGAAGAAAGCTGAAGGCGCCCACTTAGTATCTGCGCAGGCGTCTTTGGACGAATGCTGGGCGCTGTACAGCCTGGGCGAACTGGAGGGCGCCAAGAAATCCTGCGATCAGGCGAAGGACGCGTTTGCGCTGGCCGGGGATCGGAAGGGATCAGCCAGGTCGGTGACTCGATTAGCGAAAATCCTGGAAACACAGGGAAATCTGGATGCTGCGCTCGCACTATACCAACAAGCACTTCAAAATATGCGCGAAGTGGGCTCGAGGAAAGACATCGCAGGAGCGCTGGTGAACATCGCGAATACTCAATCTGACCGTGGAAACCTGGCAGGCGCCAAGGCGGGTTACACGGAAGCTTTGACTATTTCCCGCGAGGACAAGGACAAGCAACACGTCCTGGAGTACGAAAACGATTTAGCGAGCGTTTTTTACGCGGAAGGTGATTTTTCGAAGGCAAAGGACACATACGAGCAGGTATTAGCCGCCGCGCGAGAAGTAAACGATAGTGGCGGCGCCGCCATGGCGCTGAGTAATATCGGCCTGGTCTCGTATTTGCAGGGAGACCTTGCCGCCGCGCAGAAAAATCTGCGAGATGCTTTGAACATCAGCGAAAAACTTGGTATGGAAAGCGACGCTGCGGCTACTCTGGACGTGCTTGGGGACGTCCTAATGGCGCGAGATGATCTGGAAAATGCCGGGAAGGATTATCGAAGAGCCTTTGATATTCGGCAGAAACTTGGGGCTAAGGGAGACCTAGCGAGCAGTAAAGTTTCGCTGGGAAAATTGGCGCTGGAAAAAGGGCAAGCTCCGCAGGCGGAAGTGTTAGCGCGCGAAGCGGCGAAAGAATTCCAGACGGAAAAGCTTCACGATGGCGAAATCCAAGCGGATGACTTGCTGGTCCGGTCCCTGACGGCACAGGGAATATTATCCGAGGCACAATCTGTTGTAGAAGGCGCTGCGAAATTGCCCGCGCAGGACCGCATCGTCCGTCTTTCATTTGCCATCACCTGCGCGCGCCTGAAAGGCCGTTTGGGCAAAATGGACGAAGCGAGCCGGGAGCTGGAAGCCGCTCTGAAAGACGCAAACGGGATGAAACTCACGGGATTTGAATTTGAGGCGCGATTCGCCCAGGCCGAAATCGAACTCGAAAGCGAAAAAAGTAGCGCGGCGCGTTCGCTGCTGCAGACGCTGGAAAAGCAAGCTGGGCAAAAGGGGTTCCAACTGCTTGCTCGCAAGGCGGCAACCGCGGTGACTGCGCGCAACACAAAGTCGGAGAGTGTTACGCTGAAGCCTGGGACGCGAGTCTAAGTCTAGCCTCCGACTATCTTTGGAACGGCGATCGGGACAGCGGAAGTCTGTGTCGTCTGGATAAAGATAGTAAGTCCCTGACCCTGGGTTCCGGTGCCCGCAGGATAGGCGGGAAGGGGTGGTATGGTGATGCTCACCGATGAGTTGTTCTTAGCATGCGCAAAAGTCAGATTGGGAAATTGAGAAGCCGAACCGCTCCCTAGAGTAGTGCACAAACCAACCGTATTGCTGGTGTCACATTGCACTACACCCACGGTCGAAGAGTCCGGTTCATTCACATCCTCTACGAAATTAAAGCCTACGAGATCCTGCACGGCGAGAACAAAGTCTGCTGTTCTGGTGGACTGAACCTGAATCAATAACAGATATACGCCGCCCGTGCAGCCGCCCGCATTCGTTTCATCCGCATTTGCGGCGGCGACATTTTGCCCCGGACACAAATACTCGTACGATATCTTGGTGAAGTTTGAGTTTGGGAGAAATTTGGTTGGTCCAAATAAGTTCCAAGCGTCGGCGTTACCTGTAGCCCCGACGTCAGAACCATGTCGAATTGGAGCACCTGCAAAAGTCGGAATAGGATAGAGAGCGAGGGTGAGCACCAGCAACAGGGCAAAAACGACTTGAATTTTCGTCTTCATCGCGAACTCCTCAGGTTTGAGACCACGACCGCCAATTGATCGGAAAGATACCACCTGCCTTGCCTGTTTGCAATCGTCAAGCCCATCACCATCCGACGAACGCGCCCAACCCAACGATACGAATGAAAGGTGTGAAGATTTATTTTTCGATATAGCCGAGTTTCTCGAGGCGCTCGCGAATTTTCTCCGCTTCGTCTGAAGTGTAAGCCGGCTCATGAGCGGGCTCGATCAGACCCATGCGCTCAAGGCTTCCCAAAATACGCGCGGCGGATTCCTGCTCCGACTCTTTTTGTGTATGAATCACGATCTCGGGATGCAGCGGCGGTTCGTAAGGATCGCTGATGCCCGTAAAGTTCTTCATTTCGCCGGCGATGGCCTTCTTGTACATGCCTTTGACGTCTCGCTGAATGCAGAGCTCGAGCGGCGTGTCGACAAAAACTTCGACAAAGTTCTCGATCTTCGAGCGGACTTCGTCGCGCACGGAACGATAAGGTGAAATCGCCGCAGAGATCGCAATTCCACCATGCTTGGTAATCAAGCCGCAAACAAATCCGATGCGGCGGATGTTTTCGTCGCGATCTTCTTTACTGAAACCGAGGCCTTTGGTGAGGTTGGTGCGAACAACGTCACCGTCAAGAATATCCACGGTGCGGCCACGGCGTGCAAGTTCCGGAGCAATGATCTCTGCCAGGGTTGATTTGCCGGAGCACGGCAAGCCCGTAAACCAGAGAGTGAAGCCTTTGTTCTTCGTGTTCATTCGTGGGGTCCCCATTTTTTAGTTATCGCGATAAGCTTCGCGTAGAATCTCTGCCACTTCAGGCCGCGTAAATTCGATCGGCAGATTTTCGCCGGCGCGGAGTAATTCACGGACCTTGGTTCCACTCAGCACCAACCGTTCGGCTGGGCCGTGTTTGCATGTTTTTTCCGAGGCCATAGCTGCGCACTTTTTGCAGTAGAAAGTGGCGTCGAAGCAAATCGGTGTGATGCCCAGTTCGCCTGGTTCAAATTCCAAAAATTTTCTTTGTGCGTCGTAGGTTCCGTAGAAGTTGCCGACGCCGGCATGATCGCGTCCCACGACAAAATGCGAGCAGCCGTAGTTCTTGCGAGCGATGGCGTGGAAAATGGCCTCGCGGGGTCCCGCATAACGCATAGCTGCTGGGTACAAACTGAGCACAGCGCGGCTAGAGGGCAAAGCGCTGTCGAGCAACGCGACGTAGCACTGCAAGCGAACTTCCGCTGGGATGTCTTCAGATTTGGTTTCTCCCACCAGAGGATGCAGCAGAAGTCCGTCAACGGTCTCGAGGGCGCATTTCAAAATGTACTCATGTGCGCGATGAACGGGATTGCGCGTTTGAAAACCGACCACGGTATTCCAACCGCGATGTTCGAAGAGGAAGCGGGTTTCTTTGGGATCCAGCAAGTAATTGGTGAATTCACCGCGGTCTGGACGCCGCAACAGGCTAATCGGCCCGGCTAGGCAATATTCTCCAACGCCGGACAGGTACTGAACGCCGGGGTGGGTGTCGCTCGTGGTTTTTAACACGAGCTCCGCTTCGTGATTGCGATCGTATTTGTAAATTTCTTCGAGGTGCAGGATCGCTACGATTTGTTCGCGGTCGTCGATGAGCGCGATGTCTGAAGACGGTCGGAGGCGTTCTGATTCTTCCTTGGAAACCGCGAGCGTCACGGGAATGGTCCATGGAAGGCCATTCTCCAGGCGTTGATTATCCACAACGTTTTCGTAGTCTTTCTTGCCCATGAACCCGGTAAGCGGCGAAAAGGCTCCGATGGCTATCAGTTCTACGTCGGAAAGCTGTCTCGAATTTAACTTTAGGCGAGGCAGTTTTTCGGCGCGATCAATCGATTGTTCCAGGTCGCGTCCTTCGAGAGTTCGGTTGATTAGTTTGCCGCCGTGGGGCCGAATCAGTTGACTGGTCATATCCCTCTTCTTTTTGCTTCAGTGGATTGAACTTCTGAAATCTTGATTACGGACTAACAAATCGCACGGTGATTTTATTCGCGGCCGCTCCAGGTCTTAAAGCTGCGGATTGTTCCAAGGTCCTTACGCGCATCTCCCGAGTAAGAGACCGCGCGGTCATCCCAGTACAGGTCGGCTACGGGCTTGGGGCCTGCGGTCTTATAATCGGAGTTCCGATTAATCTCGTCAAAGGGAATCGAGTGTCGGGCTAGGTAGTCCGCTATTTCGTGCTCGCCGCGGGTGGTATGAATTACGATCTTCCAACCCTCGGAACGGAGCTCACGCATGGCTTCCACGACGTCCTTGCGCGGCTCGCCCAAGACGCCGGGGCCCTTATAGCCGTCGTATTCGGCGATTACGCCGTCGAAATCTACTGCAATCGTGCGTTTCGAATCGTTCAGTTTGTAAGCCATTCTTCTCTGCCCACACCTCTCGCGTCACACAAGAGCATTCCTGCAACCCTATTTCCATACCTGGGATTATATAACGGTCCGTAATATGTTCAATATATTGCGTTTGTATCGGACCTTTGTCCGCCGACCCCGCAGAGGCCGAAAAACGTTTTCCACTTTTGGGCATAAATCGTTATTTCTTCACTGGGATTCAGCTGCAATGGCTCAATAAACTGAACATCGGCGCAAGGAGCCGTTTTGGGTGAGGCCGACGCAACGAATTATAGGAATGCGCAAAAGTTTGAACATAAGAGGAACCCACCAGCCTACTAACGTGTTTATTACCGCGATGTTACAGGCTAAATCCAGCGTTTTCAATGCGAATAATACATGGAAATTGGTATCTCAACTGCATGGGCTTTTCCATCAAAGGGTGGACTCACGCAAGCCCTTGAGCTTGGGGGAGATGCAAATGAATCGAATTGTAGCGGCGCTAGGAGTGGTAGCACTACTGGGTTTTGGGTTGCTGAGCGTGAGCGCTCACGCAGGTTCGCTGCCGCCGGGCAAGAGAATTGATTTTGGCACCACCACGACCGGCGGAACGATTGGTTATCCGACGGGTCTCAATTCCTCGTTTTCGGTCATGAATGCGCCGATCACCTTTGCGCAGCAGGGTCCGAGCGACGCGCTTTTCGCGATTACCGGCGGGACGCTAGACATGACCACCGGGGGATGCCTGAAGGGATGCAAATTCAATTCAAAGACCTCAGGAATCCAGTCCTTCTTCGCCGATGGCGGATCCATCTCAATTTATGGATCTTTGCCCGAGCTTCCAGGTGATCCGACCGGCTTGCTTTTCCAGGGTACTTTTAACAGCACGTTGGGATCGACACTCCTCGGACACAAAGCCTGCCCGGAAACGAATATTACTCTTTCCAGCAAGGGGGGAGTGAAGACCGGCGGTCTCAATGGTTGCGTTCAAGCCACATTTTTCAATCAGACGTTGCTGGCAGACTTGAATTTCCCGCCTGATAACGGTGGACAAGGTTACTTCGGCGAGCTGTTTTTTAACCTTTCCTACTCACCGACGACTGGCTGGAGCGGTGGAATCAAGAACTCTGACCTGAATGTTATTCCAACTCCGGAGCCGTCGAGCCTGGTTTTGTTTGGGTCGGCGTTGCTTGTAGGAGCAGGCCTTCTGCGCCGCAAGTTCCGTACTGCGTAATCATGAAATTCGAGAAGGCTGGCTGTTTTATGGCCAGCCTTCTTTTTTTGTCCACAAGGGAATCTCCGCGATCTTTTGTCTGCTCCTGAACCCAAAATTTTGACCTGAAGCTATTGCGGTGAATATGACGCCAAAGGGTTTCCGATGCCGCCGAGAATAGTGTAGTGTAATCTCCCTGAAAAAAAATCTGGCATAATCTAACTGCGTGTGTCGCGTCGCGCCCTACTACACCCCGACTGCGCCATCGAGAATGAGAGAAAACATGAAGATTTGTGTTTTAGGCTTGGACTGCGCTGCGCCAGGTATCATTTTTAACGACGAGCGGCTGGTAAATATCCGGAAGCTGATGGCCAACGGGGTGCACGGGCGCCTCGAAAGCGTTATCCCGCCAATCACGGTGCCTGCTTGGATGTGCATGACAACAAGCCAAGACCCGGGCTCTCTGGGAGTGTATGGTTTCCGCAATAGGACCGATTATTCGTATAGCGGTTTAGGCTTTGTCACTTCAAATTCGATCCAAGCCCCCGCGATTTGGGACCAGTTGGCCACTCGAGGAAAGAAATCCATTATTGTGGGCCTCCCTCCCTGCTATCCTCCGCGAAAGATTAACGGAATCAGCGTAGGCTGTTTCCTCACTCCCGACACGGTGAAAGGCGAATTTACCTATCCATCGAGCCTCAAGGCGGAAATCACGGAATTGGTGGGCGAATATCCCACTGACGTGAAAGGGTTCCGCAGCGATGATAAAGCCTGGCTGAAAAAAGAGATTTTTGATATGAGCAAGAAGCAATGGGAAGTCGTCCGCTGGCTTTTGAAAAAAAAGGAATGGGATTACTTTCATTTCGTCGATATCGGTCTAGACCGAATGCACCACGGCTTCTGGAATTATTTCGACAAAGAACACGTTCAATATGAACCGGGCAATCCCTATGAGAATGCGATTCCGGAATATTACAAATGGATAGACGATCAAATTGGGACTGTTCTCCCGCTGTTGGATAAAGATACTGTTGTACTGGTCGTGTCCGATCACGGAGCGCAGCGGCTTGACGGTGGTTTGGCTGTAAATGAATGGCTGGTGAAGGAGGGCTTGCTCGTTCTGGAGGAGTACCCGAAGGAAGTGACGCCATTCAGCAAGCTCAAAATCAATTGGTCGAAAACCAAGGTTTGGAGCGAAGGGGGCTATTACGCGCGCGTTTTTTTCAACGTGAAAGGGCGTGAGCCGCAAGGAATCATAACGGAGTCTGAATACAATTCTTTCCAGGATGAAATGAAGCGTCGCTTCGAAGCGCTTCAAGACGACAAAGGCCGGCCATTAAATTCGCTTGTTTTCAAACCAAAAGAAATTTACAAGAGCGTGCGCAACGTGCCTCCCGATCTAATCGTCCATTTTGGAGGGCTTTATTGGAGATCAATTGGTAGCGTTGGCTATGGCCACATTCACGTACAGGAAAACGATACTGGCCCGGATGCATGCAATCACGCGCAGTTTGGAATGTTTTTACTTTCGGCTCCGAATTGCTCTCTTCGAGGCGAATTCCAAGGAGCAAAACTCCTTGATATCGCCCCAACCCTGCTCGATCTCGCAGGATACGACGTACCGAGCGCGATGCAAGGCCGTTCAATTGCGGGAAATCGAAAATAAGCGCATTCAATTGGAACCTTTCGGATTTCCGCTGCAGGTGGCGGGCAGCTGGCGGTCATGCGGATCCTGACTTTTACGAGTTTGTTTCCTAACTCCGTGCAGCCCTGGCACGGGAGCTTTGTTTACCAGCGAGTAGCGCATTTGGCACGGCGTCCCGGAAACTCGGTCACAGTAGTAGCTCCTGTTCCCTATGCTCCTTCCTGGATTTCAACGCAGCGATGGCGTGAAGCAAGCAGTATTTCTGTGTGCGAAAAATTCGGAGAGTTGACCGTTTACCATCCTCGATATTTCTTGCTGCCAAAGGTTTCCATGCCTTTTCATGGTTTATCGATGTTTGCTGGTAGCTTGGGAACGATCCGCCTGTTACACGAGAAAATGAAATTTGACTGCATCGACGCCCACTATATCTACCCGGACGGCTTTGCGGCGGTTCGGCTTGGGAGATCGTTGGGAATTCCGGTGATCGTCTCCGCCAGAGGAACCGACATAAGTCTGTTTCCATCGTTCCGGCTCATCCGGCCGATGATTCAATGGACCCTTCGAAACGCGGCTGGTGTCGTGGGTGTATGCGAAGCTCTAAGACAATCGATGCTTGGCTTGGGTGCATCCGTCGAGAACACTCGCGCTATCGGTAACGGTGTTGATGTGGAGCGCTTCGTGCCGATGGAGCGCGACGAGGCACGCAGAAAGTTGGGTATCCCGCTTGACGCAGAGGTTGTCGTTGCGGTCGGTAATCTCGTTCCGCTCAAAGGATATCAATTCCTGATCCCTGTTATTGCCCGGCTTAGCGCGCAACGTCCGAAAATAAAACTTTATATTATCGGCGAGGGATATTTCCGCACGAGGCTTGAGGCGCTAGCACAACAGGAGAAGGTGCAAGATCGAGTTGTTTTCGCAGGCCGCAAGCCAAACGAGGAACTGAAATACTGGTACAGTGCCGCTGACGTGAGCTGTCTGGCTAGTTCGCGGGAGGGCTGGGCAAATGTGCTGCTGGAATCGCTCGCCTGCGGCACGCCGGTGGTGGCGACGCGAGTATGGGGAGCGCCTGAAGTGATTACGTCGCCGGAATTAGGTGTTCTTGTGGACCAGACTGTGGACTCGATTTTGGCCGGTCTGGAAACCGCTCTTGGCAAACCCTGGGACAGAGAAGCACTAGCCCGGTACGCAGGGTCGCGGACTTGGGACGTAGTTGCCGGCGAGGTCGAGAATTTCTTGAAGTTACAAATCCGTTCCGAGAGCAAACAACGGCCGGAAGCAAACGCAGTTTAATCCGATTCGGAGGTTTAAAGACGCAGCGTGGGGAATTTCCTCCTAGTGATTCCTGCAAAGGGCTCGACAACTGGAGCAAAAAGGCTGTTCCACAACGGCCGGAACGCCGCTCGTGAAATTCGCGGGCAGGTTCCCGGCGAATCACTTGAGAACGAATGGAGCTTGGCCGCTGCGTTTCCGCGACAAAACGGCTCGGGAGGAAAGATTATTGTCGAGCCAGAGACGGGGAATTGGCTGCTTGCCAGTGGAACATGGTTTCATAACGACCGATATTCAAGCGGAGAAGAAACGCGGCTGTTGCGGCGGTTTTTCGAGGTTGGAGCGGAACGTCTAGCTGGCGAACTCGAAGGCTTTTTCGTTTTGATTTTTGGCGACTCGCACACGAGCGAGGTCGTTGTGGTCACCGACCTCGTCGGAAGCTGCCATTGTTTCCAGAGGTCGTTCGACGATGCAATCGTTCTCTCCGGTTCCTCACTGCTCCTGGCGAGCCTGGAAGAGTGTCATCTCGATTTAGTTGCTTGCCAGGAATTCCTGTTTACGGGAATCATCTACGAGGATCGAACATGCAATCAAGAAGTGCGAAAGCTTGAACCTGCGACTATATACCGCTTTGCGAACGGAGTGAAAAAAACTCAGAAGAAGTATTGGCGCGCGGCCGATGTGAAAGTGGAATCGTTACGCGGAGATTCCGCCGTCGATGCGCTGTGGGAAAAGATGCTTCGAGCTGCGGGGCGCATTCACGCGCTGTATGGAAATCCGGTTTGCGACTTGACTGGCGGGTATGATTCTCGCGCTCTCGTTGCGACCTTCTTAGGCGCAGGCGTGCCTTGTTCCACGGCGGTTTCCGGCGAAGACGACAGCGCAGACGTTCGCATCTCCACGGCCCTAGCCCAAGAACTCGGCTTGCCGCATATCCATCATGTACCCTTGGCGCGAATCTCATTCGAACAGATACAGGCCTGCATCGCGCTGACCGATGGCGAGTACGACCTGGTCAACTACGCGCAGATCCGGGAGATTCACGGAAAATTAGCTGGTCAATTCGACATCAGCATCAACGGGTCTTTTGGAGAAGTAGCGCGAGGATATTGGTGGGAACTTCTGCTGCCCAGAATAGGCGCGCGTCGTGCACTACCAGCTCGCAAGGTGTCGCAGCTTCGTTACGCGGCGCACACGTATGATGCTTCCATAGTGGCAGCGGAAAAGCGCGTGGACTTGGTGCAACATTTCGCCGGAGTCATCGATAGAACGAATTCGGATTTAACCGGTTGCCCTAATACGTTTCAGATGGATCATGCCTATCTAATGATGCGAATGCAGCGGTGGCAAGGGCGCATTGCAAGCAGCACGAATCAAATCTGGCCATGCCTTTCGCCGTTTATGTTCCGTTCGGTATTGGAAACGATGCTGGAGACGCGCGCCATGTCGCGATGGCGAAGCCTTATGATTCGTAAAATGCTCGCGCGATATTCTCCTATTATGGCAGCCTATCCGTTGGAGCATGGTTTCCCAGCGGAGCCTACCACCTGGAAGAACTTTTACCGGTTCTTTCCTCTCGCGAAATATTTTGGCGAAAAAGTCGCGGGCAAGATGGGGCTACGAACAGGGGCGACGGCGACCCATGATGGCGCAGACTTACGGCTTCAACTTTGGAGCCAGGAACCGGTACAAGTACTTTTGCGCCCCTCAAATATGAAACTCTGCAGAACCATGGACACGTCTGCGCTGGCGGGTTTTCTGGAGCGCTCGAAACAAAAGAGTTTCGACTTTGCTGAGCAATGGGCGCGGATCTTAAGCTTGGAATGCGCGCTCACGGTTGCTGATCGGGCTAAACTAAATCTCAGACGGTAACCCTCAATGGCGAGTTACTGAACTACGCGGAAAACGCCTCACTCCATTTGCGGAACATTAGCACCGACCACAAGTGCGCGGAACGGTTGTAGACGCCTTTTTGATGTTGGTCCCAGATTTTCTTCAGGAACGGTCGATTCAGAATTCCGTCGTCGGAACCGAACAGTGCATCATGCGTAAGTTCGCGTAAGTCCTCTCGAAACCAGCGGTCGAGGGGAACCGCGAATCCTTGTTTCTGGCGATACAAAATGTCAGGTTTAAGTATCGGCGCCATCGCTTTCTTGAAGATGTATTTGCCCTCTCGCCCGACTAGCTTTAGCGAAGACGGAATTTTAGCGATTGTTTCCATCAACTTGTGATCGAGAAGAGGCGCGCGGACTTCGAGCGAAACTGCCATGCTAGCGCGATCGACTTTTGCCAGGATGTCGTCGGCTAAATAAGTCTTGATATCCACGTACTGAATTCGAGAAAGAGGGTCAGTCGTATCGGCGCGGTCGTAGTACTCTTTCAACACGCCAATCGAATCGTAGCCGCTGAGGGAACCGCGGAAATCAGGAGTAAAGAGATTCGGTTTCTCGCCGGGACGGAAGATCGAGACGGAGTTGAAATAACCTTCCAGCGGAGAGCGCGCCAAACTCTGAAAGGTCGCCTTGGCGCGAAGAAACCGGGGCGCCCACGCCAGCGGTGGATAGATCTGGCCGAGCGGTCCGAAAACCGTCCTTCTAAGGCCAGCGGGAATCAACCCACGCAAGTGATTCTCCATGTGGTCAAAGTAGTAACGACGGTAACCCGCAAAACTTTCGTCTCCGCCGTCTCCGCCGAGCGCCACAGTGACATATTTCCTGGCTACTTGGGAAACGTAGTAAGTGGGAATGGCCGAAGAATCCGCAAAGGGCTCGTCATAATGCCACACGAGTTTGTTGAGCACGTCGAGCGCATTCGGCCGCACGATCTGCTCGTGGTGATCGGTATGGAATTGTTCAGCGACCTCGCGAGCGTAGTCTGATTCATCGAATTCTCGCTCTTCGAATCCGATGGAGCAGGTGGTGACTGGGCGCTTCATGATCTTCGCCATCATCGCTACGATTGAGGACGAATCCACGCCGCCGCTCAGGAAAGCCCCAAGCGGCACCTCGCTCATTAGCCGCATCCTGGTAACTTCGCAAAGCTGATGACGGAGTATTTCGCACCATTCCTCTTCGGTACGCTGTTCGACCTCCGCGAAGGAAATGTCCCAATAACGTTGCACGCGCACGTTCTTGGCGGAAGCAACTAAATAGTGGCCGGGGAGCAACTTGTTGGCCGCCCGGTAAATCGTTTTGGGTGCAGGAATATAGCCCAGTGAGAAATAATCTGAAAGCGCCTCAATGTTAATGTCGCGAGGCAGGGAATCCCCGGCAAGCAGGCACTTCAACTCTGAGCCGAACAGGATGCGCTTTGAATCTGCGGCGTAATAGAGTGGTTTTTTCCCCACACGATCGCGAGCCAGCACCAGTTGACGCGAGCGTGAATCCCATAACGCGATCGCAAACATCCCGCGGAGCCGCGCAAAACACTCTTCGCCGTATTCTTCATACAAATGGACGATAGTTTCCGTGTCTGAGCGGGTGGTAAAGCGATGTCCGCGATCGACGAGGTCCTTGTGCAGCTCCGGATAGTTATAAATTTCGCCGTTCAGCATTACCCAGACGCTGCCATCCTCATTGGAGAGGGGCTGGTGGCCACCAGCGACGTCGATGATGCTGAGGCGACGAAAACCCAGTCCGATGCCAGGGCCGAGGAACGCGCCGTGGTCGTCGGGGCCGCGATGAACGATCGTATCGGTCATGCGACGGACGATCTCACCGGGAATCGTTCGACTTTGGTCGAATTCAAAGAGTCCGCAAATGCCGCACATGTTAGTCTAGCTCGCCTGATGATCCTGAATTTTGATGCCACGTCGCGCAGCAAGTTCCAAATACAAGCTGCTGTAATCGTTTAACATACGCGCCAAACTGAAGCGTTCGACAACTCGTTGGCGAGCCGCAAGGCTTAATTGCTGCCGCTGATTTTCATCGAATGCAAGGGACATCAGTCGCGACCCAAGCGCTTCCGAGTCGCGAGGCTGAAACAGCCAGCCCGAATCGCCATCGACAACAACCTCTGGATTTCCTCCAACATTTGTGGTTATTACGGGAAGTCGAGTGGCCATTGCTTCCAGCAATGTGTTCGACATACCTTCGGAGATCGATGTTAGAGCAAAAACATCCAGGGTGTTGAGGATGTCCGGGACTTCATCACAGCAGCCGACAAATGTTACGCGGCCAGCAAGAGCCGGAGAGTCTTTTGCCAACTGCTGATTGCGTTCAAGCTCCGGGCCCGAGCCAACTAGTAGAGCGTGCGCATCAATGCCTTTGAGCACCATGGATTCCACGGCGCGAAGGAGAGTTGGATGATCCTTGATTGCAACTGTGCGGCCGACGGTTCCGACAATGAAGCGCTCTTCCGGCAGGCCAAATCTCCTGCGCAGTGAAATCCGTTCCTCGGGGCGCGGGCGGAATCTTTGGGTGTCCACACCGTTGTAGATCACGCGGATCCGCTCCGGAGAAATCCATGCCTGCCGAGCGTGAAAATCGCGAAGTTCACGCGTGACAGCAAAAACAGCGTCAGCCATGGCGTAGGAAGCACGCCGGAAGATACGCCGCCGTCCGGGAAGCCCGGTGAGCATGTCCAAGTCGTAGCCATGCTCGCTATGGATTACAACTGGAACTCTGGCGAGCCGAGCTGCGGGGATTGCTTCGATGGCGCCCCAGTTTCGGGAGTGCACGATGTGCGGACGATATGCTCGCATGACGCGCGCCAAGCGCAGGATCAGAAACTCAAAACCGCTATCCTCCTTTCCATCCAGCAATAGTTCTCCGCCAGGAAGCGTTAAACCCCCGAAGGCTGGGTCCATTCCGCGCACTGCAGCAAGCCGATGCTCGAAAATTTCTTCGTTCAGGCCGCCGATTAATCTGAGGACCACGTTCTCAGTTCCGCCCGTCGCGAGACGATTTAGAACATGCAGAACGCGCAAAGAGCTGCCCTGACGACTCTTGGGGCGCGTCATATGCCCTGGGTTGTGTGTGTGAGCGTCACTTGCGGTAACGACCTGGCTCATAAATCGGCTGGATCTGCCTTTACGAGAACGCGTCCGAGAGGAGTTTTCATTTTCAGCCACAACTTAAAGTCCCAGTAACTGCGGTAGGCGGTGCGCATGCCTTTCGACGCTCTCGGATGGCCGCTTGAAGCGTCGGGAGGCGTGACCGGGTAGCCCAGGTTCTCGAGAGCTGGTCCGATTAATTCCTCCAAGGCATTGAGTTCTCCGGCCGCGAACCCCTTGCGCCACCGGCCGACCGGGTCAAAGGTGCCGGAAGAGGACTCTCCCTCGAACGAAGTGTTTGGCTCGCTCACCGAGCCGATGCCAACGCGCTGGATTTGCTGATAATCGAGATCGTGATCGATGAATCTCGATATGTGCGCCAATGTTTCAACCGGACGGCTCACGAGTTGCTCGTAGCGCACCTCTAAGTAATCCTTGCCGACCTTACGCTGATATTCCCGCCCTTTGTCCAGCAACCACTCCCAATAAAGACCGGCTACTAGCGCGCCACGTTTTTTGTCCCACGGAAAAGGCTGTACCCAGCCTTTTTTCTGCAGCGACAAAGCCACATCTCTGCCATCGCGAATCATGTGAATCACGAGAGCGTCGGGAATTTCCTTCTTAATGGTATCCAGGTGCAGGACATGTTCAGGAGTATTTTCGGCCCATCTCTCCACGTTTTGCCGGAGGGCCATTTCCTCCATCACAATTCTTAAAAAATCGCCTCCGCTTCGGCAGTCCTCCAATATACGGCGCTCAATATGGGACCTTTCCAAATCGGTCAACGTGAATAGCTTACTTGGAAGCCAAAGATCGAGCGCTTTGCGCCTATTTCTTGCCGAACTCAAACTCGGGAATTGCGGAAATACGAGGTCGAATACTTTCGACTCTGTAAGGTAAACCGCAAATCCGCCAGCGGAAAGCAACATATGGTAGAGGAGAGTGGTCCCGGAGCGTGGAGATCCCACGATAAAGACTGGAGGTTTCATCCGTTTTGGTCGAGTTCCCGAAGAGCGCATCGTTGCATCAAACGAGCCTTCGCCGACCGGGATTCGGTCTTGCACGCTCACTGCTGAATTCCTGCCGCATTTCCGGCTGCGCTATCTCTGGAGACTTTGTTCTTCGACGATGTCGCATTGCGAAATCTGCTGTAGAGGTTTTTTACTTTCGCCAACAGGGAAGGGCTCAAGAAAGTTGCGAGATAAGCAAATCTATAGCGTGGGTTCCACGGATCATATTGTATGGCGCCTGAAATGAGCCTGCGAGCTTCTTTGTGGTTTCCGCGGTCCATCCACGAGCGCCCGAGCCACATATACGGAACAGCCATACGATGATTAATTGCAGACTTCCCGAGTTCGCGCTCAGCTTCCGGAAACAGTTCCAGGGTCCTCTTGAGGACTTTTACTTGCCAGGGCATTCCGTCTTGAGGAACTTTGCCTAGTTTTTGGGTGCTCATGTCCCGATGCTGCCTGTACATGAGAAGGGGCTTATCGACATAGCCAAATTCAAATGACCGCGACATACGCAGCCACATTTCATAATCACTGCCAACAAAGAATGTTTCGTCGAACCCACCGGCCTTTTCCGCAGCAGCTTTGCGAAGCACAACTGAACCAGAGCCAAATAATGTTTCCCGAAAAAGTTGAGGAAATATTTTACCGCTGCTATACACTCGCGCGCGCGAGGAGCGCACGCTACATTCGATGATGCCCTGGTCATCGAAGGTCATCATGTCCGTGTAAACAAGATCACATTGCGGATGAGTCCGGAAATATTCCATTTGAAGCTGAAGTTTGTCTGGCAGCCACAGATCGTCGGCGTCGAGGTAGGCGATATATTCGCCGGTAGAATGGCGTATTCCCGTGTTTCTTGCCGCCGGCTCTCCTGCATTTTTTTGGTATACGTAAATGATCAAATCTTTGTAGGGTTCCAGGGCTTCGCGAGTATTGTCCGTGGAACCGTCGTCTACAACGATAATCTCCTGGGCGGGATAAGTTTGCGCGAGGATGCTCTCGATTGCCTTGCCAACATATTGTGCGCAATTATAAACGGGAACAATTGCGCTGACCTTTGCTCTCCCCAAGACAGGCTCCATCCTACTGTTCCGGAAGAACCGTAGCACCCCACCGCCGATTTGCCCACAAAGATTGAACCGTTCGTTTGAGCTGTGTGATTTCATCATCCTTGAAAAAGCCAACCAGATATAAGGCTGTGGGAAACGCCATGAAGATCAGAGTCTTAATGCCTGCAGAGAGAATCAGGGACGGAAAGGACAATTTGATAGCGCACCAATACAGAGCAGCAGCGACTCCAATAGACAAGAAGAAAGCTCCTAGGTGGTAGGAGACTGGATGAACCCTCTCAGACACTATATAGGATAAGCCCGCCATAAAAAGAAAGCTCAGAGCAGTGGCCCAAGCTGCCCCCATCCCTCCAAATCGCTGAATGAGGATGTAGTTCAAGGTCAGGTTCAGAGCTAGTGAAGCTGCACTGATTATACCAACGGAGTAAGTCTTTTTTTCAATATAGATGCCTCCAACCATAAATCTGTAACTGCCCTGGAACACGTAGGCCAAGGCAACCACCGGCACAATTTTGTATGCTTCTCGGAAGGACGGAGACGCGATTATGCCAATGACGTCTTTGATGACGAGCGACAGGCCCAGAGCGGCGGCCACCAATATAAGCGAATAATATCTGAAAATTTGCGAAAAGAGTTTAGCTCCATTGGGCTTCTTGGCAATCTCGTACATTCGCGCGCTCCAGATCATGTCAAAAGGCTGCACGACCAGGAAGCTGAGCATGAAGGCAAATTTATAGCCCAGCGCATAGATTCCCACGCTAGACACATTCGTAAAGCGCTCCAGAAAAAAACGGTCGGAAAAATTCAATGCGAAGGCGGCGAGGCTCGTAATTACAAGAGGGGCGCCGAATACGGCGAGAGCGCGCAGTTTTTCAAAGCTGAAGCCGAGGTTTACCTCCCATACAGTGACTACCGTTAAGACCAGCGCCGATAGCGCGGTACTGATCAGACTGCTATACAGAATTCCAATTACTCCGATTTTTAGAAACGCAATGAAGTACACGTTCAGCGAAAGCGAGATGAGCATCGTAACAACACCACAAATTGACACTAAACCCGAGCGCTGTTTGGCTCGAAGATAGCTGAACGATACGCTGTTCAAAGTGGCAAAAAAGAAAGTGATGGAGAGAAGCCAGAAGAATTTATAGTACGAGGGTGTCTTCAGGATCAACCAGGAAAGTTGTTTGGCGAATGCAACACCGCCGGCAGCAGACAACCCGCCCAGCAAAGCCGCCGAAATCAGGACCGTACTTATAACTTCATTTCTGTTTTTTTGATCTTCATATTCATAGTAGTACCGAATAATCGCGGCGTTCATCCACATCATCACAGCAAGGCCGAAGAGCGCCACCGACAAATCGAGCAACTCTAGAGTTCCGTAATCCGCTGGTGAAAGGTAGTGAGTGTAGAGCGGAATCATCAGGAAGCCGACAACCTTCCCAAGGACTCCTCCAAAGCTGTAAATTGCACCGTGCTTGGTGAGACTTTTTAACTCGCCAACAAGCCCGCTCGGTGACGGACTATTCGACATATCCGAGACCCTTGAGGCGCTGTTCTATGAGTTCGGCTTCATGGGCGGTATATTCTGTGGAGGTTGTGGAAATATCGGTCTGCTCCGCTGCTTCGAAAGACACGGCTGGAAGGCCAGGGAAAATTTCTTCGAGCGCTCTGCCATCCATATCCGCGGGGACCGGCAGTCCCAGCAGGTGCAGAATCGTTGGAGCAATATCGATCAGATTCGGACGAAAATCGTGAGCCGGACGTACCATCCTATCTCCCCGAATCAGCAATACACCGTTGTGTCGATGATTGCCTTCGTTCGAGACTCTTGGAGGAGCGTCGGAAACCGACATAGAAAAACCGTAACCATCCTTAGGTATGAGCACAACGTCGGGCAGCATTACACCGTCCTGGGAGCTTGGATAGATATCGGATCCCCGGGCGACCCGCACAAGCAGCTTCTCGCCCGTGTCAGGGTGGCGGACGTCCTGGAACTTCGCGATCAAGTCGGAGACAATACTTTCGTATTCGCTTCCGGTTTGAACTATTCCTTGCGTCCCTCGTCCCACAAGATTAACGAACAAGTGGGCAGTCTCGCTGCCTTCGACCGCCGCGACTTTTGTTCGCGTCCAGTCAATGAAAGATTTCTGCTGCGAGACTTCCTGGTTGGCCTCTTCGCCCCAAGACTTATATTTCAGAGATTTGCGGCCGTCGAAAACCCTATGCTTTATTTTCGCAGTTGAGTCGTACAGCCTACGCATGAAGCGGAAGCGTGACTTGCGGAAAAAATCCTGAAAACGAGTCTCCGGCCTATCGATCAGATGAAAGTAGTTCCACTGACGCAAGAAAAAATTGGGACGTATGGATCCGAGATGTCTTCCAAAGCCGTGGTCAGAGAGAAGGATCGTGGTCGGCTTTTCGTTTTCAATCTTCTGAAGCAGGGCGCCCACCATGCGATCGAACTCGCCGTAACATTCGCGAATTTTCTCGATTCGAGCAGACTTATTCGAGGCATTTTGGCAGGCCTCTTCGATCGAACTCCACAATTTATGCTGGATCCAGTCGGTCTGTTGGAAGTGCACCATGCAAACATCCCACTTATTTTCTTCCAAAAGAAAAGTCGCCAGTTCGAGACCTTGTTGAAAGCTACGCACGAGCTTGGCGACGAATAGATCGAATTGCTGGTCTGATTTCGTAGGAAGGTAATTCCAAAGTGATAGATCGAGAGTCGAGCCGTAGTCAGGAATATTTTCAAAAATCCGGGCGCGTATTTCCGGCGGATAAGTAAAATTCGCCTCCACCGATGGCGCATCCCACCCTGCCACGACAACACCGTTCACCTGGGGCGGAGGATAAGTATAGGGCATATTCAAAACGATTACGCGCTTTCCCTTTTCACTCAATATCTGCCATAGCGTCTTACTTCGGATGTTTTCGGCGTTATTTAATTTGATAGAACGATCTGCGGGATCGAAACGCGTAAAATCAAAAATGCCGTGCTTGCCAGGAGTCTTGCCGGTCATAAACGAAGTCCAGGCGGGAGCAGTTACCGGGGGAATCACGGATTCGAGATCGGCGGCCAAACCTTCCGTCATTATTGTCTTTAGATTCGGCAAATAACCTTGGTCCGCCAACGGGCGCAGGACATCGAACGTCGCGCCGTCGAGGCTTACGATGAATACTTTATGCTGATCGCCGGTCACCATGAGATCCCCGTTTTGCGTAGCGCGAATCTTGCAGGTGCGCAGGGCAATTGCAAAACGACAAGATGAAGCGAATTCCTATTCCACATATCCAAGACCTTTTAAGCGTTGCTCGATAAGCTCAGCTTCCTGCGCAGTGTATTCGGCTGACGTTTTGGAAGCTGTAGGTTCGTCCACTTGTTCATAAGCCGGCGGTGCAGGGTCCGAAAAAATCTCCTGGAGGACGCGGCCGTCCATGTCCGAAGGGACCGGCAGTCCTAAGAAATGAAGGACTGTCGGAGCAATATCGATCAGGTTTGGACGAAAATTCTCTCCGGCCGTCTTTAGTCCATTGCCTTGCAACAGCAATACGCCATTGTGCCGATGGCTTCCTTCCGTCAAGGGTTTCGGCGGGGCGTCGGACATGGAAAACGAAACACCGTAACGGTCTTGAGGGATTAGGACTATGTCTGGCTGCAAAACTCCGTCCTGAGAGCTTGTATAAATCTCCGAAGCGCGGCCAACACGAGCGAAGAGTTTCTCGCCGGTCGCGGGATCGCGCAATTCTTTAAACTTTGAGATGACCTCGGAGACAAGAGCTTCGTATTCGGCGCCAGGTTGGACAATACCATGCGAGCTTCTTCCAACCAGATTCACGAACAAGTAGCCGACCTTGTAAGCCCAGACGGTGGCAATCTTCGTCTTGGTCCAGTCAACATCAGACCCACGACGCGAGACGACTGCTGTCGTAGAATCAGCCCATGAAGTGTGCGCCTGTTCACGCACCTTTTCAGTTCCAATCGCGGACTTCGCCTTCGCAACCGTGGCGTAGAGTTTTCGGAGCGGTGCAATATTTGATTTTTTGAAAAAGTCTTTCACGCCGCTTAGATTCTGCTGCTGCTCTTTAAGAAGGTTGTAATAGCCCCATTTCTTCAAATAATAGTTAGGGCAGATATTCCCCATATCGCGTCCAAAACCGTGGTCGGAAAGGATCATTTTGAGCGTGCCGTGTGGCGAAACCTTCTGGAGTAAAGAGCCAACCAACTCGTCAAATCGCTTATAGATATTTCGGACGATCTCAACCTTAGGTTCTTTGTTGTCGGAATCTTCGCAGGCGCGTTCGATGTATTCCCAAAGTTTGTGTTGCATCCAATCGGTCTGCTGGAAATGGATCATAAAGACATCCCAGTTCTCAGTGTCCAGTAGATGCGACGCCAATCCAACCCCTTGTTCGAAGCCACGAATCAAGCGCACAACAAATTCTTGAAAGTGTTGCTCGGATATCTGAGGCCGAAACTCGCTTACCCATAAGTTCGAGCTGTAATCAGGATACATTTCGAGAATCTGATTTCTGAAAGTCTCAGGATAAGTGAAATTACTTTGTCCCGAAGGCGCATCCCAGCCAGAAACCATCAATCCATTCACGTGTGACGGTGGATAAGTGTAGGGCAAGTTGATGACAACTACTCGCTTGTCTTTATCGCTCAAGATTTGCCAAAGCGTCTTGCTTTGGATTTGCTGTGCGGTGTTGATGCCCCAGCGGTAGTTCTGCAGATCGAAAGAAGTGAAGTCGAAAATTCCGTGCTTGCTTGGATTTTTGCCAGTCATGAACGAAGTCCAAGCAGAGGCTGTAACGGGGGGGACTACAGACTCTAAATCAGCAGTGATGCCGCTGTGGATTAGCGCGGAGATGTTTGGCAAATAGCCCTGAGCAGCTAAGGGTCGAACGATATCCCAGGTAGCTCCATCGAGGCTGATTATAAAGACCTTTGAAGATTGGGAACTCAAGAAATTCCTTAATGCCAGAGAGTTATGTCCGTCATCTTCGGCAACCTGTTAGGCTGGAGCCTCTGGAGCAGATTGCGCAATTTTAGACGAAATACGACATTCCAACCAGTTATTCTAGCAATTCTACTACCACTAAACCTTCGTGTACATCCCACATTATAAAGTACTTAGTGCTAACATTCGCGTCGCTTAGCCCTGATTCTGGGGGACTGGGTGAAGTCGTTTACCACCGTTGGGACTTTCCGTTCCGCAGCACGCAAACGGCTAATCTCGGACAAAGCTGCGAATCCTGCGAAGGAAGTCATTAAACCCGCACATTTCCGATTCAAATTCTATTTGCGAAATATTTTCGCCGTCCAGAAAGCGCTTCAAGCCTAACGCCGGGGTGGCGGCAATATTCAGACCAGGGTCACAAGTGGTCGCACTCGTCACCTGCATGTCTGTCAGGTATGGCCAGCTTTGTTCTGACCAGATGCCACTGGGATAACACAAATGCCGAAGCGGTTTGCGAGCGATCGGCTCCAGTACAGCCCGGTTATCGGTTATTTCTTGTTGAATAATGGACTTCTGACCGGGGGGCAATTGATGGCGGTGAGTGTGGAGTTGTATGTCGATATCGGCCGAGACGAGTTCCTTGAGTTCCGATTCATTCATTAAGCTTAAATGGCGTCCTTCGAACAGCTTTTTATAGTCAACATGAAGACGGCCAGCAATCATCTCGGCAAGCTTCACCCTTTCGGGCTCTGGAACTTGAGTTTCGCCGAAACGTATGAGGTCCCACATCACGCGCCCGCTTTCTTGTTGATCCGTTAACCGCACGCGTCCGGTTAGTGGCGCAGGTAAGTCCGAAAGATCGAGTTCTGAGTCCCGCGTTTTCCAGAAAATGTACTGCACCATCAGGCGGAAAATGGGAGTTTCCTTCCGGCAGTAGTACGTCGTGATGTAAACGGTCGCCGGGAAAGAAAGGGATTGTAGCAGCGGCAGCGCGCAATGGAGGACGCTATAAAACCCGTCGTCGATCGTAATCACCGTAGCGCCCTCCGGCAGGGTGCCAGCCGAAAGCTTGACGATCGCGTCTTGGAGATCAAGCACAGGAAATCGCTTTGCAGACAAGAAACGCAGACGTCTCTCAAATGTCTTGGGCGAAATAAAAAGCTTCGGCCGGAAGTCGGCTTCGTCATCCATAGCAAAGCCGTGGTAACAAAGAATCCTTAGACCTGGCGGACTGAGGAGTCGCGCCAGATAAAATAAGCCGAGACGCTTGCTGACATGCAGTGAAAGTTGCTTAACGTTCATATCGTGTTCTATTCGAATCTCTACCTAAGGAAATCCTTCTACTTACAATTCTAACTTAAGTCAGGTTCTTCAAGTTTAGCCTGATCCTATCGCTGGTCACATAGTGGGTGAACGGAGAAGCCGACAATGTTTCTCCGATAAGCCAAAGAATACTTCCATCAAATGGGAATACTCTCCTAGTAACTCAGAGGCCGCGATTAAATTAAGCTTCATCGACGAGGGTCTGTCGATAAATCATTTTCTTCATCGGCGACGTGACGTTACAATATCCTTTGTAATTTGAAGCGAGAATCACCTGCAGAAAATCAAATTGAGGTAAGAAAGAGTGTATCGGCCAAACTTTCCTTACGACTGTCCTTATGCTTCGTGCCGGGTTTGTAACTTCGTGTTCGCGCTCGACTTGGTAACTGCATGAGCCCGAATACTCATAACAGTCAGCGAGTAGACCATCCGCTTGTTCTGCTAATGGGCTTGCCGCGTTCTGGCACCACGTGGATTGCGAAGATGTTCGACAGCCACCCTGATACGGTTTATTGCCATGAGGCGGACAGAGGGGTGATTTTAAGATCGATGCCATTGGCTCCTGATATTTCCGAGGCAGAAGCGTTGACGCCCATCGCCCAAACATTTGCCGACAACCTGCTAAAGATCAGAGACCCACACGTGGTAGGTTCGCAGCCACAATTTCACAAGGGATACCGCACGGGCATCGCCGCAGCGCTTCATCAACTTAGCACGGTGTCGGCAAAAGCAGCGTCGGCCGTGGGATGGAAATGGCCGATCTTGCCGATGGTCAATTACGACAATGTCCCGAATCTACGTGTGATTTGGAAGTCGGTCATTTCAATCGGCCGTGTTGGTGTCTTTGTGCGCGCGCTAAAAAACCGGCACGCCATAGTTCTGCTGCGACACCCTTGCGGTCATGTGGCATCATTGCTACGCGGAGAAGCGGAACACAAGTTTCCATTCCCCCCGAGCGAAGACTACCGGCTGTTCGAAATTTTGTTAAATACGCGGCCCGCACGCGAGCGCAAGCTCACCGTGGATTATTTAACCTCTATTCATCCTGCCGAACGGCTGGCGTGGCGCTGGGTAATCATGTACGAAAAGGCTCTCCGGGATATCCAGGGCGTGGAAGGTTGCATGAGCATACGGTATGAGGATGTATGTGCGCGGCCGGAGCTACACGCCAAGGAAATGTTCGGATTCTGCAGCCTGCCCTGGGCTTCCGCAACCAGCAATTTTTTAAAGAACAGCACGGCCAGCGAAAAGAAAAAATACTACGCCGTGTTCAAAAATCCGCTGAAATCGGCAATGCGCTGGCAATCTGATCTCAGTGCGGATGACATCGACCGTATTTACCGCGTAGTGCAAGAGAGCGATCTCGGGAAACTATATCCACGAGGAGAAAAACTCGGGGAACAAGTGGACAGTGCGGCGCCTGCCAAAACTGTTTAGTCTGCCGGTAGTCCTGACGCTCTGTTCTTCTGCCTACTTGCGACCTGAACGGGCCCGGGCTTTTCTTAGAGGTCTGCAGGAGAGGTCACAAACCAACCGGGTTTTCACACTGGCGGCGTTCCGAAATCGATTAAAGTAGAAAGAACATGCCATCTACGCCCCAAATCCCTTCCGAGCCGGTTACGGCCGTTTCGGAATCCTCTCCTGACGAAAAAGAGAGGTGCCGAGTTCTGCATGTGCTGGACCATTCTATGCCGCTCCTAAGCGGATACAGCGTGCGAAGCCACAGCTTGATCACAGCTCAAAGGCACATCGGGCTTTTCCCTGAAGTAGTGACAGGGCCACTACATAACGTGGAAGATGTTGGAGCCAGCGACACTTTCATTGATGAAATTCGATACGACCGCACAGGTCTGGCGCCGGGATTGGAAAAAAGATTTATAGAGGGTCGTGTTCCTGTCCTACGTGAAATGAGCGTAGTGAGACTTCTTCGCAGGCGGATTCTCCAGATCCTCGACCGTCAGCCTTTTGACGTGATACACGCACATTCCCCCGCGCTTTGTGGCTTGGCGGCGTCGCAGGCGGCTCGCGCGCGGAACTTGCCCTTTGTCTACGAAATTCGCGCGTTTTGGGAAGATGCAGCAGTGGATCAAGACAAGACAAAGGTCTGGTCTCCGCGCTATCAGGTCAGCAGACAACTCGAAGGCTATGTCGCGCGACGCGCGGATGCCGTAGTGGGCATAGCGAAACACATTTTGCAGGATATGCAAGAGCGGGGAATCGATGGCGACAAATTATTTCATGTTCCCAACGGTGTGAATGCAGGCCGATTTGGCGCATTACCGCGGGACACCCAACTCGCCGCGCAACTCGGACTGAACGAGAAACCCGTGCTAGGGTTTATAGGCTCGCTTTACCGCTACGAAGGCATCGCCTGGATGTTACGAGCGGCAGCCAACTTGATACGTGAAGGCGTATCTTTTCAGATTCTCGTCGTTGGTCAAGGTGAAGAGCTCAAAGACGTGCAAGCGGCTATTCAAGAGTTGGGAATGCAGGATCGCTTTAAGGCCGTTGGCCAGGTCCCACACGACCAAGTTCAGCGCTATTACTCGTTGATGGATGTAATGGTGTATCCGCGCCGGAGTATTCGGCTAACAGAATTGACCACGCCCCTCAAACCTCTGGAAGCGATGGCGCAGGGAAAAGCAGTGTTGGCGAGCGACGTCGGTGGAATCCGGGAATTGGTTGAACCACAGATCCCGTGTTTCCTGTTTAAAGCGGACGATGCCGAGGATTTTTGTGCCAAAGCCAAAGAATTGATTTCCGACAGCCATTTGCGCCGGGAATTAGGAGAAAAGGGACGGCAGATGGTTCTCCAGGAAAAAGATTGGAACATTCTCGCGCAACGCTATAAGCAAGTTTACAGTTCGGCTCGGAAGCGGCTACGTTTGAAATAAATTATCGCGGCGTAATATCGCTTGTCCTTAGTCCCCCCACGTTAAATTGTTCGACTACGAGTTCACAGCGCATAAGAAATAGAAACTGACCCGTGGGACAGGTAAGAGACCCAAGAATTCCCCGGCTCTTTTTTACCCGCAAGACCAGCAGCGTTTTCCTAACTTAGCGGCGTAATCTATCAATCAAAGCCTGGGTGGCTGCAGAACATCATGAGCGTGAAGCATAGCTCGGGGGTGTTTGATCGGAACGCGCTCTGCCGCAGGTCTATTGTAACCGTCGGATTCAAGCCGATAGCCTGCCAGCAGACACAAAGTGACCTAATTTCCTTTGGATTTTGAGGATGGAAAATGAACGTTGCAGTTCAAAAATTTGCAGATAACGATGTTGAGGCCTGCTCGCAGGCTACTACACACATCGATTTCCGGTCCAAAAGCTACAGCGGAACACAATCGAAAGGGTTATTCGTTGCGGCGTTACTGCTGTTGTTTCCGTTTATCGCGACTGCGCAGAGCCTAAATGTCCCGATTACCGTGCAGCCAGCCGAATGGACCAAAATGGCAACCGTCGGGCCCACCGGAGTGCGGACTAACGCCCCCGTCACTTTTGGGCTTGGAATTCCCGACAGTGCAGGAATTGATTGTCCCGGAACCGAAGACAAGCCGCAGAATGAAGGTGCGCCGACAAGGCTTGAGCTGTTGAGTGGATCCACTCAGGTGAGCGCTCAGTTTCGTTGCACCGCAAAGTGGCCCTCAGGTAACGCGCAATGGGTTCTCGTGGATGCGCAGCTTCCTTCTTTTTCGGAGGGTGCTCCAGGATTTGACAATTCACTTAGCGTCGTTCAGGTAAGTGCGGGCGGTGGGAATTATCCAGCGTCGAATATGGCAACGCAATGTACATCTGCAGGTGCGCCTAATTCTTCTTGCCCGGATGCGAATCATATCGTGGTGCAAACGGGAGCGGCCACCTTTCTCATCAAGCAAAATAATTACAATCTATTTGATGACGTACAAGTTAGTTCCACACATCTTGTTTCCGCTTTTGGCCACGGCCAGTATGACGGTCTGGTGCTTCTGGGACCGTCTCACGGAATGTACACCACGCCGACGCCGGATTCTGTATCTTGCGCTTCTGGTCCGATTCCCACTAGCTATCACGGTCCGTCCGTCTGTGTAACGCCATACGCTTCGAATTTGGATAACGCTTCAATGTGCATGATTGAGGAAAACGGGCCGCTCCGTTCTGCGATTATGTGTGAAGGGAACCTTGTCAATTCCAGCGGCGACGTGTATATGCACTGGCGCACGCGAACTCACTTTTGGGCAAATCACTCAGATGTCAAAGTCACGGTCGGATTGCGAAATGCAGATGTTGCGCCCGGCTGCTGCACGACTCCTACTTTTAGCAATGCTTATAAGGAATTTACTCAATTTGAGACTCGGCTGACGGATAACCTCGGATCTCCGTCGTCGCGAAATTTCGATATCGCAAATGATACTGCAACATCCTCGACCGGGACACTCAGCGCAACAAACGGTACAGACCGGGCCTATTTGTATCAGGCGTACTCGCAAAATGGCGAATGGCCGCATTGGTCGAATACCTCCAATTGCACAGGCGAACAGGACTCGTGTATCGTCTCGCCTATTCCGCGCTTTGGTACTGTTGGGAACTGGACTTACGCTGCGAATGGCTATCAGATAAATAAAAACAGTGCGACGATCACGAGCGGCCGAAATACACAATATCCGATCGGCTGGGCAGATTTAGACGATGGCTCAAACGGTATCGAAACGGGTGTCTACCAACTTTCGATGTATTGGCCCAAGTCCTTGGAATTTCAGCCTGGTACTGCGAACCATAACGAGATCCGCATCGGCATTTGGCCAAATCAGCAAGAGTTTGCCGGCGCTAGTTCTGCGGCAGCTTATGTCATGGGCTGGCCGCAGTACTCCATTCACGACACTTATTGGAATTTTCACTCAGGAACGCAGACACCTGAGGTGGCACAAAATAACTTCCTGTACTTTCAACATTACCTTTTGGGAAGACCCCAGAGTGGAACCTATTATAACAGTGTGGCGGACGCGACGTCGGGCACGCCAGCCCTTCTTTACAATATTCCCGATCCAGTAGCCGAAGACACTTACTACAACAAGTTGGGAATCTGTTTAGCTGCGCCTGGCCAATGCTTAGGAGATGTTGGGCAGAGTACGTTTGCCTACGGGGACAGCGGCCCGTATTCGGGCATGAAGATTTTTCGCTATTTCGAATGGCAAACAGCCGGCGGCAGCGACGGAACTCAGTTTGAGCAACGAAACAGCTTCTTGCGAAATTGGTTACAGCGGGGCGGAGCCGGAAGTGCCGGGAGCGTTCCTGGGCGATACGTTTTTGCGTCCCACTGGTACCGCATGGTCGTCGAAAAGTCTCTTCCACGTTCCGACACTCCATTTACACATGGGCCTAATGCAGGTTTTCGGTCTCTTTGTACGAGTCTTGCGGTCTGCAACAGTTTGGCGTTTGACCCCTGGGGTGATCCGAAGTCAAATTCGCTTCCGCCTGTATGGAACGGCGGCATGCGGAACTGGGGCGACGACGCTAACGGGATGGAGCATTCCACCTACTGGGGAATCTTTACCTATTACTTCCTCTCGGGCGATGAATGGGTGAAGGAACAACTGCTCCAGGGTTTTAAAGATCGCTATCAGAATCCGTTCGTTGCGTATAACAATTTACAGGCCAATATTGGAGGCAACAGCTCGCCAGGTCATGGCCATATTAACGCGGTGCGGGCCACGGGACATTGGTTTTCTGGAGCCGCGCGCATGATGGAGTTTCTGCGCTCTATTGGCGATCCGGATGCGGATACTCCAGCCACGGTGTTGACGTCTCCGGGCGCTTCGCCCAGCAATGCTACTGTTTTGCAAGGTATTGAACAGGACATTGCATCGCAGATTGCGGTTCCCTATATATCGTCAGGCTATCCAAAAGGCTGGTCGGAAACGGCGTTATCGGATTGCAAGGCCGTGGGTACACCAACGCAGTTATGTTCGCAAGGTGTGAGCCCGGTTAGGGGATTTGTCCGCACCGGAGCAGGCGGAGAGAGTTGCGGCGGGCTTGGGGGCAAAGCGCCTTGTGACAGCTTCCTTCATAGAGCTGATGATTCTTTCCAACTGGGGGTGTGGTCTGAAGGCGTTTACGACATTTGGTTGGCCATGCGCGACCTTCTTGGAAAAGATTGGCACTTGCAGGTTAAGGGCATCAGCGACGGAGCGATGGGTCCGTTTAATGTAACTATTTCGGAAAAGAACTTGACGGACATGCTTTACGGTTCGTATCAGCAAATGAGCGAGGAGAACTGCGTCAACACCGGGATTTACGCTACCAGCGGGTGCGTTTACACCCAATACAGCGATTATTTGAACGCAGCGCCTGGTTGCACCGCGAGCACCGATTGTTTGCACTTGTGCATCACTGGCTGTTCGGGACTTACGCAGTGGTTTGCTCTTGCTGCAGCAGCGCCGACAACAAATTCAATTTTCGATCTCTCAAGGAAGCCCTGGCAGTTCATATTTGAAACCATGCTGAAGCGCAACGGGACCATTAATATGGAGCTCGGCTCGCACATGATGCAATTCGGGATGAACTATATTCTCGCCGATGGCTCGACCTCTGCGAATCAGTACACAGTGAATCCTACCGTCCCGGTTCTGACCCCGATTTCTGTCAGCGTCTCCCCAAATCTGTGCGTGGGCCCATCGAGCGGAACGGGGACCTGTACCATTACATGGACTGCGCCAACAGGCTTGGCCGCGGTAAACGGAGTGCAGTATCGTTTGAAATATCTCCCCTGCCAAAACGGGGTACTCACCATATACGGAAATGATTGTCCAGCAGGTGGAAAAACGATTGTCCCGGCGCTGAAATTCCATTCCGATATCCTTACCGCTGGGTTTGTGGCGCCAGATGGGTCCGGTTCGTGGGAGATCGATCCTTCAAGGAACTGGAATTGGGCTTTTACGGCGGACGTGCCGGACTGCGTCGTGGGGCAAGCAGCTCCGAATTGCAATCCTAACGCGCCTTCTGGTACGAGCTACACCTTTAATACTCAGGCCAATACCACCTATACCTTTTCTCTTTCTGCCTACACGGCAGGGACGGCCAGTGGCCCTCCTCCTCCCGCAGTAACAGTCGCATCTCCTGTTTCCGGAGCGAAGTTGGTAAATACCGTCGCTATCTCGGCGAACGCTTCGAGCAGTGTCGGCGTTGCAGGTGTGCAATTCATGTTGAACGGCGTGGGGCTGGGTTCTGAAATAACAGCAGCTCCTTATTCATTCAATTGGGATACAACGAAAACCGCCAATGGTACGTATTCGCTGTCAGCCCGTGCGTTTGACGTGTACGGCAATCAAGCTACGTCGAGTAGCGTGACTGTAACGGTTTCGAATACTACCAATTCTCAGCCACAAGTCACGATTACCTCGCCCACACCAGGTGGAAAAGTTTCAGGCAATGTAACGGTTTCTGCAAATGCCTCTAGCAGTCTCGGCATCGCTGGTGTGCAATTCCAATTGGATGGCCTCAATTTCGGTCCCGAATCTACCAACGCTCCGTATCAGGTAACCTGGAATACGTCGAAAACTAGCAATGGTACGCATATTCTGACGGCCATAGCTTTCGATACGGCAGGTAATCACGCCACTTCTGCTGCAGTGTCTTTGACCGTCTCGAATGCAACGAATTCTTCTCCCACCGTCTCAATTACGTATCCGACGCAAGGAGCAAATATTGCCCAGACAGTCGTCGTTTCAGCGAAAGCATCGAGCAGTGTAGGCATTGCGGGGGTGCAGTTCCTTCTGGATGGAGCCGCTTTGGGTGCCGAAGTTGTTACCGCACCCTATTCAGTCTCCTGGAACACGGGGAATGCGAATAATGGCCTTCATACCCTTGCCGCAATCGCTTTCGATACGGCCGGCAATAAGGGCGTCTCGACTGGCGTTATTGTAACAATCTCGAACGCCAACAAAGTTCAACCGCCTACGGTATCGTTCACTTCTCCTTCTGCGGGTTCGACGGTGTCAGGCGTCGCTAGTATCACGGCGGCTGCATCAGATGGAAATGAGACTCCCAGCGTGCAATTTGTGTTGGATGGAGTCAATCTAGGAAATGCGATCCTCGGGCCACCGTATGCGTTGCCTTGGGACACCACCAATGTGAGCAATGGAGCTCATAACTTGCAAGCATTCGCTCGCAACTCCTCTGGTATGTCTACGTTCGCGTCAATTACAGTTCATTTGAACAATAGCAATCCGACGCCTCTTGCGGGGAGTAAAGCGCTAGCCACGATCGACGGACTTACAAAGTTTAGTATTCAGAGCGACGAACTCGCTTCGGCGATCGCAGACTGTTCCGGTTGCAGGTTCCAGGGCCAGTCGGACGTAATTCCTGGGCAGTCCACTGTAGTTCTGTTGCGAGCCGGCAGTACTCCTCCGGCCGCCGAGCAGATCGTCCTGCGTCAAGGAGTCTTGAATGGCACGGTAACAGGTGTCGGAAACAATCAGTTTGTCGTGCAAGTTCTAGGAACTCCGGGACCCTCGAGTGTGCTAGTTATAACAACGTCAGGTGTGACCGACTACCAAGGCTTTCCGGCAGGTTCATCCAATGTGAAGGTTGGCCAAATAATCGCGACTCGAGGATTGTTATTCAAATCTGGGCCGCAGGGTGGGCCGACAATTCTCGCGCGACGTGTAGCCCTACTTTCTGCGGCTGCGAGCAATTAAGGGTTTCTTATTCGCCTCGGCGTAGATTTGCTCGGTCGCTTAGAGATTCTGAAAACTTAGAGTTTGGCAGAGAGAATCGTCGCGGGATGATTCTAAGATGCTACGCTCTTCGACAATCGCCAACCAACCTAAAAACTAATCGATTACTTCACCGAAGTAGCTGCGGTGGCGGCGTCGATTTTGCGAGTTATGTAGGGATAGAAGGGAGTGAGTCCCAACGGGAGCTTTTCTGACAAAAACTTCAGCTCGACCGGCTTGTATTTAAGTAACTCCACGCGGTCACTCCAAGGGTCAACTTTTATTCTTGAGCCTAATGGCAACGCAGCGATCTGCTCCAGCGCCGCAGGCTGCAAGGCAGGCGCGCTCTTCTCGAGCTCACTATCGAAAAAGCCCGAATTACGGAGATGAGGGCTTATAAGATTCGTCAGTTGTTTGGATTCGGCGTCGATCTGCCTAAGGAAAAGCCCCGGGCTCGCAAGTTTATCCTTGTATGGGGAATTCTTCAGGAGTTCCAGCGCCTTCTGGCTTGCGGCCTCTTCGTCGTCCTCGCTGGCAGAAAATGAGAATCGTTGCAAGCTCTCTTCATCCGGAAAAATTAGCTCGTCGGCGAAGGCCCAGGTGGGCACGGCCGATTTCCCAAGCAAAATGTGTGCCGTTTCATGCGCCAACATCGCGGCCAGGCTTGGTTCGTCTGGCAAAACGTCGAGTAAACCCCTGCTAATCAGAATTAGGTGTCCGATGGAGGAAATCTCGAGGGTTGAAACGAGCAGGATGCGACAACGAATCTCTGGCTGAACCTCGAGATTGTTAGTCACCTCAATGTTGTTGATTACGGTATTGAGAGTTTTCTCGACCTCGCCCGCGGGAGAAACTAGGCCGGCCTGCTCTAGCTTCGCTATCACGCTCTCTTCACCCTGTTCCACAAACTGCCTCTGTTGCTCAATCGGAGAACTGTCCTTGCCATGATCCATTTCGTCCTGCACGTTGGACGACTCAACACTTATTTCGCTAAACTCCTGTTCTGCCGCAGCATTTTTGCGCCCGTAGCCCCACAGCCGTGTTTGAGATTTTTCGCTGACATGCCCTAACAAAGTGTTGGATAAGCCTTCTTCGCCATTGTAAATGTATGCGGGAAGCCAAAGGTTTGGGCCAGCGTTCTCGCGCCAGCTATCGAAGTGCAGATAAAATCCGAATCTTCGAACAACGGGTTCAAACACGCCACTGAAACGCACGATCGTATACTGTCGATCCTCTACCCACATGCGCCCCTTAAACCGGCCATTTCCGGAATTTGGCACTGGCGTAACATCGAAAACGAAGCAGCGCACGTTTCCAAGAAATTCGCGACGAATGTATTCGAATTTATAATGTCGGCGATCAAATCCCTGCGGATCGACAAAGATCATTTCCAGAAAACCTGCGGGTAGGTAGGTCGGTGCCACGACATTCGCCACCAAATCGATTGGGTTCAACCGTTTCTGGGGCCCTTCCTTACCCTCCATAGAATGCAGGACGGTTCCTTTAGCCAGATCGGCAACGCCGATGAAGTAATGATCCTTGATCGGAACGAATCCGAGATGCTCGTCTAATCGCACGTCCTGGATATATGTTTCTATAATAGGCCGGTATTTCCGGATGATTTGTACCTCTTGATGTTCGCGGGCAGTGACGCGGTCAACTAATCGATCGATCGCCAATTGCGGTTTCTGAGCCGGCAGGGCGGGCGCAAGGACGTTTAGTAGAGCAAAGAGTGCTGCAGCTTTAAACCACAAGGACATTGCGACTCCAGCTCCATCAGGATTGAACCCGCACCAGCCACTTCGCTCCGAGGGAATTACTACTGGCGGCTGCTGCTGCTGCGGAGAAACTTCGCTATCATTATACCGACCGCGGGCCGTGAAACGGAAGCACCTTCGATTCTCGAACTCACAAAGGCAGAGGCGCCATATTTTAAGGTTCCGAACTCGCCTGAAAACTCCTCTTCGTGTATCGTTGTGGCTATGGCAGTGAAAGCTAAACTGTTCCGCTCGGTTAAACCTAGCATTCCGATGTTTCCTTCCTCTGTTAATACAGTTTTTGAACTGGCCTGCGGAGAGGACCGTTCATCGGAGAAATGGTTCGAAGAAAATGTCTCTGTTTTTGCGATGGATGTTGATCTTGAGAGACTGCGCAGGTTTCGTGGCCGATATAATTTTGCATGTGGCAAGGGTGAGCAGCTTCCCTTCGCGGACGAATCATTTGATTTCGTGTTTTCGCGCTTGGCGATTCCCTACATGGATATTCCCGTAATGCTCAAAGAAGTTCATCGTGTACTGAAGCTGGGTGGAACGGTTTGGTTTTCCCTCCACGATATCAGATACGCGCTACGGAAAATTGGTAGCGATGCATTACGGTTTCATTTCCCTAGCGTGGTCTATCAACTTTACACAATTGCGAATGGCATAAGCCTTCATACGCTCGGAAAACTGTATCGCTACAACGGTTATACGGGATCGGTTCAAACCGTGTCAGGAATGGCGAAAGTTCTCACTCGCTCGGGATTCACAGACATTAAATTCGGCGGCGACGGAGAAAAGATTTTGGCTATGTCAGCCGAAAAAATTAGATTTCCTGATTCGCCGCTACTGCCTCGTTTATGCTTGTGATTACAAGAATAGTGGGATGCTGTCTAAGTGCGACCGGGTAATATGCAAGAAAAACCTCCGCGCAAATCCCTTATTCTGCGATTGTTGAAGACCGCAGTGCCTGCTGGTCTACTGATGAAATTCCGCGCCGCGTACCTTACACGCGAGGTGCTTCAGGGGAAAGCACGGCGCGAACACGCAATGAGCGCTCTTTCGTCGTTAGTCAAGCCGGGAGATTCTGTCGCCGATCTTGGAGCAAACCTTGGGATGTATGCACTCGAGTTCTCAGAACTCGCTGGACCCTCCGGCAAAGTGTATTCCGTTGAGCCCATCGCTTCGAACTTCCAAATCCTGGAAGCTGTTGTGCGCAAGCGCGGACTCGCAAATGTTCAGATTTATCGGGCTGCGATTGGCTCTCAAGCTGGCCGCCAAGAGATGATTATTCCAAACAGGAACGGGTTCACAGGATTTTACGCCGCACACTTTAACCGCGGTAGTGAAGAAGGAAGCATCGAAACAGTCGATGTGTTTGCGCTCGACGACTTGTGGAAACAAAACGAGATCCAAAATCTCGATTTTATAAAGACGGATGTGGCCGGCGCCGAACTTGACGTAATTGCCGGAGCTAAATCTCTTATTGGAACTCTGTGCCCGGGCTTGCTGATGGGAGTATCCCGCAGAACGGGCGACAAAACGTTCAATACCTTGAAAAATTTCGGTTACCGAGCATTCCTTTACCGTGAACGTCTCGTGGAAACTTCCAATTACTTCGCTGCAAACCCCTATCATTATTTTTTTCTTCATCCAGAGTCAAAGTGTTGGGAACGCGCTCGCTCCAGCGGGTTGTTGGATGTCTTATCCAGGTCTGCTCATGCTGGCTGACAATTTATCGTTGCACAAATGCGCGCCTGAGTTCGGCGCTTAGCTGACGGAAGCGCTTATCTGTTGGATGGACTGGGTAAAATCGAACTCCGCCATGCCAGGCTATAGATCAACATTTGCGTTTTCCTTGCCGTCAAAAAGGCGACTCTCCACTATATAACCCGCGTGTTTTCTTGTTGATATACCACTGTCCTCCGGCACAGGCTCAATTTGTCCGCCGATACTGTCCCCTTTCTGGCTCACCGACCAGCAGAGTTATGGCCCCCAAGCTCGTAACCTAGCCAAGCATCGAAGGTGAGGCCAGCTGTCATGAACATGAAATCTAGTTTTACTTTTTGTTCGCTCGCTCTAGCAATCATAGTTGGGATCAATGGCTGCGCTCGTGTCACAGGTCAACCTACCCATACAGCGACGGGACCGACGGGGACCGTGTCCGCGTTTTTAACCGATGCCCCAGCAGATGGAGTTGTAGCGTTTAGCATTCAAGTGACTGGCGTCTCCCTCGTGGGCTCCAATGGAGTTTCAACCAGCATCTCTCGTGGAGTGCAGGAAATCGAGATGCGCCATTTGCAGCTAGCGCCGACGTTAGCTTTTCAGAGCAATGTTCCGGCGGGAACTTTCACAGCGTTGAATATGTCATTCGCCAACCCGCAGATCACGCTAGCCGACGCGCACGGCAACATAACAATCTTGAACGCAAACACTACCCCCTCAGTGCATTTATCAAACTTCGTGATAAGCGATTCGGTTACGGTTGCGCTGCAGGCGGCGGCCTCGGCAAGCCTTGCGATCGATTTCAATTTGCGCCAATCTCTACAGCAGGACTCGCGAGGCAACTACTTAGTTACGCCTGCAGTAAGCGTTAACGTGATCACTGACTCAGCTTCAGACCAGAATATTGAGAATGCCGAAGGAACGGTTGTGTCATCCCCATCGGCAGGTACAGTAAATGTACAGCTTCGAGATACGGGCCAAATTATTAACGTCGTCACCAATACCGGAACCTTGTTTGCTGACGACACTGGCCCGTCCACAGCGGTAGTCACAGGGCAGTTCGTTGCAGTCGATGCTCAGATGCAAAGTGACGGAACTTTCCTGGCAACTCGGGTGGACTCGGTCTCCCCAAATCCTCCACAGTGCTTCAGCGGAGTGGTGGCAGGGATTATCCAAGATCCTTCAAGTAATCCTTCCATTGAAGTCGTGGTGCAGGAATAGTTCTGCTGCTAGACCCAATGCTTTGCTTAAGTATCTGCCCGCGTTTGAATTGTCCGCGCGCCTGCATGATAGAATGAATAGGCGAGTTTTCTCGCTGACCTCTTCTCGTGTCATCTTCGCAGCACACCAATCGAGATAATCCCCCTGGCCGCTTTCCGTCATTTAACCTCCTTTGTGACTATCTGGCGTTGGACGATTTGCCATCGCAGTCGGATCTGATTTTCGTACTGGCAGGACGACCGGAACGTAAAGCGTACGGCTTGGAGCTCTTTCAGCAGGGAATTGCACCCCGACTTGTATTAAGCGTGGGAAGGTTCGAAGTTCGCAAGATGGATGCGTTCGGTTTTCAAGACTTGAACATGCGGGAAATGGTCAAGCACATGGCCCCCAAAGATCGGCATTTCTTCGTCGAGATTTCCGATGGTTCCAGGACGGTGACGCCAGCAAGAATCAAGCGTGTGGGCACATTCGGCGAGTTAGCAGCACTCGCGACTTACCTCGGTGAACGCCAGATCAAAACTCTGACTGTGATAAGTACGAGCGTGCATCTGCGTCGCGTTCGGTTGTGTTGTCGAAAGATTAGCGCCCTGCGAAGACTAAACATTTCCTACGTGCCGGTTCCTGAACGATTAAGTTCATTTCAGCGCGGCACATGGTGGAAGAAGCTCGATCAGTGGTCATATATAGGGAGTGAATACATCAAGCTGTTGGCCTATCAGTTGAGGTTTCGCGATGAACGGAACGAATGACGCGCATCGCCGCCGTGCTGGGAAATTATCTTGCGGTCTTCGTCACGAAGGCAAAGAGCGAGAAGGTATAAGTCGTGTTGGGCTGTGTGATGAAAGTGTAGCTGGTCCCCGACGGTACATTCAGATTGCACCCGGGCGAAGCCTTTCCCGGCGAGCAATCCGGGATATTGTTAGTGAAAGCCCAGTTCCAATTCTTGGCGGGATCGAATTCCCACGATCCAGAGCTGTCTGTGGCTGCAAATCCCGCAGTTAGGCTGTCGGAATGGAATTTCAAAGTTGGCACGATTGTTTTGCCTCCTGCGGGACAATCATCACCGTAAATAGTCAGCACTCCCGCTTGGCACGGCAGATATTTCAGCCGATATTTTTCGCCATTCACCGCGGAAAGATTTGCTGGCGTTGCCCAAGTGATTGTGCACGTCCCCGTGCCGTTACGAGGACCGACGCAAGGATTTGGGCTAACGCTGATGGGGACCTGTGTCAAAACAGGAACCGAGGATTCAATGGCATAGTGGTGGGAGTTCGTTGAGCCATCGCCGAGAATGTAATTCACACCGAACTGCATCATGTGCGAGCCCAGCTCCTGACCAACCGTCCCCGGTCTTTTTAGCTGCGATTCGAACAGGAATTGCCAGGTCTTGCCGGTAAGGTCGAGCGTGGAATTGGTAGTAGGAGCGGCTGCAGCCAATGCGAACCACTGGTTGAGACCCGTGCAGCCTTTCTCGCAAGAACGAAGGCAATTGCCGCTCGATGTGCAACCGGGAGCCGCGTTCAAGTAATCACTCGATTGATCGTAGACACATCCGCTGCTGGAAAACGACCCTGTGTTGACACAATTTGCCTCGCTCATTTGCTGGTACGAACCATAAAGCATATCGGTTAGGTTCTTTTCGGAAATCGTAACGTTGAACGGGCCCATCGCTCCATCACTCACTCCTGCAACCTGCAAATGCCAATCCTTTCCGAGAAGGTCGCGCATGGCCAGCCAAATGTCGTATACGCCTTCGGCCCACACACTAAGCTGAAAAGAATCATCAGATCTAAATGGCTTCTTATTACAGGGCGCGACGCTTCCCGGGCAGTTTTCCGCGCCTTCTCCTGAACGCACAAATCCTCGGACCGGACTCACGCCTTGGGAGCATAATTGCGTCGGTGATCCAACAATCTGACAATTTGCTTTCGCTGTCTCCGACCAACCTTTCGGATAGCCTGACGATATATAGGGAACCGCAATCTGGGCAGCAATGTTCTGTTCAATACCTTGCAGAACGGTTGCGGTGCCGGGGGAACTGCCCGGGGACGTCAACACCGTGGTCGGCGTATCCG
>Ga0210394_10001387_pt1 | contig 39323 bp, 33 predicted proteins | sample IncBWC12MmetaG_FD_160121 | JGI IMG/M metagenome (GOLD analysis project Ga0210394, IMG submission 160121) | Forest soil microbial communities from Barre Woods Harvard Forest LTER site, Petersham, Massachusetts, United States - Inc-BW-C-12-M | ecosystem: Environmental > Terrestrial > Soil >... | reverse complement strand
CATTTCCATGGCCAGGAGCATGTCCTTCTGCATCATGTTGACGTCAAACCAAGCTTCGTCCGGCATTTTTAACACAAAAGGGCCTCGATATTGAACCATGGGCGAGGCGATCGCGCTGTGCGTCAGGACGTCCACCGCAGTCTCGCGCGAGATACCGCTCTTTTCCGCCAGCAACACGCCTTCGCAAAACGCGAGCATCTGCACGGCGAGGCTCAAGTTCGTGGCGATTTTCATCGCCAGCGCGAGGCCGTTGCCTCCGACGTAGGTGACCTTCGGTCCAACGTCCTGAAGCACGGGCTTTGCTTTTTCAAACGTTTCGCGCCGCCCGCCAACCATCACGGAAAGCTTTCCCTCCTGCAGCGTAATCACGCTACCGGAGACGGGCGAGTCGATCATGTCCGCGCCCTTCGCACGAACTTTTTCGGCAAGCGTGCGGCTGACGTTCGGGCTCACCGTGCTCATGTCAATCAGGACTTTTCCAGCGCTCAAGCCTGCAAGCAAACCGTCAGGCCCTTCGGTAATCGAATTGATTGCTGCCGCGTTCGTGACCATCGAAAACGTAAAGTCCGCCGCCGCGCTGACGGCCCGCGGGGAATCGGCCAACTTCATGCCGCGATCGATCAGCCACTGCGCTTTCGCGCGCGTGCGGTTGTATCCGGTAACCGTGTGCCCCTTCTCGAGAAGCCGCGCGACCATGTTGCCGCCCATGACTCCGAGTCCCACAAAACCAAGATTCGCCATTCTCTGCATTCTCCTAAATATTTAAAATAGTCGCCGGCAATAGGCGCTTGTTATTTATGTCCCTGGGAATTGCGCGAGTCCTCGCGCACCTGAGCAAGATGAGACTGCATGGCGGCACGCGCCGCCTGCGGGTCGTGACGCTGAATAGCCTCGAGAATTCGCCTGTGGTGATGCTGGCCCCGGTCCGGGCCGCCTGCAACCCGGAAAATCCGCAGACGCTGTTCGCGCAACAATCCAACGATCGAATCAATTAGAGATAAGACAATCGGGTTTCCGGCGGCCTCGGCAAGCGCCAGATGAAAATCCAGATCCGCTTCGATATAGACGTCGGACTCCCGTGCCGCGTTGTCCATCGCTTTGACCGCTTCGCGCATGGTGGCGATGGCCTCATCGTCGGCGCGCACTGCCGCCATCGCCGCGATTTCCGGCTCCAGAATGTCCCGAACTTCCACCAGGTGAGCCCTGCCTTCTTCTTCGTCGCTGTTCACAAGCCGGTCCAGCGAACGGCGCATCGAGTTCGGCGTTCCGTTCGTGACAAACGTCCCCCGGCCCGGAAAGGCGTCCACCAATCCCTTTTCCTGGAGCGCTTTGATGGCTTCGCGTACGGCGGTTCTGCTGACGCCAAACTGCTTGGCCAGGTCGCGCTCGGGAGGGAGTTGGCTGCCTGCGGACAATTCGCCGTTGGCGATCGATTCCTCAATTTGACGAACGATTTGTTCGTAGAGGCGCGATGATTGAACGACCTTGTACAAGAAGGGCTTCTCCATCCAGCTCGCCAAAGGCCTCGTATCCGCCGTACATTGGAATCGAACGGGCAATCCAATGGACTTAGGGCAAGGTCATATGGTCTGACCACCTTACCATTGGCGCAAATCGATGGCAAGGCTTTTTTCTGTTTTCACAGCCGCCCTGCTACTACTTGACCCAGACTGTCTTGACGTTAGTAAATTCGCGAATTCCGTACGTGCTCAGCTCTCGCCCAACCCCGGATCGCTTTACACCCCCAAAAGGAACTCGCGGGTCGGAAAACACCATTTGGTTGATGAAGACCATGCCCGCCTCGAGTTCGTTGATGAATCGATCTTGTTCCTCTTTGTCGTTGGACCAAGCGCTGGCCCCGAGGCCGAAGCGGCTGTCATTGGCGACGCGGATCGCTTCATCTATATTTTTCACGCGAAAAATCGAAGCCACCGGACCGAATAGCTCCTCGCGGTAGGCGGGTGAATCCTTTGGAATGTCCGTCAGGACCGTGGGCAGATAAAAACTTCCCGGGCCCTCCGCGGGCTTGCCGCCGGTAAGAATTTTCGCGCCGGCTTTCACGCTGGCTTGCACATCGGCTTGCAGGGACGTTACGGCTTCGGCGTTCGCGAGCGGTCCGACGTCGGTCTTTTCATCGAACGGATCGCCGAGCTTCAGTTTTTCCATGTGGGCCACGAACTCGCGCTGAAACTTGTCGGCGATTTGACCGGCGACGATGAAGCGCTTGGCCGCGATGCAGGACTGCCCATTGTTCAGCGTCCGCGCCTTGATGCCTGTGGTAACCGCCTCTTCCAGATTCGCGCTGGGCATCACGATAAAGGGATCGCTGCCGCCGAGTTCGAGCACGACTTTCTTGATTCTCTTGGCGGCGCCGGAACCGACCTGGACGCCTGCTCCTTCGCTGCCCGTCAGTGTGGCGGCTGCGACGCGAGAGTCGTCCAGGATCCGATCCACCTGGCTCGAGCCGATCAATAGGGTTTGGAATGCTCCCTCGGGAAAGCCAGCCTTCAGCAAAACCTCTTCGATTTTGAGGGCGCATTGCGGGACATTGGACGCGTGCTTCAGAATTCCCACGTTGCCCGCCATCAGTCCCGGCGCGATGAAGCGGAACACCTGCCAGAAAGGATAATTCCACGGCATGATGACGAGAACCACGCCCATCGGTTGGTAACGAATAAAGCTGCGGCTGGCCGGCGTCTCCACAGCTTCATCGGCCAGAAACCGCTCCGCATTTTCGGCGTAGTAGCGGCAGACCCAGGCGCACTTGACGGCTTCATCGATGGCCGAGCGGTAGGTCTTGCCCATCTCCGTGGTCATGAGCTTGGCGATCGTTTCTTTTTCGCTCTCGAGAATCTCCGCCGCGCGGTTCATCATGCGCGCGCGGTCGGCGAACGACAATTCCCGGAACGACCGGAACGTCTCCGTCGCCTTCTGTATTTTCTGATCGACTTGCGCGTCCGTAAGCGCGTCGAAGGTCTTGATCGTTTGTCCCGTTGCGGGATTAATCGTTGCAATTGCCATGGCTCAGCTCCACCTTAATTGTAGGAAATATGAATCCGGGCTGCCGCACAACGCAGCAATCCCCACCCTCATCTATCGGATGATTCGACTTAATGTTTTACCACGTTTCCGCGGCATTTGCCCGCGCAGGGGATCGCGATCGCGGAGCCTTCGTTGCGGATTCTACGTAAGCGGGGCGCGAACGTTCGAGCGAACACAGGCGTAGCCGACCCGGTCCGACACGTGCCGCGCCACCGCGCCGGCATTTCTGGCGGGGGCAGGGAGCCGCAAAGATCGCGGACTGGGAAGATGTCAGATCGAAAACGAACTCGCACTCGGCGCCTGACGCGAGCCGAGTGCGAGTTGGAAAATCTACGATCGATTACTTCCCGAGCTGCTGCACGATCGCCAGGGATTTCGCGACGTGCTGGTCCGGTGAAAGGCCGTCGTCCTTGGATGAGAACGCCGCGATGACCTTGTGGTCCTTGCCGATGACGAAAGTTACGCGCTCGATAAAGTCATGGTCGATCGCGTCGCCTTTCACGTCCATCATGCCGGATTTTGCGGGGTTTGTCGCCAGATTGTAGGAGGCGGCGATCTTCTTGTCCGCATCCGAGGCTACCGGAAATTTTCCGGCGCAAAAATCCGGGTCGGCGGAAAAGCGATTGAGGCGGGCGATGCTGTCAGCCGATACGCCGATAATGCTGGCGCCGGCGGCGTCGAACTTGTCTTTCTCCTCCGAAAACGTATGGGCTTCGAGATCGCAGCCCTTGGTATAAGCAGACGGGAAGAAGTAGACCACCACGGGCCCCTTCTTCAGCGCTGCTTGCAGGGAAAAATCGAATTCTTTTCCGCCCAGTGAACCGCGAGCGGAGAAATCGGGCGCCATATCGCCGATTTTGAGCGCAGCCAAAACCGGCAAGCTAATCACCAAGCAAACCGCAACACCCAGCACGAACTTTTTCATGGTATATGCCTCCTGGCCATCGAAGTGGGAAGAAGCATATCACAACCCGGCACCCTACGGATTATCGGATGGCGGCCGGCAATTTTCATTCGCGCGGCGTGCGCTGCCGGCCAGACGGCCGCTCTCGTCGGCAACTTTGTCTGACAAGTCTGATAGAATCGCCTCCGAGGGGCTGTAGCTCAGATGGATAGAGCGGCGGTTTCCTAAACCGTAGGTCGGGAGTTCGACTCTCCCCAGCCCCATTTCTGCCCATTTCCGGACGTGGAAGTCAGAGGCTAGCGGCTGGATGCCAGTTTAATCCCCGCCTCGAGCTCACGACTGACGCGAACGTCTTCGCCACGATCGTGCGCCATTAAAACAGAACGTAAGTTCAGCTCAATTCGTTGGCGTCAATTGTGCTGTTTTGGCGCTTGCCGGCGCGCCTTCGTCCAGGAACGTTTGCACTTCGCGGAACAGTTCCATCCGGTTTTTTTCCATCATCACGTGGTGAGTGCCTTCGCCGATCATGACGTATCGCTTTTCCGGGGCGTTCACGAATAGCGGAAAAAGCGCGCGAGACATGTAGGGTGGTGTGTCCTGGTCCCATTCGGCTTGAATGAGCAGCACCGGCACCGTAATTTTCGCGGGATCGTACGTCGATTTTCCCGCGGACCAGAATTTTTGCCCGTCCAGAACGGTTCCATTCGGAGCGCGAAGCACAGGCGGGTCTTGCTTGGAGCCCACCGGGTCGGTCGCGAGCGTCGCATTCCACCACATGTCGAATCCACCGGCGGGAATGAGGTTCGCTTTTTTCTCTTCCGCGACGCCGGTCATCCAGCGGTTCAGCGCGGCCTCCCGAGTCACGGTTCGGTAGGCGCCGATCGGGCCATTCACCTGGACGAGTCCGGGTGTCTCGCGATGCCAGATGGCGGCATACAGCACGAGGCGCGAAACTTTGTCCGGGTGCGAGGCCGTGTAGGTCGCCATCGTCGAGGTGCCCCAGGACCAGCCCAGCAGGTCGAGTTTTTGCAGTTTGCGACGGGCGAGGATGTAATCCACGACGGCGCTGATGTCCCGGACCGCGGTTTCCGTATCGGCGATGGGCGGGTTTTGATCGGGCGGCTCGCTCATCTGCGGAGGTCGAGTTGAGCGGCCGTATCCGCGCACGTCCATGAGGTAGACGTCGTAGCCGCGCCGCGCGATGTAGTCCATCCACGAAATTCCTTCGAGTGGCAGATCGAAGGAAGTCTCGGCCGGGTAGGTGGCGCCGTGCACGAAGAGCACGGTTTTTTCGGGAGTAAAGACTGTCTGCTCGTCGAGGTGCTTGTTGCGGACGTAAATCTGAATCCCAGGATCTTTCGCCGGCACCATCGTCTCTTCCATCGCGATGCTCGAGTCTCGCGGGGCAGTGGCTGCTGTTCCTTCGCGAGCTGCGCTCATGTTCTGCGCGAGCGCAAAGGCTGGGAGAACGAGAAACGCGATGAGCGCAAGTGTCAGTTTCATCGAAATGCCTCCAGCGGCTTTCAGCGGATGTTCACGACGCCGCGAGGGTAGCTCGAACGCGCAAGCTTGCGCAAGCGCCGCGAAGCCGCACAAGAAACTACAAACGGATTGGTGATGCCAGACACAGAGTTAGTGCTACAATTTTGTCGCTCGGGGGAGTCAAAAAGTATTTCCCGTGTCATGAACGGTGAGTCCTGACACGGGCCGCCGGCAGTTGCGTTTTAGGTGATCCACAAGACTGTCACAATTTCACGGGCTCATCCCTGTTACGGCTTGCGAATCCAAAGCGCAGCGAATTCCCGTTGGCAGTCCTGAATGGCGCAGCACATTTAATCCAAAGGAGCGTTTCCATGAAGGTTTCAAGTCTTGGCCGTTTTGCGGCCGTTCTTTTCATCGCCATGTTTGGAGTTTCTTGTTTGACCGTTCTCTACGCTCGGCCGAAGCCGGCGGAGTCCGGGTACCACTTGCTGAAGACGGTTTCGTTGCCTCCCGCTGCGGGCGGCGGCGAATATTTCGACTACATTTCCGTCGATCCGGCGGCGCGCCGCGTTTACATCTCGCACGGCACGGAGGTCGTCGTCCTCAACGCCGATGATTACAACGTAGTCGGCAAGATTGAAGGCCTGTCACGCTGCCACGGCGTTGCCATCGCCAGGGATCTTGGCAAGGGTTTCATTTCAGACGGCGACGGCAGGCCCGGCGCCCCGGTGCAGGAAGTCGTGATTTTCGACTTAAAAACTCTGAAGGTTACGGGGAGAGTAAAGACCGATCAGCCGGATACGGACGCGATCATTTATGAGCCGTTCACCAAGCATGTCTTCACCTTCAACGGCGACAGTCATAACTCCACTGTGATCGATCCGGCCAAGGAAGCCGTGATCACCAACATCGACCTGATCGGCAAAGTGGAATTTCCGGCTGTGGACGGCAAGGGGATGATCTACGACAACAATCCCGAGAAGAACGACATCGTCGCGATCGACGCGCGCACGAACACGATCAAATCACGCTGGCCGACCGCTCCGTCGGGCGCGCCGACTTCGATGGCCATCGATCAAAAGAACCGACGGCTCTTTTCTGGGGGCCGCGGGCCTCAATTCGTCATCATGATGGACGCCGACAGCGGCAAGGTGCTCGCGTCGTATCCAATCACCGCCGGAGTCGATGCCAACGCGTTCGATCCGGGCACCGGGCTGCTGTTCGTCGCGACGCGCGAAGGCATGCTGCACATCTATCGCGAGGATTCGGCCGACAAACTGAGCGAAGTGGAGTCGGTCAAGACCGAGTACGGCGCGAAGACCCTGCAGGTCGATACCAAAACGCACAAAGTTTTTCTGACCACTTCGGACTTCAATCCGCCCGCGGCTCCCACGGAAAAGCAGCCTCATCCGCTTGCGACAGCCAAGCCGGGAAACTTCCGCGTGCTCGTGTACGGGCAATAGCCAGTCGTTCTTGTAGCGCCGGCGTCTCGCCGGCTCGTTCGAGTCGGGCAGAGGCTCGGCCAACGTGCCGGCGAGACGCCGGCGCTACGGAGCGGTTCCGCCGCGGCTAAGGCCCGCAGCAATAGCAGGACAGAAGAGAAAATCAAACCCTCCGCGCCCGCCGTTCCACTTCGGCTGACGCGGAGGGGAGTATCCGACTTCGTGTTGTTTCCTATTCCGACAGGTTCAACGTCCAGACCAGAAACAGACTGGTGACATCGTCGACCGCGGCGAACTTCGCGGTCTCTCCGGTGGTTTGCACGGCGAGTCCAAACGATCCGCCCTGAGACGGATCGATGGAAATCTCCTTCACAAACTTTCCTCCGACCGTGAATTCCACGATTTCACTCGGCTGCGTGGCGTCTGAATTGATGACGTCGTTGTTGGTGACGAGCAGGTGGCCGTTCGGCGCCATCACCATTCCCAGCGGGCCATGAAGGTGTTTGGCATCCGTGTAGATCAATTTTCCAATGCCGCCGTCATGCTTGCGATCGCCAGCGTCGGAGACCGCATAGACAGCGTTGTCGGCCGTCGAAGCCACGTAGAGTACGTCGATTCTCGGATCGTAAACAAGACCGGTAGGCGCATCCACGAATGTGACTGCGTCGCAAGCGTGTGTATACCCTGAGGCGATTTGCGTCGTGCCCACGACGGTGACGCCCTTCACCGGATCGACCGCCAGATCCAGACGAACGACTGTCCCGCTCAATCCGTTCGCGACGAAAAACTTCGCTTTCGTTCCCTGATCAAACAGCGCGGAATCCCACGGGCCTTGAATCGCGCTGCCTGAAATGCTCGAAGAGAGCGCCCCAGTTTTGTCGATCACGAGAATCGATCCCGACGACGCGTTTCCGCACGTTCCGTCGGAAGATGGAAAATTGCCGACCAGCACGAAGCCTTCCCGCAGGATGTTCAATGCCGTGGTCAGGCCGAGAGGAGCCGTACCCTGGAAGAAAATCGAGACGGGAGTGCCGGGCGGCGGAGGGGGCACAGCAGCTACATCCATGATTGTTGTGCCGGTGCCCTGGAGATTGCTCGCGGCATTGAAATTCGAAACGAGAATATCGCCGGGATTGAGTGGACCGCCTGACGGAAATCCCGGCGGCACGAAAGCCACACCGTAGGGATTCTGATCGCCGGCGGATGGACCTGTGGTCGGAACGGTAGAAACCGGACGAACCGGAGCGGGAAGGAATGCGTCATCGGCCGCCATTACGGCGCCCGAGCCTACAACGCAGGCCAAGCCTGCCGCAAGTAATTTCAAGGTTCCCAGCTTTGCTGCTGTGGACAAAGACCGCGCGCGCGCAATACGACGTACTCGGGCCAGTGGCTGAATCATCTGAACTCCTTTCAAATTGGGCCGCCGGTCACAGAGGACGCGGGGATGGTCTTACTGGGCGACGGACTCCCGAAGATCGAACTACACCGACTGAACATCGAAGTTCGAGGGCATCAGCCTACGCGGAGGGTTTTTGGGGAGTGTCATCGAGCGATCTGAGTCTTGTCAAAGAATTGTAAAAAGTTGGGGCTGCTGCGGGACAGCCAAGAGTGGCTGTCCTGCTTAGTTCGCCGCGCCGGATTGGAGCGCCGCATGAGCGTGACCTTCGGTCTCGACGCCACGGAATTGCCGGAAGCGGTTGTACAGTTCGTCGTACAGATCGAAAAAGATTCGGGCGACCTGCGGCCAATCGAAGTTTGCCGCCGTTCGGAGCGCCTGCTCGACCTTTCTCGACTTGCCGGCATTGTCAGAAAACACTTCGCGAACTCCATTGGCGAAATCGCTTCCTTCCGCCCTCACCAGCCAGGAGTTGCAGGCATTGGCATAGGAGAGAACCCCCCCGGCCCTGGGTGCCACCACCGGAAGACCCGAGGCCATCGCCTCTAGCGGGGCGATACCGAACGGCTCCCTCGGATTTGGATGAACCAGGGCATCGCAATTCGCGTACAGGTTCGCCAGATCTTCCCGGCTCGCGATGTGTCCGAGCAGGTGAATTCTCCCTGGCGCTTTTTGGGGCGCGATTGATTTGAGCCACGGCGCGCGCGGTCCGTCACCCGCGAAGAGGACGTGATATTGAGCAGACTCATCCGCCGCCAGAATTTCGATCATGTCCACGAGAACCTCGATGTTTTTTTCCGGAGAGATCCGCCCGGCATAAAGCAGGAGGCGAGGGCTCTTCGTTCCCGGAGGCGCAATCGCCAAACGGGAGAGCAGCACTTCGCGCGCAGAAGCGGTACGGCGGGCCGGGCTGAAGCTGCCGCAATCGACGCCCATCGGGCGGACGTGCACCTGAATCTCCGGACGATTCGCGAGCGCCTGCATGAGCTCGCCCGCGGTGTATTCGGAATTCGAAATATGGCAGTCGAATCGCGTCACGTACATTTTTTTCAGGTACCAATTCGCCAGGCTCTTGGCGATGGGCCGCTCGCTGATGTACGCCGAAACGTTGTCGTCCAGGCGCTCGCAGCTCATACCGACAAGCACGGCCGGGGCCACCCCCTTGATCCAGTGCCGTCGCAGCACGCTCGGGACGCAGCTGAGCGCGAACTTGTCGCACACTTCCACGAGGTCGGGCTGCTCTTTCTGAAGAATTCTTCGCAACGCGGACGGATACGGCAAGGCGTAAAGATGCGGCAGGAGAAGATGGTAGCGGGAGTCAAACACGGGACACGGCGGCGCGGCGATCGTGTAAATTCGCCCGAACTCTCCGACTTTTTCGATGGAATCCTTCGTGCCGGGAACAACGAGACAGACTTCGCGCTGGTGCCGGTCGGCTGCCTCGAGGAGCGCGTGATAGAAGACGCGTATGCCCCCTGAGGAGGGATGGTAATGATTCGTGATGTGGAGAGTCTTGATCGCCAACGTCACCTCCGCGCTGATGATGTGTTGTTCATCTGGGTCCAAGCGCGCCCCGGATCAATCGAAGGATCGCCCGCGGACCGGCCAGCAGAAACTGGCCGAGCAGCGGCAGTAGCAGCGCCAAGTCCTCGCGCAGTGACTTGCTGCGGGCGCCGACGGTCAGAACGCCGTGCCGCATCACGTACAAATTGAACGACGTCGATAGCGCGGTGAACATCACAGAAGCCGTCATGCTCAGGCCGAGCTTAGGCGTGCCTCGCAGCCAATGCACCAGGAATTCCAAGGAGTGGTTCGCGAGCGGCAAGACCACCAGCGCGGCAGCCATCGCGGACCACACGGGCCGTGCCTCGGAAAATGCCTCCGTGATCGCGCCATAGAAACCGGACGTAGCCGCGCGCAACGCCAGCTCCGCAAAAAGGGCGCCGACCGCCGCGTGCCAACCCGCCACCAGGTTCGTGAAGAAAAAAATGCCGGCGCGAAGTAGCGAGCTCAACACCGCGGCTTTCCAGTTCCATCGCTCGATCAGGAGCCGCGACGGATGGCGAAGGAGCTCCTCAATGACAGCGCCAACCGTGGGCGCATCGGGCACTTGCGCCGGCGCGCTTGGCGCGACGGGATCGCAGTCCTGTGGCTCCAACCGCGAGTCTTTCGGCTCCTCCGCGATCGCGGTCTCCATCTGAGAGATCTCCATCTACTTATTCGGCCACAGAACGCGCAGTCGGACATCGGCAAAGTGAATAAGATTTCGCTAATGTGCACCTGGACCGCAACACCTGAACCGAGGAGCAGGTTGCGCGATCCGACGCCTCGCTGCTTTTTACGTAGTCGGCGTCAGGACCGCGCTCGCGGGCTGGAGCGCGGATTGCCACATGCAAGCCTGGTAAGCCTCATGCAAGTCTTCCAGAACGCTCTCCCAGGATTTCCGGCACGCCGCCAGGCGGCTCGCGGTTCGAAGGCAGCGGTGAAGCTGCGGCGCGGCCATCGTTTGCTTGATCCGGGCGATGAAGTCCTGCTCGCTCGTTGCAACGAACCCGCTCACGCCGTTCTGCACCTGGAATTTCGGACCGCCTTTGGAGGTCACCACGGCCGGAGTGCCGGAGGCCATCGCTTCCATTACCACATTGCCGTAGGTATCCGTCTCGGACGGGAACACAAACAGGTCCATGTTGGCGTAGGCGCGCGCAAGCGCTTCTCCAAAGAGCTCGCCGGTGAACTCTGCCTGCCGCAGCCTGCGCTTGAGCCAGGCCCGCTCGCTTCCATCGCCGACGATCACGAAGCGATAGTTGCTGATGCCGTCGCGCCGCAGCGAATCTTCGATTTCCGCCAGAAACCGCACATTCTTTTCCGGGCGCAGCCTGCCCACATATCCCAGCCGGAAAATCCGGTCCGAAACATCGCGCTTGACCGGCGAAAACAAATGTGCATCCACGCCGCGCTGCATGGGGAATACGGGTTTGCCTGTGCTCGCGCCGATCAGCTGGATGTGCTCCTGGTTCGGCGCGAGGATGACCTGAGCGATGCCGTAGAAACGGAGGCACGCCTCGAGCACATATTTCTGGGTGAGATAGGTCAAGCCCTGCCGCGGTGCTTCCGGAAGCAGCGACGCAAATTTCCAGAGCCGCTGCGCGGCAAATTCATGCAAATTGGTGTGCCAGGAAGCGACCAGAGGAATTCCCAGTTCGTAGGCGACACGCGCCCCGGTGATCCCCACGTCGCCCGGGCCCGTAATATGCACGACGTCCGCCCGAAATTCCCGGACGGCGCTCAGAACGTGTTGATAGTGGCGGGGGAAGAGGAGATCAAATCGCAGGTGCAAGTCGAGGGGAAAGGAAACCGGCCCGCGATCGAGCTCGAGGATTTCGACCGAGCCATCCTGTGAGTGCGAATTTTGCTCCGCCGCATGCACCGCCAGAAAAGGCAGTCCGCGCCGGCGAGCCGCCAAGATAATGTTACGGCACGTCGTGGCCACACCGTCCACGCCGTGGTAGGAATCGGAGAAGAACGCCACGCGGGGCCAATTCTTCATAGCATCACGCTCACGTCGGCCAGGTTTGCCAGGCGGCCGACCGTGCGCATGGGAGTGCTGGCCAGGAGACCGATCACGTTCAAACAGGGATCGATCCATCGTGGGGCGCCCTCGGTCCAAATGTGGGAAAGGGGGCGCTCGATTCCGTCCTCGCAACGCACGAATACGCGCGCGATCCAACGTTGCCGCTCGAGCTGCGGGTGTTCGCGCACCGCGTCCCAGGCAGTCAGAAGGTGGCGCAGATAGAGCGGCTCGCCATACTGCGGGAGGATGGCGATGTCACTGGTGCGTTCTTCGCGGATTTCGCGAGCGAATTGAGCAAAGTTCACCGCTCGGGTCAGGTTGATCGTCGCGTTGGGCTCCAGACCGTGTCGATCGCCTCCCGACACGACAGGGTGACCCGATTCCTGCGCCAGATGAACCACGCCGAGGTTCTCCCGCCAGCAGCGCAGGCCGTTGATCTCGAGGGCGTGGAGGCGCTGCCCGTACGCGTGTAGAAAACAGTCCGCGGCAGCAACCGTGGGCCGATGGCCGATTCCGCGCATGTCCCAGAGCGGGTGATTGAAGACGATGAGTATGTTCGGGTCGGCATCGAGTTCTTCCAGCAATTCCCCCAGCGCCTGCGCGGAAGGCTCTCGCGTGTACGAAGCCATTCGCTGCATCAGGGAAGGCGCGCGATCCGCAGCCATGTTGTGGATGCCGACGTGGAAATAAGTCGGCTCGAATGGAACGGTCCACTCGACAGAAACGGGCGCGTCGGCGACGATGCCGTCGGCCCGGAGCTGAAGGCCGGCTTCGATATTGTCGTGGTCGGTCAGCGAAACAATCGCGGGCAGGTCCAGCAGCTCGATTTGGTGCCTTTCCAGTTCGTGCGCCGAATGCGCGTCGAGGGGACCGCGCCAGTACGCGCGCGAGAAATCCACCGGCTGGCCGGTCTTGGCCCGATACCGTTCCATCTCGCGGTGCAAAAAGTGCGAGACGACGGGCATCCGCTCGAGGTGCCGGGGCAAGCCACTCAGTTCTTCCTGCGAGAGCTCGGTGTGACTGTGCAGCGAAACGCCCGTCCGAAAGGCGCGAAGCACCGATCGATGTGACGGTAAGAAATGAATCTGGGTGCGGACTGGGTTCATTTCTTCCTCCTTAGGTATTACCCAAAGTTATTCGGCGCGTGTTACAAAGCGGTGACAACGAGATAAACTCCCGCTAACTCGGTTCCTTTTTGGACACAATTTTTAGACACATTTGCTGACTCGCGGAACTTTCGGCATTGGCGGCGCCTGTTTCCCATATTGGAGGAAACAAACTGAAGTGTGCGGCCTCGGAAACCGACTCAGGTCCAGAGGGCAATTTATTCGCTTCATCTCGATTGATCGTACCGAGGTTGAGTTTTCTTTTTTGCGTTACATATAGAGAATGGTAAGTTCTGAATACGCGGCCTGAACCGGCAGGCGCACCCGAAGCGGCGCGACGGTAAGGCCATGAGTTGGGGAACTAGCGAGGTAGATCGGAATGCTGAGACTCGAAACGGAAACCGGATGGTGGCTCATCACTCATCCCGACCACGCCAGGCTGGCTGGGGCTTTTGCCCAGCGCTGGGGCAACGATCGATTTCCGCAGCCAGAGCCGCGGGAGCACGTCCTGCGCGGGATCGCGCGGCACGACGACGGATGGGCGGTGCGCGACGCCGAGCCGCAAATCACCCGACAGGGCAGGCCAAGCGCCTTTTCGACCGAACTTGTCGGAAAATATTCGGGCTTCGAGGAGATCGATCTCGTCGACTACCTGGCCGTGCGGGATCGGGCGGTACGCTCGATCGGAGTGCAGGACCCGTATGCCGCGGTCCTCATTTCGATGCATACCTACAGCCTGCTGAACGATCGCTCTGACCGCTCCACGATTGCTCCCGCGCAACGGCCGCTACTCGACGAATTCCTCAAAGCCCAGCTCGCGCTGCAGGATTCCTGGCGAAAGGAAATTGCGTCGAATCCGCATTTTCGGCCGGAGCACAAGAGCGGCAACACGATTCTGGATCATTTTCGATTGCTTCAGGCCAACGACTATCTGTCGCTTCTCACGTGCGTGGATTATCAAAAGCCGGTGGACCTGCTTCATCCGCTGCCGATGCGCGACGGCCAGTACGCTCCGATCAAGGTTCAGCCGGCAGGCACTCGCCACTTCGTGCTCGATCCGTACCCGCTCGCGGAGCCCTCGCTGACGTTTCAATTCCCGGCGCGGCACATCAAAGGCAAATTGTTTTCGGAGTCGAAAGAATTGCAGGATGCGTTTCAAGCCGCCCCGGTGGAAATGCTCTCCGTCACGGTCAGCAGCAGCTGATGGATCTCAGCCCATGGATTCGCCATGCGCCGCATCCAATTCATCGAGCTTCACGAACAACCTTGGTTTCCTGGGTTGCTTCGCGACGAGGTTACGGATGCGCTTCAGTATGGAATGAGCCTGTTCAACGCGTATGCGCCGGTTGCGCCGCTGATACAATCTTTGGTGGACGCGACGGCAACGCCGTCCATCGTGGACGTTTGCTCGGGCGGGGGCGGGCCCTGGCTGGAGCTTTCTCGATCCATCCAAACGGACGGCGGCGCACTTCGGATCTCACTGACGGACAAATACCCCAATTTACGAGCACTCGAATGCCTGAGCGGTGCATCCCGGGGTCGCATCAAATTCCGCTGCGATTCTGTCGACGCGATGAAGGTGCCCGCCGATTTGGCGGGAATTCGAACGATATTCTCCTCGTTCCATCATTTCCCTCCGCACGAAGCGGCGACGGTGCTTGGCGACGCCGTTGCGGCCCGCCGGGGAGTCGGGATTTTTGAAATTACGACGCGCGCGCCGTGGGCCGTCGCTCTGATGTTCCCGTGGGCGCTCCTGGCGTTTCTTTACACACCGATGATTCGCCCGTTTCGCTGGTCGCGGTTGTTCTGGACGTATTTGTTTCCGGTCATCCCGATCGTATTGCTGTTCGACGGAGTAGTTTCCTGCCTGCGCAGCTATCGTCCGAGCGAATTGCTGGAGATCGCGCAAGCATTGGCGGGGCCTGAATACAATTGGGAGGCGGGAGAATTATCGGGCGCGGCCGGGATGCCGATCACATACTTGATTGGTTTCTTGGCAGCTCGCCCGTGATACGGTTCATCCAACAGGGTTCGTCATAAATACTCGCGTGTTTGCAAATGGGACACGAACCCCTGGCCGCGGGCTACGACGGCTTCGTCTTCACCATTTTTTTCGCCATGAAGAGCAGCAATCGGCGGTCGTCCTCGTCGGCGCGGCTGAGAAGCTGGCGAAGCTTCATCAGCGTCCGCGCGTCCTTGCCGGAATCGCCCCAGATGATTGCGCCGTTCGTTCTTCGCTTGGGAAGACTGGGCATCTTGGGCGGCTCGTCGCCGTCATAAAAAAGCTGGTAGAGGGGAACTTCCAGGGCGCGCGCGAATTTCTCCAGCGTTTCCACCGCCGGCACGGTGTGGCCGTTTTCGACCCGCGAAATGTAGCAGCGGAGCAAGCCCGTTCGCTTTTCAATTTCGCCCTGGGAGAACTTTTTTTGCTCCCGCAAAATTCTCAACCGGTCGCCGATAATCATGAGGGTAGAACCTCCGGGTTTGTGATTTTTATACGTAACTGAGCGAGAAGAGCATGGGCTGGGCCGGACGAGCATACAACAGAAGGATGACGTATCACAACTCATTTCGCGCGATTTCCGGCAGCGCGAAATGAGTTGTCATTGTCGGTGCCGGAAGCGCCGAAGGACGGGCTTCGGGTCGCTCAGGCTTTGATCGCGCCGAGCACCCGCTCCGGCGTAAACGGAACCCGCCGGAGACGGGCCCCCGTCGCGTCAAAAATAGCGTTCGCAATCGCCGCCGTGACTGGAACGATGGACGGCTCGCCGCCGCCGAGCGGCTGCATGTCCGGCCGGTTGATGAGCACGACATCGACATCGGGGACCTGCTGGAAGCGGATGACGGGATAACTGTCCCAATCGAGATTTTTCTGGCCGGTGGAATCGAACTGAACTTCCTCGAGCAGCGCCCGGCTCACGGCTTGCAGTACGTTTCCTTCAATCTGATTTGTCAGTCCGTCCGGATTAACGATCAAGCCGCAATCGTGCCCGAGAGTAATTTTCTTCACGCTGACGTCGCCCGTCGATTTATCGACTTCGATCTCGACGACGGCGGCGGTCATCGTGTTGGCGCGGTTTGCCACGGCCACGCCTCTGCCGATTGCTTTCCCGCCGCTCGAGGCGAGCGCGGGAGCAGGCCGGGCGGTCCATCCAGCCTTTTTCGCCGTGGCGGTCAGAATTTCGGAGATGCGCTTGTCGCTCGTCAGGTAGCGCAGGCGAAATTGCACGGGATCGACATGCTGGTCCGCCGCGATTTCGTCGATGGTCGATTCACTCGCAAACACGCGGGCGAGGTCGCCCGGAGCGCGAAGATTGCTGGTTCGCAGAGGCCACTGGCCTTGCTGTACCCAGGGAATGTCCGCCGCCAGAACCTTCTGGTTATCGAACGTATAGATCTGGCCTCCGCCGCCCGCGCCATTCAGGAAACCCTGGCCGGTCGGCTTCATGCCGATTTGAGTGGACGCGAGCAGGGGATTACTCTCCGATTCGGACCACGGGAAACTCCGGTCCATAAAATCCCAGGCCACGACGTTGCCCTGCGCGTCCACGCCGGCGCGAATCGTCTGAACCTGCGCGGGCCCCTTCGGGTCCCAGGCATGCTCGTCCTCGCGCATCCACTGCACGCGAACCGGCCGTCCGACGGAGCGCGACATCAAGGCCGCGTCTTCAGCGACGTCATCGCTTTCGAGACGGCCGTAGCTGCCCGAACCTTCGCGGTAGAGCAGGTGAACATTGGTCGGAGGAATATTCAGCATCTTGGCGATCGAATCGCGAGTGCGGAACGGTCCCTGCGTCCCGGTCCAAATCGTGGCGCGGTCGCCCTTGACGTCCGCCAGCGCGCACGGCGGTCCCATCATGCCGTGCAATTGAAACGGCCAGTAATAGGTCGCTTCGTATTTCTTCTGCGCCTGCGATAAACCCGTATCCACGTTGCCGCGGTTCACAACGAAGTTGTCCTTGAAGCTCTTCGTATTTTTCAGGTAATCGAAAACTTCTTCCGGGCCGGACATCATTTTCAAAGTTGGCTCGGACCAGGTCACCTTCAGTTGGCGGGCCGCCTGAATCGCCGCCCACTCCGTTTCGGCGACGACGCCGACGAAGCTGCCCTCGCGCACCACTCTCACAATGCCCGGAATATCCTTGATCGAGCTTTCGTCCACACTCGATGGCGCCGAAAGAGACGTGGCCGGACGCACCACGCGCCCATGCACCATTCCCGGCACGCTGGTGTCCTGCGAGTAGACAAATTCTCCAGTGAACTTTCCCGGCAGGTCGACGCGCGGAATCGATTTCCCGACCACCTTGTAATCCTTCGGGTTTTTGACCGGAACGTCGGGCGCGACCTTCATGTCCCATCCGACGCCGGCGGCTACGATCTTCACATTGAAGCGCTTGCCGCCGAGGAGGTCGCCGTACGCGATTTTCTTGGAAGGGCTGCCGATTACGCTGACAACGCCATCGGTGACGGTGAGCTTGTCCACGGGCGAATCGAGGTGCGCCGCCGCGAGCTTGAGCAATTCCTGCCGCGCGGCCGCGGATGCCTGGCGAAGCTGCACACCTCCGCGCTCGACGGTTCGAGCCGCCGCAGTGACGCCTTGATCGACCGCCGTGTCCGTGTCGCCCGAATCCATGTAGACCTTGTCGAAGGCCACATCGAGTTCCTCGGCCACAATCTGAGCGAGCGCGGTCACGACGCCGGTGCCGAGCTCAACCTTGCCCGTAAAAACCGTCACGGTCCCGTCTTTGGAGATCGCCAGCCAGGAATCGAGCACCGTCGGGTCCATCCCGTCAACGGAAAGGCCCGTGCCCTGCGCGAGCACTTTCGTCGCGGTGCCGAACAGGCTGAAGCCGACGATCATCACGCCGGTGCTCTTCAGAAGATCACGCCGGGAAATCCTAGTTTTGGTTTCCATGTTCGGCTCCTTAAGCTTTCACGCCGGAATTTGCGACGCGCTGGATCGCGCGGATGATCCGCAGATGAGTGCCGCAGCGGCAGATGTAGCTGTTCAAGGATCGCTTGATTTCCGCGACCGAGGGATGGGGATTCTTGTCGAGGAGCGCCTTCGTGCCCATCACCATGCCGTTCATGCAGTAGCCGCATTGCGCCGCCTGCTCTTCGACGAACGCCGCCTGGATCGCGTGCGGGTGCGCGACGCTTCCGAGGCCTTCAAGAGTCGTGATGCTCTTATTCTCGGCCGCCGAAGCGGGGAGCATACAGGAGCGCATCGTGTTGCCGTCCACGAGCACCGTGCACGCGCCGCACTGCCCGAGGCCGCAGCCGAATCGTGGGCCATGCAGGGACAGGTTATTGCGCAGAACGTAGAGAAGCGGTGTGTTCGGGTCGGCATCGACGGTTGTCGATTTGCCGTTTACTTTCAGAGAGATTCGCGCCATGGTGAAGTTCCTTTCGGCTCAATTCCTGATTCGGATTTCGCACTTCTCTATTCACTGATTCCGTCATCGAAAAATTGCTGATTGACTGTCCAATATACACCCACTCACGCGGGGATGGAAATGGCGGAAGCGCCTTACAAAGGAACTTTGTTTCAAAATGAAAGTTTTGGAGTCTTGTTGGGTCCTGAAGGTAGTGTTGACGTCGGACAGCCGCTCCTTACCCCGGACCCCGGCGAGTGGCTGGCTGTCCGGATTTCGCAAATATTAGCGGAGGGGACAGCCAGAGTGGCTGTCCTACTACGGCTCGAGCGACGCGAGATACGCCGTGATCGCGAGGATGTCATCCTCGTTCAGATTCTGAACGACGGGGCGCATTAGCTGCGTCCCCGGGCCGTTGCGAGTGAAGCGTTGAATATCGTAGAGCTGGCGCGCGAGATAGCTGGGCGAACGTCCCGCGAGCGGCGGGAAATTTCCGTTGCCCTTGAGACCTTCGCCGTGGCAGGCCGCGCACGCGACCGTCTTTCCGTTGCCGCCGCGGAGGACCAGGTCCTCGCCCCTCTTGATGCTCCCCACCGGGGCGTACGCGACCCAACTGGCGCGCGGGTTGCGATACTTCTCGGACTGCTCGGGATCGACCGGCATTTCCAGAATGCGGTTTCCGATCGGCTCGGCGTCGCTTCCCTCGATTGGGACGAAGAAGCCGCCCACGTTCTTCACCTTCGGAACCTTCTCGACTTCGACGACCTTGATCCACGGCGTGTACTTCATCGAAGCGAAATACGCCGCAGCGTCCTTGGCCTCTTGATCGGTGATGCCCCCTGCGTTTCCGGTCATCACCGCCGTATTTTTCTTGCCCGGATCGGCGGTCTTTCGCGCGCCGGCTTTGAAGTCGGCGAGCTGCTCTAAAATGTATCCCGCAGGAAGGCCCGCAATGCCCGCGTTCTCCGGACGTCCTTTTCCATTTGGAAGATGGCAGAGCCCACAGCTTCCGATCCACGGATTCATGTTCGGGGACCGGCGGTGCGCCACGATGGTGGGCATCGACGGGTGATCTTGGGGAAACCAGTCGACCGGATTGGCGGTGTCGCGAATCTGCTTCATGGTGAAGGCCTGGGTGCTGCCCGGAACGTGAAGCGGAGTTGTATCGTCGGGCGGCGGTCCGGGAGGCTCCGGGTCGAACACGGCGTACGCCCAGGGCAGCGGATGCGGAGCGGGCTGAGCGGGCGCCGGACCCTGGGCCTGCAGGGGCCAAGCCGCTATTGCCGTCACGCAGAGCGCTGCAAGCACGGCAAACGAACCGGAGAGATGCAGCCGAAAACGATTCGCCATAAACGCCTCCAGACAGGTGCGTGTTCTATTTGGAGCCCGCAAGATGCTTGTCCTGCAGTCCGCCAATAAACCGGATTCAATCACGATCTTTTTCAAACTTCAAGCTGCCGGAATATTCCCGACGGCTACTTCGATATCATGCCCTTCGCCGCCATTGGCGCCGGCTTGGTGAATTTTGCCGCCGCCACCGCGGCGTTGGCCTGGATCTCGCTCAGCTCCGTGGTGGATTGTCCGTCGACCCAGGTGGTGGTCCACTTGAACGGCATCTTCACACCGGAGACCGCGCGGTAATCCGAATAGTCGACGTGCAGCGGGATGAATCCGACCGTCGTGTCCATGATTCGCGTTTGGCGAACGAGCAGCCCCGACTGTTTGTCGAAATATAACTTTACATGGGTTCCGCCCGGCGCCGTCCCCTCGACCACTTGAACAGAGCGATCCTCGATAGTGACAGGCGGAAAACCGGCGTGCCACTTGCTCAAGTCCTGCTTGATCGACGCGGGGAAGCAGAGCTGCGCATCCAGCCTGGCGCCGTCCAGATCGCCGCCCGTGAACGTGATCAGCGGTACCGGCCGGTCTGCTCCGGCGAGCCACGCCTCGTTGCCGTCAAAAGCGGTCGTGTTGTCGCCGCCGCTCAAATGATTCGTCACGGAGCGCTGGTTCGGGGCCTTCGCGGAAATCTCCGTCGGAATTTTCTGAAAATCCGTGTCGAATCCGGAGTACGTCCCCTTCGCCGTGAAGCTCGTAATCTTGGCGAGCTGCTGCGCGCCGCCGATGGCCTGAATGTATTTGTCGAGGATCTGCTCGGCTGCGGCGCTCGTGTCAGGAGGCGTGTTCGGCAGAACGTCGATGCGGTCGGGATCGGCCGGTGGAGGAGTCCCATATTGCTCCGCAAGACTCGGAGTCACTTCGGGATGCTGCACGCCGCGGTGGCAGGTGTAGCAGGTCACCATTCGGTCGTTGCCGAAATCCGCGCGGTTAATCAGGTTCTCCATCAATACCATTCGGCGCGCCGTATTCTTCAGCGGAGTGTCATCGGCGTAGCGGTTCCAGTCGCCCGCGCTCTCCGTGACGTGGCAGTCCGTGCAGTTCATGCCCAACGCGGCGGAGAAGAAACCCATGGTCCCCATGAATTCGTTCACGGGAATGCCGCGCAGCACTTGAATGTTCTTGAACGCGTCTTCCGACATTTGCGTTTTGGGATCCGCGGCGGACTTGGCGGCCTGGCCGCGAGCCCAACCGGTTGGCAGGAGGCACAGGATCGTGGTTGCCATCGCACATCGGATCGCTCGCCTGGATTCAAATTTCATTTTGCCTCCTCGCGTTGCTGAATGCGAAGCGCGCCAAGTAGTGCGCCAATTTGCCTCGGAACCACAGCCATCTGGAGCACGCGAACTCGCTCGCGGCTGATACGTCCGTTCAAATCATTTTGAAAAGTGGCTACGGCTGGTTCGGCTCGCGGACACTATACGCTTGCAGCCTCCCGCGTGCAATGGATTGGTGAACCATTCTCGGCTGTTGATGGAAGCGCACCAGGTCGAGGGAAATCAGATTCATTTCGCTGCGGTGGCTTCGATTTCGACGAGAAAATCGGGACGCGCGAGGCGGGCAACGCCAAGCAGGGTGCTTGTGTATCGAGCGCCGGCCTTGACCAGGCGCTCCGCGATTACGTCGCGGTTGGTGAAGAATCCCTCCAGGTCGGTCGTGTAGATATTCAAGCGGACGAGGTCCGGGAAGCTGAATCCCGCCGACTTGAGCACCAGCTCGAGGTTGTCGATCGCGCGGTTGAGCTGGCCGCGGAAATCACCGGCGTGGAGGGTCTTGCCTTCCGCATCGACGGAAATCTGGCTGGCGCAATAGAGCACGCGCTGGGCTCCGGTCACTTCATGGCCTTGCACGAAGCCCAGCGGATCTTGCCATTTTGACGGATTGATGATTTTTCGCTCCACGTGGTTCCTCCCGAAGCGCGCGATTGGGTGAACGGTAGCAATATTCTTGCACAGCGCGGCGAGCGCAAAGGAAAAAACGCCGGCGAGGACGCCCGGCGCCACTGTAGCGATACCTAAATTTTGAAGATCAAGATGAATCCCTATCGGTGTTCATCGATGGCGGCGTCGTAGACATAGCGGATGATGATGTCAGAGCCGGCCTTTTTGCCTTCGATGCGCCACGTTTCGTAGATTTGCTTGCCGTCGAAGGAGAGCTCGTAGGTGCGGCTCACTTTCCTGCCCTGCGGGCCTTTTTCGTCCGTTACGAGCTTGGCGCCGTCCCAATGCGCCAAAATCTGCTGTGGCACATTGTCCTTCTGCTTGGGCAGTTTGCGGCCGTCCGTGAAAATCACGAGCTTGGTGTCCAGCTCGTTCGTCGTATCCACTTCACCAGTTTTCAGTTCGATGGTTTCGGAGAACGCGGGACGGACGAACTCTTCCAGCCGCAAGCTCCGGTCGTCGCCTTCATCGCCCATCCCTCTGCCGCCGTACGGACCGCCGGGGCCGCCCGGGCCACCTGGACCGCCGCCCGGATAGGGATAGCCCATTCCGCCGCGGCGGTTGCCGCCGGGATCGGCGTCTGCGTCATCGCTTCGATGGTGGGAATCCGCAATTTTGGTTTTGGGATCGTCGCTTTCGTCCTTGTTCAGCTTCCAGAAGCCGGCAAGCGTGTTTCTGGACTCCACGACCGGCTTCTTTTTCGCAGGAGGCGCCTTCGGCGGCGGGGGAAGCGGCACGGAAGGGGGCAATGGACCCGGGGGCGCTTGCGCGCCGAGGCGTCCTGACGCGAATAGGGATATGCCGCAAAGCATTCCGATCCAGGCCGAGGTTCTTAATCCCGCGAAACTCATGTTTGGCCGCCCTCCCCTGCGCCTACTGACCCGCTACATGCTTTCTAGATGATAAAAGTTTCAGATCGAGTTGCTTCCGAAGGGGCTACCCGAAGTATACTCTCTAGCCTGAGTCCAGCCTATGGAAACGGTTCTGATCATCGAGGACAGCCGTCCGATGCAGCGCACGCTCCAGCGCTTGTTTGAAGCCGACTCACTCGGAGTGCGTCTGGCGTCCGATGGAGTGGAAGGCCTCGAGAGCTTCCGTCTGGATCCACCCAATGTTGTGGTCTTGGATTTGAAGCTGCCCGGTCTTTCCGGCAAGGAGCTTTGCCGCTCGTTCAAATCCGAATCGCCTTCCGTTCCCATCGTGGTGCTGAGCGCGAATGCGGACGTCGATGACAAGGTCGTGCTTCTGGAACTCGGAGCCGACGACTACGTTACCAAGCCGTTCAGCCCGAAGGAACTTCTCGCGCGCGTGCGCCGAGCCATGCGGCGCAATGCTCGGATGCAACAAACTGCTGCGGCGTCCGACGCGAGTTCTCCTCACGATGTGCTGGAGTTCGGCGACGTGGAAATCGACTTCACCAGTATGGAAGCGACGCGCGCCGGCAAGCCCGTCAACATGACGGCGCAGGAATTCAAATTATTGAGATTCCTTTCGCGGTCGACCGACCGCGTGATTTCGCGCGAGGAATTGCTCAACGAGGTCTGGGGATACCAGAACTATCCCTCGACCCGCACCGTCGATAACCATATCCTCCGCCTGCGGCAGAAACTGGAGCCCGATCCTTCGCGTCCTCGTTACTTCGTGACGGTGCACAGTGCGGGCTACAAATTCGTCACTGGAAGCGCCCCCGTCACCAGGAAAGGATAGCCCCCTACGCGGAGAGTTTCGATGGGTCGCCTGCGGCTCCAATCGCAGCTTCTGCTTTCCACCTTGCTGATCATCTGCGCGCTGACGGGCGCCATCCTCCTCATCATCCGCCAAACGGTGCGCACGCAAATTGCCGGCCAGGTGAAGTACAGCACCGACGCGTCGATTCAGGAATTCGGCCGGGTCACGCAGCAGTTGCAACAGCAGTTGTCCCGCACGGCTGCATTGCTGGCCGAAATTCCCACCCTGAAGGCGCTCATGACCACGCACGACGTGCCGACCATTCAGGATGGGTCCGTACCTTTCTGGAAGCTGGCGGGCAGCGATTTGCTGTTGCTGGCCGAGCCGGGGGGCCGCGTGGTGGCGCTGAACGTCACCCAAAAGGGACTGCAGCGCGCTTCGGCGGAGGCCAATCTCAAAAACTCATTGCAGGCCGGGCAGGATTCCGCCCTGTGGTACTCGGACGGCCGCCTGTACTGGGTATTTCTCCGGCCGATCATGGCGGGCGAGGGAAGCGATGCTAAGGTCCTGGGCCTCGCGGTCGTCGGATATGAAATCAATTCGAGAATTGCGGAACAGCTCGGATTCGTCGCGGAAAGTCAGATCGTGCTTCTGGCGGAGCATCGCATCATCGCGTCCACATTTACGCCGTCGCAAAAAGAGTTCATGCAACGGCGGATCGATTTCGGGGAAGTTCTCCCCGGAGATACTCCCACCGAGGTGGATTTGGGGGACGATACGTACGAGGTGGCGCGTGTATCGCTGCAAGGGTATCCCCCGTCGCCCGTCGAGTGTTACGCCTTCATTTCGTTGACGCGCCCCATGGCTTTCATACGGCAGCTCAATCGGACCATTCTGGTGGTCGGCCTGACGGCGATTCTCCTCGCGTCGCTGCTCCTCCATTTTGTTTCGGGGACGATCACGCATCCGCTCGACAACCTCGTGGCTGGCGTGCGCGCCCTCGCCGCCGGGGATTACACATACTCGATCACGCCGCGCGGAAGCAGTGAAGCTGTCGAGCTCGCGGAAGCGTTCTCCAAGATGCGCGGAGATTTGCTGGCGTTTCAGAAAAAGCAGATTGAGACCGAGCGCGTCGCGGCCCTCGGCCGCGCGGCGAATTCGCTCTCGCACGATCTTCGCCACCACCTGGCTGCTCTTGTGGCCAACGCGGAATTCCTCTACGAAGCGGAGAAGCTCAAGCTCAATCGCGACGAGGCGTACCGCGAAATTCAAACCGCATCCGAGCAGATGACGGAACTGCTCGATTCCTTGCGCGACCTGGCTCGCGAGCAGCGCAACATCTCCCCGGTAAGCGCTTCCATCGACCAGTGCGTTCGCCGCACCATCGACGTCGCTCGCGCGCGGCCCGAGCGTCGCGATGTGGAAATCTCCGTGGGCTCCTCGGGAGATATGGCAGGAGTGTTTGATCCCAAGAAAATCGAGCGCGCGCTGCTCAACTTGGCGCTGAACGCCTGCGACGCGGTCACGGGCCGCCGCGGAAAGATCGTCTTCGATATCTTGTCCACGCAGGATAATTTTGAAATTCGCGTCTCCGATAACGGGCCCGGGATCCCTGTCGCCATCCGCAATAACGTGTTCGATCCGTTTGTCAGCGCCGGCAAACCCAACGGCACGGGACTCGGACTGGCCATCGTCAGCAAAATCATATCGGACCACGGTGGGACCGTTTCCGTCGAGAGCACCTCGGAACGCGGGACGACCTTCCTGATGAAGATGCCCAGAGTGCAGCTCTCCGCGGACGAAATGCACGAAAATGTCACGATTTAGGCGGCCCGATTCGGTGTAAGCCTCATCGCTTCGCTGCGATTTTAGGGGTCAAGGAAACAAACTCGCTCAGGTCCACGACTCGAGGGATTGGTAATACGGGAGTGTCAGGAAGTATTGCCCGGGCGCGTCCCTAGCCCCCGCCGGGAAGAGTATTGAGGCTCGATCTGCCTTCCCCCTGTGCAGTGAGGGAAACGGTCGGTCTCAGAAACTCTATGACGCGCCTGGGCAGTTCGTAGTGTATTTTGACCGCCTTTCGGATGTGTCGCTTCCATGTCGAACGTTTGTCAAAAATTTGTAACAAAATCAAAGCAGTTGCTTGCGCCGGGGCAAGTTGATAATTTTCGATCCCCATTCGGAAACTGCGTGCATAAATTGCATTCAATCTTCGCTCGGCCGGGGATGGATCGTTGCGCGCCGGAACGTGCAAATGTTTGCGCTATCATGAAGCGGTTCGCGCGCCGCAAAATTTGCTGAAAATGAGGGTGCCTGATGGAAATCAAGAAAGTTGGCGTGCTCGGGTGCGGGCTGATGGGTTCCGGCATCGCCCAAGTCGCCGCCACAGCCGGATTCGACGTGACGGTCCTCGAAATCGATCAAAAATTCCTGGACAAGGGCTTCGCCGCCATCCGCAAATCCCTCGAAAAGCTCACGGCGAAAGGCGCGGTCGCCGATTCACCGGACGCGATCTTCAGGCGGCTGAAGGGCACGACCAGCAAGCCGGATCTCGCCGATTGCGACTTCATCGTCGAAGCCGTGATCGAGAATCTCGACGAGAAGCGGAAAATGTTTGCGTCGATCGACGCGATCGTCAAGCCGTCTGCGATTTTTGCGAGCAATACTTCCTCGATTTCCATCACGGAAATCATGACGGCGACCTCGCGCCCCGGCCGATTCGTGGGCCTGCACTTTTTCAATCCCGTGCCGCTGATGAAGCTGGTCGAAGTCGCGCGCACCATCGCGACGACAAATGAGGCGTTTGAGACGGCATGCGCGTTCGGCGCCCGGCTTGGAAAGACGCCGGTGCGCACGAGCGACAAAACCGGATTCATTGTGAATCGCCTGCTCTTGCCGTATCTGATGGACGCGATCCGCGCCTACGAAGAGGGCGTCGGGTCAATCGCTGACATCGACGCGTCGATGAAGCTCGGGTGCGGATACCCGATGGGGCCGTTTACGCTCCTGGATTTCGTCGGCCTCGATACGACGTACTACATCACGGGCGTCATGTTCGACGAATTCAAGGAGAAGCGATTCGCGTCTCCGTCGCTGCTGAAACGGATGGTCATGGCGGGCTGGTACGGCAAGAAAAACGGCAAGGGTTTCTACGACTGGTCCAATCCGGAAAAGCCCGTGCCGCAAGACGCCGCGCTCCGAGGCTTCGGGAAGGATTAGGTGTTACGCGCATGCGAAGAGACGAACGCATTGGGCGAAAGCGAACCGCTGAAGCTAAGAAATCGAGCGCGAAACCTCCGGATCGCAGCATCGAGGAATTGATCGCCACGTACTATGACGAGGCTTCGGAGGAAATTCGCCTGGAGGAGCGCGCGTGGGGCGAATTTTCCGTGGCGCAGTTTCGCGAGGATGACTAGTCCAGCTTCTATTGCATTGCAAAAACAAGAACCAAACGCCGCCGTGAGAGACAAGAGTCGTTCTGCTAGCATGAAGCTATGCCTGTCGAGCGAGAGCGGCTGGACGCGGATGTCCTGGTCGTCGGGGCGGGACCTGCCGGGCTGGCCTGCGCGCTGCATCTCTCGCGGCTCATCGCGCAACACAACGCTTCCGGCTCGAAGCCTGAGCTTTCCGCCGAAAATATCTACGTGCTCGAGAAGGCGCGCGAGATCGGCGCGCACCAGCTTTCGGGCGCCGTGATGGACCCGTGCGGCCTCGCCGAGCTTGTGCCCGATTGGGAAAAATCCGCGCCGATCGAGTCCAAGGTCACGGATGACGCGGCGTTCGTTCTCACCTCTGCAAATGCCTGGAAGCTGCCGATCACGCCGCCGCCCCTCCAAAATCACAGCAACTACATCGTTTCGCTGAACAAGCTCGTCAAATGGCTCGGCGGCCTCGTGGAAAAATCCGGCGTGAATTTGTTCACGCAATTTGCCGGCAAAAATCTGATTTACGAAGGTGGCGGCATCGCCGGCGTGATCACAGAAGACAAAGGCGTCGACAAGGAAGGCAAGCCGAAGGACAACTACACGCCGGGCTACGAATTGCGCGCCAAGGTGACGGTCCTCGCCGAAGGCCCGCGCGGCTCGCTCACGAAAGAAATGGTAAGCCGCCTGAAGCTGGACGGCCTGAATCCGCAAGTCTACGGCATCGGCATCAAGGAGCTTTGGGAAGTGGCCGCGGGCCGGATTGCGCCGGGGTACGTGGCGCACACGCTGGGCTGGCCGCTCGATTCCAGCATGTACGGCGGCGGCTGGATTTACGGTCTGCCGGGAGATCGCGTCTCCACCGGCATGGTCATCGGCCTCGATTATCACAATCCGCGGTTCGATCCGCATGAAGCGTTTCAAAAATACAAAACGCATCCGTTTCTGAAGCGCGTGCTCGAAGGCGGCAAGCTGGTGCGCTACGGCGCGAAGACCGTCCCGTACGGCGGATGGTATTCGATGCCGCGGCAGTACGTGGACGGCGGACTCATCATCGGCGACTCGGCGAGCTTGCTCAATTCGCAGCGCCTCAAGGGCATTCACATCGCCATCAAGAGCGGAATGCTTGCCGCGGAGACCGCCTTCGACGCATTGAAATCGGGCGACGCGTCGTCCAAAACGCTCGCCGCATTTCCGCGCAAGATCGAGGAGAGCTGGATCAAAAAAGAGCTGTGGGCGGTGCGAAATTTCCACCAGGGATTTCACCACGGACTTTACGCCGGGCTGTTTCACGCGGGAATTCAATTCGTCACCGGCGGGCGCGGGCTGATCGATCCGATGCGAACTCGCCCCGGGCACGAGGAGTATCACAAGCTCAACGGACCGGGACCCGCGCCGGAGCGTTTCAAGGGTGACGGCGCGCTCACGTTCGATCGCCTGACGGACGTCTATCATTCCGGCACGCGCCACGAAGAGGATCAGCCGTGCCACTTGGTCGTCGCCGACCTGAATGTGTGCGCGACGAAATGCGTGACCGAGTACGGAAATCCCTGCCAGTATTTTTGCCCCGCCGCGGTTTACGAAATGGTGCAGGAGAAGGGCCGGCCGCGGCTGAAAATCAACGCCTCGAATTGCGTCCATTGCAAAACCTGCGACATCGCCGACCCCTACGAAATCATCACCTGGGTCCCGCCCGAGGGCGGCGGCGGACCGAACTACGAGGGGATGTAGGGCAAGTGGGACAGGCTTTCAGCCTGTCAGCTTTGATCCTTGCGAGGCTAATCCCCACACGAAGCTGGCGGCACGCGCGCTTCACGGCACAGCCCATACACATCGAGCTCGCTCTGCGTCCCCACGTACACCTTGCCGTTCGCTACGGTCGGAACCGTGAACTTCACGGCCAGCCCTGCAGTGTCGCGGTTTTTGGGCGCCATCCCGCTATCGTACAGCTCCTTCGAGAGGTCGCTCGGATCATATGCACCCAGGATGGCTGGGCCGTTCGGCGTAGTCAGCGCACCGCTTGCATCAATCAGCCAGAGAACGGCGTTGTTCGTCCCGTTCGCGGAAATGACAGGTGTCGCTCCTTGCGGGCCGAATGTTTCCTGCGAGCGCGAGCCAGACGGAGCGGGGGCAAGAATTCCCTGGTTCATGGAAAACGAGATCAAATTCCCGTTCCCAGGCGCAACGTAGACCGCGTTGTTCCAATACAGCGGCGTGCTAAGAATGGGTTGATTGGCGGCGGGTGCCGGAATCGTTTGCACAACAGAAGTCGGATCGGGGCACCCGTCGACTTTGAACTTGCCCATGTTGTCTCGGTTCACAACGTAGAGAGAGCCGCCTTTTGAGGCGCCAATCAGCAGATGCGGCTCTACAGGAGATCCTGCTGAATCGGGCAAAAGGACCGGAGCGCTGGCTCCGACGTCGTTGCCGGTAGATTCATCCGTCCCTTGATCGCAAGGCGTAAAGTAATCCGAGACGGAGAGCCCACTCGACAGCGCGAATCGCAGGAAACTGTCGCTGTAGCTCGAGCCGCCTCGATACGGATCGAATTTGCCGCCGCCTGTGACGACATACACGTTGTGACTCGAATCCGCGGACGGGCCGCCGCCGCTTTGCCAGATGCCGCCCCCGGGTGGATTGGTGACCGAATTGAAAGCAGCCGTCTGTAGCAGCGAAGTCGAGTCAAACCCAAACAGCCAGCCGATATAGTCGCCCGCGCCGCCATAGGAGCCGAATGCGACGTACACAATTCCATTATCAAGGAGCAAGGCAGGCCGCTGGTTTTCCTCGCCGGAGTTAAAACCGAGCCCTTGCCGAATCTCCGCCCCAACTTGGGTTCCGCTCGCTCGAATTACCGGCTGGCCCGTTGTCAGGTCCAGAGCCCAAAGCGAGTGGTAATAGGTCGGAGGGACAAAATTCGGGCCGATCTGAACGGCAGGGGTCTGTGTTGCTGCGACCGCGTACAGATACGGAACCGGTGTGCTCATGCCAATGACAGGCGTTCCGGTAATTCCGATGGAAGGGCCGAGAAGCGCAAGCGTCTGCTGGTCCGGAGCCTGAACGGCTTGCTCTCCGGGTGGAATCAGCGGCGTTTTCCATAGCTGTTGACAAGGATTCGCGTCCGCATCGAACGCGTATACGGAGTCATTTTCCGTAGCCACAAAAACCACGTTATGCGTTCCGTTACCGGGAATCGGGAGGTTGGCGACGTAGAGCGGCTGTGCGTAGACGTACCCATCCACGGGGCAGGAAAACAGTTTGCCGAACGTGGCGGAGTTTACCGTCGAAGGCGAGAGAGCAAGCTCCTGACCGTTCACGCCCGAGCGCGCGTTGTCGTTCCGCCAGGTAAAAGTGCCTGGAAAGTCCGTCACGTACACCGTCGCTTGGCCCGTGACGTTGGGGTTCGCATTCAGTGCGGCGGTAATCGTATACGCGTTTGCAATGCCCGGAGGCGTGTATGACCCCGTCGACGAGATCGAGCCCCCGTCGGCCGTCCACGTGACGTCACTCGCTGAGACACCGGCAGTCGCGACTTGCAACTGGAGCGATTGGGACGTGGTGAGGCTCGCGCGCGCCGGAGCGACCGTGAGCGATCCTTGAATCGCGACGCTGGCAGAACCGCTCACCGACGGATCGGCCTGCAGAACGGCGGTCACCGTTACCGTGCCCGAGGCTGGCGGCACGCTTGGCGCTACGTAATAGCCTGTCGCGTCGATCGTTCCGACGGCCGGATTTCCGCCGGGTGTCTGGTTCACTCGCCAGGTCACCGCGGAATTCGAGGCGTTCTGCACGTCAGCGCCGAATTGCACGCCGCTGCCGGCGAAGGGCTGCGCTGAATTCGGGCGCACCGTGACAGTGGGAGTTGCCGGCGCCGAAGATGTTCCGGAGCCGGCCGTGCTGCAGGAGACGCAAGCAGCGCCGAGCGCGAGCGACGTGGCAAGCAACGCCAGCGGCAATCTTCGCGATCGGCCGCAGCGCGGCGATTGGTTGAGAGAGGCGCACCGGCGAGCGGGAACTCGCAAATCGAAGGGAAGGGGCATGGCTCCGCCTGATAGGAGGATTCCTGGAGAGTGGGGGCGGAAGTTAGCACACCGCGAAAGGCGCGTCAAGACATTCGGTCACGAATAATGACAAATGACTAGCCGGTGCAGCCCACGCCGGCACAGGGAGGGCCGGACCCATTTTTTGTGGTCAGGCTGCGGAAGAAATTTCGCATGCGATCGAGCAGGCTCGGCTTTGACGGTGGAGACTGTTTTTCATGGGACGCACTCGCCGCGGGTAGGGGCTGCGATGGCGGCACAGCCGCCTGCTCCGGCGCGGGATTTACGCGCCCGCGATATTCGTACAACGGACGCAGCCGCACTTCGCGGACCAGCATGATCGTTTCGGGCGCCGGTGCGGGAGGCGGTTCCGGAGCGTTCGCGCTGAAGCTCAGCGCCGGCATCAGGACCGTGTACACCGGCTCCTTGCCGGAAGCGGAGGGAGGTGGAACATTGTCGATTTTTCTCCGCGGCGGCGCCACGGGCGAAGCCAGCAAGCCGATGTCCAGCGGAGGTTGGCTGCGCGCGGCGGAGGCGGACGCGGGAGGCGTGGCCGGCGCAGGTGCGTCGAGATGCGCCCGCGGGTAATCGCACGAGCAGGCAGAGGCGTCCGCTTGCAGCGAGGAAACTTGCCCGCCGGAGAGGCTCACCGACCCGCCCTGCGGCACGAGTATGCTCTGCTCGGCAAATTGAGGTTCGACGCGCAGCGCCCCACGCGCGGTGAGCACGCACATCTCGCCGCCTGGCTCGAGTCCCAGCGTGGTGTCCCGCAGCCCGCCCGCGATGGCGATCGGCGTGGCCACGATCGTGGGCGTGTAAATCGAGAACGCGTCCGATGTTTCCAGCGAAGGATGAACGCGGCCGTAATCGAGGGCCAGCGTCACCGAGCCCGAAGATTGAATCAGCTTGAAATGCGCCGGGCCGCACACGCTGATTTCGCCGCCGGTGTTAAGCATCAGCAGTGCGTGGCCCGAACGCAGCGTCACGTCGCTGCCGCTGGCTACGGCCGTTGGCGCGGCGTCTTTTTCGACGCCGGACGGAGTTGTAGTTGCCACTTCGAGATCGTCCCCTTCAATCCGCCCAATCACAGCGGGAAAATCCTGCGCGGAAATGTGCGCGTCTCGGAGCGACACTGTCGCCACTACCGCCAATAGCGCGGCAGAAAATAATTTTACGCCAATAGCTAAATGCGATTTCTGCACTCGAATCGAGAGCAAATTTACCTGCAGCTTCCTGAAGGGCGGGGCCGGCCTATCGCCGTTGCGCCTCTTTTTATACTATATCCCCGTGCCGGAACAAGTAAAAACGCAGCCGGAGCAGCGTGAACGGCAACTGGTGATTCACTACGATACACGGCTGCCCAAGCTGACTCTGCTACAGCGCGCACTCGTCCCCATTATCGGCTGGGCCGTTTGGGCCGTGATTCGCGTGCTGGGGCCGACGATTCGCTTCGAAGTGATCGGCGGGCAAAATGCGGGGCGGGAATACCGGCCGGACCTGCCGCCGCACATCTATGCGTTCTGGCACCGCTGCATCATTCCCGCGGTCTGGTACTTTCGCAACCGCGGCGGCGTGCTGATGAACACAACAAATTTCGACGGGCAATGGACCCGCCGCGTGATCGAAAGGCTGGGGTACGGCACGGCGCAGGGAAGTTCGACGCGCGGAGGGTTGCGCGGTCTTGCGGTGATGGCGAAGCGCCTTGAGGAAGGATTCGACTCAGGCTTCACGATCGATGGCCCCCGCGGTCCCCGGTACGTGGCCAAGCCCGGGCCGGTGATGCTCGCGCGGCGCTCGGGCCGGCCGATTATCTTGTTTCACATCGGGCTTGAGCGCGCCTGGACGCTGAGAAAATCCTGGGACCTGATGCGGATCCCCAAGCCGTTTACGCGCGCCATACTCGTAATTGCTCCCACGCTGGAAGTCCCCAAGGACGCAGATCATCGTGGGCTGGAGGCGAAGCATCAGGAGATGCAGAAGACGCTCGAGCGCCTGCGGGACGTCGCGGAGAACTGGTTTTCGCTCAGCGATGTAGAGCGGGAACGCGAACGAGCGAACTGGAATTCCTGAAAAAGATTTGTAGCCGCCTCTTTGTTCCCGCGCATGGACTGGGTCTTGACGCGGGCGTATATTGCCCCCCTGCCAAAGCGGCCTGGAGCGAGGATTTTCGCGTCGTTTTTTTGAACCGGGGAGGCTACGAACGTGTTCCGCAAGAGTACCCAACTTCCCTTTGCATTGACCCTTCTGGGTCTTGCGCTTTACACGCCAGGCGCCCGGGGACAGGCGCCGCCTCAGTTTTACATTGTGTGCACCTCACAGGAAAACCTGCCGAATGTTTACATGAGCGGTATACTGCAAGGGCCCGCGACGGCGATTCAGGGCTTCACTGCCGGGTTCAACCAGTTTCTGAAGCAGACTTACTCTTACCAAGGCGCTGTCGCGTGCGTACCGGGGAGGACCGTCGCGAACGCGCAGGCCTTCGTGCAAAACCGGACGACTGCCCTGAGGAACCTCAAGAAAAATCTCGTCCAGACGGGTTGGACCGAAGCCGCTCCGGGAACTGCGGGCGGCGGGTTCACGGGAACCACTACGAATGTAATCACCAACCTTCTCGGAGGCAAGACAAACGGGTCCGCGCCGGCAACGAAGGCCGGGGGCGCGCCGGCCGCTTCGCAGACTCAAACCGTTGGCCAATCCACAGGCGCGAATGTGACGCAGGGCGGAAATTCCGCGCCCGGCGCTCCGGTAGTCCAAATCTTTAACAACTTGTTTGCTGGCGGATCGACTTCAGCGACAGGGTCCGCTGGCGCGGCCTCCACCGCAAGTGGCGCTTCGACTGCGAAGGCGCCGGCGAATCAGATCGGTGCGGGCAAGGCTTCTACTGGGACCGGGACGGGCTCCAGCACTTCGACGGAAGTCGCGACGGTGCTTTCGAACCTTTTCGCGAAGGCGCCCGCTGGCGGCTCGGCGGCCGGTGGTGCGGCGGATGCAGGCGCGCCAGCAAAGCCGGGGAAAAACAACGCGGTTGCGGGCCGAGGCGCTCAACCGCAGCCGGGTCCAGCGGCTCAGCCGGTGGCAGTCGGCGACGGATTGCCGGACGGCGCGCTCGGAATGGCCCAGTTCGGCAACTCGAAGTTGATCGTCTACGGGTGCGGGCGGCAGGGAACGCACGTCTTGTGCGTGACGGACCTGACCAATCAAAACCCGCAGGATTCGCTGCTTCAAAGCGCCGCGCAGTGGAAGGATGCCTTCCTGGTGGACGATCGAGGCGACCGTCATTCACGCGCCGACGGATATTTTCTGAACGTCGACGGCGACCGGCGCCAAGAGATGGATATCGATTACGGAAAGAGCGCGCACTTCATTCTCGCGTTTGACGCCGTGCAGGCCAAAGTGGAGAAGGTCACCCTGCGCTCGGCCACGGGCGGATTAAACGTTTCGGATATCGCGCTGATTGTTCCCGGGGCATCCGGGAATTCGGGAACGTCGGCGGAAGCCCAGCCTGCGGCGAAGGGCGGGACAGCTCACTGAGGTTCAACGGTCGGCACGGAGGAGTGTAGCTTCGTCGTTGATTGGGCCTACTCGCCGCGTTTTGCTTGCAGATCCTTTCGGAGTTCCTCGCCGGTAATTTCGACGACTTTACCGTTCTCCCAAACGAAAATCGACCGCCCTTCGCGCGCATGCTCTTCGATGAGCTTTTCAACGGCGGCCTTCAAAGCCATTTCCGCGCGCACTTCCAAAGGCCATTTGAGAACCTCTGGCGGTGGTTTCTTCATTTCCTTCCGTAATGATCCAGCAACTGATTGAAAAGCCCCGCGCCGTAATTTCTACCGGCTCGCGTCGCTGAGTTTTACCTCGGCTTGCATCTTTTGGCCGCCGCGGTAGTACTCCACCTTGACCGTGTCGCCCGGCCGCTTGCGGTTTAGCGCCAGGTTGAGATCCATTTGCCCCGTGATCGGGCGGCCATCAATGGCCGTCACCACGTCACCGCCGAGCACGATTCGGCTCATGCCCAGAATGGCTTGGCGGTCTCCGCCTTTCAGTCCGGCGTGTTCCGCCGGGCCGCCAGGACTCACGCGCTCAACCAGAAGGCCTTCGTTCACGGGCAGACGCAGCGCTTCGGCCATCGCCGGGGTCAACACCCGTGCTGAAACGCCCATCGAGGCGCGCCGCACGCGGCCTTCGGTGATCAGATCCTCGGCGATCTGGCGCGCCGTGCTGATCGGAATGGCGAAGCCGATCCCGGCGGTCGTGCCCGACGGCGTATAAATCGCCGAATTGATCCCGATCACTTCGCCCCGCGTGTTCAGGAGCGGCCCGCCGGAATTTCCCTGGTTGATGGCCGCGTCGGTTTGAATCGCGCCGTCGATCACAGTGGTCTGCCCGGTCTGCACGGTGCGCCCAAGCGCGCTCACAACTCCGGTGGTCAGCGTGCTTTGAAACCCGAACGGATTTCCGATGGCCAGGACGCGCTGGCCGACTTGCAGGCTGTCGGAATCGCCCATGGTCAGCGCGGGCAGCTTCCTGTCTTTTGGATCGATCTTCACGAGCGCGATGTCGTTGCGCTCGTCGGCACCGATGAACTTCGCGTCATAGTGCGAGCGGTCGCCGAGCGTTACCGAGATCGTCTGCGCGCCCTGCACCACGTGAAAATTCGTCAGGATGTAACCGCGCGGATCGATCACGAATCCCGAGCCCGCGCCCTCGACAGGCACCGGCTCCATGAAGACGTCGTACTCGAGAGTGCGGGTCAGGATGTTCGCGACGGCTGGCGCGGCCTGGCTGTAAATTCTGACGTTGATGACTTCGTCGCCGACCAGCTCTTCTGGCTTGGGCGCGGAGAAGGAGACAGGAACCGGCACCGGCACGGCTTCGACTTTCTGGGGCGGCCGCTCTCCCCAGCGGGTGCCGGCCCAATACCCGCCGAGGACCAGCACTAGTCCCAAAACGAGCAGGCGGATGGCGCCGCGCGTGTCTTTACGTAGACTCATGAAACTTTTCCCCCAACTCTAGATCCCTCGCCTTCGATGCCCTTGAGCGTGGCGAAAAGCGCGATCACCTGCGCGCGCGTGTGCTCGATCGTGCCCGAACAATCGATCACCGCGTCGGCTCTCTTCCGCTTCTCCTCGACGGGCATTTGCGCCGCGATGCGCTGCAGCGCCTGCTCGATGGTCAACCCGCGGCCCTTGCCGGATGTGGTCAGGCGAACGAGCTGTTGCTCAGGCGTGCACCAGGTCACCACAAGGTAATCCAGTTTTCGATCGAATCCCGCCTCGATCAGGAGAGCGGCTTCGACTACGGCGATTGCGCGCCCATCCGCCTTTTCGATGGCAGCGAGCTGCCGCATCTGCTCCTCGAGAACGGGCGGGTGCACGATGGCGTTCAGGCACGCCAAGCGCAGCGGCTCGGCAAAGACGATCCCGCCGAGCTTCTTGCGATCCACCAGGCCGTCCGGAGTAAGGATATCGCGGCCGAATTCGCGCACCACTTCGTCGTACGCGGCGCCGCCCGGCTCGATCACCTGATGCGCGATCTTGTCGGCTTCGAGCACCCGGCAGCCGAGTTCGCGAAGCATCCCAACCACCGTCGTCTTGCCGGTGGCGATTCCTCCGGTCAGGCCGACGCGCAGCATCAGGGTTTAGCCGCGGCCGCGCCGGTCAGGCTGCCCGGAGCCGATTCGCCTCGCGCTCCACGGCGGAGGCGCGCCGCCTTCACGGTGTTGCTCATCAGCATGGCGATCGTCAGCGGGCCCACGCCGCCTGGCACGGGCGTCATGGCACCGGCAACCTCCGCAACATCCGGATGAACGTCGCCCACGAGCACGGAACCCTTTTCCTTGAATTGCGCAAGCTTCGCCGGAAAATTCGCAAAGATGCGCTGCGCTTCCGCTTCATCCGTGATGCGATTGATGCCGACGTCGATCACCGTCGCGCCCGGCTGGACCCAATCCGGCTCGACCATCGCCGCGCGGCCAATCGCCGCGACGACAATATCGGCACGCCGCACAACGCCGGGCAAATCGCGGGTTTTCGAGTGGCAAATCGTCACCGTTGCGTTTGCGTGCATCAGAAGCAGCGCCATCGGCTTTCCGACGATATCGCTGCGGCCGACGACCACCGCGTTCGCGCCGTCCAGCGAGACGCCGCTGCGCCGCAAAATTTCCATGCATCCTGACGGCGTGCACGCGACAAGTCCAGCGCGGCCCGAAACGAGGCGGCCAAGATTCATGGGGTGAAACCCGTCCACGTCCTTCGCTGGATCGACGGCTTCGAGTACGCGCTTCGTGTCGACCTGTGGCGGAAGCGGCAGCTGCACGAGGATGCCGTCCACTTCGTCGCTTTCATTCAATTCCGCGACGAGCATGAGCAATCCCTTCGTTGTGGCCGTTGCGGGAGGTGCATGCAGCCAGCTTCCAAGGCCGAGCTGTTCGCACGCCGCGATCTTGCTGCGCACGTAAATCTGCGACGCCGGATTCTCGCCCACCAACACTGCGGCGAGACCGGGACGGATTCCGGCACCGCTCAGCGCGGCGATTTCCTGCTTGAGCTCGGCGTAAATTTCATCGCGAATAGCATTGCCATTGAGGATTCGTGCTGGCACTTGACTCCTGTCCCCGGCAGAGCACTTTTCAAGTTGATGATAGCACACGCGCCGAAGGCACTTTGTTCGGGTGAAGCCAAGATGACGTTGCTTAATTTGTGCTTTGAGCTTTGCCCGACCGACGCCAAATTCGAATCCCCAACAGGGCTGACAGAAGAACAGAAATGACTAGGCCGAGACAGACGCAATAAAAAATCATGAAGCCGTCGCCTGGAGCAGACCGCCCCGATACGTCCGGCTTAACCAAAAGCCCGCCCACGACAAAGCCCGCAAGAATTCCCAAAAACGGGCCGGTGAGCATTATGGTCAGTACTTTCAAAATTCTCACGTCAGTTTCTAAGGCGCATCATGCCCTAACACCGCCACGCGGTCACCACAGACCTCACAAGGTACTCCTCCGCTTTGCCGCCATTTGAATTGGCACTCCACATCAAGCCTCGCGTAGATAGGGCGCGACAAACTCAGGTACAATCACTTTCCACGGAACGTGGCAAACGAAAATGATCTTCGGCGAAAGCAGCGAACGCAAAAAACTCGAGCAGCAGATGCGCAGCGCAGGGCGGTTGCCGCCGGGGCAATCGCTCACGCTGAAGTGGCCCGTGCTCCACGAAGGAAGCGTGCCGCGCGTCGATCTGGCCACGTGGGACTTTCGCATCGACGGGCTGGTCGAGAAGCCGGTGCGGCTGACCTGGGAGCAATTCAATCGACTGCCGCAGGCCGAGATCGGTTGCGACATGCATTGCGTGACGCGCTGGAGCCGGTTCGATAATCGCTTCGAGGGTGTGCTCTTCACCGAAGTCATGAAGCTCGTCATGCCGAAGCCGTCAGCGCGCTTCGCCATGTTGCGCGGCGAAAACGGATACACGACGAATCTTCCTCTCCAAGACCTGATGAAGCCCACGACTATTTTCGCGTTTCGGCACGACGGGGAAGAGTTGACGGGCGAGCACGGCTATCCGCTGCGATTGATCGTGCCGCATCTTTATCTTTGGAAGAGCGTGAAATGGGTAAGGGGATTCACCCTCACGGCGCAGGACGAACCCGGCTTCTGGGAACAGAACGGTTATCACATGTACGGCGATCCGTGGAAGGAACAGCGGTTCGGGTAGCACAGTGACTCTTCGCTGTGTGGGTTTTGCAGGCTGGACGAATTATTCCCGCTGCAACTACCATCGGAGAATTCGCACTCCATCCTCGCCAGCCTGACTACGTTTGCGGCCGCACTCACGTTTGGCGCTGCGACTGCGATTGCAAAAACCACACAGCGAAGAGTCGCTGTGCTACCTACCCCTTCAGTCTCGGAAACAGCTTTTCCGCGTTGTCGCGATTGACTGCGTTCAAGAAGCTCGGCGGCAACGCGAGTGCGTCGAGCGGCACCTCGGTCACCGGGAACGGCACAATCGGATAATCGCTGCCGAACAGAATTTGGGAGAGCGGAACGATTTTGGTCAGCGCGGAGAACGGCGCCGGGTAAGTGGCGTGCGCGACGTCGAAATACAGCCCCTTGATTTGTTCCATCAAATCCGCGCTGACTGTTTCGGAGCGCTTGTCCGGCAGCGTTTCGCTCACGCGGTTCGCCAGTACAGGCAACGTGCCCCCGGAATGCGGGAAGATGAAGCGAATATTCGAGTGCTTTCGGAACCCGTCGTTCTTTAGGAAGCTGACAATGGCGCGAGCAATATCGAAGTCGTATTCCACAACGCTGTCCATCACCCCCGGCTGAAGCGTGCGGCAACACGCGGGCGGCGCGGAGTGAATGAAAACGACCGCATGGCGGCGGTTGAGCTCCTCGAACACGGGCGCAAAAGCGGGGTCGCCGGGCCACTTGTCGCCGTAGCTCGTCCACAGGCCGATGCCGTCGGCTTTCAGCGTGTCGTACGCGTATTCGATCTCCTTCAAGCTTCCGTCGGTATCCGGCAGCGGCAGAGCCGCAAAAT